>Ga0247841_10008545_pt1 | contig 14708 bp, 16 predicted proteins | sample LaCruzMarch2015__2_FD_192410 | JGI IMG/M metagenome (GOLD analysis project Ga0247841, IMG submission 192410) | Freshwater microbial communities from meromictic Lake La Cruz, Castile-La Mancha, Spain - LaCruzMarch2015_18m | ecosystem: Environmental > Aquatic > Freshwater > Lake | place: Spain...
ACAATTAAGTTGGGGATCTTTTGATCATACAGATTATTCAACAAATGTTAAATATTGTAATTTACCAATCAATTATACTGAAGATTCAGGACCATGTGGAACTTGTGATAGTAATAATTATTGTATATTAGAACAAGATTATTATGCTGCTTGTAAAACTGTTACACCAAGTAAAAATTTATTATTTAACAATTATTGGATGTATAGAAATAATTCAACACCTCCTTCTTGTGGATGTTGTGCATGTTGTGATGATTCAGAATGTAATAGTTGTTGTTATACTATGTATTCTTGTCAACAAATGAGTAATATTTCATATACAAGTACTGTATCCGATGAAATCTTTACTCCTCCTGATAATTTATATGTCTAAAAATAAACTATATATATTTTAATTTATTAAATAAATTATATTATTATAGGTTATATGAATAATAATATATATATTATATTATTTATTATATTAATTATACTATTTTTAATTATAATTAATAGAAGAAAAAATATTGAACATTTTTCTGATTCATGGACAACTAATAAAGATGTATTAGCTTTAGAAAAGGCTCCTCTAAATGACACTCAAAAAACAGAAGTAAAAAATATGATAACTTCTATTACTAATTCACAATTAAAAACATTAATATCTACACAAAGTCCATTATTAATGGGTCCTCAAGGAACTGTTGGACCTCAAGGACCACCTGGAACAACTTTAGTTGCATCTGGTAGACTAGTTAATAAAAGTGGTAGTTATGATAAAAGTAATAAAAGTGATTATTTTAATCCTAAATATGTTGTAACAAGAACAGAAGGTACAAATCCAACTTCAAGTCTCTCATTTATGGATTTTGTATCACCATTTGTTAGTTTTCAAAATTGGAACCTTGATGTTAATAATAATATTAAAAATAGATATGATGATAATTGTTTAACAATGTCTCAAACACAAGATAATCTATATATTGATAAATGTGATAATAATAATAATAATCAGAAATGGACTTGGGATAAATCAAATAGAATTATATCAACTACTGCTTCTACAAATTCTAAACTAAAATGTATAGGTCTTACAGAACCTGAACAAAATGTTGTTACAACTAATATACCGGATTGTACTGGTCAAAATTGTGTTAATAATACTCCAAGACGATTTTTATCTGTCAAAGATTGTGATATAAATAATGTTAATGAAGATGAAATATGGTCTTTTGTATAAATATATATATATATATATTATTTATAAACTAAAAATAGATAAAAGCTTTAAAAAAATAGATATTATTCTTAAATACTTACTATTTCACTCCAGTCAATATTACCTAATTTTAAAAAATAATTTAAATTTTTTTTATTAGGGTCTTCATTTGTTGATTTTTTTATATCATCACAATATTTTTTTTCAACTATTTTATTTTTTTTTTTATCTTTGCATAACCATTGTGGATGACCTATATCTTTACAATTTTTACATATTATAGTTGGACATTTATCTATATAATGAGTATTCAAATGACAATATTTACAATTCATATCTATTAAATAGATTATACAATTATTTTTTATATATCTTACAAATAATTAAATATTTTTTTTATACTTAAAAATAATTGTTTATTTATTATAAAATGGAAGATAAAAGATTTAAAACAAAAAATAATGATAAGATAGATGAGCTTTCTTCTAAAATTGATAAAATGATTGAATTACAAATGTTTATATTAGAATTAATTTCAAATAATAAAAAAATATTAAAAAAAAATAATAATGAATTTATTAAAGATAAAATAACAGATTTAAATGAAATTAGTAAAGAAATTGAAATTGAAAATTTATTTCAAGAAGATATAGATATTGATAATAAAAAATTATTAATAAAACAATTATTAGAAGATGATAATCCAAAAAAAATAGTAACCAAGCAATCTTCAAAAGATGAAATAGGAGTAAATGATGAGATTATTGATAAAAAAATATTAATTAAACAGTCTTCAGAAGAGGAAACTGGATTGAATTGTATAAATGAAAAAATTAAAAAAAAAAATCAATCAATAAAAAATTATGAATATAAGGATGTAAAGAGAGAATTTTTTAATATTGATGATAAAATTATAAAAGACTGTTTAAATATGAATAATTTATCTGGTGATATAAAATTATTTAAAAAAATGTATATTGAAAATATACCAAAAGAATTTTACCCAATTAGACATATTCAAAAAAAATTTCAATATTGGTTAAATAATCATATGGTTGATGACGATTGTAACGGAACTTATATAAAAAATATTATATTAAGTAATATTGAAAATTGTTATTTAAGAATAAATATATTTGATAATTATTCTGATAATATGGAACAATTTCTGAAAAATCAGGAACATATTAATAAATTATCTGAAAACAAATATAAAGATAATTTTTTAAATAAAATTATTTCATTAATTAATATTTAAAAATGAGCATATCATTTTTTGAAGATAAACCTTTATTAAAGGATTTAGATTTTAAATTAAATATTTTAAATAATTTTAATAAAATAAAATTAGATGAACTTAATAATATACTATTTTACGGTGTACCAGGTTGTGGTAAAACAATCAAAATATATGCATTCCTTGCATCAATATTAGATAATAGAGTCTATGATTTAAAGAATATTAATTATGAAGAAGATAAAAAAATTATGACATATAAATCAAGTATATATCATATAGAAATTGATAAAGTTAATTTAGGATCAAATGAAAAATTATTTATACAGTCTTTTCTTAAATCTTATACAGAAACTAAAAACATTGGATTAGATTTACCTAAAATTGTTCTAGTAAAAAATGCAAATTTACTTACTAAACAATCTCAATTAGCATTACGAAAAATAATTGATAAAAATTATAAAACTTCTAAATTCATATTTGAAATATCTAATTTATCTAGTTTAATAAGTCCATTAAAAAGTAGATTTTTAATAATAAGAGTTCCAATGCCATCTATAATTGATGTAAAAATTTGTATTAAAAATTATAGCGATAGGAAAGGATTTATAATTGAAGATAAAATAATTGATAATGTTATTGCAGAGAGTAGTAAAATATCTAATAATATTAATTTAAAAAAAATATTTGGATTTTTGAGATATTATATATTAACTGGTAATGAATTTAAATATTTATATTATGATACTTTTTTTCAAATATTTGAATTAATAACTAATAATAAAAAAATTTCATTTGTTTCAATTAATAAAATTAGAGAAATTGTAAATGAAATGTATATAAATTTGGTTCCAATGAATGAATTATTATTATTTTTATTTAATAAATTATATGATAAATTTAATAACAATGATAAGATTTTATCTTATTTATTAGATTTAACAATTAAATGTGATTTGAATCTTAAAAAAGGTAATAAAGAATGTTTACATCTAGAATATTATATAATTTCTATTATTGATTTATTAAATAAATAAAATAATCGTTTAAAAGATATTTAAAAATAAAGTTATATTTTTAAGTATGCAAACTAAAGATTATTATAAAATACTAGATGTGGATAGAAAATCAACAGATGAAGAAATTAGAAAATCTTATAAAAAATTAGCATTACGATTCCATCCAGATAAAAATCCAGGAGATGATTCTGCATGTGAAAAATTTAAGGAAATATCGGAAGCTTATAGTGTATTAGGTAATAAAGAAAAAAAATCTCAATATGATATAATTGGATCAGTAGATGATAATTTTGAAGGTGAAGATCCATTCTCAGTTTTTAATAATATTTTTAAAGATCATATTAATAGTTTTATGAATATGAAATATGAAAATGACATTAATATTGGAAATATATTTGGTGCAATGCCTGGAATGTCTAATTCATTTGGAAATGTTCATATAAGAGTTCATACTTTTCCAACTGATACAAATTCATTCGAATTTAATAATATAGAAGATGATACTATTCCCCAAGTAGCATCTATATTTGAAAATATATTTAAATCTAATAAAAATGAGAATATTAATAATTTTTCAAATATTAAAATGCCTGAAAAAAAAGTTAGAATATTACATAATAAGCCGGATGATATTATTTATAACATAAATGTATCATTAATAGATATATATAATCTTGCTAAAAAAAAAATAACTATTTCAAGAAGTAGAAAAGTTGATGGTAAATATATTATAAAAAAGAAAAAAATAGAAATTCCTATATTTGGTAAAGAAATATTATTAGAGAATGAGGGTGATGAAATTAAAAATTATAAACAACGTGGAAATATTATTATTAATATATTTAATGAACCAAATGAAAATTTTAAAAGAATTAATGAATATGATATTTTAACTTATAAAGAAGTACCTCTTAATCAATTATATTCGTCCTTTGTTTATGAAATAATATTACCTCATGGTGAAGTATTAAATATTCAATCAGAACCTATGATTAATCAAGAATCTTCAAATTTATTACAAAGAATTAATAAGAAAGGATTACCTTATGAAAATGAAAATAATGAAATTTTATATGGAAATTTATATATAATATATAAAATAATCTTTCCAAAATCATTGGATGATCTAAAAAATATATGTGAATATAAGGAGAATTCTAATATAGGTAATGAATATCAAATTGCATATAATTGTTTATTTGATGAAATTTTTAGAAATGAATAATTTAAATTTTTATCTTTTAATTATATAGATGATTAAACTACATAATGATACAATTAAATTTATTAAATTATTAGACAACTATAAATTAAAAGTAAATAAAATAACTGATAATAAATATTTTATGAATTTATATAATATTTTTAAAGAATTATATAATAAAATATCAGTAGATGAAAATATTCATATTGAAAAAATATTAGAAAGTCCTGATTTTTATCTTACAGATAATGATTTTACATCTGATGAAATTAAATTATATATTTTATCTAATTTAAAAAATGGATATAAAATTTCATTTAAAAATAATATTATTATTTATTTTACAAAAAAAAATAAAATTAATGAATCTTTAGTTAAACATATGTTTAGAATTATTTATATATTAAAAAATATATTTAATAGAGATAATCAATTACAAACTATAATTTTTTTTGAAACAAATAAAAAAAAAAAATTTCCAATAAATAAAAAAAAAATATTGGGCCCAAATGAAATTAATAGTGGTTTAACTATATTAGATTTACAAAAAAATGGTAATATTATAATATATAGAAAAGAAGAAGTATTAAAAGTTTTAATTCATGAATTAGTACATTCTAATTTAATAGATCAAAAATTTATATTTTCCTCTAATAATAATTATTTTACTAAATTAATATGTGTTAATTATGATATTGTTATAAATGAAGCATTTACTGAATTTTTTGCATTAATTTTAAATATTTTTTATATAAATATTGTCAATAATTGTAAAAAATGTGAATTAAATACTATGTTTAATAATGAAATAAAATATTCTTTATATATTTCTTCTAAAATATTTAAATATTATAATATTACTAATATTAATGAAATTATTAAAAATAATAATAATTGTAATATAACTTTTTCACAAAATACAAATGTATTTTCATATTATATTTTAAAAAAAATATTATTAAAAGATCATTTAATAATTGGTGAAATTTTAAATAAATATTCTGAATATTATAAGATTAATAATAAAATTTGTATTAATATAATTATTGATTTATTAATTAAGAATATAGAACAAACGAAGAATAATACTTTTAATACTTTTGATTTTTATAATAATAATAATAGTTTAAGATTGTGTTTATATGAATTAAAATTATAATTTTTATATAATTATGTATTTTAATTCATAATTCGAGCGCTTTTACTTATGATCTTTCATAAGTAATATAATTCTATCAACTATATCTGACGATGTTCCTCCTATATGCCAATTATATTTTCCATATATGGTTTTTTCTTCTTTCCAGTCATATATATATCCTTTAGAATCATCTTCAAATTTTATTATCCATTCACATGTACTTGTATTATTGGTCATGTCTGGTCCATATGTTGGATAACCAAATACATTAATTAATTCATTATACGTTGTTACGATTTCACCCTTATACGAGGACATATTCTAATATTGAATTAATAAATATTTAATAAATAATAAATTAATAAATTAATAAATAATAAATAAATAATATACTATTAATTATAATAATTAATATCTTATGTATTAAAAATCATTTTTTTTATGAAGATTTTAGAAATTACACCTCAATTTATAAGTATATTTTTTTATTATAAAGGTAATAAAATATTATATATAAGAAATCATAAAAATAATGCATATTATTTATTCAAAATTACCAAAAGCTATTATAGATTATATAGTTTGTTTTAATCCACTATTTATTATTAGAAAAGGAAAATTAACGTCTATTTTTTCAAAAGATGATGAAAGATACAAGATGCTTGAATACATAACTATCAAACCAGTTGAAAATAAAATACCTTATTATTCTTTATTAGGAATGAGTTATATTTCAGATAAAAGATATGAATATGAGTTTCACAATCAATATAATAGTTTAAAATTAGAGAGAATGAATCAATTCATTGATAATGATAGTATGAGTGTGACAATAACTATTCATAAAAATGGAACTATAAAATACGATATAATTATTTATAAATTAAAACCGAAAGAAATATGTAATAATCGTATGCTAAGATTTTATAAAGGATATATGAATGATTGTAATTGGGTCTATATAACTTATCAATATACACGTATTTAAAATATATTTATAAGATTATCTTATGTAATATCTAAAGTGCAAAATTTATATATAAAAAGATATATATAATTATATATAGTATAAAAAAAATTGAAAAATATTTTAATATATAAGAGGTTGATATTAGATAAAATATATATTATAGAATGGGAATTAAAAATTTAAAGGTTATATTACAACGTAAGTGTAAGATTGCTATTAATACAAGAAAATTAGACTCTTATAGAGGTATGAAACTTGCAATAGATGCATCTATTTTTATGTATAAAGCAAAATATAATAATGATGATCCAATTGAAGGATTCACTAGACTTACATTAAGACTACTAAAAAATCACATAACACCTATATATGTTTTTGATGGAAAACCACCTAAAGAAAAGGATGAAGTTTTACAATATAGGAGAGATAAAAAAAATTATATGAAAATAAAAAAAATTATTGTTGAAAAATCATTAAATTTAGATAGATCAAATTACTTAGATTTTCAAACTAATATTAATGATTTTATTCAAGATAATTCTTTCTCCTATTTTATCGACGATGAAGAATTAAAATATTATTTTAATAAATCGAATGATGAATTAGAAAGAGAAATTGAAAAAATAAGTAAAAAAATTATATATGTATCTTCTGAAGATATAGAATCATGTAAAAAATTATTTGAATTATTTGGTGTAAAATATATACATGCTCCATGTGAAGCTGAATGTTTAGTTGCTATGTTATGTAAAAATAATATTGTTGATGGTTGCATATCTGAAGATTCAGATGTTTTAGCAAACGGTGGATTTCTTTTTTTGAGAAATTTAAGTGCTGATAAAAATACTATTGAAGAATATTGTTTACAAGGAATACTTGATAGTATGAATTTTACATATGATAAATTTTTAGATTTATGTATATTATGTGGATGTGATTATACATCTAAAATAAATGGTTTAGGTCCTATAACTGCATATAAAATTATTGAAAAATATGGTACTATAGAAGAATTTTTAAAAGTAAATAATAAATATATAATTCCTGACAATTTTGATTATATTAAAGCAAGAGATTTATTTAAAAATCCAATTAGTAAAGAGATATATGATAATATAGATAAAGATTTTAGAATGGTACAACCAAAAATAGAATTATTAAAAGGTTATATTAAAAATAGTAAGTTAAAAGAAAAATACTATAAAATTATAGATGATAATTTAATGAATTATTATCTAAATATTGAAGGAATGAATGACTATGATTATAAAAAAAATAAAGTTGAAATGAAAATTACTGATTATTTTCAAACTATATAAAAATATAAATAATGAGAATATTTGTATGAATAATGAGAATATTTGTATAAATAATGAGAATATTTGTATAAATAATGAGAATATTTGTATGAATAATGAGAATATTTGTATAAATAATGAGAATATTTGTATGAATAATAAGAATATATATTAATAAATTATTAATATATATTAATTTACTAATTAACTAATTAAAATTTTTTTATTTATTTAAACAACAGCTACTGGAGCAGGTGTAGGTTGAACTGGTGGTAAGAAATGCTTCTTTAAATAAGTTTGTAGATTAAAAAATGTAACAACATCACTACCAGATTGAAGTATTTTACCTAATTTTTCATCAGGTACAATTTGCTTCTTGTTAGCTGGATTTTGTAGATTTTGAAGCTTTACATATGCAATAACCTTTGATGTTACATCAGTTCTTGCAATTTCATCTCCGATTGGAATATCCAAAAATATTGATAGTTCATTAGTAATAGGAGTTGGTTTTGCAAATCCAGATGGACTCTTCTTCTTATCACTCTTCTTCTTAATCTTTGATTCTTTCTTTTTAGATTCCTTTCTTTCACGTAATACTTCCTTCTGTAATATTTTTAAATTAGAATGAAGTGTTTTTAAAACAGATTGAACATCTTGAAATTGATTAATTAATTTATTAAATAATAATTCTGTATTTGACTCTTCTAATACATTTTCAATAATACTAACTGTATTTTCATCAGTTGTATTACTATTTTCAACAATAGTTTCCACAACAACTGGCTTATTTTCTAGAACAACTGGTTTAGGAACTTCTACTACATTTACAATTTCAGATGATTGATTTACAACTGATTTTTTAGTTTTAGATTCAGTTTTTTTTTCTTTATTTTCAGTTACCGTCTTTACCATTATATTCTTTAGATAGGTAATATTTTTTTAAATATTACGCATATTTATAAATTTCTTATAAATTAAGAAATATTATTTTTCTAAATATTTTTCTATTACGTTATTAGATAATGGTTAAAAATAAATTAAATTTACATAAATATATGTTTGGTGGAAAAGGACATATGAGTTTTTCTTCAAAACATGGTAAAAAAAAAAGCTTTAAATCAGGTAAAAAAACTAAAGATTCTAAATTATTAAGTACTATTATTAAAGATTCATCTAGTATATTAAATCAAGGTAAATCTTCTTCACAAAATCAATCTATTAATAATATAACTCCAAATAATATTAAGTATACAAAACCTCCAGAAGCTCCAATTATTCCTAAAACACCTATTGGAATCTTTAAGGGTTTTTTTGATCCAAGTTTTATGACATTTTTAAAGAATTATTTTTTTTTTATAATTTTATTTTCGATATGCTTTTATATTTTATTAAATATTTATAAAGATTCTAATAATCATGTTATTTTAAAAGAGTCAAAAGTATTTTTTTATTTAGTAATTGCATTTTTATTTATCATAATAAATGATCTAATGAGTATTCCATTACAATGGTTAGATAAATTTTTTTTAATTATTATATTTTCCTTAATGATCGAATATATAATTATAAATTTAATCGAACATTATTATGGTAGTGAACCTTTTCACAAGAAATTATATAAAGTATTATTATCATCTTTTATTGTGGGATTAATTATTGCAATTAACATATATTTCATGTTTCAGTTAAAAAGTCAAAAAATAACAGGTGATTTACTTAATTCATTTAATTATGCAATTGGTAAAAATTCATTTTTTTTAATATATTTAACATTTTTTTTATTTATTTTTTATATAGTATTTTATTTTTTAAATTTAAATTCTTTTATAAGTGATGTATTATCACCTACTATACTTGGAGTATTATTGTTATTTATGATATTTTCTTTTATTATATATATAATATATAGACTAAAAATAATAAATAAATTACAAATATTAAATAGTTTTATATCATTAGGTGCAATATTGTTTTTTTTAGTAATTGTATTTATTTATATTTTTATGAATAGTTTATCTACAATATGTACAACTAATATATCTTTAAATCAAGAAAAAGAGAATGATATTGTATCTATATTAATATTGATAAGTATATTAATAATATTATGGTACGATGATAGTAGAAATTGGCATCAAAAAGGATCTATATTATTTATTTTTGCGACAGTTATAACATTTTATAGTATGTTTTACTATTCAATTTCTCATCCAAGTACTGCTCTCCTTTCTACATGGCTATTTATTGAATGGATAATTATATATTTCCGTAGAAATGAAAATAGTAAAAATTCATTTAACTTTTCTTTTATGAAAGTTTAATTATTTTTATCATATATTATTGTTGAAATTATAAAATAATTATTATTAATTACTTCTAAATTAATTTTAGTTATAGAATTTTTAATAACTTCTTTATTATATTTTTTATCATAAAAACAATTTGTATTATTTACTTTAAAAAAAAGAGATTTATTAGATTCATTTATTATTGCAAATGATATATTAGATATTATACTATTTAAATCATAAATATAATTTATATTAAAATTTAATATAAATTTTGTATCTGTGTAATCATTCGGAATTATTAGATAAAAATTATTTGAGTCTTTAATTTGAAGATCAATATTTAAGTTTTTATATTCTTCTTTCTCAGTATCTTTTAAATTTTTAAAGTGTTCAGATACATTTTTTGGCGTGGGTTGTATAGTTCTATCTTCACGATTTTCAAATATACTTTCTGGTATTTTTAATTCATTATATTCTGGATGAGTAGATAAAAGTGATAAACCATATTTTTCAGAAAAACCATAAAAATTTTCATCATCATAAATTAATAATCCAGATATCATTCTATCTTGATATCCTATAGATATTCCTTTTTTAACAGCTATTCCACCATTAACTGTTAAAGCAGAAAATATATAATCTTCATCTTTATTTTCAATAATAGATACTTCTCTATCATTTAAAACTTTAATATTTTGTACCGATATATCTATTTGGTTATACATTAAATAGATATTATACTTAATATATTTTTATATTAAAATTTATTAATTTATTAATTATTTTTACACCGATTTAATATATTCGATACAAAATTGGTATTAAAAATTGATGTAAAAAAATTGATTTGTATAAAGTTATGTAAGTATATAATATTACACAATAAAAAAACTATACTTAAAAATGGAGTATCAAAAACAATTACTTTTGGTAAAAAAAGAACTTATGAAATATGCTATGTGTTCTGATGTATTTGAAATAAAAAAAATGTTTTACCAAAATATTAATAATTTTGGTAAAAATAGAGAGTGGTTTTTATTATGTGATATATTTAAGTATTCATGTGATACAATGAATGAAAAATTATTAGAATCATTATATGAAATATATGAAACTATTGATATTTCAATTAGTAGAGATAATAACCCAGATATTTTCTATAAAAGTATATTATTTCAAAATACATTATTTTATACTTATTTACTATCACACCAAGGACCATCTATGGTATTTAATAAAAATAAACAAAATTTAATTGATTTTACTATTAATAAAAGATGCCGATTTATGCCAATTTTAGAATTACTAAAAACTGATGAAATTATCCATCATATTCAAATTATTATTGAAAATGCTATTATTTCATATGATGAGAATATTATGAGTATTCAAGATGAAGAATATATTAATAATGATTATGTGTATATGGTTTATGAATCTGAAGGTGATGTTGAAAATTTATTTGAAAAAAAAATTACACGTATTCCTATTAGCGTAAGAGATGATCAATTTATTAATTTTTTATATACTTTAAAAAATAATATTTGTAAAAAAAATTGATTTATTTATTTAATTAAGAATGTTTTTTTTTATAATATATATAATTTAAATCAAAAATAAAATAATAATAAAACATTAATAAAACATTAATAAAAATAAAATGATGGATTTTGATTTTGACTTTGATAATTGTCATGATGATATGTTAAATGATGAATTTGATGATATTCTTAATGATATTAATAATTATATTGATATAGATCCTATTATTGAAGTTAAACCATATACATGTGAAGAATTTATTAATAATTTTCCAAAACATATATTTTTTCAAGAAAAATTTTTATTGTTTAAATTTTTTTTAGATAAAGGATATTCTTTTTATTCAATTAATTATATCATATATAATCAATATTATATATGTAATATAATAAACCATCCTAATTTTAATGATTTTTTGGGTTTATTATTTGAAAAATATAAAGAAAATATAAATTTTTTTTCAGATGAAGATATATTTAAATTTATTATTGATAATAAATATAATTTTTTCAATCATATTTTAAATTGTAATAAGTTTTACGATGAAATATATGTTGAAGAATACAATTTAGATATTAATATTATTAATATACATAATAGTTTAGAAGATGTTGATTAAATAAAATATTTATAAATTTATTTATAAATATTTTGTATTTAAATATATTTTAATATTTATAATTATAAATAATACTAAATGACAGGAGGTTTATTACAACTTGCTGCCTATGGTGCACAAGATATATATTTAACAGGAAATCCGCAAATAACATTTTTTGTTAGTGTATATAGAAGATATACTAATTTTGCTATTCAAAATATACCACAGTATTTTAATGGAAATTCTGATTTTGGTCAAAAAGTATTCTGTATTATTGATCGAATAGGTGATTTAATGAATCAGATTTTTTTAAAAGTAAAATTACCTAGTTTAAAACAGTATAATTATATTGATAATAATACATTAGTTGAATTTTTCTGGGTAAATGCAATTGGGCATAGTATTATAAAAATTATTGAAATCGAGATTGGAGGTGTAATAATTGATCGTCAATATGGTTTATGGATGCAAATATGGAGTGAATTGACTGTACCTGCTGGTAAAAAAGCAGGTTTTTACAGTATGATTGGAAAATCAGATAATCCAATTAATTTACAAAATAATAATGAATTAATTTTACATGTACCTCTCTATTTTTGGTTTTGTAGAAATATTGGATCCTCTTTACCGTTAATATCTATACAGTCTCAAGAAGTCAGAATATATGTTACTTTCAGACAATATCAAGAATTAATTATATCTTCAAATGGAACTGTTATTAACCCCGGAAATTCTCCTATAACTATAACATCTACAAATTTAGAAGTAGATTATATATTTTTAGAAGATTCTGAAAGAAAAATATTTGCAAAAAATAATCATCAATATTTAATTGAACAATTACAAGTTTATGCAACTTCTTTAACGTCAAACGGTTTACGACAAGATCCAGTTGATCCTCTTAAAATGGATAGAATCCCGGAATTATCACAACATATATACTTAGATTTTAATCATCCTATTAAAGAATTATTTTGGGTATTACAAAATTCAACTGTTCTATCAATTTATCCATATGGGGGGAATGAATGGTTTAATTTTTCATCTCAATCTTATAAAAATGGTATTGTAAATGGTACAGATCCGATGTTAAAAGCAAAATTAATATTTGAAGGCCAGGATTTAATTGATATAAAAGATGCAGCATATTTTAGAACAATTGTTCCTTATCAACGACATACAAATATTCCAGCTAACACTTATATATATATGTATAGTTTCTCAGTAAATCCTGAAGATTATCAGCCATCCGGTTCATGTAATTTTAGTAGAATTGATTCTCAAGAATTATATATGGAAATATCAGAACAACTAATAGATCCTATTATATCTGTTTTTGCTGTAAATTATAATATATTAAATATTGCTGGTGGAATGGCAGGTGTAGAATATGTTAATTAATCTTGTATTAAATGCGGTAATGCATATGCTGCTTCATATGATATTTCTACTAAGCCTGTTAAAATTAAAATAGCACCTAATTTTTTCTCTTCTCTATCTACACCTTCATTTATTAATCTTAGAAATTCATTTAATAAAATGTTTTGCATATCTATTAATAATTTATTTGATTTTATAAGAGATAATGGAATATAAAATATATTTCCATTTTCTACAATTCTTTTTTTAGATTCTAGTGTTAAACTAGATCTATAATTCCATATATCTTCCATTCTAATATAAAAATCAATTAATTGACTTAAATTTAAGTTTTTAAACCAAATATGATTTGTATAATTATCTAGCATATTAATTTGATAAAAAACATCTTTTATTTTCATATCGGTCTCTTCTTCATAAGTTAGTATTGTTTTTTCTATATCAGTATTAATATTATATAATTTTAACTTATTTTTACGTTTAAATATTATCTCTTTTTCATCATCTTCAAATTTTCTAAATGTATAAGGACATGATGGATAATCTGAATTTATAATTTCTAATAATGTTCTTATATCATATGCAAATTTTTTATTAGTTTTTTTATCATAAAATACATAGAAATATATACCCGGTATTTCATATTTAGACGTAAATGTTAAAATATCTGTGTCATTATAACATTTTGCCCTTCTAAATATTAACCATTTTCTAAAAAAACTTTGTAATAGTATCAAATAATGATTATTTGCTGTATAAAATCTTTCTTTCTCTATAACACCTTTTAAACAATTAATAAGTAATTGTTTTGATTGTTTTGTATTAAT
>Ga0247841_10008546_pt1 | contig 14705 bp, 19 predicted proteins | sample LaCruzMarch2015__2_FD_192410 | JGI IMG/M metagenome (GOLD analysis project Ga0247841, IMG submission 192410) | Freshwater microbial communities from meromictic Lake La Cruz, Castile-La Mancha, Spain - LaCruzMarch2015_18m | ecosystem: Environmental > Aquatic > Freshwater > Lake | place: Spain...
GGATAATCTCATCCGCAAGGAAAAAGGTGGCCGACGCCATCTGCACCGGGAAGGCGATACGGATAGAGGGGGGCATATATTCCGTTGCCGGCCCGGGCATGCACCGCTTCTGCGGGTGCCATGGAAGGCGCGGAAGGATACGATAAGGAGATGATGCCGGATGGAAAACAACGGGCTGTGCCATTTGCACCTGACCATAAACGCCAAGGTGGCGCTGGAAGGCAAGGGGCTTTCCAAGGGGCGCTGCGAAAGCTTCGTGCAAAAGCTGCTAGCCGAGGCGGGCATGAAGCCGCTCGGCCCCATCAACTACGCAGACGCGGAAGACAAGGGCAACCCCGGGCAGAGCTTTGTCCAGATGATAACCACGAGCCATTGCTCGCTCCATTATTTTTCGGATAGCGGTGAGATTTACTTCGACCTTTATTCCTGCAAGAAATTCAACCCTGAAAAAATAGTCTCGCTCGTGCACCGCGAATTCAGGACGCGCGAAAGCACGGTTTCCATTACCGAGCGCGTTCCGTGCATGGGTGGGAGCAAGGCAACTGTTTTCAGGAACATCTGATTGGTGATTGGCATGAGAAAAAATGCATTAGCGGTTCTGCTGCTTTCGCTGCTGCTTGCGCAGCCGATGGCAAGCGCGGCTTCAGCAGCGCAGGAAGGGGCGTGCGCGTATTTCTTCTACGGCACAGGCTGCCCGCATTGCGCAAAGGCCGAGCCTTACCTCGCCCTCGTGGAAGGGGGGAACGTCAGCATAGTGAAATACGAGGTCTATTCCAACCGCACCAGCCTCGCGCTGCTCATGGATTATTTCGACGCATACGGCGTGCCGGAGCACAGCAGGGGCGTGCCGGTCCTTTTCACCGCAAAAGAATACCTTGTGGGAGACGTGGAGATAGTGGGCCGGCTCGAATCCGCGCTTGCGGCATCGGCAGGAATGGGCTGCCCCAATCTCCAGGCGCAGCAGAACGCAACAGGCTTTGCAGGCGATTCCTCGCCTTACGAGGAAATCGGCAGGCTTGACCTTATCACCATAATAAGCGCGGCGCTGGTGGACTCCATAAACCCATGCGCAATAGCCGTGCTGATAATACTCATGAGCGCGCTTCTTGCCGCAGGCGACAGGCACAGGGCGCTTATGGCAGGCTTTTCCTTCACGATTGCCGTCTACATCGCATACTTCCTCCTCGGGCTCGGGCTCTTTTCCGCGATACAGATGAGCGGGCTTGCCTATTTTGTCTACAAGGCGGTCGGCGTGGTGGCAATCCTTGTGGGGCTTGCCAACATAAAGGACTTCATCTGGTACGGCGGCGGGGGGTTTGTGATGGAAATCCCGCGCTCCTGGCGCCCTGTTCTCAAGGGCATGCTTTCCAAGGCGACCTCGCCAGCAGGCGCGTTTGCAATGGGCTTCATAGTCTGCCTGTTCGAGCTTCCCTGCACTGGCGGGCCGTACCTTTACATACTGGGGCTGCTTGCTGAGAAATCCACCTGGCTTTCCGCAGTGCCCATACTGCTGCTGTACAACCTGTTCTTCGTGGTGCCGCTCGTGATCCTGACGCTGCTCATCTACTTCGGGCTGACCAATGTGGAAAAGGCCGATGCGTGGAAGGAGCGCAACCTGAGGGTGCTGCACCTCGTGGCAGGCATTGTCATGCTTGCGCTTGGGCTCCTCGTGGTTCTTGGGATTGTGTGATATTTGGCGGGTGCATTGCATGCTGGAAAACAAGAAAGCAGAGCTCCTGAACAGCAAGGCCGAGCGCGAGGAGAGCAAGGCAGGTGAAGTGGTTGCAGCGCTGCGCCTCAAGAAAGGCATGCGCGTGGCCGACATAGGCTGCGGGGGCGGGCATTTCTCGCTTCTTTTCTCAAAAGCAGTGGGCAGCACAGGCAAAGTGTACATGGCTGACACCAGCCCCAAGATGCTTGATTACGCAACTTCACTTGCAAGGGAAAAGGGCGCGAAGAACGCAATTGCCGTTCTTGCGGAAGAGCATGACCCGCGCCTTCCGCAAAAGGCAGACATCATTTTCATAAGAAGCGCATGCCACCACATGGAAAACCGCACGGAATATTTCCGCACGCTTGCGCGCTATCTTTCGCCCGGCGGGCGTGTGGCGCTAATCGACTACCGCAAAGGCGGGTTTTTCGCCTTCCGCTGGCTCAAGGGGCATTATGTCGAGGAAAGCATCATCAAAAAGGAGATGGAAGAGGCGGGCTTCGGGCTCGACGAAAGCTTTGATTTCATCGCGCGCCAGTGGTTCATGGTTTTTGCGCCGCTCAAAAGCCGCTAGTTTCCCGCAGCTTTCCTTGCCTTTTCCAGCATGGAGGAAAACGCCGCAAAATACTTCCTGCTGTGAAGCGCAATCGGCTTTGACGACACTGTCGCGCGCACCACTTTCTTGCTATAGGGAATCCTGCCAATCACAGGCATGCCCTTGCTTTTGGCGAACCGCGCCACCTTTGCAGCCATGCTGCGCGAGAGCGTCGCCTTGTTTATCACCACGCAGCATGGGATGGAGAAGTGCTTGGCAAGCCGCCAAATCCTCTCAAGGTCATGGAGTGCCGCGGGCATGGGCTCGGTCACCGCGACCACTATGTCTGCCCCAGCAATCGAGGCAATCACAGGGCAGCCTATGCCTGCGGCGCAGTCTATTATCACATCTTCCGCGCCCTCGCGCTTTGCCTTTTCAATCGCAAATGCCTTCACCGCGGTGACGGTGTCGCCTGACGCCGGCTCGCCTATGCCAAGCTCGCCAGTCACTATGGAAATGCCGTGCGCATTGCCCACCTTTATTTCGCCTATTGTCTTTTCCCCGCGCGAAAGCGCCTTGTTGGGGCAGGTGGCGATGCACGCGCCGCAGCCTATGCACATGTCCGATGATATGACCGGAAAAAAACCAGCAGGCGCGGTGATTGCCTTTTTTATGCACGAGCGCGCGCACGCGCCGCATTTCTTGCACTTTTCCTCGTCAAGCACAGGCAGCATTGCCTTTATGCCCTTGATGCGCCTCATCCTTGCGCCCAGAAGAACATGCGAGTTCGGGCATTCCACGTCCGCGTCAAGAAGCAGGGTTTTCCTTTGCTTCGCATCCGCAATGGCAAGCCCAGTTGCAACAAAGCTCTTGCCAGTGCCCCCTTTCCCACCGCTTACGGCTATTTTCATCAAATCGCCTTCCTTCTGCCATCATGCCGGCTTCTTGCCCGCGCAATGCCTCAGTGCTCCTTGTGGCTCTCGCACCCATCCCCTTCGGAAGCTTCCCTAAGCTTCCCTTGCTTGAAAAGCGTTAGCGCCTCTTTCACGCCTGCCCCGGGCTGTGCGAAATGCACGGCAATGCCCAGCTTTGAGCACATTTGCACTGCATTGGGTCCCATGTCGCAGCATATCACGCAATCCACGCCGTTCTCCTTCAGGAACGCTGGAGGCAGCTTTGCGCCCCCGAAATGCGAGCTTTTGTTCTCAAGCACCCCTATCTCCTTCCCGTTTTCATCGAAAAGCAAAAAATGCGGGCTTGGGCCGAAATGGAGCGCCACTTTTTCCTTATCGTTTTCCGCAATTGGAATCGCGATTTTCATGTTATCCCCTCACTCCTTCATCAGCTTTTCAGCCGCCTTGGCAGCATCTCCTTCTGCCTGCACCATCCGTATGCCCCACTTGGAAAGCGCGTCAGATGCCTTGGGGCCGAACTGCCCGGCGATGGCTGCAACCGCCTTGTTCTCGGCAACCAGCCCTGCTGCCGCGATCCCTGCGCCGTTTGCGTCAAGGAACGGGTTGGGCACGCTTTTCACAAGCGTTGCGCTTTTTCCCTCCAGCTTCACGAAATTGAAAACCGCGCACCTGCCGAAATTCGGGTGAACGCTGCATTCGGGCCACTTGCCATCCGAGCATATGGCAACGACCATTGCTTTTTTCCCCGCCATGCAATCACTTCTTTTTCTCCGTTTTTTCTGAAAGCAGCTTCTTTATCTCCTTTGCCTCGCCCTCAAGCGCGGAAAGCCTTGCCTCGAGCGCAGCCCTGTCATTTGCTGCAACCGCCCCTCCTGCCGAAAAGCCGGCCCCTTGGAAACATCTGCCCCTGCCCATTCCTCTTCCCATTCCCATGCCGCGCCCTGCGCCCATGCCTCCCCTTCCAAATCCGCGCGGGCCTGCTGGGCCGGTTCCGTCCAATCCTGGCATAATACCACCAAATGAATATATATTCATAATCATTTAAATACCTGCCTTCCCAGGGGCAGTAATAAAAGCTTCCCGAGGCTTATCCCCTCATGGAAGGGGCAAGCTTGGCTGGCGCATTTTTGGGGGGTCTCCTGTCTTTTTTCAGCCCTTGCTTCCTGCCACTTGTGCCGGCAATGCTCGCATATATCGGCGCAGGCGGGCAGGGCGGCAAATCCCGGCTCGCGCCAGCGCTCTTTTTCGCACTTGGCTTCACCCTCATGTTCAGCATTTTCGGGATATTGCTCGGCACCATCCTTTCCTCGATGGGCGCAAGCGCGCGCGGCATGCTTTCAAGGGCAGGCGGATTGTTCATACTCGCCTTCGGGCTCTATTTCCTGGGCGTGATAAAGCTTAATTTCCTGGGCGCATCCCGCAATCTTCCCAAGCTTTCCGGCAAATGGGGCATGGCCGGCCCCTTTCTCATGGGCTGCGCCTTCTCGCTCACGCTCTCCCCGTGCTTTTCATTTGTATTGGGGGGGATAATGGTGCTCGCATCAGTATCAGCATCAGGCGCGTTCCCCCTGTTTTTCGCCTATTCCGCAGGGCTCGCGCTTCCGTTCCTTGCATTCGCCCTTCTTCTGGACCGCCTTCGCCCATGCTTGAAGCCCCTGAACAGGCTGTCAAAATACGCCAATCTTGCCGCAGGAATCATCCTGGTTGTTTTCGGGCTGCTTGCGCTTGCAGGCATGCTCCCGGAATTAGCCTAGCCTTGCCAAAGCGGCCGATATCTGGCCAGAGCCAATCACTCCGCACGCCTTCTCAAGCTTCCCTGCCTTCTCGATTGCAATGCAAGGCGTGCCTGAAAAGCCGTACCTGTCCGCATCCGCACGGCAATACCTGAGGTCAAACTTTTCCAGCCTGAATTTCTCCCCGCTGGAAATAAGCGCATCAAGCTCAGCCTCCTGCGCCGGGCAGTTGGGGCAGAAAGGGGAGTAGAAGTAGCTGATTTTCGCATCCTCGCCAATGTTCACAACCTGGTCCGGGCAGCTTTTCTTCCCGATTTCCCCCGACGGGATTGCAGCCACCAGGAGCAGGCAGGCAAATGCGCAGGAATACCCGACCGTGCGCGCAACGCCCGCAGCATCCGCCCTGTTTGCAAGCCAGAAAAGAAATGCCGCGCACGCAACCATGGCGCCTATTGCCGCATAAGGATGCAGGGCATATGCCGCTATCACGGCCAGCAGAACCGCAAAAGGCGCGCTTATGAAAACAATTGCGTCAGGCGGGATTTTCATCATTATCATCCTTTTATCCTCCCGAATGTTAATAACTGGCGCGGTGATGGCGCCCCTCCCGCGGTCGATGCATTTATATTAGGATATGCTAATATTCTAATATGAAAGAGCTTTCACGCCGCTGCGAAATCTGCAAGATTTTCTCAAGCCCTGTGCGGCTCGGGATACTGCAGGCATTGCGGGGCGGGGAGAAAAACGTGTCCGAGATAGAGCGCGCATCCGGCGCAAGCCAATCCGTGGTCTCGCAGCACCTGTCCATGATGAAATCCAGGGGGATACTGGATATCGAAAAGAAGGGGGCGTTTGCCTACTACAGGATAAAATACCCTGAAATCATGGATGCGCTCGACACGATGAAATCGGTGACTCAAAAAATAAAGAGGGGACGCATATGAACCTGAAAAATTTCACTCCATTAGTTTTCCTGGCTTCTCTCGGGGCCGGAGGGGTCGCGGTTGCGCCATTCATACTAATGCAATATTCCGTGGGGCCCGATAGCGGTCTTATCACCCAATCCCAGCTGTGGGCAGGCGGGCTTGGCGGCGCGGCAGCGGCGTATTATTCATTGCTTGAGCTTGTCATGGTCTTGTTCACCCTGCTCCATTTCGCCCTCACAGCCTGGTTCGGGCTGATGCTTTTCAGGTGGATGAAAACCCCTCAGTTCATGGAGCTTGCCAATGACCCATTGAAAAACGGGGCGCTTGCAGCCCCGCTCATCTCGCTTCTGATGAGCATGAACCTGTTCATAGGGCCCATCAGGTATTTCATCCCCGCCCTCTCGGAGAACTTTCAATCCCTTTTCCTGCCTGCCATGGGCTTCTGGGCCTTGCTTTTCGCGGTTTCCATGCTTGCCGAAATCTTCCTGCTTGGCATCTCCTTCAGGAAAGGCTTTGATGTCAGCAAGATAAATTTCGGCTGGCTGCTTCACCCGTTCCTGCTCGGCATGCTGACCGTGGTCGGCACCGGGTTAGCCGCGATGTCGCAGTCCCAGGAGATTGCGGACACCGCTGCGTTCATGTCCATGATTTCAGGTTCCATGGGCGTATTTCTGCTCCTGGTGAAAATGGTGGTGCTCTTCAAGAGCCACTTTGAGGCCAAGGGGCTGCCCCAGCGCAGCTTCCTGCCTGGTTTCCTCATAGTGCTCCCCATAATCACGCTTTTCGCAATAAGCGCATACCGCTTCGGCCACTATCTCGGGCGTTTCCATGGCTTCCATTCGGACGCGTATTTCTATGCAGTGATCGGCGGTGCTTTCGCTTTCGAGATATGGTACCTGCTCTTCGGCATTTTCCTGCTTGCGGAATATTTCCGCATGCACCATTTCAAGGAGTTCTATGTGACCCAGTGGGGGCTGGTGTGCCCGTTCGTGGCGTTCGCCTCGCTCGCCGCATTCGCATACTCTGCAGTGCTGCAAAGCCCGTTCATCTACGCATTGGCAGCGCTTTCGATTGCAGCCTCGATAATCATCTACCTTGAGCTGCTGGTGAAGCATTTCAATTGCTCAAGAAACACGCAAAACGGCGTGGTCTGCGAATCATAGGCTGGCGCTGGGATTTGCATGGAACATGGAAAAACGGCAACGGGCGCAGTGGATGGCAGGATACGCGGGTTCCCCATATCCTTCTTTGCCGTGGCGCTTGGCTTGATGGGGCTCACCCTTGCCTGGCAGAAAGCCGAGCCCATCCTGGGCTTGCCAGTAAGGGCGAGCCTTCCCCTGCTCTATGCATCGACCGCGGTTTTTGCGGCAATCTTTATCGCCTATATTGCCAAGATTGCCCGGTACCCCGATGAGGCAAAAAAGGAATTCCGCCACCCCGTAAAGCTCAATTTCTTCCCCCTGCTTGCGAAAATCCTCCTCATAATGAGCATAATATTCCTGGCGATTGACATGGGAACGTCAAGCGCTCTATGGTGGGCGGGAGTCATCCTCCAGCTTGCATTCACATTGATCATAATCTCCGCATGGTTCCAGCAGGACATATTCGAGGTGCACCACATGAGCCCTGCATGGTTCATACCCATCGTCGGGTGCATAATCGTCCCCATTGCCGGGCTAAGCCACTTCTCGCCCGAACTGTCATGGTTCTTTTTCAGCATAGGGGTTTTTTGGTGGCTGATGCTCGCCACCATAGTTGTGAACAGGATAATATTCCACCGCCCAATGCCGGAAAAGCTGCTGCCCACAATGTTCATACTCTTCGCGCCTCCGCTGATAGGCTATATCTCCCTCAACAAGCTCATGGGCGGGCCCACGCCTTTCGGCAACATGCTTTATTACATCGGGCTGTTCCTGTTCATGCTGGTGGCATACCAGTACAAATCGTTCACCAGGATAAAGTTCTATCTTTCATGGTGGGCGTATTCTTTCCCGCTGGCTGCCCTTTCGATTGCCACTCTCCTGATGTTCCATGAAAGCGGGCAGGCGTTCTTCGGATGGCTTTCCTGGGGGATTTTCGCCCTCCTGAATCTCGTGGTTCTCCTGCTTGTCTGGAAAACGGCATCAGGGATCATGAGGGGGGAAATCTGCGTCGAGGAAGAATGATGGTTTTTGGCAGGGATGCCGGCGGGGGTTGAGATGGGCGCAATGCTTGGGGAATTCCTGGACAAGAAGAACGTCTTTGCGGTGGTGGGGGTTTCCCGCGACCCTGAAAAATACGGTTACAAGGTTTACCGCGACCTGAAGTCCGGCGGGTACACAGTCTATGCTGTAAACCCCAAACTCGACGAGATAATGGGCGACCGATGCTTTCACTCGCTGGGCGATTTGCCGGTTGTGCCAGACGTTGCCAGCATCGTGGTCCCTCCTGGCATTGCAGAGCTGATAGTCCATGAATGCAAGGAGCTTGGGATAAAAAAAGTGTGGCTGCAGCCAGGCTCGGAATCCGAAAAAGCAATCGCATTCTGCAGGGAAAACGGAATCCTCGCGCTCCACGGCGTATGCGTGATGGTTGAAAGGAGAAAAGGGAAAGCCCCGGAATAAATCCCATCCGTGGTGCATCCTGGCGCGTGCAATGCCTTATGCGTCTTGCAAACCGGGCATCTTGTTGCTAGGGGCATTGCCACTTGCCCAATTCCCGCTCAAATTGCCATGGTCGCCAATGCGGCAGCGCGCTGGGGACTTTTTATTCCTTGCCCCCTCAAACGCGAAAGGGCTTTCACATGCAATCCGGCGACATCTGGTTCCCGCTCCTGCTTGCGTTTCTCGCAGGGCTGTCCACCGCAATCGGCGGGCTTGTCTGCCTTTCCATGCGCAGGTTCGACCAGCGCTACCTCGCATTCGGCCTCGGGCTTTCGGCAGGCGTGATGATTTACGTCTCATTTGCGGAGCTTTTGTCATCCGCTGTCTCGCAGGCCGGCTTTTTCGCTGCAAATGCCGCCTTTTTCGGCGGCATGCTGTCCATCATGCTGGTCGACTTTTTCGTGCCTCACAACTACATCGCGGAGCGCGTCTGCTCCGGCATGCCGGATGCGCCTATTGGTTCTGCAATGAGCAGCCAGTGCAGGCTCCGGGGCTTTGGCAGGGGGCGAGGAATGAGGCAGGGTATGCACAGGCACCACCGCCTTGCGGTTGCAGGCACATTCACTGCAATCGGGATAGCGATACACAACCTGCCCGAGGGGTTGAGCGTTTTCCTCGGGGGCTACGCCGACCCGGCGCTCGGCATCACGCTTGCATTTGCCATAGCGATGCACAACATACCTGAAGGGATCGCAATCGCAATGCCGATTTACTACTCCACCAAGAGCCGCGCAAAGGCGCTTCTTTACACGCTTGCCGCCGGGCTTGCCGAGCCATTGGGGGCGATTCTCGGCGCGCTTTTCCTCCTTCCGTTCCTCACGCCGGATTTCCTGTCCCTTTCCCTCGCATTCGTGGGAGGCATAATGGTCTTCATAAGCTTTGACGAGCTCTTGCCGCTGTGCTTCGAGAACCGCGGGGGCAGCCATGCCTCGATACTCGGCATAATAATCGGCATGATGGCAATGGCAATAAGCCTGCATTTGATTTAGAGTGCTCGTCCCCCAATGCATTCTGCCTGCCCGCTTTTTTCTGAAAGCAAAAAGGAGCCCTTTTTCCGAAGGAATAAGTGTCCAATGGAATGCGGAAATTCCGATGCATAGAAAAAGAAGCGGCATCGCCCCTCTGGCAAAAAGCTGCACCGTGCAGCAACAAGCAACATCTTGCCGCGGAGCTCGAGCTGGCATATTTACTTGCCGCTGCACCTTTGGAAAGCCGGCAGATGGTTATTCAGCGACGCATCCCGCAGCGAGGTGAAGGTTGCAATGATATCCGCATTGTCCACTTTGGACATTTGCGCATCGTAAAGCGCCGCATTTTCAATCTCGGCGCTGGCGCCTGCCGCGCACGCATCCGCAACGGTGTCGAATTCAGGGACTTTGCCGTACCAATCATTGGCAGGCGCAGTCAACCCGTATTTTTCATAAATCAGCATCAATGCGCTGCTGTGCTTCTGCTCCGCGCCAATGATATTCGTGAACGGCCTGACATTCCCGAACTTGTCTATGACTTTCTGATAAATCGCCTCTGCCCTGTATTCGTCGTTCAGGGTGGCGTCCAATGCAGCCATTTCATCCGCAGAAATATCCTCTTTCGGCAAATCCGCGAGCGTGGAATTGCTGTGCTGGTTTACAGCTGTGCTCTGCCCCGTGCATCCTGCAAGCAGCGCCAGGGAAACAATCAATGCTAAAATCCTATTCTTCATCCAAACACCCTCCATCATCAAACGTGCATGGCTGCAAAGTGCCTACTTCCACAGCCAGCCGAATATCCCCCTGTCCTGCTTTTCGCCCTGCGCAAGCTGCATGAGCCGAGCCTGTTCCTGCTCCATGTTCATAAGCTGTTCCTGGAGCATTGCCTGCACTTCGGGGCCGCAGCCGCTGCATTGGAGCACCAGCTGCTGCATCTGCATTATCTTCTGCTGGTTCTGGGAAACCTGCTGCTCAAGCTCGCCCGCAGCCTTTTCATCGCCCCCGAAAAGAAAGCGCTCAAAGCCGTTTCTTCCGCGTATCTTCTCTTCCGAGCGGACGGTTGCCTGCACCGAGTTGTTGAACTCGCGCGCAATCGATGAAACATTCTTCCCTATTCCTGAGATGTTTTCAGCCCCGAGAAGCGCTTGCACCGCAACCCTCGCCCTGTTCTGGTTTTGGTAAACCTGCGCCTGCTGCGCAGGCATCCTGGATGCCTCGCCGGCATATTTCGCCTCCGCTTCCTCGATCGATAGGTTCAGGCTCATCGCCTGGCTGCGCGCCTGCTCCTGCTGCATTATCAGCAGCCCCTGTTCATCGCCCCCGTTCCTTGCTTGCTGCTCCTGCTGCACGGCGGCCCCACTGCCTGTCTCCTGGCCGCTTTGTGCCTCCGCGCGTCCCTGGCCTGTGCCATTGCCTGCTTCACCCATCTGCCCGTAAAGGGTTGGCTGCTGATAATTGCCGTTGCCTTGCTGATCTGGCACCGCAGCATTGCCGCCCTGCCCTTGGCCGCCGGCAAAGGGCAGTGAAATCGCGAGTGCAATAGCGATAAAGACTGCAAAAAGAATCCTCATTTCATCACCAGGCTATGGAAACGCGTGCATTGCAGATAAAGCTATGGATTGACGGGGGCATCATGCCCTGCTCGGGGTGTTGATGGCTATGGGCAAAATAGCTCCCATTAGATTAGGTTGCCCCAATTCACCCGCTTTCATTGCCAGCTGGGCGATACCCCGCCCACTTTTTGCCCTGGGCAAAAAGGGGCCCCTTTTCCGGTGCCCTCTTTTCGCTTTGGCAAAAGGGGCGCCTTTTTCCGAAGGAAAAAGTGCGCGCCGAAAAAGTGGGCTGCTCGCGCCTTCAGCCGGGCTCATCCGCATTCCATGATCAGCTTCTTCAGCCTCCCAAGCGATTCCTGCGGCGTCTCCACCGTGTTCAGCAAGTAAACAGGCGCCCTCCTGAAAAGCTCTGCGAAAAAAATTTTCCTTCCAGCAATCTTCGCCTTTGCCCTTATCAGCTGGTGCGGATTGCAGAAATCGTTTGCCGCCATGAACCGGGCGGCTTCCTCGCTTGAAAGTTTCCTGAACGGGAGCTTTCCCTTTTCCCGCGCCAGCAGCACCACTGCCGAAAGCGTGCTGTTCTTGCGTATCCTATCCTCCCCGAACAGCCGCTTCACATCTGCTATGGCCCTGCCGCGCTTGTCCGGCGCCAGCCCCTGCAGTTTTTCGGCCAGCGCTGGCCAATTCTGCGCAAGGTCCGCGCCTATGTATGAATTTTTCTCTGCGGAGAATGCCAGCGTGTCCTTGCCTGCAAAACGCACGAAGAACCAGTCGTCGGTGAGGAAATTGTTCCTCCCATCAAGCAGGAGGCCGTAGGTGAGCGTGGTCTTTCCGCTCTTCGGGGGGCCGATGATGGCAATGCCCCTTCCGCCGAAATCCACAAACGAGCCGTGCACCGAGTACCTGCGGTGCTCCGATGCAACGTCCTCGAAGAAGTCGGCAACCAGCGCAAGCGTGATGCTCTTCACCCAGCCGTAATAGTCGCAGTCCTCTATTATTACCGTCCTTGAAACCGGCTCATACATCACGCGGAACTTTGGGCCCGAAACCGCGAAAATGCGGGCGTGCGGGCGTATCCCGTCCGGCATGGGCTCGAAGTTCTCCTCCCACATTTCCTTGAAGCCCTTGTTGTCCGTGAAGAACTTGACGCACGTGCCGTGTATGTTCGCCTTCAGCTCATATAGCCCCTTGCAATGGAAGCGCCCCATCATGCGCGCCTTTGTTGCAGGGGGAATTATTTGGGCTTTGTATTTGCTCTGCATGGCGGCACATTCTCTTGCAAATGTTATAAACCGTGCCTGTTGCGAGATGATTTTGCTCATTTTGCGCTTATCTTTTTGCATGCCAGCATCGCTGCAAAGGCGGCCTCCATTTGCAGCGGATGGCGCTTTTACTGCGCGCGGACGGCGGCTGCGCGCGATTTGGGCGCAACCGCCCTCCTGGCAAGCGAGATTGCAGCGAAGCCCACTCCCATCGCCATCACTATGGTTGCGCCGGTGGGCAGGTCGAAGAAATAGGAAAATGCAAAGCCCGCAAGCCCGAAAAATGCGCCGATGAACGCGGACAGCGCCATGAGGCGCCACAAGTTGTGCGTGAACTGCCTGCCTATCGCCGCGGGTATGGTGAGGTAGGCGATCACCAGTATCACGCCTATCGTCTTGATGAGGAGTATCACGCTCAGCGCCACAAGCACAAGGAGGAAAAGGTAGAATGCGCTTGCGCTGATGCCCCTCACCTCCGCAAAAGTCTCGTCGAACGAAACCGCCTTGAAGTGCTCGAAGAACGCCGCCACTGACGCCACTATTATCGCGTCGAGCGCAAGCATCACCCACAGGTCGGACTGCGGGACAGCAAGCACGTTTCCGAACAGGTAGCTGAAAAGGTCGGGCGCATAGCCTGGCGTGAGGTATATGAGCAGCACTCCGAGCGCCATGCCCATTGCCCAAAGCATGCCGATTGCGATGTCCTCCCCGAGCTTCGTGAAGCGGTTGAGCAGCCCTATGCCCACTGCTGATGCCGCGCTGAATGGCGTGGCAACAAGCACCGGGTCAAGCCCGAGGAAGTAGCCAAGTCCAATGCCGCCGAACGAGATGTGCGCGATTCCCCCTGCTATGTAGGAAATCCTTTTCACGACCACGAAGCTGCCCACCACCCCGCATGCCACGCTTGCAAGCAGCAGCGCTGCAAGCGCGTTCTGCACGAATGTGTACTGCAATATTTCAAGCATCTAATCCGCCTTCCTGTGGGGCCTGTGGTGCGTGAGCAGCCTTACCGGGCAGCCATATGCCTGGTCGAGCTTTTCCAGCCCCTCTTCTATGCCGCCGTGATGGAACAGCCGCCTGTTGATGCATGCAAGCTCGTCCACGTGCTCGGAAACCGCGCCCACGTCGTGCGTGACAAGCACTATGCTCATCTTGGACTTGAGCCTGCCTATCAGCGTGTAGAAGAATTCCTGCGTGTCAGGGTCCACGCTCGAGGTCGGCTCGTCAAGAAGAAGCATGCGCGGGTTCGCGCAAAGCGCCCTGGCAATGAGCACGCGCTGCATCTGCCCCCCAGAAAGCTCGCCTATCTGCCTGTCCTTGTGCTCAAGCATCCTCACCTGGGAAAGCGCATCAAGCGCGGCGCCGCAGTCGTCCTTGGAGTAGGGGAAGAAAATCCTGTCCTGCCTCAGCCTTCCTGTGAGCACGGTCTCGAACGCGCTTATGGGAAAATCCCTGTCAAAGGTGTTCTGCTGGGGCACATAGCCTATCATCCCCCTGCTTTTTTTCGGCTCCTGCCCGAAAACGCGCACCGTGCCCCGTGAAGGCTCCAGCAGCCCGAGCATCACCTTGAGGAGCGTGGTCTTGCCTCCCCCGTTAGGGCCGATTATGCCGAGAAGCCGCCTGTCCCCTATGCACATGCTCACGTTTTCTATGGCGTCTTCTCCGCCGTAGCCCGCATAGACGCCTTCAATTGAAACCGCGCACTCCTCTTTCATCCTTTTCCACCTAGCCAAGGGCGTTTTTGAACCCTTCAACCACATTCTGCATGTTGCCTATATAATCCTCTGCCAGCGGGTCTATCGCCACCACGCTTCCCCCTATTTCATTCGCGAGCGCGTCCGCGCTTTGCGTTGAGAACTGCGGGGAAACAAACACGACTTTTATCCCGTGCTCCTTTGCCTTTTGCACAAGCCCGGCAAGCGATTGCGGCGTGGGCTCCTTGCCTGCGTCTTCCATGGCAATCTGCTCAAGATTGTAGTCTCGCGCGAAGTAGCCCCATGCAGGGTGGAAGACTATGAACTCCCTGCTGCCTGCTCCTGCAAGCGACGCTTTCGTTTCCCTGTCAAGCGCGTCAAGCTCGGAAAGGTAGGCATCCAAATTCGCCTTATATTCCTGCGCGTTTGCAGGATCCGACCCGGCAAGGGCGGCGTGCAGGCTTTTTGCCATTTCCTTGGTGTTCGTTATCGATGTCCACACGTGCGGGTCCATCCCTTCCTCTTCATGCCCCACTTCCTCCTCTTCGTGCCCGTGCGCCTGCATTTCCATAAGCTTAATATTTTCCGACCCGTTCACCACCTGCAGCTGCGGATTGGTCTGCAGCACCTTGCCCATCCACGCGCGCTCGAACTCCACGCCCGAGCCTACCATGAAGTATACCTTGGAATTGGCGACTTTCGCCATTTGCTGCGGCGTGGGCTCGTAGCTGTGCGGGCTTGCGCCCGGCGGCACCATCACCACCACT
>Ga0247841_10008547_pt1 | contig 14702 bp, 15 predicted proteins | sample LaCruzMarch2015__2_FD_192410 | JGI IMG/M metagenome (GOLD analysis project Ga0247841, IMG submission 192410) | Freshwater microbial communities from meromictic Lake La Cruz, Castile-La Mancha, Spain - LaCruzMarch2015_18m | ecosystem: Environmental > Aquatic > Freshwater > Lake | place: Spain...
GCAACCGCCATCGGCTCATTACTGAGCGCGTTGGCAACAGCTTGACCAATGGCTTGACGCGCAAGATCGACATACAGTATCCGCCTAAAGTCCGCCTCGACACAGTTGTAATACTGGTTCTGGCGAATTTGACGAATCTGCAGATCGGTCAACGCTCGGGCAGTACCGCGACCGATGCGAGGAGCACCCATTTGGCGCGTCCGAACATCATAAGCGATAATGCTGACCTCGACGGTCATCTCCTTGATGGTGCCGTCAGCAATCTTGGTGCGCAGTTCATTCTCGCCGGCGCCTATAACAGCGACTTTGCCGGACAGTAAGTAGCGCGCATCCTTGAATTGACCGACATTGTTATTGCCTTGTCCATACTGAGAATTTTCCAGTTGCAGCTCCTGCATGATCTGGCTAATCCCCATGGAGTCGGCCGCAGCCAGCGGGCTATAACCCTTAGACTGCATCCATCTCGCCACTTCCTGCTGCGCAATGTCCCCGTCTTGCCCCTCGAAACGGGCGACCACGATGGTCGGACCGTTCGTCTGAGCAGAGTTGGGTATGAGCGAACCGGTATTGGCCGGTTGGTTTTTAGAGCGGCCACCGCCCAATAAACCAACAATGTCGATCGCCCCACGGACGTAGCCGTAGGTCTTAGCAACCTTGTCCAGGTCGCTTTCATGGTTATCATTGGCTTTCGCCGACGGCACGATCGCCGTCATAAGGGCGGTCAGGATGACCAGAATAACCAGGGTTTTCATCAGATTGCCTCCTTATGGCAAAAGCACGAAGTTAAGGTTCAGTACTCTGATCAACAGGTATAGTAGATTTACCTATTTCTCAGAATACGCTATATTATACCATATAATAGGCCAAAAGTCAAGTCGTTAACAGGTTAATCTTAAGAACAGACGGAAAATTAACCTAATTATTCTAAGTGCTCTAATTGGTCTAAAAAAAATTCCAATTTCCAAACTTAGGTCAATTAGAAATTACAATAATTAGAGCAATTTAATATTTATTCCTTCGTCACCCTGAGTACTTCTTCTTTAGTTGTAATGCCAGCGGCCACTTTTTCCATCCCGTCTTCATACATGGTTTTCATGCCAAGCCGGTGAGCCGTTTCTTCAAACTCACGCAAAGGCGCTTTTTTCATAATAAGTGATTCAATTTCTTTAGTCGGGGCTAAAACTTCCACAATAGCGGCGCGGCCTTTATAACCGGTTTTATGGCAAATATCACAACCCTTCCCACCGCAAGCTTGGTGAATGGTTCGGACTAAACGTTGAGCAATAATTAAATTAATCGAACCGGCCAGCAAGTAAGGCTCAATCCCCATTTCCGTCAATCGCGCCAAGCTTGATGGCGCATTGTTTGTATGCAGCGTGGTGAGTACCAAATGCCCAGTCATAGCGGCCTGCAAGGCAATGTTAGCTGACTCAGGATCCCTAACCTCACCGATCATCATGATGTCCGGATCTTGCCTTAGCGCGGCGCGTAAAGCGTCCAAAAAGCCGACCTTGTTTTCATCATTAACTTGGATTTGTTCAATCCCTTTAATTCGATATTCAATCGGGTTTTCAAAGGTAATAATCTTTTTGCCTGGCTGATTTAAAAACTGCAAAATGGCATAAAGCGTTGTCGTTTTACCAGAACCAGTTGGACCAGTATTAATAATCATACCTTGAGGTTTGGAGACCGCATCTTTAATTACTTCCATAGCACCCTTGTTGAAGCCAAGTTTTTGCATATCCACAAACTGTTTGTCTTTGGGTAAAAGTCTCATCACAATAGCCTCGCCATAGGCGGTGGGCAGACTAGACACACGAATATCCACCTCGGCGGCTAAAACCGTGACTGAAAATCGACCATCTTGTGGCTTAGTTACGTCTAATTTAAGTTTGGAGAAAAATTTAATTCTAGAAACAACTTGATGATAAGCGGCCATTGGCAATTCAGCCACGTCTTGAAGTACGCCATCAATGCGGTAGCGAACACGAAAATTTACTTCTTGTGGTTCCAAATGAATGTCAGTAGAATCATTTTTTATGGCGCCGGCAAAAATAATATCCAGTAATTCTGTAGTGGAAACAGTGGAAATTTTTTCTTTGAGATCTTGAAAAGTTTTTATTTCCGCTTCGAAGTTGGTTTCTTTTTCCTGGGTTACTTCCACTTTATCTTCTTTGGCTTGTGGTGGAAAAAGTTTCTCATAAAGAGTCAAGCCATACTCCATCGAGCTGGCAGAGCAAACCGACAATATAAATTCGACTTTAGATTCTACAGCCTGAGCTTGTAAAAATTTCTGAACATCTGGACTTGTTGGTTCGTTAGTGGCAATACGAACTTTATTGCCGGCCCGCAAATAGGCAATGACATAGAACTGTTGGGCCTTTTTTTCAGGAATTATTTTCAACACATCTGGAGCGACCGGATAACCAGTCAAATTAATATAGGGTAAACCTAATTTAGCCGCCACACCCCGAGCCTGGTCTTCTTCGGTTTCCCGGGCCATGTGTTGTAGAGTTATGTCGATATCAACATCTTGACTCATTAAAAACTCCTTGCGATTTTCGCTTTCTTAGATCGTAACATTATGCGTTTCTTAAATCAAAAACTAAAGATAGCCGTGATAAATTGAGGCCACAATTTCCCGCAAGAAAAAGATGTTTTCTTGTAAACCGTACTTTGGTACGGCCACGCCGTCAAAGGTGGCAACGAGATTATTTTTTTGAGCAATAATGGAAGCCCGTCGAAGGTGATAATCATTGGAGATAATGATTAGATTTTGATAATTAAAACTGGCTAAAATATTTTTAGAATTACGGATGTTCTCAATCGTGTCTCTGGATTGGTTCTCGGTAATAATTTTCGTTTGTGGAATTTGGTTTTCAATTAAATATGTTTTCATCGCTTCGGCTTCGGCAATTTTTTCATTGGCGGCTTTGCCACCGGACACAACAATTAAGTTAACTCCCCCGTTTTGATAAACCTTGATCGCCTCGTCCAATCTGGCGCGCAAAAAAGGATTTGGTTTTGTGCCTTCCAAACCACAACCCAAAACTAAAATCACATCCGGTTTTATTTGGGTATATAGCGGAGAAAAAGTTTTAATTTTAATCCCGACCTCGGTAAAGAGAACTAAAATTGCTAAACAAACAACTGACAAAAATATGATTAGACGTTTTTTCATAAAAAATGGCGGTGGGAGAGGGATTTGAACCCCCGTGTCCCTTGCGAGACGCATGGTTTTCGAAACCAGCTCGTTTAGCCGCTCCGACATCCCACCATTAATTCAAATAAGGGGATTAATCTTCTGTTTTTTCCACTTTGATTCGGCGCAAATTGCCTTCGCCGACCGAATAAGCTTTGATGCCTTCAAAGTTTTGCAAGGCGGTATGAACAACGCGACGATCATAAGCACTCATTGGTCGCATTTCTTGAGCGTAACCAGAGTTCTTCACATTTTCAGCCATAAGGACAGCCAATTCTTCCAGCTCCGCCACTCGCTTGCCTTTATAGTCTGCCACATCGACAGTTAAAGGAATGAACTCATTCGCCTCTTTGGCCACCATCATTCGTAATAGATATTGAATTGATTCCAATGTCTCCCCCATCTTGCCAATTAGACGGCCCGAGTCTTCCGACTCGACCGAAATCCAAAATCCGTTTTTATCCGAAATGCTGACTTTCACTTTAGGATCTAATAAAACAAAGAATTTTTTAGCAATTTTTTCAATATTTTCGCTAGTCATTATTCTCCTTTACGACGAACGGTTATCTCAACACCGTGTTTGATGGTTTTTTTAGTATTTTCGACTAATTTTTTAAAATCATTTTGGATTGGACCCTTTTCACGATAAACCAGCCATTGTTGAACAATACTGGCGATAGTGGTCACTGACCAATAAAGCGGTAGAGCAGCGGGGAAACGACCAGCAATAAATAGGGTAAATATCGGCATCAGAAACAGCATTTGCTTGCTCATCATGGCCTGCATTTCTTGACCTTCTTGCGGTTTGGTTTTTGGCATAATCTGCCAGCTTTGGAAGAACTGCAAGGCGGCGGCAATAATTGGCATGATCCAACGATCCGGTTGAGCTAAATCAATACCAAAGAAAACAGTCTGAATGGCGTCCGGTCGAGGCATCCAAGAATAAAGCAGGGTGGCAAAACGAGCCGTGTCTAGTCCGTTAATAAATACGTAATAAAGAATAATAAGAATTGGCAGTTGAATTAAAAGCGGCAAGCATGAACCAAGCGGATTAATCTTATTAACCTTGTAAAATTCCATCAAAGCTTCGCTTTGTTTTTTCTGATCACCTTTGTATTTAGCTTGTAGTGCCTGGATTTGTGGCTGTAAATCTTGCATCCGCTTTTGCTGACGAACTGATTTCATGGAGGATGGAGCCAAAGCTAAGCGCACCAATATAGTTAAAATAATAATGGCCCAGCCAACGTTATTTCCCGGCACTAACCACACTAAAAAAATCAGCGCATTGTAAAGTGGTTGATACAAAATCATCTTAATAAATTCTTTCATCAAATCCTTTCAGGATTAATTTTAAAAATTATTTAACAGGGTCGTAGCCGCCGGGATTCCAAGGGTTACAGCGACAAATGCGACAAGCACCCAACCAGCTCCCTTTTATGCTACCATATTTTTCAATGGCTTCATAAGTGTATTGGCTACAACTGGGGCTAAAGCGGCAAAAACCGTGGTTAACGAACTTGCGCATCGGGCCGTGGTCAAAAGATAAAGTCCGCTGATAAAGTCTGATTAAAAATAATAATACTTTTCTCATTTGATCCTTGAATCTTGAAATAATTTAGTAAAAACCGGTTCCAACTCGATTTCATCTGGAGCCTTTTTGAAGATAATCATACAATCCAAATGTCCAGATAAATGCGGTAAAAGATTTTCCAAAACAACACTAGTTTTTCTTTTTAATCGATTTCGACTGGTGGCTAGTTTGGCCACAGTTTTAGGAATAACAATCGCAAAGCGAAAGTGATTAGTACGATTTTCTAAAAAACGAAGATTTAGAAAATTCTGAGACAAGAAGTGCCCCTTTTTATAGATGCGTTCCACTTCTTTTTTACGCAAACGATAAGTACTAGCAAGCATAATTGCCTATAAATTTAGACCGTGAGCTTTTTTCTACCTTTAGCTCGGCGGCGTTTTAAAACATTACGACCGGTGGTCGTTTTCATACGTTCTCTAAAACCGTGAACTTTCATTTTGGAGCGTTTTTTCGGTTGATATGTTCTTTTCATGAATTTCCTCTAAGACATTTTTCTTTACTTAAAACAGTATATCTTATTTGAGAATATTTGGCAAGAAGTAGATCACAGCGCAAGAGTATTTTATTTGACAGCCTGTGGATAACTTGTTTATTATTAGGTTAACTTACCTGTGGATATCTTGTGGTAGTATTTCTAACCCCAATATGAGAGATTGAAAACGACAGAAAATAAAAGGGGACTTTATGCAGTTAACAGATGAAAAAGAGATTTGGCAAGCTGCGCTTGGTGAGCTAGAGGTTATTCTAAGTAAAGCCAATTTCACCACGTGGTTTAAGGACACTTTCCTCGCTTCCATTAATGACAAGGAAGCCACTATTGGTGTCCCCAACGCCTTTACTAAGGAGTGGTTGGAAAATAAATACCATCCACAGATTTTGGCTGTACTCCAAAAAACTTATCCACAGCTCAAGACTGTTAACTATAATGTCAGCACTAAACCGCTCCAAAACACTCCCCGTTTGGAACCACAAAAAATTGAGGAACCAAAGTCAAATCAAAAGCCGGACACTCGCCCTGTCACGCCAAACAATCTCAATGCCACTTATACTTTTGACAGCTTTGTTGTGGGTGCCTCCAATCGTTTGGCGGCAGCCACAGCTCAAGCCGTAGCCTCTAAACCTGGTCATGTTTATAATCCCCTATTTCTATATGGTGGCGTTGGCTTGGGCAAGACCCATTTAGTCCAAGCCATTGGCAATGAAATCATTAAGAAAAATCCGAAAAAGAAAATCATTTATGTTTCTTGCGAGAAGTTTACCAATGATTTTGTTCAATCAATTACATCTGGCCGGATCAATGATTTTAAAAAACAATATCGCGATGCCGATGTTTTACTAGTGGATGATATCCAATTCTTGTCCGGGAAAGAGGGGACACAAGAAGAATTTTTTTACACTTTCAATTCCTTGCATCAAGCTAATCGCCAGATTGTGATTACTTCCGACCGAGTACCTAAAGCCATCCCGCAACTAGAGGAACGTCTTTCTTCCCGCTTTGGTTGGGGTATGGTGGCCGATATTCAGCCGCCAAATTTGGAGATGCGCCAGGCAATTTTACGCGCCAAATCAACCGAAAAGAATTATCCGATGAGTGAAGATATTTTGGCTTTTATCGCCCAAAATATAGAATCCAATATCCGCGAGTTAGAAGGCGCCATTACCCGGATCATTTCCTACTGTGAATTAACAAACACCAATCCATCACAAGACGTGGCGGCTAAAGTTTTAGAAGACATTATAGGTAATAAGAACAAAAACTTATCAATTTCCCGAATTCTAGATGTCGTTTGTGTCTTTTTTAACATCACGCCGGAAGAGATTTTGTCTCCCAAACGAGATAAAGAATTAGTTTGGCCCAGACAGATCACTATGTATTTACTGCGTCATGAAATGAATTTAAGTTACCCGAAAATTGGTCGGGAATTAAATAAAAAAGACCACACCACAATCATGCACGGGGTGACCCGGATTGAAAAAGAGATTGTTAAAAACAGCGAATTACAAAAAGAATTGTCAGCAATTAAAGAAAAGTTATACAAAAATTAAAATTCCAATTTAATATTTATTGCTCATTGAAAACCAAATTATTAGGTCAAAATGCACAGGGCTGTGGACAAACTGTGGATAAGTTGTGGATTTAAGTCACATTAATTGGGGATAACTTTATTTGTAAGTCCGCCCAATGCAATTATCCACAGCACACAGTATTTATCCACATATTTCTCCCCATATTTATCCACAGTTTAATTCGACTTATGCACATAGTAAACTCCTGTTTATCCACAGTATCCACAGGACTTATTATTACCACTAAATTCTTTATTTCTATAAATTACTATTTATACTGTGGATAAGTTTATGTAAAATTCTTGATTTTTAATTTATGTATTTAATTAAAAAAACATATAAATTAGAAATTAAAAGTAAAAGTTAAAGGAGTTTTAAAATGAAGTTATCTTGTACCCAAGAAAATTTAAGTCGGGGTTTAGGTTTAGTTGGACGTTCAGTTGGTACCCGGGCAACGTTGCCAGTTTTAAATAATATTTTATTGCAAACTGACAAAGGCAGACTAAAACTTTCGGCGACAGATTTAGAAATTGGAATTCACACATGGATCGGGGCTAAAGTTGATGTGGACGGCGGAATTACAATTCCCGCCCGGCTTTTGATGGATTATGTGAATAACAACACCGATAAAACTATTAATTTGGAATTAAAAGAATCCACCCTGCATCTTGAGTCGGAACACTTTAAAGCTAATATTAAAGGAATTGAAGCTTCAGAGTTTCCTTTGATTCCAGAGGTTAGTAAAAATGTTAGTATCACGGTTTCGTCAGCGGAATTTTCCAAAGCGATCAATCGTACCGTGATTGCGACAGCGCTGGATGAATCTCGTCCGGTTTTGGCTGGCGTTTATTTCTATAATTGCAAAGCAATTTCCGCGGAACGAAGTTCCCATAATGATGTCATGAAAGCAGTGGCCACTGACTCTTATCGATTAGCCGAGCAGACCATTGCGATTAATAAAGGTACTAGTGAATTAAAAGATTTCGCTTTTATTGTGCCGCAACGCACCGTCTCGGAATTAGGCCGAATTATTACTGATAAAGCGGAAAAGATCCAAATTTATCCCGGCGAAAACCAAGTCGAGTTTATGATTGAAGAAACAATTTTGGTTTCACGGCTCATTGAAGGAACTTTTCCCGACTATGCCCAAATCATTCCAAAATCCACCACCACAAAAGCGGAGATTGCCACGCCGGAATTTAACAACGCGATTAAAATGGCCAGTTTATTTGCCAGAGAGTCCGCTAACAATATTAAGCTCAAAATTACCAGCCCCGATAAGTTAGAAGTTCTAGCCACCTCGGCTCATATTGGGGACAATGTTTCGCAAATTTCCGCCAATGTGACGGGCGATAATTTGGAAATTGCTTTCAACGCCAAATTTATTATGGACTGCTTGGCGGTGATTGATTCCGACAAAGTTAATTTGGAACTATCGAATACTTTGTCTCCAGGATTATTAAAAAGTCCAAAAGATCCCAACTACTTGTATGTCATAATGCCTTTGAGAGTGGATGAATAAAAATAAATTTCTAATTTTCAATTCTTAATTTCTAATGAATTACTAATGTTACAATGTTTAAAAATTTAAATTTGAATAAAAATTTAAAATTAAACATTAAAAATTATGACCATTAAATCTCTTCAACTAACTAATTTCAGAAACTGGACTGACTATACACTCAAGTTTAGTGATGTGACCATTTTAATCGGTCATAATGGTGTGGGTAAAACCAATATTGTGGAAGCGATTTGGTTTTTGGCCACTGGCAAAAGCTGGCGGACGTCTCGTGACGCCGAAGCAGTCAATTGGACTACTGACATTGCCAGAATTGTGGCCGAGTTGACCGACGGACGAAAGACAAAACTGGAATTTGTATTGCAAAAGCTGGCGACACGGGACTATCCACAGACAAAATTAATTAAAATTAATGGTAGCAAGAGCCGCCTGTTTGATCTTTTAGGTCTTATTCCGGCGGTTCTTTTTAGTCCGGAAACAATTGAAATGCTTGACGGCGCCCCGGGGTTGCGGCGGCGCTTTTTGGACATTTTACTGGTTCACACCGATAAACAATATACTCGAACTTTGCTTGAATACAACAAAATTTTAAAAGAACGTAACAAACTCTTAGCATTAATTAGAAATAAACGTGGTAAGGCTGACGAACTGGAATTTTGGGATGCTAAATTGGTGGAGACAGGATGTTTTATTATTGACCGACGTGTGGCGTCAATCAAATTTATGAATCAGTATTTAACCGCTGATTATCAAGAAATCAGTGGCACCAAAGAAACGCTGAAACTCAAATATAAGGGCTCGGTGGAAAAAGACGTTTTCGCTGATATGTTAGTGGGCGTGCGCGAGCGAGAAATTGAATTGGGCTCAACTTTATACGGCCCGCATCGTGATGATTTCACCATTAACTTAAATGATCGCGACATTAGTACTTTTGGCAGTCGCGGCGAATACCGCTCGGCTGTTTTGGCGCTTAAAGTCGCTGAATTAAAGTATTTGAAAGATTTAAGAGGTGAGAGTCCAATTCTTTTACTTGATGATATTTTTTCCGAACTCGATAGCGAGCGCCGCCTGCATCTGGCCAAGATTGTTCATAATCAGCAAACCATTATTACGACAACGGATCTCGACCATATTGAAAAAGGACTCCGGGATAAGGCAAAAATTGTGGAAATTTCTTGACACCAAAAACCCGCGATTTCTCGCGGGCTGATGGTTCGTTTTTTGTCGGAGTTAGCTCTCCGCTACAATTGTCTGGCAGTAGCTACCGCTTATATTCGTGCTCGCCATTGCTTTTGTGGTTCTATCCGGCTTTATCGGGAAGAATCGAACCAGCAATGACCGTTTTGTTTCCTACCCTGCGTCCGTGCTTACCACCCGGAAACTTTATTCCAATAAGTCGTAACTTTATTGGAAACGGCCGCAAACTGGCCGGATTGTTCTCAATCAACGAGCTTCAAAGCTAGGCTCGGCCCTACTCCGCAATCCATCGGAGATCAGCGATCCCTCGCTGATACAGATCTTCAAACCACCACCGGTAGCTCTCCTTGAGCCATGGGAAGCGCGCGATCTTGTTTCTACAGCGATCCGCGTATTCCCGACTTCCATAGAATTCCCGGCCGATCATTTTTCTTGCCTCTACCAGTTCCTCTGGCGAAAGGTTAGAAGTCATGACCGGATGATCCGTATCATAGTGGTCGAAATTCCTGTCGGCAATGCTGTCCTCGACTTCCCCAACAATTTGCGTGCCGGGGAATGGTGTCAAGAAAGCAATCCTGACCTGGTCGATGGGGAAACGTTTGAGTCCTTCAATCGTTTCGCGCACCGTGTCCCAGGTTTCGTTCGGGCTCCCGAAGACTAACAAACAGCGATTGATAATCCCTGCGTTATCAGCGGCTTCGAGCGAACGGCGGACAATGCCAATCTCGCGATGCGGCTTTGCGTACTGCTTTGCTTTGGCCTCGAAAAAGCTTTCGATGCCAGTGCCAATCTTGGCACATCCGGCTTTCGCCATTAGCTGGGCAGTCTCCTGATCCAGACCCACCTTTACCAGCGCATACCAATGCACGCTCTTTCGAACATGATCGGGATCCATTTCGGTGTCCGCGTCATGCAGACCCTCATTGATCAGTGCTTGGCAAATGGCTTTGACTCTCTCCTTGTTATAGTTGAAAGTCAGGTCGGTCAGGTAGAGCAGGTTCACGCCGAACTCCTCATGAAGTTGGCGGATTTCCTGAGCCACACTTTGGGGGCTTCTGAGACTGACGCTCATCTCGCAGGGCGCTTGGATACCGTGACGATCATCCCGCATCACGTTTGACACGCAGAAGGTGCATCGTCCGACACAACCCCTGGAGCATCCAATTTCCGCTGCGATTTGGTGGTCGGGATCGGGATAGCTGAGATTGAACATCCGGGCGCGTTCGAGGTACTCTCGCATACGCTTCGGTTTTGGCAATGTATCCAGATCCTTGACTCGTTCCCGCGGCGCATTTACTATCACTTCACCGTCCTTCATGTACGCAATCCCGCGTACACTATCCATAGGCTCGTTATTTAAAGCCTTCTGGAGCAGTTCGGTAAAGGTGATTTCTCCTTCGCCAATGACGGCGAAATCGAAATCGGTGTAGCTGACGCAACTGGGCACAAGCGACGGGTGATACCCGCCAACCACGACGAGCGTCTGAGGCAGTTTGGCCTTAATCATGGTAGCCAGCCTTTGTGCGATTGAAAGGGAATAGGTAAAAACCGTCATCCCCACGCACACCGGCTGATGCTTCACGATAAAGTCCAGCACTTCCTCGTCCGACAAGCTCCCGCGCTGTAATACCACGGCCTCAAACCCAGCGGCCTCTGCCGCGCCAGCAATGCACTCAGCCGGATACGGCTCCAGTACATTGCCACGGGTGAAGGCCATGGTCGTGCGGCTTTCCGCACCGATGGTCTCCATGACCACCACTTTTTGGGTCTGGCCGCTCTGGGCGGCGCTCGTCAGGTTGCTCATCTCATTCTCCTGGTGTACAAGGCCCACCTAGGCGCTCAAAAGTATCAGGTTAGACTGGTGTCTAACCTGTACATATGGTACAAAATTATGTTTTTAAGGTATGCCTTAACTGGTTGCCGTCTATAACTTGTTTACTCATCTTTTGAACAAATAATTATAACATAGTTTTCATTAAATGTCAAGTATTTAGACGTTAATTATAGACAGCTTATAATTCATGAAAATAGATTAAAAGTATTGACAATAAGGGTAAAAATGTTTATAATAAAATAAGAAAGTCTAAAAAATAGACTACAATAAGGAGATAACAGGTATGGATAAAGACGAACTATTGCGCACAATTGGGTTGACTGACAAAGAGGCTAAAACGTATTTAGCGATTTTGGAAGAAGGTCAGAGTACTATTAAGCCGATTGCTTTGCGTGCCGGACTCCATCGAACATCGGTCTATAATTTTATTGGTCACCTTGTTGAGCTAGGGCTCATCACCCAAACAGAAATCCGTGGGCGCATGCATTACAAAGCCAATCCGCCGGAAAAATTAATCGAAATTCAAAAAGAACGCACTCGCCTTTTGGAAAAATCTTTGCCGCAGTTTTTAAGTGTTTATAATGAAAAATCAGCGAAACCCAAAATTAGTTATTATGAGGGGGCTGAACAAATCAAAAATATCGGTCGCGAAGTTTTGAAATGCAAGACGGAAGTCTTATATTTCTGGGCTGGGCCGGAATTGACCGATATTACTGGTGGTGAAGCGTTCTGGAATAAAATTAATGACGATCGTGTCAAAAAAAATGTTGCTGTGAGATTAGTTCGTTTTGAGGGCAAGGAAAGTCTTTATGAAAAATCCGAAAGCGGGCCGGAGAATTTGAGACAAACCCGTTTTGCTCCAAAGAATTTAGAGAAAGTTGTCGAGCATGGGCTAGCGATCTATGATACAGGCAAAGTCGGCATATTTGGTAGTCGAGAAGAAGGTTACGGCATTTTAATTGAAAGTACGTCTTTCGCTAAAACCATGAAAATGCTTTTCGAGCTCATGTGGACACAATCTACTCCAGCGAAAAGAGGGGAAGGTTAAAACTAAACAATCTAGATATATAAGAAATTGTCGAAGCCAAGATTGTGGATATTACATCAATTGACAAGGCTTAGTTCCTATGATTAAATAAAGTATTCCCGTTGAGGAGGTGCGTGATGAGACTTAAAATTTTGGGTTCTGGCGGCGCCTGCGCTATACCGCGTCCTGGCTGTGATTGTGAGATCTGTCATAAAGCTCGTAAAGACGGTATTCCCTATGCCCGAACCGGCCCGTCAATGTATGTTTATGGGTCTGGCGGTATTTTGTTTGATACACCCGAAGAAATTCGTCAGCAATTGGAACGCGAACAAATTACTCAAGTGAGTCATGTATTTTACACTCATTGGCACCCCGATCACACCCAAGGATTGCGTCTGTTTGAACAAATGCAGCTCGCCTATCCCGATGAACATAAAAAACCAGCGATTGACGTTTACATTCCGATCAATGATTTGGCGGCATTTGAAGATCATTGCAAATCATTGTGGTATTTTCAGAAACAGGGTTGGATCAATATCCATGAGTTTGACGATCGTTATCCCATTCAGATTGGCGAACTCTGGGTTATCCCGCTGGATTTTAAGCGTCACGACCGAGTGCGCTACGGCTACTTAATTATCGAGGACGAGAAAAAAGTGCTGTATGCGCCTTGCTCGACCTATCGACTGGTTACCGACCATTTCTACAAAAACCTTGATTTGATGATTTCCGAGGCGGGTTGGACGGGAAGCACCAAAGAAGTTCGCGCCAGTTTACCGCCCAAGCATACTTGGCTTGATCATATTAGCTTTGAAGAAACGGTCGAATTATTCCGGAAGATCAAACCCAAACAGGCCATTCTCACCCATATTGACGGCACGAGGCACCATTTGCCCAGTGCTAGCAATGATTACTTGTGCCAACTAGCCGCCGAGGTCACCGACATTCCGATCGACATTGCCTATGACGGCATGCAAATAGAACTTTAATTCTACCGCCGTCGGCAGCTTGCCTACCTACGACGGCATACAAATCGAAATCTGATTCCCCACTTGCCCATTTCCCAACCACCTACCCGAAGGTGGTTTTTTAGTTGTTATAATTTTAGTGTTTAATAATTTATGTTAAAATATTGTTGAGGACAAAAATGCCAAAGAAAAAAATTACAATTGATGAGCTGGCAGTCATGGTTAACAATGGTTTTAATAATCTCTCTGAGGAAATGAAGAATCGTTTTGATTTGGTCAATAAAAAATTTGACGAAAATAAAAAAGAGCACGAAGAAATTTTTAATACTCTAAACCGTATTGAAACTCTACAAAAATCGGAAATTAACAGAACCGACAATTTGTCAGTCAGAGTTAAAAGTTTAGAAAAAGCCACATCTTAAAATAATTAATTGGTTGCATATAAAACTCAGAATAGGCGACTCGCCTATTTTTTTAGTGACCAAAAACCCGCGATTTCTCGCGGGCGTTGGTTCGTTTGTTATCGGAGTTAGCTCTCCGCTGGAATCGACTTGTCGTCCTCGAGCCGAATGTAATTCGACATCGGGGATCTAAGCATCGGCACCAGCTACCGAACAATTGTTCTCCAGCCAGTCAAGGTGGTCTTCCATAACATTGTCATCCTTGTAATAATCTTCTAGATCCTCTCTCATTTCTTCAATGGCCTTATGCCACTGTTCGTCTGTCAGACCGAGAATTCGGCCATACCAGATAATGAACATGGGATAATCGTGCAAAAGCACGAACATCCAGCCGTTGATCGTCTGGAGCAGGTCTTCTTCCGTGATTTGGATATCCAACTCGGCGAGTCTTTCGATGGTCTGTTTATGGCAGGCCATGAATTCATCGACCGTCGGCGGAGCGCCTAGCGCGACGGTTTCTTCTAGCGCTTCGTAAAGCGGTAAATAAAGTACATCGGTATTGTCTCCTCGTTCCATATTATTCAGATACTCCTGGAAGTTCGGGCTAATCATCGGAATTTCTCCTCGCGTATAAGGCTCGCCAGCTCTTCAACTCTTGAGACATCCACATGATTGTGAATAGCTCGAGGTTGCCCCCCGCCGGTGAAGGCGGGGGTGTTTGACATCCTTGACGCCCAGAATTGTTGTTTGCAACCAACTTTCTGGGGTTACCCAAGCGCACGATCCAATCTTAACGCGCTTTTAAAGGTACTGAGCTTCATGCGTGGAGTAAGACCCACGTCTCAACACAGTTGATCGAACAGTGTTGTGTCGCTCGGAGATACCCCCGAATATTA
>Ga0247841_10008548_pt1 | contig 14701 bp, 15 predicted proteins | sample LaCruzMarch2015__2_FD_192410 | JGI IMG/M metagenome (GOLD analysis project Ga0247841, IMG submission 192410) | Freshwater microbial communities from meromictic Lake La Cruz, Castile-La Mancha, Spain - LaCruzMarch2015_18m | ecosystem: Environmental > Aquatic > Freshwater > Lake | place: Spain...
CGCTTGCCTTACCTCCCATTGTCTTAAGGCGCGCTCCTGCCGGACGAATCTGCGAGAAATCAAAGCTTATGTCTTTGCCCGCATACCATGTTTGAAGTCCGAGAGTCAGAGCATTGCACCAGCCCTCTTTAGAATCGGCTATAACATGCGTAGCAAGCTTCTGTCCCTTTTGTTTCATTATCTGCGGAAGCTGTTCTATATTCTGGCTTTCCACTGCGAAGCCGACACCGCATCCCTGCATGGATAGATACATTATCTCCGCAAAATCTTCGAGCTTCACCGGCGCAGTGAAAGTGCAATTATACGCGCACGTGTTGCAACGACGCGCAGCTTCACCGGAAAATTGCATAAGTCGCATTGATGGCATTACCTCCTGTTTCAGAATGCCCAAGCGTATCTCCGAATATTCTTTTTCAGTCAGTTTGTTGCCGAGATTCTCGCGCATAAAACTTATATAGCGGTCAACTGTCTCTATCCATGTCTCGCGGCGTCCCTCTTCAGGAATCCATTTTGCGTATGTACGCAAATAAACAAATTCACCTAGTGCATTTCCCTCAAAATATTTTTTACTCTCTACAATAAGCTTCTTCACATGTTCAGGAACTTCAATCTTCGATGCACGCATTTGTGCGCGCTTATCGCGATAAAGAATATACGCCTTCGCTGTCTTCACATAGTCATTCAAAATGAGATATTTCTCCACAGAATCCTGCATGCCCTCAACAGTCGGCAAAAAATTCTTGTATTTCTTCGCGAAACGTCCGAGTTCGCCAGCAACTTGGTGCGCAACAAGATTTGCATCATCCTGACTGCCCTCTTCTGACGCGACCATCGCTTTCAAAATAGCGGATGCTATCTTATCAAAATCAAACGGAACAAGTCGTCCGTCTCTTTTCTCAACTTGTGGGACCATTTCACGATATCGGCGTGTTTCTTTTGAAATTGGAGATTCGGATGATTGAGTAGCATCAGATACGAGCACTTTTCTGCTTGTTGGAACAGTCTTTGAGTGAACATAAACTCGTGCGGTCTTTGACATGAACAAGGCAGTTAAGTTACCGGGTAATGATGCTTGCTTCTTATGTATAAGTCTACTCCCGTGTACAGAAAATGCCCTGTGGATAGAGTTATTCTGAAACTATCGGAAAATTTTTCAATAGAAGAGGAGTGCCGGTCGCTATGCTGTGTTCATTAGCGAAACCTGCGTCGGTTTCAAGGACATATCGCACCGGTTCAGATGGATAAAAGACATCAGGGTAGCTTGATGCGGCAATGTTTTGAGTAATTGAGACTACTTGTCCTTTATCATTAAGCCAAAATATATCAATCGGAACAAGCATATTCTTCATCCAGAAGCCGTAGTTGCCTTTATTCGGAAATACAAACAACATTCCGTAATCGTCTGCGATGCTATCACGTCCGCCAAGGCCTCTTAATAGAGCTGTGCTTGTTGTCGCATACTCTATTCTCAAAGACACTCCGCCGAAATCAGCTCTATCAACCAGTTCCGCCGATGGAGTGCTTGTCCTATACGAAAATAACGCCGTTATTCCTACTGCCACAACCGCCAAGAGCCCTATATAAAAATATCTCGACATCCGTGTATTCTAACTGATTTTCATAAATACAAAAAAGGGACACGGAATGATTTGCCCGTGTCCCTTTTAACTACGCTCTTGCTTCGATGGTGCATGGATCTCTACCAGATTCTGATTCCGTTTCTTCTCCAAAGATCTTGGCCCCGAGAAAACAAATTTTTATCACCTTTTCACGACATCCCTCTGTTGTGCAACGTCCGTATACAGCCCGTCTGCAATTGAATTTACTCTTACGAACTGAGAGTATGCTAACCGTTTTGTTGCATACCTCGCATGTCGTAACGGATGTCTCAACAAAACGAGTTTCCTTCCCTCTCTCAGGACACCCTTCTTTTATACAACTCGCATATACTGCTTTAAATTTTTTTCCACTCTTTCGAAAACCGTGCACTATCATTTTTTGACCGCACACTTCGCAAGGTTCCGAAAAATTTTCCACGTGCCACTCTAAATTATTTTTACTCTCACCTCCATTTCCGTTTCCACTTTTATTTCTATTTCCGTTCCCGTTCCCGTTTCCGCCGTGTTTACCGTTGCGTTTACCATTTTTCTTTTTGGTATCCACCCCCTCTCAGAAATTTCAATGAACTTCAGTTAAGAACTGCTGAAAGTACATCCCTCGACTTCCCTTCGGGAACTATATCATCAAACTTCGCAAGTCCTTGTGTTTAAGGGTGTTCCTAACTTTTCACTTTTGCGGAGGCGGAGAGATTCGAACTCTCGGAGGGTTGCCCCTCACACGCTTTCCAAGCGTGCGCACTAGACCGCTATGCGACGCCTCCTGCTTCAGGACCTTGTAGAGGGCCCGTTCATTTCGTTATAACAGAAAAACTCAGATTATGCCTGCGTGACCAGAAGCGCCTTGATACGGTCTTGGATAGGCGGATGGGTTGAGAACATTCGCTCTATCCAACCGCTTGCCCCAGCCGACTTTGAACCTGCCTGTGCAGGAAGTCCAAACGGATCATTGATATAAAGATGCGCGGTCGCGAGATTAGCGCTTTTCATCGGTGCCTTGTAACTTCCGAGCTTTCCCAGAGCTGAAGCAAGACCTTCCGGATAGCGGGTGAGAAGTGTGCCCGAAGCATCTGCTAAATATTCACGCCTTCGTGATACCGCAAGTTGAATAAGTTTCGCGGCGACAGGAGCAAGAATAATGCCCACAACTGCGAGTATCAGGAAAAGAGCATTGCCGTTTCCCCTATCATCCTGACGCCCTCCGCCGAAAAAAGACATTCTCAGAAACAGATTCGCCACTAGAGCGACGAAACCGGCAAGTACGACCGCGACTGTCATAAGAAGAATGTCGCGGTTCTTTATGTGCGACAGTTCATGCGCAACGATGCCTTCAAGCTCGGTGCGACTCATCATCCGCAGTAGTCCTGTGGTAGCACAAACTACAGCATGTTTTTCATCGCGACCTGTTGCGAACGCATTAGGCGCCTGATCTTCTATTACATAGAGCTTCGGTCTAGGCAGGCCTGCGACAATTGAGAGATTTTCAACAACAGTATAAAAATCAAAAAATTCCTCGCGTGTTGCGGGACGGGCATGATTCAATGAGAGCACCAGTTTGTCCGATGACCAGTATGCAAAAAAATTCGTTCCGACAGCGAAAAAAACCGCGATGAACAGTATGGACGGGTCTCCGTAATACCATGAGACCGCATATCCGACAGCTATGACGACGATTAAGAACCCGAATACCAGAGCCCATGTTCGGCGTACATTGCTTGAGCGTTGTGCATAGAGATTCATCCCGTTAGAAATTAGTCCAATAAACAAAACCTGTTCTTGTGTACCCACTCCCGTTCTTTTTATGATTTCTAACGGGATTCATAGCTTTGCCATGAAAGCACGAATGGTTTCCAGATACAAAGTTCGTTCAACTTCTTTTATGCGTTCGTGAAGAGAATCTTCAGTATCGTTCGGAAGAACTGGAACAGCCTGCTGTGCCAAAATTACTCCCTCATCTATTTCCGGCGTCGGAATATGAACAGTGCATCCCGTTACCTTCACTCCCCTGGCGAGCGCGTCCCTGACCGCATAATGGCCCTTGAAAGACGGCAGCAATGCCGGATGGGTGTTTAGAATACGGTTGCCATATGCTTCAAAAATTGACGGACTAAATACGGTGTTGAATCCTGCCATCGCGATAACGTCGATATTGTGGCGCTGAAGCGCTTCTACGACTTTATCTGTATATGCGACGCGGTCAAAGTTCGGGCTGAAGTCGGTTCTCAGCACGAGTTCGGTCGGAACATTTTTTTCTTTTGCAACGACATCAATTCCACGGCACGGCCTGTCAGCAAGTACCAAATCAACTTGGAGTCCTTCATTAAGAAATGCCTCCAGAAGCGATCCGGTCCCAGAAACAAGAACAGCAAGTCTTTTTTGTGTTTTCTGCATTACTTTTGATTAGTTTTGCCTGCTCTGAACCTGCTGAACTAGAATTGCACTTTTACCGGTTCTGCTGCAGCGGCATCGGCTGCTGAGAGTTCAAAAAGATCCATTTTCTTGAAATTGAATGAGGCGGCAACAATATTGCTCGGGAAAGATTGCAGAGCGGTATTGAGTGTCATAACGGTCGTGTTGTAGAAACGGCGTGCGGCTTGGATCTTATCTTCGGTATCGCCAAGTTCCTGTTGCAACTGAAGGAAGTTTTGATTCGCTTTAAGGTCCGGATACGCTTCTGAAACGGCAAAAAGATTTTTTAGCGCTCCTGACAGTTGATTTTCCGCCTGTAACTTTTCTTTCGCCCCTGCCTGCGCAGGCAAACCCATTGCGGCCGAGCGGGCTTTCGTAACATTCTCAAAAGCACTGGATTCGTGCGCGGCGTATCCTTTAACCGTCTCAACAAGATTCGGTATCAGATCGTAACGGCGTTTTAATTGCACCTGAATATCTGCCCATGCTTCTTTAGCGCGGTTTGTAAGAGTAACAAGGTGGTTATACAAAGCGACTACCCAGACCACTATAAGAGCAGTTACGACAAGAATGATTGTTGTATTGGACATATTGAAATTATAAAACTAACGCACTGCACGCGCAATTGCCTTAACGACCCTCGGGTCAAGCATGTCCGGAATGATTTTCGCGGCCGTAGGTTTCTGGATTAGCGCCGCGAGTCCGCGAGCGGCGCGGAGCTTGGTGGCTTCCGTTATCTTGGAGACTCCTTTATCGAGAGCGCCTCGGAAAATCCCGGGGAAAACAAGCGCATTATTTATCTGATTCGGATAATCGGAACGGCCGGTAGCGACAATCGCCGCTCCTGCTTTCAGTGCTTCTTCCGGCAATATTTCCGGATCAGGATTCGCCATCGCAAAGACTATTCCTTTTGGCGCCATCATGGCAACGTGTTCCGACTGAAGCAGACCTTTTCCTGAAACGCCTATGAACACATCCGCATTTTGCATTGCTTCCGCGAGACCGCCTACTATTCCGCGCGGATTTGTAAGTTCCGCGAGTTCGGTTTTGTGCGCATTTAAATTAGAACGGCCGACATAAATCGTTCCGGCGCGGTCAAGAAGAATAATATCCGTAATGCCCGCAGCCATGAGAAGTTTTGCTACTGCGGTGCCGGCAGCTCCGGCCCCGCTTATAACAACCCTGAGCTTTTTGAAATTTTTCTTCGCGACTTTTGTTGCGTTCAAAAGCCCAGCCAGAACAACAATCGCCGTTCCATGCTGGTCATCATGCATCACCGGTATCGCCAGTTCTTCTATAAGCCGTTTTTCAATATCAAAACATCTTGGCGCCGATATATCTTCAATGTTGATGCCTCCGAAAGCCGGTGCTATAGCTTTTACGATTCTCACTATCTCTTCCGGATCCTGTGTGTCAAGTACTATTGGCCACGCATCAACATCAGCTTTTTCTTTAAAGATAAGAGCCTTCCCTTCCATTACCGGTAAGGCGCCGTAAGGACCTATATTTCCGAGGCCGAGTACTGCTGAGCCATCAGAAATAATCGCAACGCTATTTTTCTTTATAGACATTTTCCGCGCGTCCTCGGGATGTTTAGCTAGATATGATGCCGCCGCGCCGACACCGGGCGTATACCACAGGGAAAAATCTTCTTTCTTTTTCAGTTTTACGCGCGCCTTTGTTTCTATCCTTGCGCCCTGCTTTTTATATGTATTTACTATCCTTTTTGAGTTCGCATCCATATGAGCCGCTAGTATACTACAAATATGAATCCGGAGGATATTATTGAAAAGCACTTCACCCGCCTTAAGCCGGAGCAAAAGCGGGCCCTTCATAAGCTGAAGATAAAGACAATTCGCGACCTTCTGTACCATTTCCCCGCCCGTTATGAACAGGCCGGAGCGACCGGAACGATCGCTGGCATAGCCGCAGGCGCCGATGTGACGCTCTATGGCACCATACGCAAACCCGACATAAGAAAAACGTGGAGGAGCCGCAGGCCGATAGCGGAGGCGTGGCTGGAGGATTCATCGGGAAAAATAAAAATGATGTGGTTCTCTCAACCGTACATTGCGAAAACATTGCACGACGGAATGGTTGTAAAAGTTAGCGGGCGCGTAGGCGGCACTGGCACAAAAATATATCTAGCGAATCCTGAAATAGATAGGTCGCCTATCTCTACGGACGAAGCGCACAATACTCTTTTCCATCAAGGTTCAACTTTGGATGCGACTTTGTATCCCATATATCCCGAGAGCCAAGGCGTTTCTTCTCTTTGGTTCCTGCACGCAATAAAGAAAATATTTGAGACTAAAGTGCACGAGCGTCTTGAGGACCCTATCCCGCCTGAAATACTTGCGCGTTATAAATTGCCGTCACTCTCATCGGCCATCGTATTCATGCACGCACCGCGGCGGCTCGCGGACAGCGCGGCGGCGCGCAAACGTTTCGCTTTTGAAGAAGTTTTCGCGCTCCAGATTGTGATGCAGCAGCGCCGCCGCGCATTACTCGCTGAGAAAGCGTTGCCTGTTGTTGTAAATCGGAAAGCTCTTAATGATTTCATCGAATCATTTCCTTTTCCGGCAACCGCCGCGCAGACAAAAGCGATAGAAGCAATTGTTTCTGATTTTGAAAGGCCTCACCCGATGCTTCGCCTGCTTGAGGGAGATGTGGGAAGCGGCAAAACGGCTGTTGCGGCGGCTACCGCCTATCTTGTCGCGACTTCGCTTCCAAAAGGAAGGATAGCCGGCACTCTGCAGACCGCGTATCTTTGCCCGACTGAGATACTCGCAAAACAGCATTTTTCCACTTTTATCTCCTATTTTCGCGACCACCCAATTCCCATCGGTCTCATTACCGGAAGCGAATGCAGGAAATTCCCTTCCCGCGTGCGCTACGAAGAATCAGCCAAACTTTCCAAGGCGGCATTTAGAAAAATGGTGGCGAACGGCGAAATACCTATCGTCATCGGCACGCACGCGCTCATTGAAAAATCGCTTGTCTTTAAATATTTTGCCTATGCCATCATTGACGAACAGCACCGATTCGGCACGATGCACCGGCAAAAACTTGCCACCAAGGGCGATATTGCGCCTCATTTTCTTTCGATGACCGCGACTCCCATACCGCGAACGCTCGCTCTCACTATTTATGGAGACCTTGATCTGACACTTCTTGATGAAATGCCAGCGGGAAGAAAGTCCGTCATAACAGAAGTTCTTGAACCAAAAAAACGCGATCTGGCGTACCAGCAGGTACGTTCTGAGCTTGCGAAGAATCATCAGGCATATGTTATCTGCCCTCGCATTGATGAACCGGACCCTGAAAAGGAGCTTGCACTACAGGCTAAGTCTGTAAAAGCAGAATCGGCGCGACTTAAGAAAGACGTCTTTCCTGAAGCTGCTATCGGCATTCTGCACGGCAAAATGCGCCCCATGGAAAAAGAGGAAGTGATGAAGAAATTTGAGAAAGGCGAAACTGACATTCTTGTTGCGACTTCCGTTGTTGAAGTCGGCGTCAATGTTCAGAACGCGACGGTCATTTTGATAGAAGGTGCTGAAAGGTTCGGGCTTTCGCAATTACATCAGCTGCGCGGTCGTGTGCTTCGTTCAACGCACCAATCCTACTGTTTTGCTCTGCCGGAATCATTCGGCGAATCAACAAGAGAGCGTATGAAAGCATTTTCATCGGCTAAGAATGGCTTTGAACTCGCCGAATATGACCTTACTTTACGCGGTGCGGGCGAACTCGTTGGCGGACGCCAGTGGGGCGTTTCAGATATTGCTATGGAAGCACTAAAAAATATCAAACTTGTTGAAGCCGCCCGCGCCGAGGCGGCGACTCTCGTCGCCGTCGATCCGGAACTGAAAAACTACCCCGCCCTCTCACTCCGCGCCTCTAACGCCGGCGCAGAAATGCATTTGGAATAATCATGATGTATTAAATACACCCGAATTTACATTTTAAATTTAAAAATAAACTGATTATTCTCCAAATCATTCTTTAAAACCTCAAAACCATTCTCTTGAACAAACTTTATCGCAGTTTCATTTTCTTTTAAGACCTCAGTAAAAATCTCTTTATCTTTTGTATTAATTACTTCTTTGATCAACATGCCTCCGAGTCCTTTTTCTCTTTCATTCTTATCAATCAACAGGTGTTTTATCCAAATTTCATTACCATCTTCTTTCAAGAGCATAAATCCCACTAACTGATTGTTTTTATAGAGTCCGGTGTAATTAAAGAGTTGAGAGGTAAAACCCTTCAGCGCTTTTTCGTATGTCATTTTAAACTTACTCGAAGTCAACATTTCATATCCTTGATTCCAAAGCTCAACAAAAGCTTCCAGATCTTTCTGTTCAATTTTCTTAATCAAGAAGTCATTCATGGATGAATTATATACTTCCATATGTCAGTCCGCCCCCTAGGATTCGAACCTAGCTCGAGGTTTTCCTGTTGCTTCAATTGTCATGTCCGCCCCCTAGGATTCGAACCTAGGACCCTCGAGGTATAAGCTCGATGCTCTAACCAGCTGAGCTAGGGGCGGATATTACCTGACCGCTATGGGCGGTCGCCTTTTATATTACAACACTCTGGTCCTCTTCGCGCTTTTTGGGCGTTATGCCGTTGGCGATGAGGATTCTCTCAAAATCAGCACGCTCAACGGTTTCCTTTTCAACAAGTTCCTTCGCGATAGCATCAAGCGCTTCGCGATGTTCATTTATAGCCTTCTTTGCGCGCACTTTTGCTTCCTCAATGATGCGCGTAACTTCCGCGTCGATCTTTGCAGCAACTTGTTCTGAATAAGGTTCGTTTCCGAGCTGGCGGTCGCCGAACGCTATCGGTCCGAGTTTCTCGCTCATTCCGTATCGTATAACCATGTCGCGCGCGATTGCTGTGATGACCGTAAGGTCATTGCTCGGTCCGGTTGAGATGTCATCAAAAAGCATTTCTTCAGCGACATAACCTCCGAGCGTTGCTGCGATGTCGTCAAGGAATTGTTTTCTTGAAAACATTTTCTTATCTTCAAACGGAAGTTTCAGCGTGTAGCCGGCCGCGCGGCCTCTGCTGATTATGGAGATTTTATGCACTGGATCCGCGTGTTCCAGTACGGAAGAAACTAGGGCATGGCCTGCCTCGTGATACGCGGTTATTTCTTTTTCTTTCTTTGAGAGTAAATGGCTCTTTCGTTCAGGGCCGAGCATCACCTTTTCTATGGAGCGAATGAGGTCGTATTGTGTCACCTCTTTTCTGTTCTCTCGCGCAGCGAGTATGGCTCCCTCGTTCATAAGCGAGTAGAGTTCCGCGCCTGAGAATCCTGGAGTGCGTTCTGCCACGATGGCGAGACTGACATCCGGACCAAGAGGCTTTTTGCGCGCGTGTATCTGGAGAATTTCCTCGCGATCGCGACGGTCCGGCAGGTCAATAGTCACACGGCGGTCAAAACGCCCCGGGCGCAGTAATGCGGAATCAAGAACATCAGGCCTGTTAGTTGCTGCCATTACAACGACTTTTTCAGCCGGTTCAAAACCGTCCATTTCAACCAATATCTGATTCAGTGTCTGCTCGCGTTCGTCATTCCCTCCCCCGACACCTGTACCGCGGACACGTCCGACGGCATCAAGCTCGTCTACGAATATTATTGCCGGCGCAGCTTTTTTTGCCATTTGGAAGAGGTCGCGCACGCGGGAAGCTCCGACACCGACGAACATTTCAACGAATTCAGAACCTGAGATTGAGAAGAACGGCACACCTGCCTCGCCCGCAACCGCGCGTGCGAGCAGTGTCTTCCCCGTTCCGGGCGCGCCCATGAGAATAATGCCTTTTGGAATTCGCGCGCCGATATCAAGGAATTTTTTAGGATTTTTGAGGAAATCTACTATCTCAAGAAGCTCTTCTTTCGCTTCGCGCGCGCCTGCGACATCGGCGAACGTAACTCTTTGCGAAGAATCCGCCGGATCAATAACGCGCGCTTTTGATTGGCCGAATGTGAACGCCTGCATACCGGCTCCCTTCACTTGTCGCGACAGAAACCAGAATACAAGCGCGATGAAAATAAGAGGCAAAAGAATAGGTGCGAGAGTAATGAGCCAAAATTGGAATCCAGATTGTCCTTGTATCGTTATTGAAACCTTTGCAAGTTCGCTAGGCGTGACCCCGTACGTTGCAAGAGTTTCAGGAAGTCCCGCGGAAGGATCCTTTCTGGAGGTTTTGACGGATTTGTCGGCATATACGAGGTCTAAAGAATCGCCGTTGACGGTTATCTCGCTTATTTTCCCTTCTGCCACATCAGCCGCGACAGCCGAAAGAGAAATGTCGTTGCTCGGTTGTATAAAACTTTCAACAAGCGAGTATGCGCTCATGAGAAATAGAAATACCAGTACTGTGATGGTGAGATTGCCGAAAAAAGACGGACCGCCGAAGATAGTACGCCAGCCGCGCCGTTTTGGAGCTGACGTCGCGGACTTCTTATTTTTCGGCTTTTTTGGGGATACAGGCGCCATAAAAGGTACTATACTCTCTCGTATGACCCTAGTCGAATATAAAAAAGCATTTCTAAAATACTCGCCCATTGAAAGTTTTGCGGCTGGTATTGAGCTGTCCGGACAGGAAGTGAAGGCTTTGCGGAATAAGCTCGGCTCTCTTGACGGCGCGCGGGTTGTGGTTCGCGGGGGCGAAGCATTCATCGTCGGCATGACCATTCCGCCCTATCAGGTTGCGAACTCGCCGAAAGGTTATGATGCGGAACATTCGCGGCGCCTTCTGCTTACAAAAAAAGAAATCGTAATTCTCGCCGATGCGGAATCAAAGAAAGGCTTGACAATTATTCCACTTGAGGTATATACTGCAGGCAGATTGGTGAAAGCGCGCATCGCTATCGTCCGCGGCAAAGGTAAAGCCGACCGCCGCGAAGATTTGAAAAAGCGTGACGCGCTTCGCGAAACTGAGCGCGTTTTAAAAACCAGATAGCACTGCTTGTTTTGAAAATGGGCTTCCGAGCGCTCTCTTTTTGGCTCGCTGGAGAATCGCGAACGATCAATCGCCTAAAGCACGACTTAAAGATAAGATATGTTTTAGGGGGGTGACCGGCTTTGACGGTCTGTTCTTTGAAAGACGTGCGACGCAGTGCCCTCCCGCTAACACTTAAAACTGGCGGGAAACAAACTTGCCAAGAACACTCTTGCAAGCGTGAAGTCTCCGTACTTCGGTGCGCGTGATTTCGCGTTCGCGTACGCGAAAGTCTAACGACTTTTCGCCTTCGCGACGTCCATCCTCCTTGGTTTCTACAGCAGGAGGCATGGGCGGAATTATCTGTAGGATCGGCCCTTCGTTCTCCCGAACTCAGGGTTTAAATAAGGGATCGGGCAGGAATGGTTTCGTCTGCGTTCCTCGCATCCTGCCTTAAAGATAACGCTGACTACGCGTCGTAGAACCGCTTTCATTGATAGACTCGGACGGGGGTTCAATTCCCCCCGCCTCCACCACTTCGCTTTCGTCGCAAGCTCCTCAAGCTACGCGGTGCAGGCACAAGAGACACCACTTACAACAGTGGTGTTTTTTGTTACAAAGCGAAGTGTCCCGCATAGCTTTCTTCAGAGAAAGCGACGTGGGATAATTCGTATATGAACTATTGCTATATTTTGAAAAGCCGAAAAGATAATAGCTATTACATTGGTTCGACACAGAATCTCAAAAAGCGTCTCGAAAAACATAATCACAAAGAAGTTAGATATTCATCGAGTAAAGCACCGTTTGAACTGGCGTGGTATGGAGCTTTCAAAACAAAAGAACTCGCTCTCACTTTTGAAAAATATCTTAAGTCAAGCTCTGGTTTCGCCTTCCGAAACAAGCATTTGATATAGCCGTCAATGATTTCCATCGACATGGAAGAATAAAAATGCCAAGAAAATTGGTATAATTTTGGTATGTCAATTGGCCTAAAACGCGGTGCTGTTCAGGTAGTTCCATACAGAAGAAAGTGGGTGAATGAGTTTGAGAGCGAAAAAGCTCGGATTTTGAAAGTACTTGGAAATAAAGTAGTCGCAATCGAACATATCGGGAGTACGTCAGTTCCCGGACTTGCTGCAAAACCGATTATCGATATCGCCGTTGGTGTCAAAAGGTTAAAAGACGCAGAAAAGTTACTAAAACCACTCAGCACGATTGGCTACCACTTTTACAAAAAATTCCAACGACAAAGACTATTTGTTGCAAAGGGTCCAGATGAAAAACGAACGCACTACCTACATGTGATGAGACACAACGGTGCGAAATGGAAATCAGATCAACTTTTTCGTAACTATTTACGATTGCACCCGGAAGTAGTGAGGCAATACGGCGAGCTTAAGAAGAAACTTGCTGAAGCACACGCAGATGATAGGCAAACATACGCTGACAACAAAAACTCTTTTATAAAATCAGTGATTGCTAAAGCCAAGAAGTCCTCTCAAAAGTAAGGGGTTCTAACTTCTTCCATTTCAAACAAAGAAATTCTAACATCATTTATTAGTTTCCACTCGACTCGCAAAAACCGCCTTTTGGCGGTTTTTGCTTGTGTTATGCGGATATCTTTACTAAAATTGCTTTCAGTAGCCAGTTCGGCTGTCGAGCTGCGATTGTACATTTGAAATACTGATAAAAACAAAAAGAAAGGAGGCATAGGATGCAGTGTGATAAATGTCACGACATAGGATACGTCCTTACGAGTTATATTTTGTTCGGGTTTCTTTGTTTCAAAATAGAAAAATGCGAACTATGCCTCGATGGAGAAAAGTCTGAAAGAGGAACGCGATATTGGATGGGAGGCAAAGAAATCTCCAAAGAAGAGTTTCGTAGTGGAACTTATGAAAAAAGGAGGTGCTGAATGAGAAAAATGTTCTTCTACCCACAGATTTATTGCAATATTTGCAAGAGCAGGCTGTTGATAATAGATGTCGGGTTCTCAGAGAACGGAGTTGTTCGCTACGAACTTTATTGCGAAATTTGCGAAATGAGAATCAAGTTCGATGCCATGATAGAAGTACTCATGGCTCGGGCTGCTGGCGGCAACAATCCAGAACTTGTTTCTTTGGAAGAAACGAAAACAATACATTAAACGAGGAGGAGAGGCCGTGAAAGAGCCGAAATTAAAGGGGTTTAAAGTACGAAAGTGCGGTTGCGGTTCAAAAATGATCTTAGAAAGTTTCGTTGTCACGAGAGAAATCGTATATTTATTTCTCGTGTGCACGAGAGGACACGAAAAAAAATTGGAGATCAAAACTGGAAACGAAGAGTTTCGGCCAAGAATGGACTCATCGTTGGTAGAGTCAAGTCCTTAAGTTGATTGAACATTTCTGGGCCGGCAATCTTCCGAGATTGCCGGCCTTTTCTTTTGCTTGTCTTCCGTTGACATTTCTGCTAATCTCCTTTCCGGACAGTTAGCCCGATTATCGAACTACGGACGAACATTCAAAGGGGGAATATATGAAAAGAATAGACGAAAGAAAGATGGGGGTTATCGTAACATTGGACGTAGATAGTGTAGAAGAAGCATTTTCTCTTTTCGGAAAACTTAGACCTCATGTCGCAGGATTTAAGATTGGCATGGAATTAATGACGGCCATGTTATGGTCAATATTTTCTTCAGCATCGACGAGTAGAGATGCTTTGTCTGACAGCATGGACATGATTTCTCAGTTGTTTAGTTCGCTCGGCGCTGGCATTATTGAAGTTTCTGCGATGGTGCGCAATTTAAAAGGGTCTGGCTGCGAAGGCATTATTTTCACAATGCTTCCGGTTAGCAACCTTATTCTTGTCGGCAAAAATGGGAAAAAGATGGCAATAAGAGATGGAACGGCAAGAAAGAGTACTCACAATTATTATGTTTTGGTAGGACAGGAAGTTACAAAAGCGGTTGATCCGGTTGAGGCCGTCAAGAAAGTTGCGGCAAAAACTGAAATTACGACGAAAGACAGATTTTTGTGGGAATAAACGACAGTGTAGGGCCGGCAATCTTCCGAGATTGCCGGCTTTTTCTTTTGCTTGTTTTACTTTGACATTTCTGTTAATGTCATTCGCGGTAGTGGCTCGATAATCGGGCCGTAATTGTACATTTCTCATTCAAAAAACTCAGATGAAAGGAGAGCAAAATGAAGAATACGTTCGTTGACAATTTACAAGCAGCAATGCAGGCGAAAAAAAGTGTGTTGTGTGTAGGACTCGACCCGCAACTCAGGTTCATGCCACCACACCTTATCGAAGAAATGGTGACAAGGTACGGAAAGTCCTGGAAAGCATTAGGGGCCATTTACCTCGCATTCAACAAGGCCATCATTGATGCGGTAGCTAAATATGCACCGGTAGTCAAACCCCAGGCTGCGTTCTACGAGGCGAGTCATTACATTTGGAAGGCGCTGGGACAGACGATTGATTACGCTCACTCCAAAGGACTGCTCGTCATAAAGGACGCGAAAAGAAAAGATGGGAGTGATACTGCGGAGATGTACGCGCAAACGCATATCGGCGAAGTACCGTTTTTTGACGGACGTACAAAGCAAAGCCAAGTCCGAACCGATGCGGTAACCATTGATGGCTACATTGGCGAGGACTCTGTTATGCGTTACGTTCGTCAAATAAAGAAATACGGAACATGCGCGTTTGTTGTCGACAAGACCTCGTTCAAACCGAACTCTGTCATT
>Ga0247841_10008549_pt1 | contig 14695 bp, 20 predicted proteins | sample LaCruzMarch2015__2_FD_192410 | JGI IMG/M metagenome (GOLD analysis project Ga0247841, IMG submission 192410) | Freshwater microbial communities from meromictic Lake La Cruz, Castile-La Mancha, Spain - LaCruzMarch2015_18m | ecosystem: Environmental > Aquatic > Freshwater > Lake | place: Spain...
TAACTCTAAACTCAAAAGAATTTGCGGTAAAACATGCGTTGGAGTCACTAAATTAATATTGTGGCAGCCAAGGCCCTGCAAATTTAACATCAGCTTGGCCAGCTGATCAATCGTATATTCGCTGCCCTTGCCAAGCTGGCTAAACTCATAATTCTGACAATAAACACAACCCATATTACAATGACTAAAAAATATTGTTCCCGACCCCTTGCTTCCTGAAATCGGCGGCTCCTCGCCATGATGGGCCATGAAACTATAAACTTTAGCTAATTTCTTAGTTTTACAAAAACCAATTTTGTTATCTAAACGATTAACCGCGCACAATCGCGGACAAATTGTGCATGATTGCAAAGAATCAAAAAGCACTTGCGCTATTTTTTTTAATTTACCGCTTTTAGCTAGTTCTAGATATGCCGGATAATCTGTCATTATATAATCAACCCGCTCCTTTAGGGAGCATAAAGGCCCCTAATTTGATTAAAAATATCAATATACTCTTTGCTACGATAATCCGGATAACTCCAATCATTAGGAGAAAACGAATTACCCCGATAAGTTAGGGCTACTTCAGCAAAAATTCCTTTATGCAAATAAATTCTATGCGCGTAATCTTTAGTGGAAGCCAATACCAGCTTAGCTTTATCCAAATAACCCGGATCAATATTAATTAAACGATTCGAAGCATTTAAGAATTTAGACTCTAACCGATTGGCATAAAGCTTAATCCGATAAAGCTCACTCATCGGAATTAACTTGCTAAAGCTAACAAACTTTCTTTTTAAACCATCACCCATCTCTAACTTGTAATAATCCGTACCGTTAAAATCAAGCGCAGCGGATTCAAAATCAATTCGGCCAAAAATTACCTTTAATTTATTTCTGGCTTGCATAAAAATAGCTTCATCCTGATAGATGAAGCCAAAAATAAGCTTTACGAAATTATATTTTTTTACTTTTCCCAATTTGATTGGCTAACTTTAAGGAATTTCTAAGACAAGAACTGACTTATATACTGGGCAATTTTCTTACGTTGATCATCACGCATTTGATTGAAAAATATGGCCAGGTTAAACCCTCCCTTAGTTTCATCTTCCGTTCTGACCACTACCCCCTTACATTCAACAATCGTGCTTTTACCTGCCTGAGACTTATTGGGCAGGCTTAATTTTACAGAAATTCTGGTAAAAGGCGGCATATATTTATCTAAATGACAATAAGCACCCACACTGCTAATATTATTCGAAACAGTGGAGAAATCATAACCGTTTATTTCCAGATTAAGCGGCAACTTATGCGCCAGACGCGGATGGATCCTACGTTCTTTAGTGCTCTTCATTATTTTTTCTCTTCTGCCTTAGCTTTATCAATAAACGTGCGCCAACATCTTTTACTACAATAGAATTTACCGTCACGATAATAAAGTTTTAATTTTTTAATTAGCTTGTTACAAGCTAAACAATTAGTTTGTTTTTCGACTTTAGGTTTGGCTTCCGCTGCACTCTCTTTAGCTACTTCTGCTGCTTTTGACATTTTTCCTTTCCTTAGGTTTAAACAACCCCTATCTGCATATTTATATATTCTTTGAGATAATTCCGCTCTATGCCATTAAATTCTACAAATTCTATTCCGGTTTGATTACGGTCAGAACGCGCCAGCGACATTGACCAAGCCACCTTACCCACCGGCCTTAATACCCGATTTAAAACATTAATTTCCAGCATTACCAACGTCGAAGTAGGAATAAACTGTTCATTCGTAAGCCTTAAACCACCACAGCTTATATCCTGACTAATACCATTATCAAAATCCTGCTTGCCTCTGAGTTGATAACGAATACCCGATCGAAAATTTAAGCGGGGAGTCTCACGATTTTCTTTTTGTTTCTGTAATAGCACCATTAAAAAAATATAACACACATTTTCAAATATGTCAATGCTTTACAAAATTTGCGGTTTTGCTATAATTACTTAGAGAAATAAGGCTTGGTTTAATTTGCCGGAACAAAAACGAGGCATAAAATGTACTGTAAATATTACGGATTGAAAGAACGCCCATTTAACGTAACTAGCGACCCCGCTTTCTTTTTTTCCAGCAAAAAGCATAAAGAGGCTCTTTCCCATCTACTTTATGGAGTCTCGCAAAGAAAAGGAATTATTGTTTTAACCGGAGAAATCGGTACGGGTAAAACTACGATTTGCCGATTTTTTCTAAACCAAGTTGGCAAAAATGTAAAAACCGCTTTTATCCTCAATCCCACCTTCTCTGAAATTCAATTACTCGAATCAATCATTAAAGATTTTGGAATTAATCCTCATAATAAAACAAAATTGGGCATGGTTTTAGAATTAAATAATTTTCTTTTGCGCGAATCTACCGCCGGAAATAATCTCGTCTTAATCATCGATGAAGCGCAAAATTTAAAACCCAATTTACTTGAACAAATTAGGCTACTTTCCAACCTGGAAACTCAAAAGGATAAACTCTTACAGGTAATTTTAGTCGGACAGCCGGAATTAAACGCTCGGCTTAATTTATACGATTTAAGACAACTACAACAAAGAATTATGGTCAGATATCACATTACGCCTCTGGACAACGATGAAATTAAAAACTATATTAGTTACCGCTTAGAAATTGCTGGGCCAGTGCAAAAACTAGAGAGCAAAATCAAGTTTAGCGACGAAGCTATCGATTTAATTAGCCGTTTTTCCGGTGGAACACCCAGATTAATTAATATGATTTGCGATCGGGCGTTATTAGCCGGATTCGTTAATGAAACCAGCCAGATAGACTTTAATATTATTAAAAAATGTATCGAAGAACTCGATAGCTACTTTGTAAATAAAAACGCATGAGCATCATTAACGAAGCCTTAAAAAAAACCGAAGAACATCTTCAAAAAAATGCCGCCAAGGATAGTTCTTTACCAGGCAAACCCTTTGGGCCTAAGCCATTTTTTATCTATATCTTAATTTTATCGGCCGGACTACTACTAGGTAATTTTATATTTAGCTTACTTGGAAATATGCCACAAAACGATAAACCAGCTCCCAACAACCAAAACTATCAAATCCAACCGACAAAACCACCCACCCCAGATATTTTGCCGAGTCAACCACCAGAAGAGAAAAAACCTATAGAGACGAATTTTGTCTTAAACGGGATATTTTTTTCCGATAATGATGGCTACGCATTAGTGAATAACCAGATTGTCAGAGAGAATGATTACGTTGATGGAGCTCAGGTAGGTTCGATTACCGCCAACAGCGTTGAATTAAATAACGCTGGCCAAATTCTTACGCTTACTACAAACCGATAACGCTAGATTGACAAACAAATCGCTGCTTTAATTAATTCTAACTTAATATTACGCACAATCTTCGGCTTACCAATACCGCTAATAAGCACAAACTTATTTTCCTTACCCGAAAACTTTTTATCATGATAATGTGCTTGAATAATTTTAGCTATCGCTATACCCTTTATTTCCGTAGGCAATTGATAAAGCTTAATTAAATTTCTAATCTTTAGCGCTAGCCTTGCATCGATAAATCCCAACCTTTTACTTAAATCCACCGCCACCACCATGCCCAAACCAACTGCTTGACCATGGTTATAGCTTTTATATCCACCCGCCGCTTCAATCGCATGGCCAATCGTATGCCCAAAATTAAGTATACTCCTTAAACCAGAAGTTTCTTTTTCATCCTGGGTGACTATATCGGCTTTGATTCGGCTGCAAGCATTAATGATTATCTCCAAAGCTGACGCATTACGCCGCATAACTGCTGAATAATTATTTACTAAATAATTAAAAAGCTTTTGATTTTTAATTACCGCGTATTTAATTACCTCTGCCATTCCACTGCGCAGCTGCATTGCATCCAAACTCTTTAAGAAATTTATCTCTGTGAAAACCAACCGCGGTTGATAAAACGCTCCCACTAAGTTCTTGCCTAAATCTAAATCCACGGCAGTTTTACCGCCGATTGAGGAATCTACTTGTGCCAATAAAGTTGTCGGAATCTGAATATAACTAATCCCACGTTTATATACCGAGGCAACAAATCCTGCCAAATCACCAACCACTCCTCCCCCAAAAGCAATAATAAAAACTTTTTTCTTTTGATCAAACCTCGCTAACTCCCTGATTACCTGACTGGCTGTTTCTATGGACTTAGCTTTTTCGCTATCGGCAATTAATTTAAAATGACAATTAAATCCACTCCCAGACAAAACTTCCAACAATTTTGATCCATATTTATTCTTCAAAAAAGCATTAGTAATAATAAAAGCGTCTGTTCCGATATCTAATTTTTTTAAATATACACCAAGTTGATTTAAAATATCAATTCCGATAACAATTTGATACGAACGTTTACCCAGATCAACCTTAATTCTACGCATATTAGCCCCCTACTCCCATCAATCTAATTACTGTATTCACCAACGGCCAAAGCAAGCGATCAAATACTCCTAACCAAATAAAAATAAATAGGACAATAAAACCATAACGCTCAAAACTGGCATACTGAGCGGATAAACTCGCTGGTAATAAGCCAATTAAAATCTTTGAGCCATCTAATGGAGGAACCGGTATAAGATTGAATATTGCCAAAACAACATTAATCGTAAGTAAGTTAAACAACAGATATGCGCTTAAGCCCTGCGACGGAATAAATCTTAATATTCCCGCGATAATAAAAGCTAAAATAAAATTGGCCAAAGGACCGGCCAAGCCGATCCAAATCATATCCTTTTTAGGATTCTTTAATGACCAATAATTTACCGGGACCGGCTTAGCCGCACCAAAAACAAAATGCCCAGCAGTAGATAAAAAAAGGACCAACGGCAAGATAACCGTCCAGAAAGGATCAATGTGCGCCAAGGGGTTTAAAGTTAACCGGCCATTTAATTTAGCCGTAGAATCTCCCAACTTATAAGCTACGGCGCCATGCGCAAATTCATGCACTGTCATGGCGATCAATAAAAGCGCAAAAGACGCGGCAAAAGAAATAATTAAATTTAAAAAAGTCAAATTAATGCCTCGATAATATCAATCTGAATAATCGGATATTTACTTAAAGCGGAACTGATGAGCTTACCTGTAACTTTAACTTTACGATAATTAAGAGTATCTAAACTTTTGCGGTCACCTTTAAGTAAATAAATTTTATTTTCTGGAGTAATTAATTTATGCGTGGCTTTACGCCAGAGGACAATTCCATAAGGGCTAACCTTACCCTCAACTACCAACTGTTCGCCTAATTTAGCCGTATCTATGACTTTAGCCGAAACATCCTGTTTAACAAGCGAAACTGCCTCTTTATTCACGAATTTCTTATTCACCCAACCATAACTTTGGTAAACCGGACGAATTTTATACCAACCCTCTTCTTCTATGATAATACTAACCACCGTGGCTTTATCGACTTTTCCCAAAATCCATGCGGATTCAGTTGGCTTTAACCGGATGTTTACCTTATCCTTAATTACTTTAGCACTAAGGCACTTACCTGATTGCGAAGCAAAATCAGCGTTAATATTATTACACTCAAGAAGATCTTTTCTTACATAAGCCGGAGCTTCTTTAGGCAAACGGATTTTATACCAATCATAAGCTTCCCCAACAACCTCTACTAATTCACCCTTAGCCAGAGTACAAATAGCCTCCGCGCCTACCGATGAATCCACGCGAACATTTATACCACTAGAATTAATTTGACCAGTAAAAACAACAAAGCTATTCGCGTAGGCAATTCCCGTCAAACTAAAACAAACAACCAGCCAAAACACTACCCCAAGAAAAATAGAAGTATTCTTAATTTTAATATTTAGTGACATTAATAAAATTTATTCCTATTTTTAAGCCTTAGGAGCAGCTTTAGCCGCTGCCTTAGGAGCAGCTTTAGCATCCTTGGCCCCAGCAGCAGCTGCCGGCGGCGCGCCTGCCTCTGTAGTTGTGGCGGCTTTCTCAACCTTCTCTTTTTTAATCTTAATTCTCATACTTTTAATCTTAGGTAAACCATAAACTGAATCTCCTTGTTTCCAATTACCTTTTTCCTGCATCTGCCTGATGCGTTCAATGCGTTTCAATACTGAACGCGCCTTTTTGTCCTTCTCCGAAATAGTTAATGACGGATGTATTGACATGTTTATAACCTCCTTATGCGGCAACCGGCGTAGGTTCTTTGCAGTTGAATCAGCAAAGGTTGCGCGCTTTCTTGATTAGAAAATTTGCCTACGCACAAAACAATATAATTTCCTTTAGCAAAAGCCATCGGAGTTAATCCTTCTCTTAACAAAAGCTGGGCTTCCCGTAAAACAAGCTGCTTGTTTTTAAAAGTTGCAACTTGAATAGTGTAACCAGATTGATCTATCGGATTATTCTTAACCCAGCCAACACGCTTACCTCTTTCTACCCCCAAAGAAAAAGAAATAATACTAATTAAAACCAAACCCATAATTAAAAGCAGGGATTTTTCATATCCCCGAAACCGCAAAAAAAACGGATTTTTAGGGAAACGTGGCTTAGATTGCCCGTTATTATCAGTTGGCGAAAAAAGTTCAGATTGTGAATAATCTTGTTTTTCTACCATAAGCTAACCTAGTTACTTAACATTATCCTGTTCTAAATAAACTTTCTTATTAAACTTTTTAATTACCCTTAAGAACGCCTCAACCACCTTTGGATCAAATTGGCTACCACTCTTTTTCTTTACTTCTTTTATCGCGGAAACAATATCCATTCTCTGGCGGTACGGCCGTCCATAAACCATGGCTTCAAAAGCATCCGCTACCGACATAATTCGCGCACCCAAGGGAATCTGATGGCCTTTAAGATGAGAAGGATAACCCGTCCCATCATACTTCTCATGATGATACATAATGATCGGAATAACCGGACGTAAAACTTGCAATGGCCGCAAAATTTGCGCTCCTTTAACCGGATGTTTTTTAATAATATCATATTCTGCATCCGTAAGTTTAGTCGTCTTAGTTAAAATCTCCGCTGGAATGTCCGCTTTTCCAGCATCATGCAAGAGGCTGGCATATTTAAGGCTTTGCAGCTGTTTCTCATTTAAATGTATATCCACGCCCAATGCGCAAACGAGCTTACTAAAATGTGGCGAATGCGTATAATCCCGGGAAACTTGAGTATTCAAAAATGTAACTAATGATTTAATGCTACCAAAAACTATACGCTGCTGCTCCTCGTACAATTGCATATTCTTAATCCCAATCACTGCCTGCTCAGCCATGGTCATTAACATTTCCAGATCAAATAAATCAAACGGCCGGCTAGATTTCTTACGCTTGATAATCGTAAAACCCATTAAATCTTCAGCAATAAATGGAACCGCCAAAAGATTACCTTTTCTAACGGCGGAAGAACTTTTAATAAGCTTTTCCTCAATTCTACCGCTAATTCTAGTCTTTTTATAAACGATCAACTTCTTATTATCATTAATCGTACACTTAATAATAGAATATTTTTTACTCGCATCTAATAAAACAATTAAACAATATTGGGCATTAAAAAATTGGCAGAATAACCGCCCCATGCGGCTAATTAACTCATTAACCTCATAGGTAGAGTTAAGCAAGCGGTAAATACTATGCACCGCGGAAATTAAAAATCTATACCTTTTCGTAGGGGTTGAATAATTTTTTATATTCATCTAAAGCATACCGGTCAGTCATCCCGGCAATATAATCACAAACTACCCGTTTTACGCTCTCTTTAGAAAGCCTCTCTTGTATTTCAGAAGGCATCTGCGCGGGGCGTTTGAGATATTCCGTAAATAATTCCCGAATAAAACGCTTAGCTTTAGTACTCATGCGCACTACTCGATAATGATGATAAAGCTTTTGCATAAGAAACTGCCTAAGCGGCTTTCTTAGCTGCTTAACCTTGCTACTAAAATCTACTAATTTTAAATCGCACTTTCCAACATCGGAATATTTTTTAATTTTACGCCGGGAAATTTCTGATTGCGTATGCGCGATTAAATCTGTAACCTGCAAATCAATTAACCCGCGAATAATCAAATACTTCCGAGCCCTCCAATTAATCTTAGCATATTTCTGATTGATCGCGTGATTTATTTTTTGCCAAATTTCCAGATTCTCCAAATCTTCAACTTTAATCAATCCCGAAGTAAGGCCATCATCTAAATCATGATTATCATAAGCAATCTCATCAGCCACATCCACTAATTGGGTCTCTAGGGAAGGCATTCTCTGAGGATAAAACTCTTTAATCGCCACCGCAATATCAAAAACCGAAGAATGTTTCACAATCCCCTCTCTAACTTCCCAACTTAAGTTCAAACCCGGAAATTCTGGATAACGCTCCTCCAAAAAATCCACCACCCTTAAACCCTGGAGGTTATGATTAAACCCTCCACTTTTAGCCATTAATTCATTTAATACCTCTTCACCGGAATGGCCAAAAGGAGTATGTCCTAAATCATGCGCCAGAGCAATCGCTTCCGTTAAGTCCATATTTAAGCCTAAAACGCAGGCAATCGTCCGAGCAATCTGAGCGACTTCAATACTATGCGTCAGGCGAGTACGATAATAATCACCTTCGTGATTTACAAAAACTTGCGTTTTATACTCCAATCTCCTAAAAGCTGCCGAGTGAATAATCCGGTCCCGATCACGCTGATAACATGACCGATACGCATGTTCATCTTCTTTATGCACCCGGCCGCGCGAATCAATACTTTTCATCGCGTAAGGAGCAAGGAACTTATTCTCGAATTCGTTAATTTTATTTATCTGCATTTTTTAAACGGCTAGACAACTCATCTAATGATTGTGAAATAATCTTAAGGTTACCGATTACCGGCATAAAATTAACATCCCCCACCCAACGCGGTACCAGGTGTAAATGTAAATGCCCAGTAATCCCGGCTCCGGCACAGCGATTAAGATTAAATCCGACATTATAACCTTGGGGCTTTAGAACTTTTTGCAATAACCTCTTAACTCGCTTCAAACATTTAAACATATCCAGAATTTCTTCTTCCTTCATTAAATCAATATCCGCAACATGCCGAAGCGGAGAAATTAAAATGTGCCCATTGTTATACGGATAAATATTTAACAAACATATAGATTTTTTTGTTTTAAAAATTACATAATCGCCTGATTTGTTTTTCTTGGCCTGGCAAAAAACACAACCCTTAGCTTTAATTTTATTATTTATATAGTTTATCCTCCAAGGGGCCCAAAGTCTATCCATTATATTTTTATTATCTTAGCCTTAATTTCACTCTGATTATTAGTCGCAAGATCAGAATTAGCCAGCTTTTCTTTTAACTCAATAATTCCATAAGAATTATATTCGCTAGCGCGATCCGTAACACTACCCGGATTAAAAAATAAAACCTCATCTATCCACTCGTTCATTGGTTTATGCGAATGGCCAAAAATAATCAAATCGCAATCATCTTCTTTAAAAGAACTTTTAAGTAATTCCACAAGATTTAACGCCGGTCCTGCTCCATGCATCAGTCCTACTCGATATCCCAAAATATCCAAGACTTGTTTAATTGGATATTTATTCTTTACCGCTTCCTGGTCCATATTTCCGGCGACTACCACAACTTTTGAACATACGCTCTTTAATTCATCAATTACCCCTAAATTTACGATATCCCCAGCATGAATAATTAGATCTACTTGTTTAAAAGCGTCCATAATTATTCTCGGAAGATGCTCACCTCGGTCTGAAATATGCGTATCTGAAATTACACCGATTTTTATACTATTTAATTTATCCAAAGAATTAATTTTATAAAAATTTATCACTTGACTCATGCGATTACCCGCGGTTTGGAAAATAGGTCTAATATCTGATTTAAGTTATTTAAGTCCCAAGTCCAAATCTTCTCTTCCAAGGCACGCAGCCTGGCGTTCGGGTCGACTTCTTTCAAAGTAATCATAATCTTACGTTGCGACTTATGATGATATCTTTTGCACTCTTTTGAAAAATCCGTAATATCCTGTTCCGTAAGCGCCTCAGATTTAATTGCCATAATCCACAACGCGTCGCTAGAGCGGCCTAATAAACCGTCTTTTAAAAAACGCTGGTCAAATATCAAGGGCTTAACCTCGCGAAAATGGTGTAACCGGATTTTTTTGCGTTCGATCTGCACAAGATCATTTTCAAATAACTGCAATAATTCTCCCACGCGATTAGCCAAAGGCTTAATCGATTGTTTAACAAATTCAGCAATCAGCTCCTGAATGTTATCCCTAAACTTTTCTTTTTGATTTTTAGCATCAAATGAGAGCGAGCGCATCTTCTGCTGGTAAACAAAGCGCATCCAATAAGCAAATAAGCGATCACTAACTTTAAGAAAATCTCCACTACGCGTAATCGCATCCAGCTCCAAAAGATGATTAATCCTTAGCGTTAAATCCTTTTTTTGCTTATGTAAAATATGCCCAATATCTTTAATCCGATTACGTCCTGAAGCAATCAAATAAAATATAGAAATATAATCGTTGCTTGCGCCAACATCTAGAAAACGTTTAATATAATTAGAGAATCTCTGGTTAAGAATTCCCGAGGTGTTAAATAGCAAGTCCTCAAGAATATCCGCTAAGTTGGCCTCCAGGTCAGTTTTCCCCAAAGCATCAGCAATTAGCTCCAAATATAACGGATAACCACCGGTAAAATTAATAATAAAATCTTTTAAACCTGAATTTAATTTTAAGTTCAGCACATGCTGATCCAAATAACGACCAGATGTATGGATATCAAATGGTTCAATCGTAATAATTTCGAAATTACCAAACAATAAAGAAAGCTGCTTAGACAGAATCACCCGAGTTTTAAACATCCTGGATGAGGCCAAGCAATAGAGGGTATTTTTCTGCACCATCAGCAGTTTACTCCACTCCCGATATAAATTCTTTACTCCAATATCCTCCAAATTATGGAATTCATCTAAAAACAAAACCGTAAATTTACCAGTTTCCTGATTAATCAACTCTGGAAGATTAAAAAGCTCAGTTACAATATTTATTTTTTTCCTTCGAGAAAGCTCATTAAGTATAAAATTAATTCTTTCTGTCGTCTTAGGTATATACCGGGAGGATTTAGTAACTAAATAATCTAAGTCTTCTTTTAAAGGTAAACCGCTATTTAAAAGAAAATTATACAGCAACGCGCCAATAAATCTTCTGGCGAATTCATCCAGGGCCTCCGGCCGCGCCTCTAAATATACCGTAATGATCCGAGGGTCATAGAAGTTGGCCAAAAATTTAGAAATAATGCTGGTTTTTCCAACATTTTCATCACCAATAATAGCAATATTCTGCCGATAGCCTTCTTTAAGGCTACTCACCCTTTTTTCTAAGATTTGAATATAATTTTTACGGTCAAAAAATTTGTCTTTTATCATGCTAAATAAAATAGTGGATTCTGCGGCAGAGCGCCTTTACGAATCTCAAAATGCAAATAACTATTCTTATCTCTAGTAGTCGTACCCACCCGGCCAACCAACGCGCCCCTCTGTACGTTCTCTCCGGGTTGCACAAAGATCTCTGAAATTCTGGAATAAATACTCCGCAAGCCATCTCCATGATCGATAATTACGGTCTTACCATAATTACCAAAATTATTGGCATAAAAAACTACTCTCCCCGCTCGAGTGGCTAAAATATCCGCACCTGCCGGTGCCTGAATATTAATACCTTTATTAATTAAATTACGATAAGTGGAACCAAAATTCCCGATTACTCTCCCCCGTAACGGCCAAATAAAATCATCACCACTGGATCTTACAGGAATATTCTGCGGTCTTAAACGATGAGGAATTAAAAGCTTCTGGCCGATTTCAATATCTGTATCTTCAGAAATATGATTAATCCGTAATATATCATCAATATCTACATTATAAAGCCTGGATATCTTCCAAAGTGTTTGCCCTGCTTCTACGCGATGATATACACCAGTAACCCCTTGAGTCGATACCGGCAAGCTCGGGCCAGTATATGAAGGGACAGTCGTACAACCCGCGATACCAATGATTATCAAAATTAAAATTATGTCTTTCATTACCCCTACATTCTATCTACCTTTTATCGGTAGATTACAAAACTGATTTTAAAAGCGGGTGAGCGGAATCGAACCGCCATGTGCAGCTTGGGAAGCTGCCATTCTACCACTGAATTACACCCGCAGAATAATTATCTTCGCGTACAATCTTCCATTAACTTAATTGAACAATATTCCCCGCACATCGTGCACACAGTAGAAAGTTTTGGTTTACTACTTAAGCGGTACGCTCTAGCTTTATCAGGATCAATGGATAACTCAATTTGTTTTTTCCAATCCCGCGCCTTACGCGCTAAAGAAATATTCTTATCCCAGGAAATCGATAATTTTCGACGTTTAACTAAATCTCCGGCATGCGCGGCAATGCGACAAGCAATTACCCCTTCCCGCACATCGCTAGCGCTAGGATGACGCAAATGCTCAGCCGGAGTAACATAACAAAGAAAATCCGCTCCCACGCTAGCAGCGATTGCTCCCCCGATAGCCGAAGTAATATGATCATAACCCGGTGCCACATCAGTAACTAAAGGGCCTAATACATAAAAAGGCGCGCCCGCGCAATATTTCTTCTCTAAAGCAATATTTTTTTCTATCTGATCAAGGGGAACGTGGCCCGGCCCTTCAATCATCACCTGCACACCCCTGGCCCTTGCCCGTCGAGCTAAACCACCAAGAATTTTTAATTCTGTGATCTGCGCTTTATCCGTAGCATCTAGAATCGAACCTGGCCTTAACCCATCGCCTAAACTCAAAGTTACGTCATATTTATTAGCAATATCCAAGATTTGATCAAAATGCGAATAGAAAGGATTTTCTTGTTTATGATATTTCATCCAACTAGCCATAATCGCGCCACCCCGTGAGACCACCCCCATCAAGCGCTTATGTTTTGCTAACACCTTTAAACTAATTTGAGTCACTCCACTATGTATCGTAAAAAAATCCACACCTTGCTTAGCTTGATCAGTCAATACTTCTAGAATATCTTGGGCGTTAAATTTAAGAAAATTCTTATTTTTTTCCTTTGCTCTTACGGCTACCTCATAAATCGGAACCGTACCCACCGGCACGTTTGAGTATTTTAGAACCTCTCTTCTTACTTTAGTAAGATCACCTCCCACGCTTAAATCCATCAATGCGTCGGCGCCATGCTTTATCGCTATTTTAAGCTTTTGGATTTCATCCTCAATCCGGGATTCATCCGTAGACGTACCAATATTGGCATTAATTTTAGTAGACAAGCCGCTGCCTACTGCGCAGGGTTTTTTTATTTTATGATTTTTATTTAAGGGGATGACTGCTTTTCCTAAACGAATCAGACGCGTAAGCTCTACCGGCGCGACTGCTTCCAATCGCGCGACCTTACGCACGAGCGGAGTAATAATATTTTTTTTAGCGTATTCCAGCTGAGTCATAAATTTCCTAATTTCTTATAAAGCCGTTTAGCTGCCTGCTTAGAATTAGCAGCTTTTAAAATCGCTCGACAAACCGCGATCCGTCTAATACCGATGGTAGTAATTTCTTTAAGATTACCTTCATTAATATTACCAATAGCAAAATAAGGTATTTTTATTTTAGCTTTTAGCTCTGCGGCGACTTTTAAGCCAATACCAGCGCAACCAGGTTTAGTCGGAGTTGCATATAATGGGCCGATACCAATATAATCCGCGCCTTCTTTTTGCGCTTTCAATGCTTGAGCTAGACTATGGCAAGAAAGGCCGATAATCTTATCTTTACCTAAAATTTTTCTCGCCTGTTTTAAGGATAGGTCATCCTGCCCCAAATGCACACCGTCTGCTCCGCAAGCAACTGCCAAATCCACATCATCATTAATAATAAAGAGCGTTTTAGTTAAAGCTAAACACTTTGCCAGCTGAATCGCGAACCTCAACACATCCGCTTTAGCGCTAAATTTATCCCTCAGCTGGATCAGTCCAATTTCGTTACTCGAAACTAAGTTGCTTATCTTTTTTAAAGAAAAACTATTAAAAGCCGGCCTATCGAGAATCAGATAAACTCGAGATTTTTTTAAAAGACTCTTTTTCAATTTCATAAACTTTATAGCGCAGCTGCTTAAAACCTAAAGCCACCTTAACGTCTACCAGTTTACTAAATTCTTCCAACACGCGCAAAGATTCTTTAACTCTTTGAATATTCGCCCAAAAAATATCTTTGCAATTGCCACGCTTGGTTTCACCGGAAGAATTAAATCTTCCGACATCCGTCTGCGCTTTACGCTGGCTGAATAACTCTGGCGGCGAATAAATTCTACTAACCAAAAGATCTATTTTATGCCGAGCTGCTTTAAGTTGCGCGGTAAATCTATGATCATCCAGAATAAATCGAGTAATCTCTTCACAAACGCGCAACCCTTCTTTAACTCGATTTAAATTAGCGTCAATAATCCGGCCAATATTATTCATGGGCAAAATCACGGACAATTTTCTCAATCAGCGCGCTAGTTGAACGGCCTTTAACGAGATTAACAGTAAGGACTTTTCCGCCATAACTAGTTACAAAATCCGCGCCAATTATTTTCTTTTTACTCCAATCCGCGCCTTTTATTAAAATATCCGGTTTAAGCGCTTTAATCAAACGCAACGGGTTATCGGCATT
>Ga0247841_10008550_pt1 | contig 14693 bp, 13 predicted proteins | sample LaCruzMarch2015__2_FD_192410 | JGI IMG/M metagenome (GOLD analysis project Ga0247841, IMG submission 192410) | Freshwater microbial communities from meromictic Lake La Cruz, Castile-La Mancha, Spain - LaCruzMarch2015_18m | ecosystem: Environmental > Aquatic > Freshwater > Lake | place: Spain...
AGATCTCATATGTATCTTGTCTTCAACTTCATGGTGAAGTTTCAAAACATACATGTAACCAACTGCGATCTCCTGTTCGAAAGCTTGTCCGTTTCTTCCATCAAAAAGTCTCATCTTTCCGCTTTCTTTAAAACCTGCTTTTGAAAGCTCGGCTTTAATTTCACTATCCGTTGCTCCTGCGAACGGTGGAACAATAGCTTGATAGTTTAATGTGTTTGCTGCAAGTCCAAGGTGAAGTTCAAGAATCTGTCCCAAGTTCATACGAGAAGGAACACCAAGTGGTGTCAAAATCATATCAACTGGAGTTCCGTCTGCCATATAAGGCATATCTTCTGCAGGCAATATTCTTGAAATAACTCCTTTGTTTCCGTGTCTTCCGGCAAGTTTGTCTCCAACAGAAATATTCCTGAGTTCTGCAACTTCAATGTGAATTCTCTTTATAATTCCAGATTCAAGTTTGTCTCCATTTTCTCTCGAGAAAACTTTTACAGAAATAATTCTGCCTCTCTTTCCTCCTTCGAGTCTCTTTGAGGTATCTTTTACATCTCTTGCTTTTTCTCCGAAGATCGATCGGAGGAGTCTCTCCTCAGGTGTAAGCTGTGTTTCACCTTTTGGTGTAATTTTACCAACAAGAATATCCCCAGACATTACTTCTGCACCTACTCTGATAATACCGTCTTCATCCAAATTTTTAAGTTTGCTTTCTCCAACGTTTGGAATATCGTGTGTCGTAACCTCTGGACCTAGTTTTGTGTCTCTAACATTTACAACGAATTCTTCAACGTGAATAGAAGTAAATTTGCTATTTCTCACAAGTCTCTCTGAAAGAATAATAGCGTCTTCATAGTTTGAACCGCTCCATGTCATGAAAGCAATCAAAATATTTTGACCTATTGCCATCTCACCATTCACGGATGAAGATGTATCTGCAAGCAAATCTCCTTTCTTTACTTTTTGACCCAAAGTTACTGATGGTCTCTGGTGGAATATTGTAAAGCTATTTGTCCTTGAGAAAGAGACAAGTTTATATTCTTTTTCTTTTCCACTCTTTGTTCCTTTTACAATTATTTTATTTGAATCCACAGCAGTGACAATTCCCTCTTCTTCAGAAAAGACAATTCTCCCTGTGTATTTTGCAGCTTCTCCTTCAATCCCTGTTGCAACAAGCGGAGCTTCTGGAATAATACAAGGAACGGCTTGCTTTTGCATGTTAGATCCCATCAAAGCTCTGTTAGCATCATCGTGATTCAAGAATGGAATCATAGAAGTTGCGATAGAAAATGCTTGGTTTGTCGCAACATCTATATAGTCAACGTCTTCTCTTTTTACTATAGTTGGGTCACCATTTACACGGACCTCAAGTTCTTCTTCAAGAATTTTCCCTGACTTATCATAGTCAATAGCAGAGTGAGCAATCTTAAAGTTCTCTTCTTCCAAAGCGTTTAAGTATTTTATTTCTTTTGTGATTACTCCATCTTTTACTTTTGCATATGGAGTCTCAATCATTCCAAAATCATTTACTTTTGCATAGGTTGAAAGTCTCAAGATAAGACCAATGTTTGGTCCTTCTGGTGTATGAATCGGACAGACTCTTCCATAGTGAGATGGGTGGACGTCACGAACTTCAAAGCTTGCTCTTTCTCGAGTTAGTCCTCCAGGGCCTAAAGCAGAAAGAGTTCTTAGGTGCTCAATTTCCTGTAAAATGTTTTCCTGTTGCATGAACTGAGAAAGTTGGTTTGTAGTAAAGAATTCTTTTATTCTTGCTTGTAGTGGTCGCGGTGACACAAACTGAACAGGCATAGTAATATCAGGATCAATAGTAGACATTCTGTCCTGAATATTTCTTTTCATTTGGGCCATACCAACTCTGATTTTTGCCTGAAGTAATTCTCCGACAAATCTAACTCTTCTTGAACCAAGATGGTCAATATCATCCTCCATTGCGTCAGGATCAGAATTTAAGGCAACAATATTACCAACAACCAAGGCCAGGTCTTCCAAGGTTATTGTTTTCTTTTCGAGAGACTCTTCATCCATTGGTTTCTTGAATCTCTTGTTAAATTTAAATCTACCAACCCTTGAGATGTCGTATCTATCTTTACTAAAAATTGAACCTACGAACTCTCTTGCGTTTTCAGCTGCAGCAAGATCTCCGTCTCTTAATCTCTTGTATATTTCGATAAATGACTCATCGGAAGTTTTGGCATGATCTTTAGAAAGAGTCATCTGCATTGCGTCTAAAGCTTCTTTATTATCTTTAAAGAAAGACAACATCTCTGCGTCATCTTTTGCACCCAAAACTCTCATAAGAGATGATATTGGGAACTTTCTCTTTTTGTCTATTTTTACATATATAGCTCCGTCTGGATCTGATTCGATTTCTACCCAAGCACCACGAGCTGGAATTATTTTTGCTCCAAAATAACTCTTGTCTTTAACATCGTTTAAAGTAAAAAAGATACCAAAAGACCTAGCAAGTTGTGGAACAATAACTCTCTCTATTCCGTTTATTATAAAAGTGCCGTGATTCGTCATCAGGGGTATTTCTGAAAGAAAGATTTCTTGCTCTTTTACTGTACCAAAACTTTTATTCTTCAACCTAACTTTTGCCTTAATTGAACCCTCATAAGATATTTTTCTGTCTTTGGAATAGAACTCGTCATGTTTAGGATCTTCTACTTCAAAATCGACAAAGGAGAGTTCGAACTTTTTGTCCGCATAATCTTTTATAGGAGAAATTTCTTTGAAGACTTCAGCCATACCATCTTTAAGAAGCCACTGGTATGACTTCATTTGGTGGTCCACAAGGTTAGGAGTTTCAATCAGTGGTTCCCTAAACTTACCGAAGTATTTCTTCTCTAATTTTCCTCCGGTAACATTTGCTGTTACATTGTCAGCTTTTTTCATTATTCTGTTAGATATTAAAAACTAATAAAAAAACTTACCACTAAAAACACAAACAAAAAGACACCTCTCCCGTAAGGTTTCTTTTATTTACCTCTTTTTTTATTGTATTCTACTAAGCAAGATATTAAAAAAGCTAAATCTTACTCAAATTGGCGCTCCCGCCCATAACTCAATCTAGTTAAAGCTGTTTGGTAATCTAGCACAGAGTGACTATAAATGTCAAATGGTTAGTTATCAACACCCATTTTATCTATTCAGAAACCAAACAGAATATGTCAGATAAGACGCAAAAGCCGTCCAGACGGCATAGGGTAACAAAAGCATAGAAGCAAGTTTAGAGAAAGGATAAAGTAGAATCATTATCATGACCACAGACAGATCTAAGATCAGGGCTTCTATAACAGCGAGCCCAATATAGTGTAGACCAAAGAAAAGAGCGCTCCACAAAATATTTAACAAAAGATTGGCAATGAAAAACCCTAGTATCCAATAAAAGACATTCCCCAACGGAACTTTATTCCAAAATATTATTGCTGAAATAGTTGTAAGAATAAAAATTACAGTCCAGACAATACCGATAATAAAGCCAGGTGGTGTCCATGATGGTATATTCAACAAATCTCGATTGTTATACCAACTCATTCCAACGTTTGTAATTTTACTTCCAATAAATGCAGTTAGAATTACTGCGAGCGGTATTAATATAAAGTGCAGGAATTTCATTGTTTTATTATATCACAAAACAATTTTTTATAATTTTCTCCTTTTTAAAATAAGTTTTTCTACAGCATCTCTGATCCCGTCGGTTCTGGTTATCCTGTCTAAAGCTACAACAATATCCAACGTGTCGTATTTATGATCCCTGTTTATTTTAACAACTTCTTGTATAGAGTCTACAACGTCCTTCGGAGTAAAGACTCTAACAGATCCTTTAATTTCCGACATAGCTAAAATCTTATCAAAAAGTCTAGTAAATTCGGCATTTATTTTTTCCTGTTCTTCCTCAAGTTGACGTTTAAACGCTTCTATTTGTCTATTCCAAGAGAGAATTAAAGCGCTATCTTCTGAAACCCAATAATCTGTACCAGTAAGTTTAGACAATTCTCTAATCTGGTCTTCTTTCGCTTTTATCTGCTCAGAAATTGATAGAGGTCTTTCGATTGCTGTCTCTGTTTCTGGTTCTAAATTTCTTAGATCTTCTATAGTCATATCTATTAAAGATTATCATAGTGTTAACCAATCAGCAATCTTCATAATTTTGACTTTTAAAAAAGTTTTTGATATAATATTTAACAGATTAACAATAAAAGGAGGATAAGGTGAAAGCATTCACTGTGTCAATCGCCGTTGGAAGAGTCGTACCGAAGTACGAATACGAATTCTTAGTTCACCCCAATTGTCCAGACGATTTGATGTTACCAAAAGAGTTTTACAAAAAGGGTGGAGCGATTCCAACCAACACCCAATTTGAAATAGAGTTGCATACGTGGATAAGTCCTAGACTTACCGGCTTGGTTCATACCCATAAGTCCAAGGACGGCAACCACACAATGATGTGCTGCCCACGTTTGATTCCCTCTTTGGGAGTCGCTCTGGAAAAAATTCTCGTTTGGGCAATTGGAACTGCTTATACAGAAGAAACCAGGATTGATTTCCAGACAATCTTCAATGGCGACACATTAGCTTTTCTTGAAGAGATGGAAAAAACCCACCACATCAAGTTAGCATCCATACAGCCCGCCTAAACTTGTTCTTTAGAAACCCCGAAGTCATTCTCGGGGTTTTCTCTTACATTCTTTTTACAAATAATCTAACCAATCTTATATCCTCAAAATTATATTTGCTTCCGAGTTTATTTTTTACAGGCGAAAGAAGATAATCCCTATTTTCACTGTATAGATTTTTAAACGCCATATATATATCCTTAAACTTTGCGGTGGAGATTTCTTTTTTTAGATGGTCGATATTAAAATCCGGTTCTTCTTCAAGAATTTTTTCAATATGATCTAAGATCGTTGCTATTTTCACTCCTCTAACTTTCGCAATATCAGAAAGACCCGCTTCATCCTTTAACATATTACGGATAGAATCTTTTGCACTCATCTTCTTCTCTTTTTTCTTTCCGGGTACAAATCCGGCAGGTGCAATTTTCTCCAAAAACTTATTTTGTTTTTCTTTTATCTCATCCGCCTCCAGACATACTAGATCTTCCCTGTCCATTTCCGACTTTTCTCTCAATTTTTTATCAAATTCAAAAACTCCACCGTGGACTTCAAGTGCAATTTTATTCAGACCAAGAAGTTTAAGCCCACTTAGAGACCTTACACGCGAAAGTGCAACATATCCCATTCCCTTTTCAAAAGATTTAGACAAGTCCACCTCCACCGCATCCAAGCTCATACCCTGACTTTTGTGCACTGTAATAGCCCAAGCAAGACGAAGTGGAAATTGTTCTAACTTTGCCTTTACTTTTCCTTCATCTTCTATCATCCAAGAAGCTCTTTCTACATTTATAATTTTACCCGATACTGTTCTAATTGTTGGGCCATCATATCCAAGAGTCACTACCTTTCCCAAAGTTCCATTCACATATCCAGCTTCAAAATTATTTTTTACGAACATCACCCTTGCTCCAACTTTTAATTTTAAATTATCAGGTGCCAAACAGCTCTTTTTTAGAAGTTCTACAAGTGGTGCCCTACCTTTACTTATCATTCTGTATTCCCTGTATTCGCCATTTATTTTATCCAACTCAGTATCATTTATTGAGTCAACATTTGCATTGTGGGTGTGAAGTTTGGTCGGTTCTATCTCGCATTGTGGCTCTTTGTTATACCTTGCTCTCAAATGACACATTGTATCCTCACAAACAGTATTATTTCTAATATCATTTAACACTCTCAAAAGAACATCGTCTTTTTGCCTATGCTGTTCCTCAAGATAACAAATTTTTAAATCAAGTTCATTCCAAACATCGGAGTCAAAAGAAAAAAGGGTCTCAAAATCCTCATTTTTTGAAATTGGTGGTAATTGGAAAAAATCTCCACACAAAATAACCTGCATTCCACCAAAAGGTAAATCAATCTGTGTAAAGTGTCTGACTATTTGATCCACAAGCCCAAGACGAAAATGGTGGAGCATTGAAATCTCATCTATGATTAAAACTTTTGTACTCTTGAACCTGTCTCTTAAATATTTCTTTTCATAGAGAGCCTCAAGATCATAGTGGCTTACAGAGTCTCTGATACCAAGTCCGGACCAAGAGTGAATTGTTGTCCCTCCAATATGAGTCGCGGCAATACCCGTGGACGCGGTAATACCAACTTCCACCCCTTTGTTTCTAAGGAATTTTATATATTCATTTAACAGGTGAGTTTTACCAGAACCAGCCGCTCCAGTAATGTAGCAGTTGTGCCCCATCTTCAAAATATCCATCGCTTCCGCTTGAGTCATCCCAGTATTCTAACACAATCAAACTGATTATTTTAATATCTCTCTAACACTCCTCTGAAGTTTTCTGGTGTTACCGTGACTCAACATTCCCAAATACGAATTCACAGTTTCTTTCTTCTGACTTTCTTCCAACCTCTTAAACATTCTCAATTTCGTAGATGTCCTTAATACCCTGTGGTATGGGAAATTAACCCAACCCAAAAAGTCCACGCCCGAAGCAAAAGTTTTTATAAACACCTTGTCAGGATGGAGGGATAAAGCGAGTTTTTTTGTTAAAAAGTCATCTATTATAATAAGTAACGAGTCCAAATATCCCCTACTATCACTTAAAACAATAAAGTCATCAGCATAACGAATATAATAATTAACCCCAAGTTTGTATTTTACAAACTGATCAAATTCATTCATATAAATATTAACCAACAACTGCGAAGTTAGATTACCCAAAGGTAATCCTTTTCCTTTTTGGGTACTACAAAAACTCTCTACAACCTTCCCTATAAGTTCAATGGTATCCGCGTCAGAAATGTGTCTCTTTAAAATACCAAGCAAAATCGCATGATCAATAGAAGCAAAAAACTTCCGAATGTCACATTTTAAAACCCAGCAAGTACGATTGTGATTTTTTGAAACTCGCCTATACATAGTTCTTAAACGGTCCAACGCTCGGTGTGTGCCTTTTAAATTTCTACATGAATAAGAATCAAATATAAATTTCTTATCAAAAAATGGGTAAAGGACTCTATATATAGCATGATGTAATAATCTATCGCGGACAATGGCTTTGTGAATATTCCTCGGTTTAGGATCGTTGATAGAAAAAGCTTGGTATCCAGCATGAACATAAGTTTTATTTTTAAGATCTAAGTGGAGTTCAAATATATTCTTTGATAAATACACTAAAAATTCCCCGACATCTTTTTTGTCTTTCTTCCCGCAAACAAATTCTTTCCACGCTTCATACAAATTTTCCAAAGATATGATATCTTTATACCCGTGACTCATAATATAAACAATACTATCATTACCCCCCCCCCGAGAAGCCCCAAGGGTGCTTCTCAGAGAAAAAGAAACGTATAGACTTTGGTTGCTTATTCATCGAGACTTTCCTAAGGTTGAGAGATTTGGCATAGGGCAAAAGATTGAGCAGTCATTTCTTGATGTATTAGAATTTACTTTTGCTTCTGTATATTTAGTGATGGAGAGTAAAATTCTTATGTTAAGTAGGACCATAGCAAAACTTGATAATCTAAAATTTTTTATGCAACTCGCTTGGGAAAGTAAACTTATACCGACAGAGAAATACACAAAGATATCCGAAAATCTAGAAGAAATTGGAAGAATGCTCGGGGGTTGGAGAAAAGGTTTGCAACAAAAAACTCCCACCAAATAAGTGAGAGAAAATTGTCCAGTTTCGGACAACCACACGATGCCTGTACTCGGCATTCCAGACGTTGTCATTGCCTAGGCGATTCACGTTCACCTTGAGCCTACCATCGTTGCGGTTCACGTTAGCGACAAAAATTCGTGTAACACATCATCTATTTCACCACTCACCAAATCATGAAGAGTTGTATTTTATTTGAGACTTATAAGTCCACAAATGTATTACACCAACTGAATTATTTTTTGAAAGACATCTTAATACTCTCTTGTGTAAGACATGTCCAACACAACCCTCATATTAAAATCCCTAAAATCATGACAGAAAAGCCGTAACCATTCTGTAACACATAATTCCGAGCTTAGTATAACAAATTTGTATTAAAAAAACCCTTCATACAGAGTCCGCACAGGCGGAATGTATGAAGGGTCAAAGGAACAAAGTATCAAAGAATCAAAAGTTAAGTAACACAGGGTTACAGTTGCGGGACAACCACACGACGCCTGCACCCGGCACCCCAGACGCTGACATGGCCCAGGCGATGCACGCCCACCAAGAGCCTACCATCGCGGCGGTACACGCGAGCGACAAAAAACTCATTCTTGACCTTGAATAGGAAAAACGTTCCATACCCATCTGTGCGAAGCCACTTGAAGTGATTCTGCACGAAGGAGATGATCTGGTTCTGTGTCAAACAGAGACGGTCAAGGTTTTCTCCAAATCCACCGAAGATTTGAGAGAATGTTCCATCCTTAATCATCTCGAGTACCTGTACGAGAGTTTCTTTCGTTGGGTCACTCGCGACATTGACGCCGTAATTCACGAAGTCGGGGTCAATGTATCCAGGGAACGTATCCTGGGCAGAAGCGATTGTGCTCTTGCCGTCGGTCGGGGCAATGGTGATTTTATTATCACCTGAGATGAGTTTGAGGTAGCCGATGACTTGTTCGGCAAGCTCTGTCATTTTTGCCGTTAACACATCAACAATGGAGCGAGCAAGAACGCCGCCTTGAGCCAGCACTCGTTGCCGACCAGAGACAGAGAGCTTTTCAGCCATAGCTCTGGCTCCATTCTTTGCCGCACTCATAACCATTTCCACGATCGCATCAACCTGTCCGTCATTAGATGTAACGAGTGTATTTTTCACTTGTCATCATCCTTTCCCTGTTTGGGTTTTGTTTTTGTGTGGTTACTACTTTTCGCCACATCCAAACAATTTTGATTTTTTCAAAAACATTTGGATGTGGCGAATTACTGTGTTTTTTAACTATTTAAAGGTTCTACTTATCTACCTAGTATTATACACCTTTTAAGTCTAGAAGTCAATGTTATTTACAGAAACACCAATATACCTTTATATTAAGCTCCATTTGGAAGCGAGACTTACAAATGGAGCTTTAAACGGCTCTGGATTCCCTTTTCCAAGGGAATGACAATATAGTTGTTTTTCCCCCAGCTTAGAGCGAGGATATTCAATTTAAAAACATTACGGAGGGAAATTTCTAGCAAGAAATTTCCTGAGTATAGAAGAAACACCGCGACTGGCGGGTTTCTATCGTGTTTTTAAATTGAATGTCCGAGCGACCTCCATTTCTCAATTTTTTTATGGTTTCCAAACAACAGTACTTTCGGCACTCTATAATTTTTCCCCTTATATTTTATAACTTCTGGATGGGTGTAATGTGGGTATTCTAAACCATTTTCACCCAAAGACCCCTCACTTTCCTTTTTTAATATTAAATTCCAATGAGACTCTTCCTTTAATGATTCAAGACGGATAACTCCAGGTATGAGCCTCGCAACAGCAGAGATCACAACAGAAGCTGCGATATCACCATCAGTTAGCACATAAGGACCAATAGAAATTTCCTCCGCTTTCAAAGCAATTCTTACTCTTTCGTCAATTCCCTCATAACGACCTGTGATAAATACTATTTCTTCATATTTTTTTGCCCAATCATAAGCAAGCTTCTGATTAAACTGTTTTCCTTTTGCTGAAAAGATAACAATTTTCTTTTTTTTACTTTTTAAAGTTTTCTCAACTTCTGTAAACGCTTTCAAAATAGGTTCGGCTTGTAATACCATTCCGGCTCCTCCACCATATGGTTTATCATCTACCCTCGCATAAGGTTTATCATTTTTCTTTTGTTTCTCGGTCGGCTCAACATAATTGCGCGAATTATAAAAATTTATACTGATTTTCTTGTTTTTTATTGCACGACCCAAAATAGACTCATTTAAATATGAGCTAAGTATTTCCGGAAATAATGTAATTATATGAAAATTCATTTTATTTTTAAAAATGGGTCACAAGAGAGGGTTTGTTTTCTCTTGCGACCCGTAGATCACCAAAAACCGTGGTGACCGCGACGCGATCCTGTATGGGTTCGCGTCTTAGGGAAAGTTCCTTTTTCAGGTTTTTTAAACTGGCTCCGTTTAATATTGATGAAAGGAAAATCATAACCCTGAATGGAAATCTCTTTAACGAACGACATAAGAACTTCTGGACCGACAGACTCATTTGGTGCCGTCGAAACACAGACGACTGCTTCACTGTGGTAGCTTCTCAAAGCAATAATCGCATCCTCTATTTCTGTTTGCGTACGACAAACGTGGCAAACGTGCGGTCCATTTCCTCCTTGTGATGATCCTGCTAAAGACATCGCCAGTATATTCAGTAAAGATTTTCTACTCTGTCCCAGACAACCAATCTGAATTGAAGTCTTCATCATTCCTCCTTTTCTCTCTATATCATAACACATAATATAATAAAGATAAAGTTCTTGTCTTAATCGACCAAAAATGACAAATCCCTCCTTTTTTAAGAATTAACAGTGTACCCCATATACGCTATAGCGTATATGGGGTACACATGTTATTATTTATACATGAGACAGTTACTTTATAAAGGCGTACGAGTTAATTCATTTGGAATTCCTATCGGAAGACGAAGAAAGAGTAGGAAAAAACCGGAAAATGAGAGGGCAAGATTAATTTACAATATGTCATTTTCTTCTTCAGAACTTGGGGAAAAGACACCAAAAAACTTAATCGTAATTTACGACATTCCAGAAGCAAAGAAAAAAGAAAGAGACTGGTTCCGTCGTCATTTAAAAAAGTTTAATTATGTCATGATTCAAAAAAGTGTCTGGGTTGGTCCATCCCCTTTACCAAAAGATTTTCTTGAGTACGTAAAATCAATAGGGCTAAAAGATAAATTGAAGACATTTAAATTGGCAGGATCATATCTAAAAAATAATAATTCTTAGATTAAGATATGCCTCATATACGCTATAGCGTATATGAGGCATATCTTCTTTTGATAAAATTAATTAAAAGGCGATACTATATAGTATCGCCTTTTAATTTTATATTCTTAGTTTAGAGCTTGAGGTCTGCCATTGCTTCATCAACGGTTTTTGATGCCTTTGATTCAGGTCTAACACTTCCTTCTGGCTCGTTTATCTTAAGATTCACTCTTGAATTGTTCTTCATTCCAACAACTCTCAAAAGTGTTCTTATGGCTTTAGCAGTGTTGCCTGATCTTCCAATGACTTTGCCCATATCGGCATTATCTACTGTAAGTGTAAGTAATACACCCATTTCATCAACAACTCTGTTGATAACAACTTTCTCAGGAACATCGACTAAACCTTTAACAACAAATTCTAGAAATTTTACGTCGTTCTCCATGTTTTCTTTTTAATTCTGATTGCTCGCAGTAATTCGACCGGAATTATTAATACTGCCTAAAAATATTCTATCATATACAAAAAAACTCCGCAATCAATGCGGAGTTTTTAATAGTTTATGCTTTTGGTGCTTCTGGAGCTACTTCTACTGGTACTTCTGGTGCCTTAACTTCCTCTTTATTTTCAGGAGCTTTTTCAGCAGCAACTTCTTCTTTCTTTGCTACTGTCTTTTTTGGTAAAACGTTTATCTTCTTTCCTGTAATTATTTTCTGCTCAACGAGCATATTGTGTACAGTACCAGAAAGCTGTGCACCTTTTGAAATCCAGTATCTTATCTTTTCTGCATTAAGACTGTTATTACCCTTACCCTCTCTTGCATCATAAGAGCCTAAGACTTCATTAAATCTTCCACTTTTTGGTCCGTTTTTAGAATCGGTAAGAACAACACGAAAAGATGGCTCATGAATTCTTCCCACTCGTTGTAATCTGATCATTAACATATGTGAAAGACATTCTAGCCGAAAATTTCGTTTTGGTCAAGCAACAACCCGTCTGATATAAACAAATTATATTTAAGACACACAAAATTAGCCAAATCAAGGTTTTTTTGTTACAATCCCCTAACAATGAAAGAAAGACGAAAAAAAGACAGTGGAGTAGGAAAGACAAACAACAATTCTAATATAAGAGGTTTTATAAAGAACACCAAAGGTGGGATAGGATACTTTGTGTCTGAGGATGGAAAAATGAATGCGGAGATACCTTCCAAGTCTTTATGTTATGCCATGACTGGAGATAAGGTAGAGATAAGGAGATCAAAAAACAAAAGGGCTAGTGGTTTTTTCTGTGAAGTAGAAAAAATTTTAGCCCATTCAAAAAAGGTATTCGTTGGATATGTTGAAAAATCTGGTAATAATCTCATAGTGACCCCGGATGATCGAAGAATAAAGATAAGTATTTTAATAGATAAAAATGACGAAAATAAAGTTCGTCTTTCCGATAAGGTTCAGATAAAAATAAAAGACTGGAAAGAGCTTCCGCGACTTTCAACCGGCCAGATCTTAAAAGTCATTGGAAAAAAAGGAGAAAATAATGCTGAGATGGAATCAATTGTTTTAGACAAAGGATTTGAAGTTGATTTTCCAGAAAATGTTGAAAATGAAGCCAAAAATATTTCGGAAAAAAATAAGACAATACCAAAAGAAGAAATAAACAAAAGAAGAGATTTCAGAGACACCCTCACCTTCACCATAGACCCCAAAGATGCAAAAGACTTCGATGATGCGATATCCTTTAAAAAACTACAAAACGGCAACTTTGAAATAGGGGTTCACATTGCCGACGTCTCTCATTATGTTCGTGAAAGGACAGCACTAGACGTCGAGGCTCTTGAAAGAGGATGCTCAGTATATCTTCCTGACAGAACAATACCTATGCTTCCATTTGAACTTTCAGATAACCTCTGTAGTTTAAATGAGGAACAGGAAAAGCTAACCTTTTCCGCTGTCTTTGAAATGACGGGAAAAGGGAAAGTTATATCAAGATGGTTTGGAAAGACTGCAATTAAGTCAAATAAAAGGTTCACTTACGAAAATGCACAAGAAACCCTAGACAGAAAAAGCGGTATATATTTTAGTGAACTAGAAACCCTAAACAAAATTGCCAAAATCTTGCAGAAGGAAAAATTCCAGAAAGGAGCAATAGACTTTGAACAAGATGAGATTGCTTTTGAATTAGACAATACAGGCAAAGTATTAAAAATATACAAAAAGAAAAGACTTGATACACACAAACTTGTAGAAGAGTATATGCTTCTTGCAAACAGAGAGGTTGCTGAGTACATCTTCAGAGAAGAAAAGAAATTAAATAAGGCAATTCCCCTACCTTACAGAATTCATGATACCCCGAACAAAGATAAAATCGCCGAACTCGCAATTTTCGTTAAAGCTTTGGGTTATGAACTTAAGCTTGATAAGAACGGAAATGCAACGGGCAAAAGTATGCAGTCGCTCTTTGCTCAAATAGAAGGTAAATCTGAGGAATCACTTATAAAAACGGCTTCTATTCGTTCAATGGCAAAAGCAATATATTCCACAAAAAATATTGGTCACTTTGGTTTAGCCTTTGAATATTATGCTCACTTCACCTCACCAATCAGAAGATACCCAGATCTCTTAACACAGAGAACCTTATATAAAATACTCTCCCATGAAAATATGACCGAGAGAGATTTCGCTTTTTATGAAAGAGCTTCAGTAAAAAGCACTGAAAATGAAATCCGTGCCGCCGAAGCAGAAAGAGAATCAAAGAAACTCAAACAGATAGAGTTTATGCAAGATAAAACAGGTCAAGAATTTGAAGGATCTATTACCGGAGTTACAGATTGGGGTATTTATGTGGAAGATTCCGAAACCAGAGCTGAAGGGTTAGTCAGATTGTCGTCTTTAAAAAATGATTATTATGAGGTAGATACAAAGACTTATTCTCTTGTCGGAAGAAAAACAAAACAGAAATATTCTTTAGGAGAAAAAGTAAAAATCAAACTTATAGGACTTGATTTAGACAGAAGAACTATGGATTTTGAGATAATATAAGGGTCGTTCGGTAATACTTTTTAAAAACACGCATAATTTTCTGCTAAAAATTTGCTATGCTCGCACCAGCCGTGCTGTGCAATGTTTTTATAAAGTATAACCTCACTCTAAGTGAAAAAGAGTAAGGCTTTTGAAATGATAGGCCTCGCTTTAAGTGAAAGGCGGAGATTTTAAAAAGTATAACCTCACTCTAGGAGTAAAAGAGGGAAACAGAAAGAAAAAACCCCGAAGCTTATTACAAGCTTCGGAGTTTTGGTTTTCTAAAAAGAACTTATACTTGCACTGTTGAAAAACTGACTATCTGTTTTTTCTTGCGCGGATTGATGAGCCAGAGGAACTGTCTTGCTTCAGGTAAATCGAGAGCTAGTGTCACAACTATCAGAACCATCGATGTAATATAAGGAGTATAAAATATCCCCCCTGATGAGATAATCAAGATGGCATTCTTTACAAGAAACCAGTTGATTATTATCAAAACAGAGGTTCTTGGTAGGACAAAGAAAAGAAAAATAAAAACAATAACTGACAACTCAAAGAAAAAGTTTGGGAGCCCAAATGATATCATGGCAAAAAAACCAAGAGTTCCTATTACTATAATGGATGAAAAGGTAGATATGGGGTTTCTTTTTAAACAATCAACGAAATCCCAAAAAATGTTATCTC
>Ga0247841_10008555_pt1 | contig 14689 bp, 12 predicted proteins | sample LaCruzMarch2015__2_FD_192410 | JGI IMG/M metagenome (GOLD analysis project Ga0247841, IMG submission 192410) | Freshwater microbial communities from meromictic Lake La Cruz, Castile-La Mancha, Spain - LaCruzMarch2015_18m | ecosystem: Environmental > Aquatic > Freshwater > Lake | place: Spain...
CGCGCGGAAAAGAAGTCGGGGTTGTCTTCAGTAACCTGAAGCTCCTTTCCAATTCCCGATTAGCGCTGATGGCCTCTGAATTTACCCGTGATCAGGGCATGTATCATTCTTTTCATGAAAACATGTTTCATGCCTATTTTACGGAAGGATTGGATATCGGCAATCCGGATGTAATTGTCGACGTTGCCGGGAAAAGCGGTCTCGACGAAAAAGAAACACGCAGCGCTATCCTGGATGGCCGCTATAATTCGCGTTTGGATGAAGCCCGAAAGGAAGGGCAGTTGCTGGGTTTAACGGGTATTCCCCTGTTTATCGTAGAGAACAAATATAGAATAGTCGGGTCTCAGCCGATTGAAGTATTCCGTGATCTTCTCGATAAGGCTAAATGAAAGTAGTGTGGTTGATGTAAATGTCATGTCGAACCGCTGGGAGACATCTTGATATCATTCCTTCAACCTTCGGTCTTCGTTTAAAAAAAGAATTGTAATAAAATTGCGTGTATATTTAGGCACATGGTTTTGGAATGTAATAAATAGGGTGTTGTTTCTATCTTCTTAAATATATTTTCTTAAAAACACTAGCTAATCCAGTTCTTCCTGCTATACGTCAATGAAAGCATATGAGATTGCCACGCCATTTCGTGCCACGCAAGCATTGTAATGGCAAATCATAACTTATTTTCCCGGTTCAAACTGGTTTTTTGCCGACCAGAATGACGGCAAATGCCGCACTAAGTAAATGAGGCTTTTGCGGTGCTGCCAGAGGCGCTTGCGGAATTTCCTGCGCCAGACGGCATCGGAATAAAAGCGTTTAACATGTTCGTTATAGAGATGATCGAGCTGTTTTTGAGATCCAATTTCTTTCGGCACAAAAACAAAGTTCAGACAATTCATCAGCCGCCAGTCTTCATTAAAAATCCCTTCCTCCCGAATGGCTGACCACAGCGGCGCGCCGGGAAAGGGCGTAAATTTGGCCATATTCATATCATCTAGTCCCAAAGAAATGATAAAATCTGAAGTGAGTTTGATGGATTGCTCCGTTTCACCCGGCAAACCCATCATAAACAGCCCTTTAGCTCGCAGACCCGCGGTTTGAATACGTTGTACTGTATCACGCACGTCACCTAGCGATACACCGGATTTATGGCGCTTAAGCATCTGTGGATCAGCTGATTCGATGCCTAAAGAAACCATCAGACAGCCGGCATCTTTTAGCATTTTGAGCAGATCATCATCTGTATATCCCACACGCACCGCGCAGTTGAAGTTTAGCCCCAGTGGTTGGCTAGTGAGTTTGTCGCATAGCTCGATAATCCGTGGCCGGTTGGCGGTGAACAAATCATCATAAATATTAATGTGACGAACACCGAATTTTGTCCGCAGATATTTCATGTGCTCGTAAATGTAAACGGCGGAATTAAAGCGAAACCCCTTCTTGAAAACGGAACGGTCGCAGTAGGAGCATTGGAACATACAGCCGCGGGAGGTAATCATTGTGGCGCCTGGTGTCCGGATATAGCTGAACAGTGGCAAATGGTAATCATGCGGAAACCCCTGAAGCATTTCGTAAGCAGGAAAGGGCAGAGAATCTAAATCAGCAATCTGTGAGCGCGGTTCATTGGTAATTATTTCATCATTGCGCCGCCAGATCAGTCCTTTGACATCTGCGGGATCATCTCCTGCACATAGTTGTGCCATTGTGATTTCGCCTTCACCGGCAATTAAATAATCAAAGGCCGTATAGTCTTCCAGAAGTTTTCCTTCCAGGGCGGAAACATGAACTCCGCCGCAAACGGTTATCGTATCGGGGGATTGTTCTTTTATTTTCACCGCAAGATCGGCAGCATCAGGGAAGGAAGATGTTGTGGCTGAAAACCCGACTATCTGAGGATGATAATTCAGAATTACTTTTACCTGCAAGTCAAGATCAAATGTCGCGTGCGGACCGAGGCAATCATAAACAAAAATATCATGCCCCTGCTTACGAAGATATGCCGCAATAGAGAGCAATCCCTGCGGCACCATGCGATTGGCAATATCGGTAATATCCCGCTTCCCGGGAAACCAGTTAAATCCCCGTGGATGGACAAGGACAATACGCTTTTTCTGCTGAGAGGATAACATTGTTATTTATTCCGTAACAGCGGCAACCAACGCCCGCCTGCCTGTTGCGTAATAGTTACAATGAACAAGGAAAGCCGATGGGCAGCAAAGCAAAGCCCGCGCCAACCCATAAGCGGTAGCCGTCGGATGTATGCCACAATGGGGCAGATAATCTTCCACTTTCCAGCCTTTGCCAGTGAAAAATAAATGATCCGTGTCGGTCAGGCGAAATCCCGGCAGGAGAATTTTTTGCTTGCTGTGCATGCCAATCAAAGTGTTTGCGATCATTTCGTTTTCGCTTAAAATGTTTTCATTAGAAGACCGCTCTGTTTTTTTGTTATGGTCAAGTCTGATCGCCAAAATATTTCCGATCTTTTTACCGCTAGTTTTCCCGATCAGAAGCCAGGAGGAGCCTTCTCCCATTGGCATGAAGCGGTGATTATCCGGCTTTAAATCCATGCGTTCTCGATAGTCGGCAACCGTCGGCGTAAAAACATCGCAGCCACCGACCAGCGCCAGATCAATCTCGCCGCTTTCCAGGTAACTTTGCGCCAGCCAGAGCGACGACTCAAAAGACAGTTCTTCCTGAGAGACGGTCAGCACAACTCCTTTGATCTCGCTAACCTTCGCCAGAAAAAAAGCAGCGGCATTACTCACGGAATTGGCAAACTGATTGGGGCTGGGAAATCCTCCCTCGTGCTTAAAGACTTGCGTGATAAAAGGTAAAATTTCATCAACATTGCCCAGGCCTGTGGCCAGAAATATTCCAATCTTTTTATCTTTTAAATCCTCTGCCGGTACATTTTTCAGGCAAGCTAAAGCGCCGCAGCAAACCAGTTTGATAAATCTTCCGGCGCGGCGTAGTGGCTGCCCCATTATTTTTAGCACCAGATCATCAGGGCTAAGCGGTAGCTTTGACTCATCCCAGGCAGCGTCCAGATTAGGCATCAGAGACGGACCAAGATAACTTGCCGCGACGACCGGTATGGAAGATATATTGTTTTTATTTGTCATAACTCGATTCATTACCTCTGGATTCCCCCGGCATGCGCCGGGCTGCGCTGCCGCAGTGAAACCCGGCGTATGCCGAGCGGGAATGACAAAAGTATTATCACTCCTTAATAACTATATAACTCGTGCATGTCCCGCCGAAGCCGAAGAACGTGAACAGGTAGGCGCCGTCTTTCGCGGGAATGTTTACCTGAGACGGAGCAAAGCCTAAGTCGGGATCGATTTGCGTAAAGCCGAAACTCTTAGGCAGCATTCCTTCCTCCAGACAGGAAAGCCAAAGAGCAGTTTCCACCGCGCCTGCCGCCCCCAATGTGTGCCCTATCGCGCCTTTGAGCGAAACAACAGGCGGTAAATTATCTCCAAAAACCCTGGTCAGCCCCCGTCCTTCTGATAAGTCATTGTCTCTTGTTCCGGTACCGTGAGCTTTGATTGCCACAATTTCGGCGGGCGATATTTCCGCGGCAGTCAATGTATGGCCGATAACATTACCGGCCAGCTCGCCATCGACACCGGCGGATGTCAGACTGTTGTTGTCATTGAACAAATAACCTCCGGCAAACCTATACCGGGTTGTCTTCATTCGGCTATCTTTGTTGGCAACGTCTGCGGCTCCTCGACGTATGGTCATATACGCCTGCGTCGCCCCTTCCTCGACGCCTCGATATCCTTTTGAATCCAGCTCGGTATTATTCTCATCTTTAACAAACAAATCATTTCTTTCCAGGATCACAGCAGCCGAGGCTTCACCGATTTGCATGCCGGAACGGTTGGCGCAAAACGGACGGCATTGTTCGTCATCGTAAAGAAGGAGGCTGGCAAATCCCTGCAAGGTCAAATTCAGGAGGGGCTCAAAACCGACAACAATCGCCCGGCGGATTTTCTCTTGTTCAAGCAGTTGCGACGCGACAACTAAAGCGTGAGAGCTGGACACACAAGCCATGCTGAATGTCATAATCATGCCGTTTATACCGTACTTCCCTGCAATGGCATCGGCCACCTCTCCCGGGCCACGGTTGCGGCAGGCAATCGGCGGTGATTCCTTGCCGGGATTTTGCCGCACAATTTCGGTAAATTCATATTCATTGCGAATGAAAAGGCCTCCTGTAGTTCCTACCAATAAACAGGATTCGGCGATTTCGGCAGCCGTTAGTTTGGCCTGGCTGAAAGCTTCCGTCAGAGCGCTATCAATCATTGCCCACGCTTTTTCCAGCGGGTTCCCGGCGTAAGAAATCTCATAAGCTTTCAATTCGCGATTGATTAAATGAGAAGACGTGCAAAAATCGCCTGCCAGAACTTTTCCTGTAAGCAGATTTTTTGCAGATTCCCGGGCGCTCCATCCCAGCGTTGTAACGGCGCCCCATCCGCGAATATCAATATGGCTTTGGGTCACTTTTTTACCTTTGGCGCGCTGATGACAAAATCGGCCAGCGAATCAAAGGACTGCATCGCCTTAGCCGCAGTTGACGCGTTTTTTAATTCCACCCCGAACTGAAACCGTAGCTCCATGGCAATCTCCATCGCATCGAGCGAGTCGAGCTTGAGTGGCCCCGCTCCGCCGATAAAAGGAACATCGGTAGGCACTTCTTCGGCCTTGACGTCTTGGACTTCGCACGCCTTGATTACCAGTTCTTTGAGCTTGAAAATCAATTCATCCCTCGAGGCCACATTTAACTCTTTAAAAGCTTCATTTAAATCCATTTAATTCTCCTTCCCGCTATATAAAAACAGATTCCTGCAAATATTGTCAATACAATTAATTTGGGCAAAATTGTGCCAAAGGCCGCGTCGCGTAAAAAAATATCCAGATACGCCTGATGCGCCCAATACATCGGTGAAATCATCGCCAGTTTTTTCATCACCAGCGGCATTACAACATGCGGCACCATAATGCCGCCGAACACGCCCATCAATATCGCTCCTGTTGCCGCAAGAGTCGAAGACTGCTCCTGCGTTTTAGCCAGCGCCGCAACCCCAACGCCAAAACCGGTTGCAGCTGCGGCAACAATTACTGTCACCGGTATCAAATACCAGGGGTGTTCTCCCAAATGAAACGGCATCCCGATAAGTTTCGGCATCAGATAAACGCCGACCAAGAGCATTAAAGCAAATTGAATTAAATTAATCAAATAATAAGGGATAACTTTGCCCAGTGCAATCATATTAGCATTTACCGGATAAGTAAAAACACGCTGCAGAGTGCCGTCGTTTTTTTCCTTTAAGAAGCCGATGGACATAGGCACGGCAATAAAAAACATCGCGAATATCGCATAAGCCGGAACACTTTGCTGGAGCGGACTGGGAAATTCCCTGTTTGGTTTTGTCTTTTCGATAAGAAAGTTGGAAACGACACCTTCCAGATTATCGATATCCATAACAACTTCAACAGTTAAGCTGGTAAGAAGTGACCGCATTGCTATTTTATAGCCTGTATCAAGCACCGGATCGAACTCGATTTCCACAGGCTTTGTTCCGTCATCAAATCCTTTAGGAATAAAAATGATTGCCTGCGCTTTACCGTACTCAAAAATCCGGTCATTGTTCATACCGGGCGGACGGACAATACTTTCGATCAATTTATTGGATTTAATTTTCTTTTCCAGCAAAAGAGCCTTGGGCGAGCCGCTTTCATTTTCCAGAACTAACTGAATCTGACGGCCGGTTATTTTATCCGCATAGACGCCTTTTATTGCCAGCGATAAAAAGAAAATCAGCGCCACAGGCATAAGAAATAAAAGAAGAATTGTCTGCCGGTCTCGCAGCAAAATGAGCAATTCCTTGCGAATCAGTTCTTTTAATTGCCGTAAAATAAAATTATCTTTATTCGTCACGCAACCCTCGCCCCGTCTCCTCCAGAAAAAATTTTTCCAGATTTTCAATTTCATCCATATTTCCGTTAAATATAGCCGAGCCTTTATCCACTAGTGTTACTTTGCTGCACAAGCGCTGTGCCTCATCCATAATATGTGTGCAAAGAAGGATGGTCATGCCTTCAGCATTGAGCTTGGATAATGTTTCATAAATATGATGACGGCTTTGCGGGTCAACTCCCACCGTAGGTTCATCCAGCAGCAGTAGTTTCGGGGAATGCAAGAGAGCTACCGCCAGATTTAAACGCCTGAGCATCCCGCCCGAATATGTATTTACAAGCTTTTGCTCGTAAGATGAAAGTCCCGTTTCTTCCAGAACCTTCTGGGACCGATCGGCAAGTTCACGCGCCTGCAGGCCTGCCATTGTACCGAAGAACCTTAAATTTTCCATTGCCGTCAGGGCTGTATATAAAGATATTGGTTGAGGAGCATGGCCGATAGACCTAAGCGTGTCTTGATTTGGCCTTGCGTTTCCGTAAATAACTACATCGCCTGACATTACCCGCAATTGTCCGGTAATGATACGCATCAAAGTGGTCTTACCCGCGCCATTGGGACCCAAAAGAGCGTGCATCTGGCCTGCTTCGACCGACAGAGAAAAGTCATGCAGAGCATAAGCCGATTCTTCGGGATTTGTTTTTCCTGGCAACAAACCATACGAAAAAGTTATTCCGGAAATTTCCAGAGCATTCATGCCTTGAGCTTCCTGGCAACAATATGGAGTTCTTTGAAAAGGGCTTCTTCTCGATCCGCGCAGGTCAGCATCAGTCCGCCCGCTTTGCTGAAATTATCTTCGGCCTGCCCTCTTTGCTTGACGATGCGTGCCGAAACTACAGCAAACTCACGCCAGACGTCCCCGATGGCGGTCATCTCCTGTGATAAACGAGTAAGGTCTGCTGAACCAAAAAGCTCGGCTGCTTCCTGAAGAAATGCAGCATACATGAAACGAAAACCAGCGCCGCCTGTGCCCGTTTCTTCCTGCATGCGGACGATATTGGCAAGCTGACGGCAAGCTTCATTAAAACCAAGCGTGTCCGGACTTTTGATAATCCTTTTGGCAAGGTATCGTATGCCACGAATGCCGAAAATGGGAAGAGGGATTCTCAGCATCATATTGCAGCTATCCTTTATCCCTTTGATGCAGGCCGCACGGAGATCAGGATTTTGCGTAATTTTTTTCGGATAATACATAAAGCCGTGTGGCTCCAGCGGGCCATGGGCAAACCGTGCCCGTTCCAGATCGTCGGTGAGACAATCCACCGGATGATCCATTACCGGGTCGCTTACGCGAAAGCCGTTTTCAATTTCGCGTAAAGCAATGAGATTGTGACCGTTGAACTGAAAGCGGAATCGTTTGGGAAAATAGGAAAGCCAGTAGATGTTTGTTGTTAATCCGACAATTTGACCGGTTTTAAGCACACGCCTTAATTCATCCATTCCTTTCTGCGGACTACGGAATCTTTGGGTAACAAATTCACCTCCAAGTCTTTTGGCTGCTTTGCGGAAAACTGCCCCGGGCTGAGACCGGTAAGTGGTAATCGGTAGCCCAACCCATTTTACAAACGGCAGATGGCCGAAAAATATGCCGCTGCCAATGCCGAAAACCATCGGTTCTGAGATTTCCACTCCTTTATCCCTAAATAAGGCGGACGTAACTCCGCTTTCGCAATGTGCCGAATGGTAGTGCACAAAAGGCTTTCCGCCCGCTGTTAATTCTGTATCCATAAGTGATTGTTACCTTTCTAATGAGGCTCAAACTTCAAAAGTGAAACGTACTGAAGTTTGCTAGCCGAATTAATGAAACTCAGATATTACAAGCGTATTGCGGTAATATCTGCTAGTTGAATTATCCCCAGCCATAGGCGTGGGGATATCCCGCCAGAGGCATGGGTTGCACCGCTATTGCGGCACAGTTTTTAATTCTTCCGTGGTTATAGCCAGTGCTTTCGCGTAACGATCTAAAACCGATAATTTAAGTTTGGCAAAAATCTCCGGACGAAAATGCCTCTTGACGCGAAATGTCGCTATGCCCGCCGTTTTAGCCAGAATATCAGGTATCATCTGCCGCATCTCCATATAATAACAAAGCGGACTTTTTAATCCTTTGATCACGGCTTTTCTGGTTTCTTCCAGATTGGACGCAAGTTCGTCCACCGCCAAACCATTGACCACTTCTTCGGAGATCCAGCCGGAGCTCGTCACAATGACATATTTCCCTTCATCATTGAGGGCATAGCAGGCTCGTTTCAAACCTTCATAATATGTAATGTCCTGTGGAACTTCATTTATTTTCATCGTCAGCTCCTGCTGATAATAATGATTTTTATTGTTCATATACTAAAATTAACAAGGATTAAAGTAAATTCTACTTATTGTTTTTATTAATTTTATCTCCGAGAAATTTTTCAAAATGATGCCATTCGAAAGGATGCAGGCGAGCCATTTTTTCCAACTCACCGGCGTAAGCCTGCGCCGAGGCCAGCACCGTATTTGCTCTATCCTGCCGGGAGGCGGCCAAAACCTGCCGTCCTCGGGACACAGTAATATGATATTTGCCGGGAGCCTTCTGGTTAACGAAAAAAGTCATCAGCGGCGCGCCCGACATCAAGGCAAACAAATGAGGCGTATCGGGTAGCTGCACCTCATGCCCCAGGAAATTAACTTTAACCGAACGCTGATCTCCCCAGAGACGATCGCCGGTCATGGACACTATACCGCCTTCGCGCAGGAAATTGATCCCTTCCAACAGGGCAAAAGGAGAACTTTCTTTTTCTGACGTTGTCACAATTCTTATCCCGCTTTGGGCCAGTTTGTCTTTGTGGATGCGCTCAACCTGTTCTTTGTGTTTGGCTCCCAGATAAAGCATGATGGGCAGGCCTTTGCGGTGGAGCATCTCTGCCGCCAGCTCCCAGTTACCGATATGTGACATCACTATAATCGCGCCTGTCTTTGTTCCGACAGCTTCGTCCAGATATTCCCAGCCTTCCTTGGTAAATTCAACCTCGTCTTTCCACTTGGCCACAAACCGGTGAGTATAGACATTGGTAAAGTTATGATACTGTTTCCATACACAATATAAATGATAGGAAAAACTTCGTCCTGGAAAAAGAGCACGGTAAAACTTCAGGCTATGCGCGACGCGCACAGGAAAAAGGAAAAAGTATCCCGTGGCAATAAACCAGGAAAAAGTGCGAAAAAACCACACCCCCAGGCGATGAGAAAAATAAACTGCTACTTTATAAGAAAATTTTTTCATAAAATAATATCTTTGTTTCTTTTGTACTGGCATTCCATCATTCTTTTGTCATTGCGAAGCGCCTCTCAGGCGCTGTGGCAATCTAATATTTTATAACTTCTCTTTAAAATATTTGTGAAACTTATTTGTGAAACAGGCCGTAAAGATTTTCCTACTCTTTGTCCATTATGCTTTACGTTTCCCTTCATCTATAGAAATGATCTTAAGGATTATATCTTTATTTCCTTTCATCTCTTTTATCAGATTCGGGTCAACACCGTGGGAGAAGGGACAACTGTCCATGCAAATTCCACAGCCAGTTTCCAGGTTCATCCACATCTCCATACATTTTGTGTCAAGGTGTCTCCATTGTAATAGCCCATTAAAAACTTCGGGTCCTTTAAAACTAACTGCTTTTGCAGGACAATCTATGGCACATTTGAGACAGGCTTGACAAAATTCGACCATGCCAAAATCTACAGGTTCATCCTCTATAAGGGGTATGTTGGTGAGGACAGCACCTATCTTTAGACGATTGCCGTATTCCTTGCTGATTACACAGTTGCAGCGCCCGATCTGGCCTATACCGGCAGCAGCAGCAAGGGGGGTAAGAGGTGAATAATACTCAAAGAAATTATCTGTCTGCGCCTCATACCCTAATGATTTAAGATATAATGCCAATTCTGCTGTGACGGCAGTTATCTTGGCATAGCCCAACATGGCAGCCGTCCATACACCATCTCGGGAAGCCTTGTTAATCATTTCTTTATTCAATGCACATGCTACAACAATTGCATATTGATATGATATAGAAATCTGATTCCCATAACCAACACCCATTCCGTACATATCTCCCCGATATAAATAGTGATGATGCTTTTCCAATTTTGCTATACCCACAACGTTCGCGCCATAAATTAGTGACAATTCCTTAATAAAAGTTGTCAGTTTTTCAGGGTCAGTTTTGACCCTATATTTGGAAACCTTTTGTTTATCAGCCGCATTATTCACTGCTTTAGCCGCTATCAAGGCAGGCTTGCTGATAGTGATATGGCTACGGACAATTTCATCATCTGTGTTGCTGCCATACATAATAGGCATATCAGATGCGTCCTTTTGTATCTTTTTAATTCTCAGCGACGACAAGATATTCATAATCTTCTGCCTTATAGCCATTATTTTCTGCGTAATCCTTAGTTTATCCGGTTCTACACCAAATATCTTAGCCATCATATTTTTAGTAGATTCTCTGACCCTATCGTCTTCTATCTGAAGGTCGGGGTGCATTTTATAATAATCATTATATTTTTTAGTTCCCTTGATCAGACCCCTCCGGGAAAACATAGTATCTCTTTCGTCAAATTGTTTCATTTTAACTCCTATAAAAATTATCGCACGCCATTGATAAGATCAAACGTTACATATCGCTCTTATTGCTGGAAAAGTAACTTCTTAAAAGATCAAACAAATATTAATCGGGGAATCCGGTGTACAGAAATAAATTAGAGTCAGGGCTTGCCTCTAATTCTTTTTCCCCACAAACCACTTTTCTTCCACACCGGCTGTAGGTGAGGCGAAAACTTCGATTGAGAAGCCGGACGCGGCCATGAAACCGGCGATTTCTTTTTCCTGACGAAACCTTTCCTGCATACCTGTCATCATTAAGCGGATTTTTTCCATCCAGCGTTTCCAGGGGATCTTTCTTCCGGAAGGAATGGTAGCGCGGATAAGCAGCGTTCCACCTGCTTCCAGCTTTTCGTAAATCCGTTTCAAAACCAATTGCAGCTCTTCATCATTAATCAAATGCAGCATATCCAGCATCAGCACATAATCCACACTGCCTTCAACTAACGGCAGATCGGGTGCGCGACCAACTTGCGCATTACCCCGCGCACCGATGGCACGGTTAGCAATCAGCACGCGTTCCTCATCCGGCTCCAATCCGAACACCTGTGCTTGCGGACAAATTTCCAAAAGCCAGGTTGCCGGGATTCCATACCCGCAACCGATATCAATCATCCGCCGTGGACTTCGAACATACTTTTGCAATTCGGCAAACATCGGATCAATCATCATTTTAAACCGGGCGAAAACACGCGGATAGCCGGGCAAATGACGGTAGCGCAAAACTGTCCGTCGCAGATGTTCTTTGGAACCAACCGCAAATTCGCCCATTGGATATTGGATTGGAGCAAAAATATTTTTCATCAAGACCGGCAGGATAAAATATGCGCCAATTAAAGAATAACCAATACCTAAAAAAGAAACGATCCCGATACTGCGCAAAAGGGAGTGGCTGGCAAAAATCAGCACACCAAAACCGATCAATGTCGTAAAGGCTGCAAGAAACATGGCCAACTTGATTGTATGCATTGCCGGATGGTTATCATCGGGGTAGCGCTGATACGTGCAGACATAATAGATTGTATAATCAATTCCCATGCCCATAATGATAATCCAAAGCATGATACCCGGGATGTCCAGCGGATGGCCGATAATCTTCAGCGTGCCCAGAGTGGCGGCAAGCGCGAAGGCTATGGGCGCAAGGGTTGCAAGTGATAATTGCCAGTCCAGAAAAAATAAAAAAATCACCAGCACCAGACCAATGGTGATAATCAGCGCAATTTCCAGAAACATATTTTTTAGGAATTCGCCAAGTCTTTTATTAAATAAATCGGCATCAAAGATTTTGGCGATGCCCGCTGAATGAATAAGCAAGAAGAAATTTTCGGCATTGTAATTTTTACCCGTACTCACCAGGCTCAATTGCGTGTATCCGTCCTGCCCCGCGGTGATTCCTAAAATCCCGAAATATTTTACCGGAATTTCTGTAGGCACGATATTATTTCCGGCAATGTTTTGCCAAAACGGTTCAAATGCTGTTGGCGCAAACCCATTGTCTTTTGCCGCCGCAGCCATTTCCTTTCTTAGTTTTGCCACGCGCTCTTTTGTCCAGAACTTCTGCCAGGACTCCAGATTTTTTTGCGCAATCTGCACTGACGGGAAAAGCACAGAAGGAAGAAAAGCGCCGGATAATTTCTCCGAGGCGGTGTCGCTAGCCATCAGTGACAATAATTCTTCATTTTTCTTTTGCAATTCCGCCAGTGTCTGAGCCTCAAGAAGTACATAGCATTTACCGGAAAGATCGCCCCAGGTTTTTTGCATTTTTTTATCAGCGGCAATTGTATCCGCGCTCATGGAATTCATGGCCTGCAAATCTACATTAAAAACAGGTTTGGCAAAAAACAGCATGATCAAGCCAAAGATAATCGCGGCAATTAATTTCCACTTTGCGGGAGCAGCAACTGTTTTAACCGCGTTGAACAAAAAGCGATTGGTCTGGCGCTTTGCCGCAGGCATAGCCGGGAATATTCTGGGGAAAATAAAGTGAACAAAAAGAAGCGCGAAAGTAACTCCCAGCGCGGAAAAAACTCCTATTTGCGCCAGAATTTTAAAGTCACTGATTAAAAGCAGAAGAAACGCGCCAACGGTTGTCAGCACTGCCAGCAATTCCGCCGACCAGACTTCACGCGCGATCTGCTTTCCATCGGTGGCGTAGGGCTGATCCAGAAAAAGCAGATAAGTAATACCCAGATCAACGGTGAATGCCATAATCGCGCCGCCAAAACCTACCGCCAGCATGGACATGGATTTAAACAAAAAGGAACAAACACATAAAGCCGCGATTGCTCCTACTGTGGAAGGCAAGAGCGCCAGAAGACCGACAAGCGGCCGGGGAAAGGCAAAAATAAGCAGCAGGGCGATGCCGAGTGTTGTCAATATTATGGCAAGCTGGGTGTCGCGTTTGGCGATTGTTTCGTTATCGAGCGCGGCGCGATAGGCGCCAAATGAAGTCAGAATAAATTTGCCGTTTGATGAATTCAGTCCCGCCAATTCTTTTTCGCTCTGCTTTATGAGCAGGTCTATTTTAGCCGCTGTTGCCGAATCTGTGCCGGAGCCAGAAATTCTTGCAATAATGAGCGCGTGCTTGCCGTCGGCGGAAATCAGTTGATTGCGATAGTATTGAGCCTTATTTGAGGGAAGCAGCGCGGACATTTGTCGCAGAATAATACCGGACATACCCAGAGGGTCTTTGGAGATCATTTCGGCACGGCCGATTCCCTCCAGTTGCTCCAGGCTTTGCCTGTTGTGAGCCATAGCCTCCCTGATTTTATCCGCCTCTAAAAGCGGTTGAATCTTTTGCTCAAGCTCCGCGGCAGTTTGCAGTAAAGGCAGATTGTCGTTAATGTAGGCGATAAGTTCAGGAAAGTTATTGGCCTCATCATCTATACCAACTTTTGTAAAAAGGCCGCTTTTGTTGAGCTTGTCTGTGAGGAAAGACGATGCTTCGACCAGCTTTTCGCGATCGGCAAAAGGCTGTTCCAGATCGATAAACAATTTATCTTGAATGGGCAGATGGCGAATAACCTGGCGGGCGGAAGTCAGCACCGGATCATTTTGCGGAATCGATTCCAGAATATCTGTTTCTATTTTTAAATGCTCTGTTTCCCAGATAAATAGTAACGCCACAATCAGGGCGGTGATAAGCACAAGTGACCATTTTATTTGATATTTACGTAACTGCATGCAAACCCATAAACTTATAGAGATATTTGTAACTAATAATGGCTTTTATAAAACATATTTCCCCGGCACTGGCAAGCTAAAAACATATACCTATTCATCGAGGAATCGGAAATCTAGCGCAGGGGAAATATGCGGGTAAAAATCAATCGGGCAAATGTTTGGGAGTTGCGCAGGAAATCGACAAAAGGCCGGAAGTGCGATATTCTTTTACCATCAGGATTATAGACCACGCGTACCGGAGTTTCGATTACCGGCAAGCCTTTTCTTCTAGCCATAACCAGGATCTCCACTTCAAATTGAAAGCGCCGTGCTGTTGTATTAAGCAGCATAGCTTCCGGCAGGGGATAAAGTCTCATGCCGCTTTGCGAATCGGAAAGAATCGCACCGCCTGCTGCCCATACCCAAAAATTGGAAAACTTACGCCCGAACCGGCTGGTCCAGGGAATATGAGCGCCTTCCATACCTGCCATACCTTCCCGAGCGCCGACAATGACAGCACGCATGTCTGCCGGTATTGCGGCAATGAGTTTGAGAGCGTCTTGCGGATAATGTTGACCATCGGCATCGATGGTGATTGCCCAATCTGCAACAACGGCGGCGGCGGCAAAACCGGTCATGATGGCCGCGCCTTTTCCCTGATTGGATTGATGCCGAATGATTTGAATGCCTGTTATTTCTTTAATCTGTTCATAAGTATTATCTGTTGAGCCATCGTCAATAACAAAAACAGGAAACCCCAAGGCCTGCGCATCCTTGACAACCAGCGCCACAGTCGCAGCATGGTTGTACACAGGAAGAATAAAAGCAAAACGATCTTTTTTGTTTTCGATACTCATATCCTTTTATGACTCTGGCAGAAATGCCAGCGCCCACGTTCCCGGCCCATA
>Ga0247841_10008556_pt1 | contig 14688 bp, 12 predicted proteins | sample LaCruzMarch2015__2_FD_192410 | JGI IMG/M metagenome (GOLD analysis project Ga0247841, IMG submission 192410) | Freshwater microbial communities from meromictic Lake La Cruz, Castile-La Mancha, Spain - LaCruzMarch2015_18m | ecosystem: Environmental > Aquatic > Freshwater > Lake | place: Spain...
ACACGGGACACGGGACACGGGACACGGGACGCGGGTAAATGTCACTGATTTTTATCCATTTCCGGGAGACTTTGTTCACACAGGTGAAACAACGCATCGACTTTGTTTTTTTCTGACGAGAAGGAACACCTGACTTCTTTGAGATGTTCGAAATATTTACCGGTTATATCCCTTACCTTGTCAGAGCGTGCCAAAAACAGGGGAGTAGCAGCACCCTGATCGGGTGATTCTGAACCTCCAAACCCAAAAGCGTTACTGAGTTTTGAATTGACATCGCCCGGATGGCAGGAATTAACCTTGATACCTGCGGATACCAGGCGTTCGGCAAAAGCTGCAGAAAGCATGCGGTTGGCCTGTTTAGCCTGCCGGTAGGCTACATCATTGTCATATGGTCTTCTTTTAAATTCAGGATCATCCAAATCAAGTCCGCCCGCCCAGTAGCTCGCAACATTGACGATTCTGGCATCGGTGTGGCCTGTCATAAACAGATTAAAATAGCAGATCATCCAAAAATATCCAAGTACGTTCGCTGCCCACTGCATTTCTATCCCATCGATGGTTTCTGTCCTCCTCCTTGGAGCTGTGGCGGCATTGTTAATCAACAGGTGCAAAGGTCCCTCCCATTTCCTGCTGAATTCCCGGATCTCTTTTTGCGATGAAAGATCGACAGCCCTGGATGAAATGTGTTGATTGCCGGTGTGATGCATTAGCAATGACCGGGTTTTTTCAAGATTTAATGCATCGCGGCCAACGAGTGTGACATTATAGCCATTCGCGGCCAGTCCCGCGCAAATCGCCTGCCCTATAGCGCCATAAGCCCCGGTTACAATTGCATTTTTTTTATCTGGAGTCATAGCAGTTTAATTAACTGAATTGCTACCGACTTAAGTCCGTGTAAATTGATAATTGGGTATACTCGGAAAAGTCCGATCAATTGGATCCTGAGCGGAGTCGAAGGATGCAAACACTTGATAATAAAGACACTTCGACTCCGCTCAGTGTCCGGTTTCCCGTTAAATTGCCTTTTCGGAGTGGATTTATAATTTGAATTTGAATGTTTAGCTAATAGTAATATCCGTTATTGCCCTGATGATCCCCTGGGTATCAAAACCGCATTCGTGATGAAGTTCAGCAACGGAGCCCTGTTCAATAAAGTGATCGGGAATCCCGAGCCTTGAAACACGGGTTGCATATCCATGATCGGCCATGAATTCCAGTACTTCAGAACCCATACCTCCCATCACCGAGCCATCTTCAACTGTGACAATTTTTTTGAATTTTCCGAAAATCTCATGAAGCAACGCCGCATCCAATGGTTTCAGGAACCTCAGATCATAATGAGCCACTGAACGACCGGTCTTTTCAAGCGCAGCGCATGCTTCCACAGCATAATTCCCGACATGGCCAAGGGTGATAATGGCAGCATCCCGGCCATCGCGGATCATGCGTCCTTTCCCGATCTCCATTTGTACCATCTCAGTTTTCCACCTGGGCATCACACCACGTCCCTTGGGATAACGAATCGCAAATGGGCCCATCCCCTCCAACTGAGAGGTATACATCATGTTTCTGAGTTCCTCCTCATTCATCGGCGACGACACAATCATATTGGGGATGCATCGCAGGTATGCCAGGTCATACGCCCCATGATGGGTGGCCCCATCCTCCCCTACCAGTCCGCCACGGTCAAGGCAAAAAACAACATGCAATTTCTGTAGCGCCACATCATGAATGATCTGGTCGTAACCCCGCTGCATAAAAGTTGAATAAATATTACAGAATGGAATGTATCCTGAGGCAGCCATTCCCGCAGAAAAAGTAACCGCATGCTGTTCAGCAATGCCCACATCAAAGGTGCGGTCGGGCATCTTCGCCATCATCAGGTTAAGCGAACACCCGGTCGACATGGCTGGTGTAATTCCGACAATTTTCGGGTTTGATTCGGCAAGTTCAATGATCGTGCGGCCAAAAACAGTCTGGTATTTGGGAGCAAGTCCATGGCATTTATCCTCCCTGATGGCGCCGGTATTTTTATCAAATACACCCGGAGCATGATATACCGTCTGATCCTTCTCGGCCTTTTCAAACCCCTTGCCTTTTATCGTATGAATATGAAGCAGTTTCGGGCCTTTGATGTCGTTCATGTCGCGGAGCAATTTAACGAGACGGATCACATCATTGCCATCAACCGGGCCGAAATAACGGAAGTTGAAGGCTTCGAACAGGTTGCCGCTTTTCAGCAGGGTTGTTTTCAATGCATTTCCCAGCTGTTTGACAATAGCCCTGGAGTTTTGGCCGTATTTTGTACCTCCGCCCATCATCAGCCAGACTTTGTCGCGGAATTTATTGTATGTGCGGGAGGTGACGATATCGGCAAGATAATCTTTGATTGCCCCAACATTCTTATCAATGGCAATTTGGTTATCGTTCAGGATCACCATGAGATTGGCATTTGAGACCCCGGCATTGTTCAGCGCTTCCATAGCCATGCCCCCTGTCATTGCCCCATCGCCGATGATAGCAACATGATGACGTTCGGATTGACCACTCAGTTTGGCTGCAACAGCCATTCCCAGGGCTGCAGATATGGAGGTTGAGGAATGTCCCACCCCGAATGCATCATACGGGCTCTCCGACATCTTCGGAAATCCACTGATCCCTTTGTAGGTCCGTATGGTTTCAAAACGGTCCTTCCTTCCGGTCAGTATCTTATGGGCATACGCCTGGTGTCCGACATCCCAGATGATCTTATCGAAAGGTGCATTGTAAACATACTGGAGTGCAACGGCAAGCTCAACTGCCCCAAGACTTGCTCCGAGATGACCAGGATTCTCTGACATTACTTCAATGATAAACCTCCTGATCTCGTCACATAACTGTGGAAGGTCCTCCAGCCTGATTTTTTTCAGATCTTCGGGGAGATTTATCTGGGTCAACAGCGGACCGGTAAAAGGGGGCATTTTCCAGTTTTTTAGGTTGGCAAAGGTACGAAAGAAAAATGGCATAAGACGTGACACGGGACGTGTGACGCGTGACAAATATAAACGGCAAAAATAAAACGGCAGCTTTGAAAGGCTGATTGTTATAGCAGTCCCAACTCCAGCAGGGCCGATTCAGAAAGCATCTCCTTATCCCAGGGAGGTTCGAAAGTGAGTTCAACCATAACAGAGCCAACACCCTCAACTAACTTTACAGCATCCTGAACCTGTACAGGCATATCTTCAGCAACCGGACAGTTCGGAGTGGTCAGCGTCATCAGAATTGCTACGTCGTTGGTTTGTTCATTGATCTGCAGGTTATAAATCAGTCCAAGGTCATAGATGTTGACCGGGATTTCCGGATCGAAAACTGACCTGAGCGCAGCGATTATTTTGGCCTCAAAGGGGCTATGATGGGTTTGAGTGGAAGAGTCCATGTTTTTTTTTACAAAGATAAAGCTATTCCTGTAAATGAATGAGATTGAATTCCATCCTTCCGGACTTAGAGTTTTTTCCCGGAAAATAATCTGAAGCCTGCCAGTTCCTGATCTTATGCTGCATTGCATTTAATTTCCAACAGCTGATCATTTTACGATTATTTTCCTTTGATAATCTGGTTAAACACAGTCGCCAAGGCAATATTTACTGAGTGTTTGAGTTCGGTTTTATTTGTAAACTCAATCAGGCAAAATATAGTTGTTAAAATATATGTGAGGCTGGAGAGAAGTGAGTGGATTTATTAATTTTACACATTAACATCAGGTAAATCAATAAAAACAATGAAAACAAAAATTGGAATTTTAGGATCAGGCGTGGTCGCCCAGGTATTGGGGACCGGGTTCCTGAAGCACGGATATGATGTAATGCTGGGCACACGCGATATATCAAAACTGGAAGAATGGCAGAAAGCGGGGAACGGGAAGGTTGGCAGTTTCAGTCAGGCTGCCGCTTTTGGGAAAATTATTGTGCTTGCCTCCAAGGGAACAGCTGCAGCATCGGCGCTGCAACTGGCCGGCCTTGCCAATCTCGAGGGAAAAATTGTCATTGATACAACCAATCCAATCGCTGACGTGCCTCCTGTAAATGGTGTTCTTCAATATTTTACCAGCCTGGGCGACTCTCAGATGGAGAAACTTCAGTCGCTTTTTCCAGGTGCGCGGTTTGTCAAGGCCTTTAACAGTATTGGCAATCATTTCATGATCAATCCCGATTTTGGCGGGATAAAACCTACTATGTTCATCTGCGGAAATGATGGTGAAGCAAAAAAACAGGTAACTGCAATCCTCGACCAGTTTGGCTGGGAAACTGAAGATATGGGTGCTGCAGAAGCCGCCAGGGCAATTGAACCACTTTGCATATTATGGTGTATCCCGGGGTTTCTCAGGAACGAATGGGGGCATGCGTTTAAATTATTGAAGAAACAGCCATTAAAAGGTGACACGTGACGCGTGACAGATGACAGTTGACACGTGGCACGTGACAGGTGACACGTGACACGTGACATGTGACATGTGATGAATCACACTTGACATTGGGAACCGGGAACCATTGTGAGGAATTTTTTTACGATCCCATCTTCATTTTAAAAACAGTTGCGTACAATTTCATCTGTTTTATCATCGAACTGAGCCCATTGCTTCTGGTAGGAGAAAGGTGTTCACGAAGGCCGATCTGATCAACAAATGCAAGGTCGGCCTTTATTATGGAATCCGGAGTCTGGCCTGATAATACACGAATCAGCAGGCTGACAATACCTTTGGTAATGATGGCATCGCTGTCGGCTGTAAAATATACCAGCCCCTCCCTGAAAGCTGCATGCAGCCACACCTTCGACTGGCATCCGCTTATGATAAACTGATCGGTTTTGAATTGCTCATCGATCAGCGGGAGGCTTTTCCCAAGATCAATCAGGTAGTTATACTTATCCATCCAGTCATCAAACATCGTGAATTCGGCAATGATCTGGGTTTCTATTTCGGAGATGATCATGAGAGGTTTCGGTTTTTTGCAAAGGTAGAGAAAATAGTGGACGGGCGGACAGGCGGACGAGCGGTCGAGCGGGCAGGCGGTCGAGCGGTCGAGCGGGCAGGCGGACGAGCGGTCGAGCGGGCAGGCGGACGAGCGGACGAGCGGGCAGTCGGACGGGCGGACACGAGGGAAAAAGACAGGGGTCGGGTGACAAATAGGTTGGATTTTTGGAATTGTGATGGGCTTTTGTTGAAAACTTTTTCAGATTCAGATATCACCTTTCCTGCTTTTGTGGATTAAACAATAAAATCCATGATGACACATAAAGATCTTGAAGTATGGAAAGGCAGCATGACAATGGTCAAGGCGGTTTATTCACAAACTTCCAGTTTCCCAAAGACTGAAATTTTTGGTCTGACCAATCAAATCAGGAGATCGGCAGTATCTGTTCCAGCAAATATCAGCGAAGGTTCCGCGCGAAGAAACACAAAAGAATTCAGATACTTCCTGCGGATATCCTCCGGAAGCCTCGCAGAACTGGAGACTTTGTTGATTCTCGCAAAGGACCTTGAATATCTTTCGGCGGAAAATTTCAAGATTCTGTTCGGGAAAATTAAAATATTGACTGTCCAAATCGATCACCTGATTAAATCGCTGGAGGAAAAAATTCAAAACCATACAAACATTCATTAACTCCTGTCGCCTGTCCGCCTGTCCGCCCGTTCACCTGTCCGCCTGTCCGCCCAATTGTTAAAATATCATAAAATATACTACCTTGTATTGCATAGTACTAAACTTTACACTATATTTGCCGGATGAACACAGAAAATCAAAACGCACAAATGCGCAAAGGAGTTCTTGAACTCTGTATCCTTGCCATCATTGCTGAGCAGGACGCATATGCTTCGGATATCATCACGAAGCTGAAGGAGGCCAGACTTATCGTGGTTGAAGGGACCCTTTACCCTTTATTGACCAGGCTTAAAAATGAGGGACTCACCATTTACCGTTGGGAAGAGTCCAAATCCGGACCGCCGCGAAAATATCATCAAATCACTGAAACGGGGATTCAATCACTGACAGAACTCAGGAATGACTGGCATGAATTGGTAGCCTCAGTTGATAAAATAATCGGGATCAGTAAATAATTAATCCACCCTGTCAGGGTGTACCACCCTGACAGGGTTAAAATAACAACAATGAAAAAAACCTTAACAATAAATTTGGGTGGAATCGTTTTTCATATCGATGAAGACGCCTACCTTTTGTTGAATCAATACCTTGACCTGTTGACCAGGCATTTCAGGGCGCAGGAGGGGTCGCAGGACATCCTGAATGATATTGAATCCCGGATCGCCGAAATCCTGGGAGAGAAGTGCTCAGAAACAAAACAGGTCATCACTTTGGAAGATGTGCAGGAGGTTATTGGCATCATGGGCCAGCCTGTTGAGATAGACCAGGAGGAGGCTCCGAAACAGAAACGGGACATGGCTGATGGTGAAAAGGGAGCTAAACGGTTTTTTCGTAATCCGGATGAAAAGATCATCGCCGGGGTATGTTCTGGCATCGCGGCCTATTTTCATCTCGACCCGGTTTGGATCAGGCTGATTTTCGTTATTTTCATTTTAGCCGGCGGATCGGGGATTCTTTTATACCTGGTTCTGTGGTTTATCATCCCTGAAGCTCAGTCAACTTCGGACAAACTTGAAATGCGTGGTGAAAAAATCAACATCACCAACATTGAAAAATCAATTAGGGAAGAACTTTCGGCAATTGGCGGTAAAATTGGCAGTATGGCCAACGAATCGGCTGCCTCGCTCAGACGGGCAGGTTCAGGGTCGGGTTCCTTTTTCGAAATAATAGGAAAGAGTTTAGCGGATGTTTTCAGATTTATCGGGAAAGGGTTGCTCATCCTGATCGGAATCCTGCTTGTCATCGTGGGCTTTTCAATGGTCCTCGCCCTGATTGCCTATACTTTTGGCTGGACAGGAGGAATTTATACTGACAACGAAATCACCGTCATGGCCTTTCCTGCCCTGGCCAGACTATTACTCGGATGCAACATTCCTGTCGTCTATTTGCAGGTGATGGTGCTGATGGTTCTCGGGATCCCATTTTTCATGCTTTTTTATAACGGCTTGCGGATGATGTTCAGATTCGAACGCATTCCTCATCTCGGGCTTACCATGTTCAATATCTGGGTAATTGGAATTTTTTTCCTTGCCTGGTCGGGATTGAAAATTTACAACCTGTACAAAGTCGATGAAGAGAAACAAATCGAAATTGCCCTTGAAGAGCCTGCCACCGACACCCTGCATGTAATCCTGATGGCAGATGATCCCGGCATGAAATACCTGCGCTATGAAAAATTTGATATCCTTGGTGACTGGAAAACAGTGATAACCGAAGATAAGGAACTTTACCTCGTACCAGGAATCCGGATAGAGGAATCAGATGACAGCCTTTTTTCAATTTCGCAGGTTACCATGGCCCGGGGTAAATCGCGGCTGGAGGCACTGCAGCACCTGGCAGGGATCCGTTTCCAGTCAGCTACCTCAGGGTCTACCTTGAGAATTAGTCCTTTTGCACGGCTTCCAAAGGAAGAATGCTGGCGCGGTCAGGCTGTCAACCTGGTAATACGTGTTCCCAAAGGCAAATTCATCCGGTTCGATAAGCAGATACGGGACCTGAATCCATATTGGTACTGGCTTGCAAATTCAGCGGAGGAAACGACATTTCAGATGACTGAGAATGGTTTCGAAATAAACCAGGGGAAGGATCATATCAACGCAAAAGGGGATTCAACGACAACGGATACAGTCCGACCCTGACAGGGTGTCGTCACGAAAACATTTGCTTTACTTTTATTACCGCTTCCGTCAGTTTATCAATCTCTTCAAAGGTGTTGTAAAAGGCAAAGGAAGCACGCACCGTGCCCGGGATTTTCAGAAAATCGATCAACGGCATGGCACAGTGATGACCCGTTCTCACAGCGATACCCATTTTATCGATGATCATTCCGGCATCATAAGGATGGATATCGCCGATGAGGAACGAAACCAGGCTGGCCTTGTGTGATGATGTGCCAAAGAATTTTAATCCCTCTATTCCTGAGAGTTTATCGGCAGCATAGTTGAGCAGTGTATCTTCATAGGCTGCTATTTCGGCCATCCCAAGATTTTTCAGGTATTGAATGGCAGCCCTTAGCCCCATTACACCTTCGACATTCGGCGTGCCAGCTTCAAACTTGAATGGTAACTCATTGAAGGTAGTCCGGTCCAGGTAAACATCCTTGATCATCTCTCCGCCAAGCTGATAGGGAGGCAACGCTTCAAGATACTTCTCTTTCCCATATAGCACGCCTGTTCCCATGGGGGCATACATCTTATGACCTGAAAAACAGTAGAAATCACAATCGAGCTCCTGCATGTCAACAGGCAGGTGTGATACCCCCTGGGCTCCATCCAGTAAAACAGGAATGTCGTGCTGATGTGCAATGGCAATGATCTCCTTTACGGGATTTATGGTTCCCAGAACATTTGAAACATGGGTTATGGCAATGAGCCGGGTCTTTTCATTCATCATGCCTTTCATCTCAGCAAGATCCAGGTCTCCTTTGTCATCAATGCCGGCAACACGCAGTTGTGCGCCCCGTTCCATGCACATCTGCTGCCAGGGAACGAAATTGGAATGGTGCTCCATGATGGTTGTAATCACCTCATCACCTTCGTGTATATACTTTTTGCCAAATGAACCGGCCACCAGATTCAGCGATTCGGTGGCGCCTTTTGTAAAGATTATCTCATGCGTGTTTCGGGCATTGATAAACTCACGAATCTCCTTGCGGGTCTCTTCATAGGCTTCAGTCGCTTTAACGCTGAGATAATGCACTCCCCGATGGATGTTGCAGTTATCCTTTTCGTAATAGGTGCGGATGGCATCGATGACCTGGCTGGGTTTCTGCGTGGAAGCCGCATTATCAAAATAAACAAGTGGCCGCTTATAGATCTGCTGATGCAGGATGGGAAAATCTTCACGGATTTTATTGATATCTAATGACATGGGATAAAGTTAACATGAAAAATCACCAGGGGTTACCCGATCGTAAAAAATGCCTTATTTCAACTATTCAAACTTGAGCCTGCTCAGAAAAATCCGATCAACTGGATCCTGAGCGGAGTCGAAGGATGCAAACACCTGATAATAAAGACACTTCGACTTCGCTCAGTGTCCGGTTTTCCGTTAATTGACTTTTCGAAGTGGACTCAAACTAACGATGCAAAGGTACGAAGTATCCGTATAAAGCGTAGTATCTGGCGCGAGTAGTTTTGCAATGCTAATCAGGTCTTTTCAGCACCGTGATATTTGTGCCCGACTGCGGTCGGTATCGCAAAGCTTCTTCATTCCATACATAATTTGTGGATCCATCATTGGAAATATCTGCGATGCAGGTTGGCAGATATCTGTTTTCACGGATATACGCGTCGATCCAACTGAAAACAGTATCACTGGCTCCCTTTTCGGGCAGCCATGAAAACGGACAAGAAACAAAAACTATAAACCTGGGCTTTGCTTTTTCCACATCGCGAAACATCTCTTCCTGAAGTTTATTTACATATTTATGATCAAAAACCAGATCATACATATAAATAAATCCACTGGCAGCATGCCGCTTTGCATAGAAATAAATCTGCGGTTCGGAACCAAAAACACAAACTTTATCCTTTTCTGTAGTATTTTCCTCCAGGTATTTTGCTATCGGGATCGATTCAGTAAATGGATTTCCCGCGTAGATCCTCTTGCATAACATCACCGGATCATTTGTAAAATAATATTCTTTATTACTTGCCAGGGTGTTGGCGACTAAAAGAAAAAATATAAAACCTGAAACATAGGTAATGAAGGAAAATGATTTTTGAATTTTTTGATTTAGCAAATCAAGAACCACTCCACAGAGAATTCCAATAACCGGCAAGAATGGAATAAAATAGTGCGATCTGAAATAGAAACCCGGCATAACCGTCAGAAGTGAGAAAAACAGGAAAACTCCTGTGAAAATCCTGCTCCGTATTTTACCAGGGTAAAAGAATAAACTAAACGCTCCCAAAGCAGCTCCAATCCATAATCCCATTGAAGATTTCACAATTGGAATGAAGCTCATTGTAAAATAGGTCCATGCCTCCGAAACCGGAATCCTTGACGCATAAACACCAGGATAGGTCATTGTCCAGAACCAGAATTTTTCGAAAACACCCGAAAAATAAATGATTAAAAAAATCAGACCAATGGGAATAAAAAAGCCGACAACATAACAGGCGAATCGCAACATGCCTGAAAGTAACATTTTGGATGTTGATAAGAAGAACAGGGCGATCATTACGCATCCAAAAATAGTAAAAAAAATACCCGATTGTTTCATCAGAAATGCCATCCCCATCATGGCCCCTGAAAGCAAATAGTGGTGGAGTTTATTCTTCTCAAAAGCAAGAATTAGCAAATAGACCCCTGCAAGCATAAAAAAAGTAACGAAATGTGTTGCATGGGCGGCTTGCCCAAGCATGGCGGGACTGCATCCAAGAACTCCGAATGATGCGGCTGCAAGAATTGCAACAAAATCGTTAAAGAGCTTTTTTGCAATAAGAAAGAGTAATACAATTGATCCAAGGTTGATCAGCAATAGTCCCATGTGTATACCCACCGTAGTTTGCCCAAACAGAAACATGATAAACGCATAACTATAATAGGTTCCGGGCAATTTCAGGTTATAGGCAAGACTGTATGGCGGAAAACCCTGCAGAATCAATTGCCCGAAGTAAGCATATTCACCTTCATCCCGCTCTAGTGGGAATGACAATAAACGGATTCGGATATAACCGATGAATATAAGAATCAATCCAAGAAAAATAATCGTGACTGTTTCCGGTTTTACTTTCTGAATGGGCTTTGATGCCTGTTTCACCTGCTTTTTGTCCTGATATCTCTTCATCTTTCCCATTTTGACCAAGTTGATTTTGTTAAAAATATTTTTGATGATGCGCCCAACGTACCGAAAATTGAATCCAAAATGTAAATGTAAAGAATTAATTTCTGATAAACCCAGGAGGAAAAACCGACAGAACAGGAATTTGAATAAATGTCATCGCCGCATAGCAGCGAGGTATTCCCGAGAATTATTCCTTTTTGCTGCAAACGTTGGGGAACCAACCCCGACAGAGAGCGGAAACAGGTTAACGGGTTATGATATAAATTAATACAGACAGAAGGAACATGGGAACTGAATGCATATCTTTTTTAATATTGACCGAAATGACTATTTTTGCTTAAAATACCATAATAATTATATCCATGAATGCAAATTAAAGCTGACATTCCCTCATGATCCACAAAATGAAAGTCATTGTTGTCATGCCTGCCTACAATGCTGAAAAAACCCTCAGGCAAACAATTTCTGAAGTACCCATGGATATCGTTGACGGAATTGTACTGGTCGATGATGCCAGCACCGATAACACATATCAACTTGCTCATTCCATGCCAATTACAAAGGTAATAAGGCATGATAAAAATAAGGGATACGGAGGGAATCAAAAGACCTGCTACGACACCGCACTCGAATTAGGCGCCGACATCGTAATCATGCTTCATCCTGATTATCAGTATACTCCAAAATTAATCCCCGCCATGGCCCATCTGATTGCCAGTGGACTTTACCCGGTGGTAATCGGTTCGCGTATTTTAGGAAAAGGCGCATTGAAAGGAGATATGCCTCTGTATAAATACGTTTCAAACCGGATGCTTTCATTTATTCAGAATTTATTGATGAATGAAAAACTCTCTGAATATCATTCAGGTTATCGTGCTTTTTCAAGAGAAGTACTTGAGTCGATCAACTATAAAGCAAACTCCGATGATTTTGTGTTTGATAACCAGATGCTTTCCCAAATACTTTACGCCGGGTTTGAAATTGCAGAGATCACCTGCCCTACCAAGTACTTTCCGGAAGGATCATCCATAAATTTCAGACGAAGCATTGCATATGGATTGGGAGTAATTCAAACCTCCATACGCCACTTCCTTCAGAAAAACAAAATGGTAAACTTTGAAATCTACCGGAAACCATAAATGAAGAATTGCCGATGAAAATAAATAAACCGCTGATTTTTGGAATAATATTTTTTCTGTTTGCATTGGTAGTTGTTTCCTTATCGGGGATACGAATTAACTTATTCCCCACGCAGGAGGTTGCCTTGAGTAACAATGCCGACTTTGGACAAGTACTTCCCGGCATTATTTTCATCCAGGAAATCACGATGAAAAAGGACTATCTTGAGCAGATTGATCTATATATCGGCAGAATCAACAATGATGGCGTCAATGAGACGGTTGTGCTGATTGTTGATGAGGCGAGGCAAATTCTCTTTTCCAGACGATTTTCTTCCCGTGAGATCGTCAAGGCTGATTATTATCCATTTATATTGAAAAAACCAATTAAGATCGGAAAGGGAAAAAAAGTATTGGTATGCCTGAGTTCTGTTGATGGTAGTCGGGTGAACTACATTACCATTCCACTGAATAAGAAAAGCGCTTTTGGTGTTTTTTCGGTAGCGCGCATTCAGAACGACGATTTAATTTCGACCATTTCCAATCCAAAGGAAATCACGCACCTGGAGGGTAGTATCGGCGTTAAAACTCATGAAACCAATAATCTTTTGCTTAACTTTTCATTTTTTCTTTTTCTGATTGTGGCCGTCATCATTACAACAATAATAATTTTCATCAAAAAAATCAAACAATTATTATTACCCCTGAAGGTCTACCCGGAATATGCCTTTCTGGTAATTGCGACTGTTTTCGGAGTAATATTTCTTTATATTACACCTCCTTTTCAAACGCCCGATGAACCGGCTCACTTCTATCGTTCCTACCAGATTTCAGAATTGAATTTCTCAAGCAAACCCTATGAGACTCCTGAATCGCTTCAAACCATTACTGCACCCGGTGAAAGGATGAAGTTTAAATCTTGGGAAAAAACATCCAAAGAGGAAATATTGGCGCTAAAGAACATTCGTTTAAAACCTGAGATCCGCACCCATATGGAGACTATCAGCTACACAATCCCATATATTCCGCAGGTTTTGGGCATTGTATTGATGCGAATCTTCAGCGATTCGCCCATTTGGTATGTATATGCAGCCCGGTTTTTCAACCTGCTGTTTGCCGTTGGTTTTATCTTCCTTGGGATCAAAATCACTCCGGTGCAAAAATGGCTGTTTTTTTTGCTGGGTGTGATGCCCATGACAATCTCCCAAATAGCCTCAGCCTCTTACGATGCATTTACGATCAGCTTGGCATTCCTGTTGTTTGCTTTTATCCTGCGGCTGGCATTCCTTAAGATGGAAGCAATTTCCCGGAAAGCTATCGGAATCCTTTTTCTGATCACCCTGTTATTGGCTTTTTGTAAACCCCCTTACTTTCTGATTGTTTTAGCTTTTTTAATTATCCCGGTTTCAAAAATCGGGTCATTAAAGAAATTTGGGCTGTTATTTGCCGGATTGCTTCTTTCGGCGCTCCTGGTCTCACAATTCTGGTCGGCGGCGATTGGGGCCTTGCAGTCTCTCTTTATTTCAAATGCCCATGCGATGACATATGCATCCAACCCGGCTGCATTAACAGATTTAAGTCTGAATCCAATTCTTTCAGATAAGGAACCAGGTCCCAGTAAAACAGAGACCAAAACCATTGGCGGTACCCCGGATCAAAAACAGCCTCAAAGCCAGGTACCATCAGGAAACCAGCAAATCGCGAACGCTGCACCTCTGCCTCCCGCAGAAAGCCCTTTCAATGCCACAGCACAGAAAAAATTCATTTTCGACAATCCAGTACGGTACCTGCGGATCCTGGTCAGTTCTATCACCAAATACACCGGGCTTTACATGACCAGTTTTGTCGGACTTTTTGGATGGAATGATACCGGTTTGCCCGATTCAATTGTTTATCTGTTCATTATTATACTGGTATTGGTTGCACTGATAAATCCCTCAAGCACGATACGGATTGGCATTACCAGGAAATTAATTTTGCTGGCCATTTTTATTTCCTGTGTTTTCCTTATAGAAACAGGATTATATCTTTACAGCAATTTTGTCGGGACTCCCTACATTGTTGGCGTTCAGGGCAGGTACTTCATCCCGCTGGCCCCATTGTTTTTTATTCTTTTTTATCAACAGGCTTTTACCAGATTTTTTGATAACTCCACCACAAAAACATCGACAAAACCAACAAAGGGAAAAGTAGTCGCCACAATAAGTAAACAATCTGAGATCCAAAATGTCTCTGTTTTTCAAAATCATCTTTTCCCCCTGGCGCTTATCTCCTTTGCCCTGTTTACACTCGCATATTCCATCATCATGATTATAAACCGGTTTTATATTGTAACCTGTTAAAAATAGAATGCCATCAACTTTATACCAATGAGCCAACTCTCAGTTATCATTCCGGTGTTTAATGAATCAGGCAGCCTTGAAATATTAATGCCCGAAATCATCCAATATTGCTGTGAAAAGAACTGGAACATCATTATTGTCAATGATGGTTCAAATGATGGTTCAAGAGAAATGCTTCAGCAATTTGGAACAATTGAACGGGTCACAATACTTCATCACAAACTAAACAAAGGATACGGCGCGGCCCTGAAAACCGGTCTTGCGATGTGCAATACCGAATATGCCATTACGTTCGATGC
>Ga0247841_10008557_pt1 | contig 14687 bp, 11 predicted proteins | sample LaCruzMarch2015__2_FD_192410 | JGI IMG/M metagenome (GOLD analysis project Ga0247841, IMG submission 192410) | Freshwater microbial communities from meromictic Lake La Cruz, Castile-La Mancha, Spain - LaCruzMarch2015_18m | ecosystem: Environmental > Aquatic > Freshwater > Lake | place: Spain...
CTCTCTTCTGTTCTTCCGTTGCACGGCGGAACGTGATTTGTTTTATTGTATAGCTGTAGTTAGTCAATACAATAAACGAGGAAATACCCTTTTAGATCACACTACACTCTGTGATAAATTGAGCGAAGATTTTTTAGTTAGTAGCTTGAGTTTCAAGATTAACAAGAGGAGAGTATTGGTATGGGTAAAAAACTAAGAGCCGGCGCCTTCGGGTCTGGCGGAGTATTTATGAATTTCCATTGGCCCGTTTATGCTAACCATCCAGACGTTGAGTTTGTAGGAGTTTACGATCCTGCTGAAGTGTCAAGACAAAGATGCTTGACAACGCTTGGTCCTTTAGGTTTTAAAGAAAGCCAACTGTTTGATAACGATAAAGCGTTGATGGATCAGGGACTTGATATGGTGTCAATCTGTGTTCCAAACGTTCAGCATCGTTCAGTAGTTGTTGCCTGTGCAGAGAAAAAAATAAACATCCTATGTGAGAAACCGCCAGCCATTAATGCAGCGCAGGTTGCGGAAATGATTAGCGCAGCGAAATCTGCCGGTAGTAAACTCGTATGGCAGTTCAATAATCGTTTTCGTCCAGAAGCGCAGTGGTTATGGAAACACATTTTGCCAAGTTCTGAAAGTCCGATAGGAGACATCATTACTGCTCAAGCAGAATGGGTACGCAGGAATGGTATCCCTGGCAGGGGAAGTTGGTTTACACAAAAGGCTATGAGCGGTGGCGGTCCGATCATAGATTTGTCTATCCACGTTATGGATTTGGCGCTCTTTGGTATGGGTTATCCGAAGCCTACTTACGTTCTAGCCACAGCCAGCGATCTTTTCACTAACGATATGGATGTCTGCGGACCATGGGGCTTCTCTGATCCCAAAGGCATTATGGATGTAGAAACCGCTAGTCAGGGAATGGTTCTATTTGAAGGCGGAAAGAGTATGCAATACAGGGCATCATGGGCTGAAAGAATCATCAAGGAAAGAGTCGCTTGTGTTATGCAAGGCTCAAAAGGCGGAGTTCTATTGGAAAGAACGTTTGGTAAGGATGGCGTAGACGATACAGCCATAGACAAGTGCGTTATTGTTCGTCAGTCTTACGGACAGCCTAGCAATGATGAGTTTGTAGGATTATTGGACCAATATATGGGACGTCGTGCTTCTGTTAAGGCGTTTATTGATAGTATTGTTTCCGGGAAGGAAAATCCATTATTGCCGAAACCAGAACACGGTCTGATCATGATGAAGATGATAGACGCTATGTATGAATCCGCTAAAACAGGAAAACCAGTAGCCATTAGTTAGTTTAAGTAATCAGTGATGAGTGACAAGTGAATCACTCATCACTCACTATTATTTTTCTCTCCATGCCTCTGTGTCTCCGTGTTTTATTCAAATTATGACCAACCCTAAGCCAAATTATCATTTTAAAAAGGAATAAACTTATCTGTTAATATGTTAATACACTCATGTGTATGGTTATGTCTAAAATCTAGAATAAATTCCCCAATACGAACAGGAGGTTTTAAATGAGTCACAAAAGCTTGCAAAGACAAATACAGTTATCGTTAGTCTCATTCGCATTGATGATCGGACTTGCATGTTTATTAAGTCCGCCATTATTTGCAGATGACTGGAATCAATGGCGCGGTTCAGACCGTAATGGTATATCTAGTGAAACAGGATGGTCGGCGACATGGTCTGCCGATGGTCCAAAACAGCTATGGAAAGTATCTGTCGGAACAGGATATACATCAGTTTCTGTGAGTAATGGGCTTTTATATACTATGGGCAACACGAATAAGACTGATACAGTTTATTGTCTGGATGCGAATAAAGGAACGGAAATCTGGAAGTATTCCTATCCCTGTGCCGCTGAAGGTAATGGATACCCCGGTCCAGCTTCAACGCCAACAATAGATGGTAATTCGGTCTATACTTTAAGCAGAGAGGGACATCTGTTTTGCTTTGATGCAAAGACAGGTCAGATAAAATGGTCAAAAAATATACCAAAGGACTTTGATGCTAATCCGCCTGATTGGGGAATAGCTTGTTCTCCATTGGTTTTTGGTGAAAAGCTGATCGTTAGCGGGGGTAGAACTGTTGCGGTAAATAAAAATACTGGTGATCTCATCTGGAAATCTCAGGACTACAATGGCGGATATTCATCACCTATTATCTTTGATTTTGAAAAAAAACCGATACTTGCGATCTTCAACACACTCGGATTAGTGATCCTGAATTCAGAGAACGGTCAAGAGATCACTCATCAGGCATGGAAGACAGACTACAACGTTAATGCTTCAACTCCTATTGTTGCCGGTTCAAACATATTCATATCCTCTGGTTATAACGTTGGAGGTGCATTATTCAGTTTTGATGGGAAAAACTTGACGCAGATATGGAAAAATAAGAATATGAGGAATCAATTTACCAATAGCGTCTTATTTAAGGACTATTTATACGGTTTCGATGAAGAGCAGTTAAGATGCTTAGATTTTAAGACTGGAACTGTAAAGTGGACGCAAAAAGGCACAGGTATAGGCACTCTTATGATTGCTGACGGCAAGCTCATAGCCATAACTGCAAAAGGCACATTGATGATAGTAGAGGCTTCACCAGATGCGTATAAAGAACTTGCCAGTGCTAAGGTGCTTGGCGGTCTTTGCTGGACCGTGCCAGTGCTTTCGGGTGGAAAAATATATTGTAAGAATCACGAAGGTGATCTGGTCTGTCTGGATGTTAAAAAATAATAAATTTAATGGAGGGTTCTTTTGATGGCTTTCAGTTTATCTCTTAAACGTTATATGATAATAACAGTGATTATTACTTTTGCCCTAGCTTTCACACTAACACCTTTAGTTTTTGCTCAAAATAAGAAAGCAGGTTTTGACTGGTATCAATGGCGTGGACCAAACCGTGACGGTATATCCAGCGAAAAAGGATGGACAACCTCGTGGGAAGGTGGATCGCCAAAGAAATTATGGGTCGCTTCTGTTGGAATTGGTTACTCCGCAGTCTCCATCAGTAATGGAAAACTTTACACGATGGGTAATAATGATAAGAAGGATACTGTGTATTGCTTTGACGCAAACACTGGCGCATCTGTATGGAAATATTCCTATTATAGTGTCAGCGAAGGTGGGGGTCATCCCGGTCCATCATCAACTCCAACTGTTGATGATAAACGTGTTTATACGTTAAGTCGTGAGGGTAATTTATTCTGCTTTGAGGCTGAAACCGGAAAAGTTATATGGTATCAGGACGTAAAAAAACTCGGCGCAAAACCACCTACGTGGTGGTTTGACTCATCGCCATTGGTGTTTGATGGAATGACTATTGTTGACGTTGGAATGACCATCGCTTTCGATAAAGCTACTGGCAAGATGATCTGGAAGTCTCAGGATTACGAGGGTGGTTATTCTTCACCTTATGCCTATAAACAAGGGAATTTATGGCGCATTGCTGTTTATAATGGGTTCGGATTAGTGGTATTCGAGCCAAAAACCGGTAAAGAAATTGGCAAACAGTTGTTTCAAATAAAAAACAGGGTTAATGTTTCAACGCCAATAGTGTCTAATGGAAAGGTTTTTGTATCCTCTGGTTATGGCAAAGGCTGCGCCCTTATTGACGTAAGCACTAACAACTTCTCAATAGTTTACGAAAACAAGAACATGAAAAACCATTTCAATAGTTGTGTTCTGTTTAATGGTTATCTATACGGTTTTGACGATTCAGAATTGAAGTGCATGGACTTTCTAACTGGTGATGTGAAATGGTCACAAAAGGGATTGGGCAAGAGTTCCCTTATGATCGCTGATAGTAAATTAATAATACAAACAGAGAAAGGCGAACTTGTCATAGCTGAAGTTTCACCTGAAAGCTATAAAGAAATCTCACGTGCAAAAGTTCTTGGTGGATTATGCTGGACAGTTCCTGTACTCTCAAATGGCAAGATTTATTGCCGTAATCACGAAGGCGATCTTGTCTGTTTGGACGTCAAAGGTAAGTAATACCATTTTCCACAAATTATGGTGCATTACAAAGTTTTGTAGAGGCACGTTGCAACGTGCCTCTACGATATATAATCACCAATATAATGATTCTACAAATATTTCACCCCGCTGGGGTTAAAAGAATAGCTTTTTGGCAATTATTTTGCTTCAACACGCCAGAGTTTTGTGGACTTTGCAGGAATGTCTATGGTGAATTCGCTTATGTCTGTCCCAACGTGTTTGTCATCAAAGAGATCATACACATTACTGGTATTAGGAAGATGGATCGTCCTTTTGCCACCATCATTGACTGTTAAAGACAGAAATGACTTATTTGCATAGACTACGTCACCAAGATCAGCGTATAGGTGAACCCCTGCCATTTTTGCAAATCCTCGCAATATTACTGATGGAATACACGGCGCCGCAGAATATACCGACGTCCAGTTATCAAACTTTTTAATGACAAGACCCGGAGAGCCATTATCAACTAGCTTTCCAACTACTTCACCAGAACCTGCGCCTGCGTAGAAAACGGGACCAATCTTCATATCTGTTCCATAAGTGAATCCATCTTTAACTGGCTCCAATACTTTTGGCTCACCAGATATGGCAACTTTTAATTGTGCTTCCTCAACTTTGTAATCAATGTCCATACCCGTCAGGTGCTTCATGCCATGAATATCCACCTTGCCATTCCTGATGAACCCCGGCGCATATACCCACAGAGCAACGTTACCATTACACTTGACGATCCTATCAATAGATGCTCTTTGCTTTTCTGTTGGGGCAAAGCAGTTGACAAAGATGTACATTTTATGTTCAGGCATAACGTCAAGGTCATCAAGCGAATAATATGAGAACGGCGCACCGATCCTGCCCATTTCTGGTATTTGTTGAAGCAACAATGGAACGCTTATTCTATTAGCGACCTGCATGTATGCAAGGCTTGCGTCATCCACTATTAATGCTATCTCGCTGACAGAGGTTCGATCCAGCTTGATTGTCTGATCAGCGATGGCTTTCATCTTGCCGATCTCTGTCATCATTTTTTCATCGTCGTACCATCCTCCGCCCATGTCAAACCACCACATACCGCAGGCATTACATATCACGTTTGCGAACTCTCTCTGTTGCATGGAAAGGCTTTCCTCGTAAGTAGCAGTCTTACCCCATTCACCTAAAGGTCCTTGAGAAAGCCACGTACGTATATCGTTCTCGTCAAACCACATCTTTTTGTGAAGTTTTACGGAATCTGTGAGCGACATAAAATGGCTGTAACCGTTTCCAGACTGTCTGAAGGCATAACTGGTAGGGCTTGTTATAAAATCAATATAAGGAGAGTGCCAGACTTTCTGCAATGCCAGATGACCAGCGTTTTGCTGTCGCTGTTCACCTATTAATTGCAAAACGTAACCATAAAATACGCCAACAATAGCTTGATTGTTAGTCTCTGATTTTATGACTTTGGCGCAGTATTCCATAGTTTCAGCAACCATATCGGAGGTATAAAGATAATAGTCAATTACGTTCATCCCTTTCTCCGGATCTCTGAATGAGAATAGTTCGCTATGTTGTCTCTCTGCCTTCGTTGGGATTATAAGCGTTTCAAACGTCATGTCTTTGTTATTCCAAGCTTTGCGCAGGTTTTCAACGTTGACATATTTCTTCTTCAACCATCTATGGAAAGCCTCCAGATTCGGTTTGCTGTAATCTGCCCATTGGTCCTCATTTCCACCCCACATCATCCATTCTTCTGTTGTACCCGAAGCGATGTGATACCCGATAATCCTGTTTGCATAAGGCATGGACTTAATGTGAGCTATGTATTTCTTGATAGCGTCTGCTGTATCTCTGCGCCACGTCTCCGATGCCCACGATGGCACACGCTTTTCACCGGGATGATAAAAAGGAACAGGCTTGCCATCACCCATATCTATTGTCACCAATTCGTCTGGATACTTGTCATCCCACCATTTTGGAGAGTGCAGATAAATTCTTGGGAATATGTAAGCGTTCGGATCAGCTTTCAAAATCATCTCTGTTCGCTCATCCATATTGCTGTAATCATATTTATCTGGCGCTATCCAAGTCGTTGGTGCAAGACCATATCCTGACTCACTTGGAGTTGACGAAAACGAGTATAGGTGTATCCTTTCGTTTCCAAACTGCTCAAAATATTTGCTGTTAGGTGTATAAGTCATATAGACCATAGATGAATCCGGGACGCCGTTTATGAATAATGTCGGTGCGCAGTTATAAAGCATGATCTGCGCATTAGTTGGTTCAGCAAAAGTATTCCGAACAAAATTAGACAAAAAAGCAAACGATAATAATATAAGTATCAGGGTTACGTAATTCATTTATTTCCCCCTTATTTCTTCATTAATAAATACTCTCAACCCAATTAACAATCTTTTCAGCAATTTCTAATGCTTCTTTATAATCATCATCCGTAACAGGAGTGTCAGAATTTGGGTAACGAGCGAAAGTGGCATACGGAGTAAGTCCAACAGCTTGTTCAACAAATTCCGGTATATCTAATTCTGTTTTAAAGAGCAATGTTATCAATTTGGCAATATCATGAGTAAAAGGGAACTCTATCCCGTATTTTATCAGTAACGATTTAATAGCCTTTTCAACAGCTTGTTGAGTATTGAAACATAGATCCTCTAAATATATTTCTGTCCCATTTTTTCTGCCAATGCCAAATTGCTTTTGGCTCTATTTATCCATTCTCTTGGGTCTTCTGACGGATAACGTTCAAGCATGATAAATCTCCTTACCTTCCCGTAAAGCAGGTGCTATGATAAGATAGTTGATATTGCGGTATTTTTCAACTTGCTCCGGTGTGGTTAATATAATATCTACTGCTTGATTCACACCAATCATCTTTACGTAAATATCACTTGTGAGCCTACGACTATTAAATTCACCGTTTTTGATCACAAGCAGATCAATATCACTGTTTGCTCCCATTTCACCTCGTGCTGCAGAACCAAACATTATAATTTTTTCAGGATGTGCAACATCTACTATTCGATGTATAATCTCTTGAAGCGTTTCTTCAGAAGGTGATTTATGAAGCACTTTTATCTCCCATTTTAACTATAAGTAACGGGATTCTCTTTCAGGAATCTCTCAACGGTAGATTTATCTGGAATTCCAGCACGTCCACCGGGTCTTGTAGCTTTAAGTGCCGCAGTCGCAGAAGCAAATTCTATACACTTCGGGACTTCCCAACCCCACGCTATACACGCGGCGTAAGAACCATGAAACACATCACCACAGCCTGTTGTATCAACTGTCTGAACCTTGAACGCAGGTTGATGCTGTATCTTCCCACCTTTTGTTATAAACCAGCATCCTTTTATCCCCGCTGTAACCGCAGTACAGGTACGATCGTTATTATAAAGCTTTTCAACTTGTTTTGCCGGATCATCTGTGCCTGTTAGTTTACCAGCAAAGCTTGTTGATAATATAAGGTGATCAATCTGTGATAATAATTCTCTTGTTTTTGGATGATCTTCCCTCTCAATATCAGCAACCGTTGGTATTCCTAGCTTCTTTGCAATGAGAGTAGTATGTAGCATAACGTCAATACCAAGCTGATCAATTAAAATCACCTTTGCTTTTGAGACAAATGACTCATCTATTGTTTCAATAGGTCTTGGCATAACGCCGTCATCTGAGAATATTATGGTACGTGTATGGTGTGTCGTATCAACAATGATTAAGCCATGGTAAGGCTTTACATCACCAGAGCGGATGGTTAAACTGCAATCAATACCCTCTCGCTCAAGCTCTGATACTGTCCAGTTAGATAGCTCATCCTTTCCCAATATCCCGCCATAACCGCTCTTTGCACCAAGTTTTGCTGATGCAACAAGAGCAGTGCCTGTAAGTCCTCCACCCTGACGAACTACTTTATCTGCCCTCATTTTTGAGTCGGCTGACGGATAGTTATCCACCATGAGCAAATCATCAACAGCAACGATGCCTATCCCAAGAACGTCATATATTGCAGAAGATTTAATTGAATTATAAGACATTTCGATCCTCCGTATGCTTTCAGCATTTGGTGTATAATTAGAGATTGATGATAAGGTTTCAACTATACCTTTTTCGTTTATAAGATTTGTCAGACGCTTACCTTCTGAATCATTGATGTTTGACGCCAAAACAGCAGATATGCCAAAGCAGATACCATCCCTTGATATATCGTATTTTTCACATAACGCAAGCGGACCAATGAACCTGTCATTTAATCCAAGCTTCCTGATGGGTTCACGGACAACTCTATCAATACTGTCAGGTAGTGCATCCTTTGGTAAACGGTCTATAAGGCTTTGAATATAAGCTTTTATGACGGCGTCATCAAATCCGAACTCTTTGCCAATAGCACGACCCGATTCGATCATTGCTGTATTTACTTGTGAAAGAATCCATTCGTCCTGTGCAGATTCATGTATGAATTTATATCCCTTTATGACTCCAAGATAGGCGCATACTGCATGTCCGAGATTATGAAGGTACAGCTTTCGTTTAAGGCGTGCCTCCTGATTTTCCACCCATTCAAGACCATTTAACTCAAGTGCATTACCAACACGATTATTAATATCCGCAGTCCATTCGTTATAATCCTCTGCAATGATGAATAGCGGATCAGATGCACGAGGAACGACACGGGCTACCATTGAGTTTGGGAATCCAAAATCTTTACCATACCGCTGTTTTTCCTCGTCAGTCAGGTATTCCGATGTAAAAGACCATAGTATTGATGACCCCTCGTTCATGTTCTCAGCGGCGATGATGTTCAGTGGCTTATGTATTTGAGTGAGTCTTAGTTTAAGTCCTTCGGCTAACAAAGGGGCAACATCTGCAAGATTATTTGGTAAAACGGATGTTATAACCATATCTGAATTGAGTATAGCTCCAGCGATAGCGTTTTTATCGTCAGTATGGATAACCTTATAATCTGATATGATAACGTCACGAGGATGATCTGAAATAAGATGAACAGTATATTTACCCACATCATTTAATAACATTACTAATTCAGCATTTTTATCAATAAAAGTGATGTTCCATCCACTTTCAAAAGCCAGTTGAGCGATATGTCCTCTACCTGTCATTCCTGCACCGAATATAACGAGATTGGGTTTACTTCCTGCCATAATCATCCTCCACTCTTATAACATCTTCCAATTCAGGTGTTGATACTTCAAAAAGGCGAACGTCCTCTATTGCAGTAATGCGGTGTCTGCGCAGCGGTGGATTTTCAATAACGTCTCCTGCGCCCATTACGATTTTTATTAATTGACCGTTTTCATCATCCGCTTCAACTTCCAGCTTGCCATAATCAATGTATATCGTTTCGTGTTTGCGTTCGTGATATTGTAAGCTTGAGCGTGAGCCAGCCTTGAATTCAATAAGCTTAAAAGCATATTTGTCATTATGAGCGATCCAGACTTCTCGCCCCCATGGTTTTTCAATTATTTTCATAAACCCTCCACTTGATCTGAAAAATTGCTAATCAATAATTCAGATTGCAAATATCTCATTAATTTTCTTTCGCCATTCATCTTCAAATATTACCTGAAATCTAACCTGTTTATCTGCAAATTCCATATTTAGTTCTTCCCAATTCTTTTGTTTTCCCAACGCGTTACAAAAGTCAAAAACGTTCTTTTTATAGTCCGTATCTTCATTTTTAAGATGCAATCCTTTTATCTCTACAACATGAACCATTTTATAGTCATTTTGTTTTATATCATCAGTTTTAGCAAATACAAAGTCAGGATAGATTTTATGTTTTTTCCAACCTTGAATAAAGTAGTTTTGCCTTGCGATATTTCTATACCACCATAAAAGTTTTTCTTGCTCATCAAGATATAATGCAACTGCTTTCTCATCCTCATTGAATTTTTCTTCTTCTGCAAACTCAAAAAGGCTTTTTTCTATCGGGGAATTATCATTTCTTGTAAGCCTTTTAGAGCTACTCTTAACAATTATTGTTGTTGGAAGATCATATCCACCTTTATCAGACAAAAGAAAGAAAAACAATTTTTTATTGATAACCAAAGACCTAAAAACCTGTTCGGATAGCCTATCTATTTCTTTGTTTATTAATTTCTTCAATTCCTCAATTATAAATGCAAGGTTATCAGATATCTTTTTATTGTCATATCTATTGAAAAATGAGTTAATGGCTCTTTCACTCAAATTGTATGCAACCCAGGGATTAGGGACAACATCCATGATCTGACGTGCTATAAGCGATATATCAATGTCAAATCCACCTTCTTTGGCTATTCTACCTGTTTCCTTTATAACTTTATCTTTGTTATCATCAAGATTAACCATCAATTCCTGTTCTTCGGTTCTCGATTCTGTAAGTTTTATTTCATTTAGCAGATCAATCTTTACTTCATTCCAATTAATCCCACTTAATATGTCTATTTCATAATTCAGATCATGCCAACTGCCGTTTTTCTGAATAACAAACTTTGGTAAATATATTTTTCCTTCAAAATGCCTAAAATTACCCCGATAGCGATAAGTTCTTTCTGTTGTTGATTCTGAGCTTTCAGTTTCTTGGTGTGATGTAACCATGCTTGAAAGATCACCAAGCCCTTCTTCCTCAAATCCTCTCTTTACGTTATCAAGAACTTCGTTTGCTCTTTGACGAAAACAAAATACATAGCTTTCATCAAGTTCTTTTATCTTTGTCTTTTTTGCTTTTGGCTGTCTGAGAATTCTGCCTACAATTTGTGTAATGCCTAGCTGAGAACTTGGATTTGTCAAAACAGTGAGAATATAAGCAAAGGCACAATCCCATCCCTCCTGCAAGGCTTGTTTTGTTATTATGTAGTTTATGCGACATTCTTTACTGGTTAGGTCTATACCCTCAATATCGTCTTTTTCACTGCTTTTTATGGCTATTTCTTCTTCTGGAATTCCACATTGTTTAATCAAGTATTCCTTAACATCCTCAGCATGAATGAATCTTGATCCTATCTGATCTTTTCCTGTCCGTTCTACCTGTATAAGACTTATTGGGCGTATATATTCACCTGTATTTGATTCATATTCTTTCGCTTTTTGGTGCAAGAAATTTCTTTTTTCAACAGTGGAAAGCATTGTGTCTTTCCAATCCATGCTCGTTTTATTGGTAATGTGAAGATCAAGTTTGATCATTTCCTCTCGGTTAAGTTCCTGACCGCTTATATTTACGAGTATATTGCCATTTTTTGGGGGAGTTGCGGATAGTTCTACAACGATGGAAGGATTAAATCCTTTGATAGTTTTGCGAGCATTTTCGCTGTATGCTTTGTGTCCTTCGTCTATTATAACGATGGGTTTCAATGTCCTTAATGTATTACCTAATGATGTTTTGATGATTGTTCCATAAAAGTCGTTTTCTCCACCGAAATAATCAAGGTTGGGATATTTCTTTATTAACTCGTTATGTGCCTTTTGATCATCTTCTGGCGGAAAGAAGTCTGTAAATGCCCCACTATCCTTGAACACTTTTAGAACCTCATTATTTTTCCTGTTTGCAGATGGAAGCATTAATAGCATGACGACCTGATTTTCTTCTATATCCAGTTTTGTCCATCCGTCAGTCTTTTCAAGGATAATCGTCCTATCACCACTTGCGATATTTAGAACTTGGCGATATGGGTGATCTCGATCTTTTAGCTGATCAAGCGTTTGTCTGTATATTTGTGTCGTTGGGACAATCCAGAGAACAATTCCTGTTTGCTTTTTTAGATATATCCTGTTTATGTGGTCTATTATATGGCAAGCAAGTAAGGTTTTTCCTCCGCCTGTGGGAATTTTGACGTAAAAATCGGGTAAAGGCTCATCAATACCATTTTTAGATGACTGATATGGATTTTTACAGACTTTTTCCCATGCTTGTTGCGTGAAATCAATATTAAGCTCAGGATATATCTCTTTGACTTTTTCATACTTTGACTTAAAATCTAAAAGCGATTCAATATATAATTTCACCTGATCTAACGTTTTCTTTTGATATTCCTTTAATTCCATATTATGATCCAGTCATTGTCATTCCCGTGCAAACGGGAATCCATAAAAAGTCTATAATACTGGATTCCCACTTTCGTGGGAATGACATTAGAGGGTTACATTCTTGATCTATATATCTCAAAAGGCAATTGACAAAACTCTATCTGATATTCTGTTAGATAATCCTGATCGAGATATTTCATCGGGGCAAAGACAAGTCTCTTTTTTCCTTTGCGTGGACGAAGATTCTTTGCTCTCTCTAACGTCAAGGCGATTGTCTTTAGATATTCAATATCTGGCTTATAAAATAAATAGACTTCATAATCTTTTGATTCACCGATAGAATTGCTTTCTTCGTCAACCTTTGTAATATCAAATTCCTCGCCTGTTGCAGTATAAAAGACGTAACGTGCAAGTTCATTATAAGATGGCATGTTTTCGCCTTTAAGCAGGCTTTCAATATCAAGCACCTCTCCAAGTTCAAAGAAACTAAACGTTCCACCGAAACCGTTTTTTAGGTCGTCATCTTTTGCATTGGGAACGCCTTTAATGACCCTTCTAACTCTTTCAGCAGTTATATTATCGGCATAATCCTCACATTCAATAAGGATAAACTTGCGATTTCCGCCATCTTCTTTGTTTAGATCCAGGACTGCGTGTGCTGTTGTGCCTGAACCAGCGAATGAATCAAGGATTATGTCATCATTCTCTGTTGATACTCTAAGTAATTCCCTGATTATTTGCGTTGGTTTAGGATAACTAAAAATCTCTTTACCAAAAATCTCTGTAATCTCCCTTGTTCCTTTGGCATTTAATTCAGATTGAAGAATAAGCATTTTGGACTCATCTTCCATTTCATTTATCTCTTTTTGTTGTTTGCTTGATGCCTCTATCCAAGTAGAAATTGGTTGATAAAGCGACCTTAGTTCAGCAAGGTGTCGTTTATACATGGGTTTGCCTTTTCCACCTTTTGGAAATATTACTTTCCCCTCTTCTATTAATCTTTTCATCTTGTTTCTCTCATAAGTCCATACAAGATTGGAGTCGCAATCGTATTTTATGCCAGTTTCAGGGTCTATAATCGGGTAAAATAGATTTGGTCTTTCCTCTTTACTTTTACTGCAAACCAAAACACTTATTGCCCAAGGACCTCTTGGATCATTATCAGGATTAGTATAGTTCTTTAACTCTTTTTCTTTCCCAATAAGTTTTGTCGTTATGTTTTTACTAAAACAAATTATATAATCGTGGTCTGTAGACACTAATTTCTTCGAATCATTTGCGGGAATTCTCTTTTTCCAAATAAATGAAGCTAAAAAATTCTGTTCACCAAATATCTCATCCATCAACATTCTTAGATGGTGAACCTCATTATCATCAATACTAATAAAAATAACGCCATCTTCGCTCAATAGCTCTTTCAATAGCTTCAATCTAGGCATCATCATGCAAAGCCATTTATCGTGCCGTGTCAAGTCTTCTCTGTCAACGACTTTACCAAGCCATTCCTGCATTATTGGACTACTCACATTATCGTTATAAACCCAATTTTCATTACCCGTATTATATGGAGGGTCAATATAGATGCACTTTACCTTACCCGCATAGTTCGGCAATAAAGCTTTCAACGCTTTTAAATTATCACCATGTATGATAAGGTTATCGTTCAGACTTATCTTGTCTGTCAAGCTTTTCTCTTTATCAGGTATAAGCTGATGATATTTCACCGATAAATGATAATTCTGAACGAATGTCTTTCCCTTAAAACTCAGCGTAGCCATCTATATCACCTCTCTATTGTTTCACAACTTAGCTAAAACTTTTCTTGCCCATAAGTCTATAAACCCTTGTAGATAAAGGATTTATAACCCCCTTTTAGCTAAAAGGGGGAAGGGGGAATTTGATTAAATAAACAAACTATAAATACTAATAAATCTATATGACTCAAAACCTTAATCAAATCTCCCTTAATCCCTCTTTAGCTAAAGAGGGAAAAGACTTTGTTCCTACAATATCTATAATTTGTGGATAAAGATTAGTTTAGCTAAAGGGGAAAAAGACCTAATTCTCACAATATCCATAAATTTGGGGAATAGGGGGATTTAAAATGTCACTCGTAGGAATAATATAATAATTGATCTGATTGACCACTACGGGTATCAAAGTTTGCTTGCCTCTCTTAATTGATTAATAGATTCTTTATCAATTTTGATTTTTCCCGAAGCATCAAAGAATCGTTTCATATCCTGTTTCTTTTCTTCATTGGGTTTTGTAGATAGTACTTCAAGAATGATCATCTCTACTCTTTTACCTTTTAACGTTGCATTTTTTCAAAAGTAATGACCGATAAACCCACTATTTGCAAGCGTTTATCTCCTGATCTTATCTCTTTTAAAAATCAGTGATGATATCCTTACAAAATCAGCGAAAATCTACGGTCTATTTCTTTTTTGCAACGTTAAAACTTTTACCCATAAATCTTTTTAGTTCAGGAATATGAACATTTTCAGAATCTACATCAACAAATAATCTCGCTCAATTTATCATAGTGTGTAGTAACTTAAAGTGGTCAAATAACTTGACAAATTCACCTCTTTTTGCCTTGCTGGCAATATTAGGATCCAATGCTGCATGTAAGATAACCTCTGCTTGTTGGCA
>Ga0247841_10008558_pt1 | contig 14687 bp, 8 predicted proteins | sample LaCruzMarch2015__2_FD_192410 | JGI IMG/M metagenome (GOLD analysis project Ga0247841, IMG submission 192410) | Freshwater microbial communities from meromictic Lake La Cruz, Castile-La Mancha, Spain - LaCruzMarch2015_18m | ecosystem: Environmental > Aquatic > Freshwater > Lake | place: Spain...
CAGGGCGCATAAAACAGTGCGGTGCCGATGCCGACCACCGCATAGAACAGGCAAATGATCCAGGGTGCAACCGGGCCCGGCACCATGACAAAACACGCCACGCCGCCGGCTTCCAGGATCATGCCGCAGGCAATGAAGACCATCGGCCGTGTGCGCACCAGCAATGAATTTGCCGTGCTGGTCAGCATCATGGCAATGGGCTCAAACATTTGCACAATGCCGACCAGCATCAAGGAAAAGCCGACGCAACTGGTGAGAAACAGCGGGTACAAGAAATCGGCGCCGGCAAGGCACAAGGTATAGACAAACATGCAGGTGTTGCCGAACAGGAAGGCCGGATTCTTGAACAAGCTGAAGTCCAGGATTTTATGGCGCGTGGTGAAGCGCCGCTGCACGATAAACAACCAGCAGGCCAGCGCCGTGCCTGCGGCACTGGCGAGGATGGGCAGCGAAGTCCAGCCCCATTCATCGCCTTGATTCAAGGTCAGAATCACGCCGCCAATGCACAGGGCAAACAGCGCGATGCCCGGCCAGTTGAGCCGCTGGCTCTGCTGCGTCGTTGCACAGGATGTGCTGCTGGACGCGATCCAGCCCAGCAGGCAGACCGGCAGGCCGGCCAGAAAAATCCAGCGCCAACCGAGAAAGTGGCACACCAGTCCGCCCAACGGCGGCGCAATGCAATAGGCCAGCATGGGTGCCATGGCGACGATCGTATAATTGCCGGTGGATTGCTCGTCGCTTTCCCGTGCGCTGGCCGGCGCGCAGACACACAGCATGGCGGAGCCAAGCCCTTGCACACAGCGCCCCAGCAGCAGCACCCCCATGGTGGTTGAAAAGGCGCAGACCAGTGCGCCGGCGGCAAAGGCGGCCAGACCGCAGCGCATGGTCGTGCGACAGCCCCACCAATCAACGAGCTGGCCGGCCAAGGGTACCAGTGCGGACGAGACAAAGAGATACAGGATGATGACCAGCGAACTGATCGAAAGCGTGGTCTGGAAATCCCGCAGCAATGCGGGGATCAGCAAGACCATGACCGCCTCGTCAAACGCGATCAAAAAGGGGCCCAGCGCCAAGGCTGTATCGAGCAGCACGACGCGCGCCACTTTGGGTGAAGCAGTACCGTAATCCATGCCGCAATAATAGCATATCTGCCGCCGCGCGACAACCGCCGCGCTGTCACCCAGATCCGGCGATTGGTATGTGTTATTGCGCCCCACCGATCCACGCCGGCGGCGGGATCGGTGGACGCAGAGATTGGGAAAAGAACGCCGGCGCATATTTTCACTCAATCTTATTCACCCACGACGCAAGGTCGTGGGGGTCTCTGCGCACCCACCCGCCCAACCCGCATGCATGCGTGCGTTCGGCGTGTTTACTGGCGTTGCCTTCACTTCGGTGTTCGCACCGCCGGAACTGGGCTACCACAGATATTATCCGTAGATTACGCAGATGCCGCAGATTATCACAAAGGCAGATGAGCGGAAGACACGCTAGTTCCAGCGCCGCACGCGGATGCCGATTACTGAATACTGGATTTTGCTATACTTATCCGTTATGATGGACACGAATGCCACACCCAACAAACCCGCCATGGCGGTTTGCGCATGTTTGTGATTCAAGCCCAGTGGGAGCCGGCCACGCGCACGCTCGAATTGTGGGCTGAGTCGTCGGACATGCTGACGGCCATGGAACAGGGCGGGCGCACGGCGCCGGGCCCGGCGCGCGCGGTGCGTGGCGCACGGGCGCATCCGTTTGCCGCGCCCGCCCCGGTGCTTGAAACGGTGTTGTGGAATGTCCTGCCCCATTTGCCCAAGAAGCGCGGCCTGCTGCGCCTGCGCGAGATCTGGCTGCCCACGGCCGGCACGGCGATTATGCCGTCGGCGGATGTGCGCGCATTGCCGGACGCAACGACCGGCACGGCACCTACCCTCACGTTGCAGCGTGTGATGGTGCCGGCGTATCGCGTGGCCATGGAACATCTGACCTTGCTGGAACAATTGCTCGAGCCGGCGCCGGAAGAATGTGTGTATGGCACAACGCTGCAGGGCTGGCGGTCGGGCGCGCGACTGGCGCGCTCCATGGTGGCGCGCGGCCGGCTGGTTCCGGCCCTGGTGCGCGAAACGAACGATGACGGAACGACCGCGGCGCTTGCGCGGTGGGTGCCGGCACCGACGCTGAGTGATGAGGATCACATGGATGCGCTGGCGCAGGCGCTGCCGCTGGGCGCGCTGGTCTGGCCGGATGACGCGGCCGTGCCGGACATGCGCGCGGCCGTGCGCACTTTTGTGGAGACGTATGTGGGCGTGTTTGTCCGCCACGCATTGACCTGCGCCGACGGCGGGTTGCAGCGGCCGGCGGCGCCGATCCGGGTGAGCATGCCGATCGCGCAGCAATGGGGGCGGTCGCTCTGCCATGCCAACGCTGTCCTGCGCGGTGACGCGGCGGCGACGGACGAGTTTGCGCGCCGGCTCGCCGCGTGGCTCCAGCCGGCCTTTGCTGTGCGCGAGGCAACGTTTCAGACTTGTTTTCAACTGGTCGCCCCGGAGAGTGACACCAAACCGGCCGTGCCGGCCTGGCGACTGCAGTTTTATTTGCAATCAAAAATTGACCCGAGCGTGCTGGTGCCGGCCGCCGAGGTTTGGCGCGCGGATGCCGCCGTCGCCGTGCTGGCCTCGCATCGCTGCGCCAATCCGCAGGAGCGCTTGCTCGAGGACCTTGGCCGCGCGGCGCGCTGGTACCCGTTGCTGACCAAGGCGCTGGCGGTGGCGCATCCCACGGCGGCGAAACTGACGACGGCGCAGGCCTATGAATTCATGCGCAGCATCGCGCCGACGCTCAAGGAGAACGGCTTCAATGTCTTGCTGCCGGCCTGGTGGCGTGACGCGCGCCATCGCTTGAACATGACCCTGCGGGTGCGCCGGGCGGAGGACAAAACGAGCGCGGTACAGGCCGGCGCCGGCTGGTTTGGGCTCAACACGCTGGTGGATTTTGACTGGCAGGTGGCGGTGGGCGACACCCAACTTGGCCAGAAAGAATTCGAACAACTGGCGGCGTTGAAAGTGCCGCTGGTGCGCGTGCGCGGCCAATGGGTCGAGCTGGCGGCCGGTGAGATCGAGCGCACGGTCAGCTATTTTGAAAAATTGCGCACGCAAGGCGCCATGACGTTGGGCGCCGCCTTGCAGGTGACGGCGCGCGCGCGCAGTGCGGACAGTCCGGTGTTTGACGTGCAGGGCGAGGCCGCGCTGGGCGGCTTGCTGGAAAAACTGGCGGACGATGCGCGGGTCGAGCCGGTGCCGGTGCCCGCGCAATTCAAGGGCACGTTGCGGCCGTACCAAGAGCGCGGCCTGGCCTGGCTTGCATTCCTTGGCCAGTATGGCTTTGGCGCGTGTCTGGCCGATGACATGGGCCTGGGCAAGACCGTGCAGGTGATCGCGCATATGCTGCGGGCACGCGCGGCGCAGAATGCGGCCTGCATGCCATGGCTGATTGTCTGCCCGATGTCGGTGGTGAGCAACTGGGCGCATGAGTTGCGCCGCTTTGCGCCGTCGCTGAACGTGTGGGTGCATCATGGCGCGACGCGGGCAAGTGGCGCGGCCCTGGCGCGCAAGGCGCGCGCACACGCGGCGGTCATCACGACCTACGCGGTGGTTCAACGCGACGTGGCGCAACTGCAGGCGATTGATTGGCAGGGCCTGGTGATGGACGAGGCGCAGAACATCAAGAACCCCGAGACGAAGCAAGCCCAGGCAATTCGCGCGCTGCGCAGCGCCACGCGCATTGCGTTGACCGGCACACCGGTCGAAAACCGGCTGACGGATGTGTGGGCGATCATGGAGGCGCTGAACCCCGGTTATCTTGGCACGCTGGCGCAATTTTCCGCGAGCTATGTCACGCCGATTGAGCGCTACCACGACGAGCAACGCGCGCGCACGCTGCGCACCTTGATCCAGCCGTTTTTGCTGCGCCGCATGAAAACGGACCCGGCGATTATCAGCGATCTGCCCGAGAAAAACGAGATGACTGTGTACTGCACGCTGACGCGCGAGCAGGCCACGCTGTATCAGGCGGTGGTCGCCGAGATGCTTGAGAAGATTGACGGCAGCGACGGCATCACGCGCCGCGGCCTGGTCTTGGCCGCGCTGGTGAAGCTCAAGCAAGTGTGCAATCATCCCGCCCATTTTCTGGGCGATGGCAGCGCGCTGGCGGATCGTTCGGGCAAGCTGGCACGGCTCGAGGAAATGTTGACGGAAGCGCTGGCGGAAGACGACCGCGCGCTGATTTTCACGCAATTCCAGACGATGGGCGCGCTGCTGCATGCCCAGTTGCGGCAGCGGTTGCCGTGTGGCGTGCAGTTTCTGCATGGCGGCACGGCGAAGGCGGCGCGTGACGCGATGGTGGCGGAGTTCCAGCGCAATCCGCACGGGCCGCGCGTGTTCATTTTGTCATTGAAGGCGGGCGGCACGGGCTTGAACCTGACGGCCGCCAATCATGTCTTTCATTTCGATCGCTGGTGGAATCCGGCGGTCGAGGATCAGGCGACCGACCGCGCCTTTCGCATTGGCCAGACGCGCAACGTGCAGGTGCATAAATTTGTCTGCACCGGCACGCTGGAAGAGCGCATTGATGAAATGATTGGCGAGAAGCGCGCACTGGCGCAGCGCATCATTGGCAGCGGCGAGCAATGGATCACCGAAATGAACACGGCCCAGTTACGCAGTTTGTTTGCGCTCAGCGCCGAGGCCATTGTGGAGGAATAACATGGGCCGGCGCCGACGCATATATCGTGACTGGTATCCCGCGCGCACGCAGCCCGTTGCGGTGGCGGACGGGTTGGCCGTGCATAACCGGCGCGGGCGTATTGGCGACACTTGGTGGTCGCAGCGCTGGCTGCGCGCGCTCGAGTCATTTGAATTGGAACACCGGCTGGCGCGCGGCCGCAATTATGCGCGGCGCGGCCAGGTGCTGACCGTGGAGATCGAGCCCGGGCGCGTCACCGCGCTGGTGCAGGGTAGCCGGCCGACACCCTATAAAGTGGAAATTGCATTTCATGCCCTGGGTGACAAGGAATGGACGCGGATCATTGCGGTGCTGGCCGGCAAAGCGGTATTCGCCGCGCAACTGCTGGCGGGCGAAATGCCGGAGAGCATCGAGGATGCCTTTGCGGACGCGGCCACGTCGCTGTTTCCGGTCGCCATGCATGAAGTGGACACGCAGTGCTCATGCCCGGACTGGTCCAATCCGTGCAAGCATATTGCGGCGGTGTATTATGTGATGGCGGAAGAATTCGATCGCGACCCGTTTCTGTTGTTCACCTTGCGCGGCCGGACCAAGGAGCAGATTCTCGAGGCCTTGCGCGCCGCGCGCAGCAAAACCGGCGCGCGGAAAAAGAGTGCGGCGCAAGAACCACTGGCCGTGCCGGCCGCGCCGCTGCCGCAACCGGTGACGCACGAGCTGCTGCGCGCATTTTGGTGCGCGGGCCGCGCCTATCCCGCAGCGGGCGGAACGCCTGTTGCGGACAGCGCGGCAACCCAATTGCTGCGCAGCTTGGGCGCGCCGCCGTGGCGCGAGCCGCGCGTGCTGGAGGAAATCTTAACCGCCTGCCGGCAGGCCGCACAGATGGCGCAGAAGCATGAAGAATAGGACGGATACGACGGATCGGACGGATAGCCATTTTGCCAGAATAGTGGCAGTGGCAGGCTCGGGCGTGCTGCTGACACTGGCCTTTCCCTTTTACAATCTCTGGCTGCTGAGTGGCGTGGCGCTGGTACCGCTGCTGCTGGTGTTGCGCACCATGCCGGCAGACACGACTTGGCGCCGCGTTTATCTGTTGGCGTTTTTCTTTGGTGCGGTGTGGTATATCAGCGCGGTGTGGTGGGTCGGCTATGTCTCCGTGGCCGGCATGCTGGCGCTGGCGCTGTTCATTGCGGCGTTGCTGGCCGGCACCCTGACAGTGGCGTGGTTGCTGGTGCGGCGTGGCATCGCGCCGCTGGTCGCCGTGCCGGCGTGCTGGCTGGTGTTCGAGGCGATCACCACCTATCTGCTGGGCGGTTTCCCGTGGCTGTTGCTGGGGATCACATGGCGCCCCTGGCTGGTCATGACGCAGATCAGCGACATCACCGGCGTGTATGGCGTGTCGCTGCTGATTGTCCTGATCAATGGCGTGCTGGCGGAACTGGCGCTGGCGCTGATGCGGCGCAGGCCGTTGCGCGGGGCGCTGGGTTTGGCAATTTTCGTGGCGCTGGTGGCGGGTGCAGCCGCGCTGTATGGCCATCTGCGCCTGCGCCAACTAGAGGGCGCGCCACCGCGGGCGTCCTTGCGGCTGGCGTGTGTGCAGGCCAACATTCCCTCGCTGGTGAAACATGACTTCACCAAGGATGCCACTATTTTGCGACGGCACACGGCCTTGACGCTGCGGGCCGCGCGCCTGTACCCGGATTTGATCATCTGGCCGGAGACCGCGCTGCCGGGATATTTTCAAGAAAGGCGCATGGTGTACCAAGTCATGACCAATCTGGTGCGCCAACTCAAAATGCCGATTCTGACCGGCATGGCCCGCTATGAGATTGACCGCGGCGCGCGCGTGCCGCGTTATTTCAATGGTGCCGGGATCATCGAAGCGGATGGCGCGGTGCGCGCCATCTATGACAAAATGCACCTGGTCATGTTTGGCGAATATGTGCCATTCGAACGCTATCTGCCGTTTCTTTCGTTGGTGACGCCGATCGAAGGCAGTTACACGCCGGGTGCGCAAACGACCTTGCTGGTCGTCAGCAATCGCCAGGTCATGGCCCGCCTTGGCCCGCTGATTTGTTTTGAGGATGCGTTTGGCTATTTGGGCCGGCGCATGACGCGGGCCGGCGCGGACGTGCTGGTGAATTTGACGAATGACGGCTGGTTTCGCAGCAGTCCCCAGCCGTTCCAACACGCGGCTTTGGCCGGCTTTCGCGCGATCGAAATGCGCCGGCCGTTGATTCGCGCGACCAATGCCGGTGTCACACTGGTGGTCGACCGCTGCGGGCGCGAGACGGCCGTGCTTGAGCGCAATGGCCGCCGCACCGAAATCAATGGCGTATTGTTTGACGTGGTGCCGCTGCATGAACGCCAGTTGACGGTGTATGCGCGCTATGGCGACTGGTTGCTGCTGGTGGCGCTGGCGGTGGTGGGCGGGTGTATCACGCGCAGCGCGGTGGCGCGGTGATGCTGCACGCGGCGCTGCAACAGTTTCACCGTTTGCCGGGCTTGCCTGAGTGTCTGCGGGCATTGCGCGCGGAAGAGCATCGCGCGCTGAGCGGCACCACGCCGGCCTTGCTGGCGGCGCTGGCGCAATGGTTGCACGAGCACGCGCAACGGCCGGTGGTGGTGATCACGCCCGATGCGGAGAGCGCCGAGCGGGTGTACTGCAATTTGCACACGCTGTGCGGCGCGCACGCGGCGCTGTTTTCAGCGCATGATGTCGAGCAGGACGATCTGATTCCCAATCAATCGGTGAATCTCGAACGGATTGAGACCCTGACCGGCATTCGCGAAGAACGCGTGCGCCTGGTGGCCACGCCGTGGCAGGCGCTGGCGCAACTGCTGCCGGCGCCGGAGGCGTTCAGCGCCCATCTGCTGCGGTTGGCGTGCGGCGCGACGTGGGACATGATCGAGCTGCTGCGGCGCTTGTTCGAGCTGGGCTATGAGCGCACCGGAATGGTCGAGTTTCCGGGCGAGTGCAGTGCGCGCGGCGGCATTATTGACGTGTACCCGGTGACGGCCGAGCGGCCGATCCGGATCGAGTTCATGGGCGACGAGATCAGTTCGCTGCGTGCTTTTGATGTGCATTCGCAACGCTCGGCGACGCACGAAGAAATGAGCGAGAGTGTCATTCCGCCGGCGCGGGAATCGAGTGTGCGCCTGTTGTCGCCCGAGGGCGACACCGAACCGAATTTGCTTGATTATTTCACGACTGCGCCGCTGATCATCTGGCATGAATTCCGGCACACGCTGGCCGCGGTGAAGCGCATGGACGCGCAGGATCAGGCGCCGGACGCCTTGCGCCCCGGCCGGCGCTTCGACCGCTGGCTGGCGCGCAGCAACGCGTTGGCGACGCTGTATGCGCAGGAGCTGGCGGTCGACATTCCCGATCATTTGGCGGCAACCGCGCTGCAGCTGGCGACCGAGGCGCGGCATCTGGAGGTGATGCTCGAGGATGTGGCGGCGGCGCAACACTTGAAGCCGCACCAATATGCGCTGCGCACGTTTGCGCGGCAATTGGCGCACTGGCGCGAGCGGGAATACCAAGTGACTTTGGTGTGCGCGACGGAGGCGGAGCGGGATCGCCTGCGCGATTTGCTGCAGGAGGAATGCGGCGCGGTGGCGGACGGGTTGCAAATCCACGTCGGATTGCTGACCGAGGGCTGGATCTTGCCGGACTGCCGGCAGGTGATTGTCACCGATGATGAAATCTTCGCGCGGGTACACGTGCGGCGGCGGCGGATGCGGCGCGCGCGCCAGGGCCGGACCACGCCGATTGAAAATATCGCCAGCGTCAATGTCGGCGAGTGCATTGTGCATGTCAACCATGGCATCGGCCTGTTTGAGGGCATTCGCGTGATCGACCTGGGTGATGCACAACGCGAGATGGTGGTCGTGCGCTATGCCGACAATGCCTTGCTGTATGTGCCGCTGGAGCAGGCGCATTTGCTCGAACGTTATGCCGCGGTGGGCGACGGCGCGCCGCAACTCGACACGTTGGGCGGTGGGCGCTGGATGGCGCGGCGGACGCGCGCCGAGCATGCCGTGATGGACTTGGCGGCGGAATTGCTGGAGCGCCAGGCGCAACGCGCGGCGCAGCCCGGCCACGCCTTTGGCGCCGACAATGAGTGGCAATTGTCATTTGAAAAAGCGTTCCCGTATGCCGAGACGCCCGATCAATTGCAGGCCATTCATGACATCAAGGAGGACATGCAGCAGGCGCGCGCAATGGATCGGCTGATTTGTGGCGATGTCGGTTTTGGCAAGACGGAAGTGGCGATGCGTGCGGCCTTCAAAGCGGTGATGGACGGCAAGCAGGTGGCGATCCTAGCGCCGACGACCATTTTGGCGCAGCAGCATTTGCACACGTTTCGCGAGCGCATGGCGCACTATCCGGTGCGGGTCGAGATGCTGAGCCGCTTCGTCCATGCCCGCGAACAAAAAGCGACGGTGCGCGCCGTGGCCGCAGGCCAGGTTGATATCGTGATCGGGACGCACCGGCTGTTTGCCAAGGATGTGCGTTTTCAGGATTTGGGCTTGATGGTGGTGGACGAGGAGCAGCGCTTTGGCGTGCGCCAGAAAGAATTATTGAAAAAGTTCCGCGCGCTGGTGGATGTACTGGCCCTGTCCGCCACGCCGATCCCGCGCACACTGTACCAGTCCCTGACCAGTGCGCGCGACATGAGCACGATTCTGACCCCGCCGGAAGACCGCATGCCGGTCAAGACCTTGCTGATCAAGCGCGACTATCGGGTCATCCGCGAGGCAATCCAGCGCGAGCTGGCGCGCGGCGGCCAAGTCTTTTTTTTGCACAACCGGGTCGAGACGATCAACAAGGCCTGCGACACCTTGCGCAGCATCCTGCCGGGCGCGCGCCTGGTGGTGGCGCACGGGCAGATGGATGAAGATGAGCTGGCCGCCACCATGGATGACTTCGGCGCGCACAAATATGATGTGCTGGTCTGCACGATGATCATCGAGAGCGGACTTGACATTCCGAACGTGAACACGATCATTGTGGACAACGCGCACATGCTGGGGTTGGCGGACTTGTACCAGTTGCGCGGGCGGGTTGGGCGCGCCAACCGGCAGGCCTACGCTTATCTGGTGATTCCGAAGGACTTGGCCTTGGATGGCGCGGCGCGCCACCGGCTGAAAGCGTTGCTGGACAATACTGCGCTGGGCTCGGGTTACGCGATTGCCATGAAGGACCTGGAAATCCGCGGGGCCGGCAATTTGCTGGGCGCCCAGCAATCCGGGCACATTGCCGCGATTGGTTTTGGCCTGTACTGCCGTTTATTGCAGCGCGCGGTGCAATTATTGAAAAGTGGTGATCTGGCGCAGGTGCTGGCCACGCGCGCGGCGGAGCCGGCGACGGCGGAAGGCGAAGCGCCAACCCGTTATGACTGGCGCAAAGAAATTCCGCGCTGGCAACCACCAGGGCAGGGCGTCGAGCTGCATCTGCCGTTCAGCGGGAACATACCCGAGGAGTATGTCGACAGCCCGGCCTTGCGGCTGGATGTCTTCCGGCGGATCGGGCAGGTGACGCAGGTCAAGCAGTTGCGCGCCATTGAGGAGGAGTTGCGCGACCGGTTTGGGCCGGTGCCGGAGGTGACGCTGCTGGCACTGCGCTGTGCGGAAGCGCGGCTGCACGCGCGCTATCGCGGTATTGATTGCATTGAGATTGTGGAGGGCAAGGTGATCCTGCGGCGGCGCGGCGTGATCGTCAACCCGACCGATGTGTTTCCGCGGATTCAGCGGTTGACGCCGTTGGCGGCGATGGATGTGGTCTTGGCGACGTTGGCGCGGGTGCCTGGTCAGGGCACGCACTCCGGCCAACAGGCCTGAAATTCCGAGAGAGGGGAAAATGCGGGCCTGATGCGGCCACAGCTTTGTGCAGGGCCGGATGGTTAGGTAGGGCGGTCAGGCCCTGACCGCCGTTGCTGCATGCGCATGCACGCCGATGCTACAATGGCACAACAGCGACTGCGGCGGTCAAGGGCCTGACCGCCCTACCTGAGGTCTGCGCATAAATTGACAACCGCCGCTGAATATGCTATTCTCTTGTCCTGTGGAATGTTGGCGGAAGCCTCGTGTGCGAGAAAGTGCAAAGAGGCAGCCAGTAACTTGAAGAAGGAAAGCTGTACATGAAAGTAAGAACGTTTGTCATTGTTGCGATCGGCGCGCTGGGGGCGTTGCCATGGAGTATGGTGGCGCACGCCAATATGGGTATTGCTCAACTCTCGGCCCCGCTTGAGTATGCCACCAACAACTGGTATGCGTATGCCAGATTCAACGACTCAGCCAGTTGGAACGAGGCGGATGCATTGGTCGCCGCGCTGCCCCACCACAACGGCCTTTTGCCGATCCTGGCGACGTTTCCCACGAGTAATCAATATACTTGGTTTGTCAACCATATCACCAACTTCGCCAGCCCGAGCATTGGCGAGTGGGACATTGCCTGGATTGGGGCGACCAACGCCGGCGGTGGCATCTATGCGTGGGCGGTCACGGGCGGCACAATTGCAACCAACGCACCGCAATGGGATCATACCTATGCTCCTCAGCCGCAACCCGGATCGACGAATTACGCGGTCGCCCAACTGCTGGGTGCGTACGGCAATGTGTGGGCGACGTACCCTGTGGCCGAGGAGTTTGGCAACGCGATCGTGCAATACGTGGTGCCCGAGCCGGCGACACTCCTGATCGCGCTGGGCGGCCTTCTGGCCGTGGTGCTGCGCCGGGCAAGCCGTCGCGGCTGACCGCGCACACCGGTTTTCAATCAAGGGCGGCCGCACGGATGTTTCCTCCGTGCGGCCGCTGTTGCTTTTCGGCGCCGTATCCGATGGCGAACAACAACGCCAATGCCTGATGGTTCTGGACTCCAGAACTCCTGACATAGGGGTGTTAAAAATGTCCGCTTTATTGCGTCGGGATGTTGACGCGTTGCCGGCGACGCATGTTGATTACCCCCGCCCCAACAGGGCGGGAATGGATGGGCATGGACCGTTTCCCAGGGCGTTGCCCTGGGTTATATTCCGGTGCCCCGTCGGGGCACCACGGCCGCCCGCACTCCGCCTCGTAAATCGCAATTTGCAAAAAAAAAAGAGAGGCGCCCGAAGGCGCCCCTCTTAACAAACCTAACAGCAAGCCAGCTTACTTCTGCGGTGCCGGGAAGGCAGCGGCAGCCGTCGCACATGCATCGCGCTCGAGGTAAATCGGCTTGACGCAGAACGGCAGGTAGCTGTTGCCTTCGTCGGGCAGCAAGCCGAGGGTCAGGATGTCGCCGAGGCCGCCGAGCAACCGGCCAACCGCGTAGACCGAGCCTTTCACCGGGCCGATCACCAGACCGACAACGCTGTACTCATTGACATCTTTGAAGAGCCAATGCGTGACTTCGGTCGGGGAAACAACCATGTTCTCGATGCTGCGCTGCAAGCCTTTGGTCATCAAGGAACCGGTGTTATTCGACCACGCCGGAAAGCCTTCGGCGAGCGCGAGGCCAGCAACCAAGCTGGCTGCCAATGTTACTGCGATGATACGCTTCATACTATCTCCTAATGGTATCGTTACATGTGATTGCTGCCGTTTAGCAACGGCACCGACAACCACTTAATCCACTGTAGCATATTTGCCATGAAAATGCAAGCGGGTGCTGAATTGCCCTGAAATTCTGATATGAGAACGGGCGCTGCATTCCCGTGCGGCGATCCTGTCACGGTAGCCACCGGTGTAGAGCACGCAGACAAGTAGGGCGATCAGGCCCTTGACCGCCGCGGTCGATGCTGATCCCTTAGCACCGGCGTGCGCGCGCATGCAGCAACGGCGGGCAGGGCCTGACCGCCCTACCTCACCCTCCGGCCACGCACACGCACACGCAGCGGCAGCGGCAGCGGCAGCGGCAGCGGCAGCGGCAGCGGCAGCGGCAGCGGCAGCGGCAGCGGCAGCGGCAGCATTCGACGGCCGATTGACAGGCGGGCGGGCATCGTGCTATACTTGCCGCATGAAAACGACCTATGGGTGTGTGCTGGCATTGAGCGCGTTGCTGGCCGCCTGCAGCAGCACGATGCAGGTGCGCTCCGTGAATGTTCCGGTGAAAAGCACGGCGCAGTTCAACAGCTAGGGCAAGAAATGGTATCTGGATCGGATTGTGCTGCCGCCGACGAAGGACAACAACATTGGCATCCGGCGGTCGCTTGCGGGCGATTACTGGGCGCGGATCAATACCGAGAGCGACCTGCGCGCGTGGGCTGCCGGGCAATGGCGCCAATTCCTCGCGCGCCACCGGCAGATCGTGGTGAGCAAGCCGGCTGCGGCGGATTATTTTGTGCAGTGCGACATTACGCGCCTCGAAGTGATCAAAAAATACGAGTGGATCTGGAATGATAAATACAAGGCGGATCTCGCGATGATCGTGGCGGTGCGCGACCGGCAATCGGGCAAGGTGCTGTATACCCATCCGCTGGCGAAGGTCGTGTACAAGGAACGCGCGAATGATGACGCCGACCGCATTAGTGACGACGACATGCTGAATGCATGTCTCAACAGCGCGTTTCAAGAGGCGCTGGAAGGGCTGCAAATGCCCTGAGGCGGAAACCCCGCGCGCCGCGCGGCGAATGGAGTGTTGATCATCCAGCCGCTGGCGCATGCGCGTCAACTTAAGCGGCTGGAAGGCGCTTATACGAACGATGTGCCTGAAATTCCGCTATAAGTATTCCCTGGCGGCGATCCTGCCACGGTAGCCACCGGCGTAGAGCGCGCAGACAGGTAGGGCGGTCAGGCCCTTGACCGCCGCGGTCGTCGCTGCACCATTGTATAACCGGCGTGCGCGCGCATGCAGCAACGGCGGTCAGGTCCTGACCGCCCTACCGCTTTGGCTACGTCAGGTTCGCATTTTCCCCTTCAGACAGATGTGCTTGTTAAGTTGACGCGCATGCGCCGCTGGCAGGATCATGGGGTCTCTGGCGCAGATGCAGTTGCGGAACGGAAGGGCCGCCTACGGCAGGGCGGCGAGGACTTCCAAGGCGCTCTCGTAGCGGCCGAAGGGCGGAAACAAATAGATGCCGGCCACGCGCGGATGGCGCAGGGCTTGGCGCAGCATGTCCTGGGCGATGCAGATGCCTTCGTGCTGCTGGTCTTCCTTGGAGCGCGCGGCGCGCAGGCGCGCCATGATGTCGGCCGGGATCTGCATGCCGGGCACCTCGTTGTGCAGGAACTCGGCGTTGCGCAGGCTGGCCAGCGGCAGGATGCCGACGAAGAAGGGGAGCTGGCTGTGCTCCGTGGTAAGTTCGAGAAAGCGGTCGAGCAGTTCGGGCAAATACACCGGCTGGCAGAAAAAGAATTCAGCACCGGCTTCGACTTTGAGGGCGAAGCGCCGGGCCTCGTGCGCCAGATCAATCGCGCCGGGATTGCAGCCGGCGCCGATGACGAACTGGGTCTGGCCGCCCAAGTCGGTGTTGGCCAGGCCGATGCCGTGATTCATGTCGTTGACCATTTTGATCAGGCCGATCGCATCCACGTCAAAGACCGGCGTGGCGGCCTGGACGTTGCCGATCTTGGGCGGGTCGCCGGTGATCAGCATTACTTGATGAATGCCGAGTGCATGCGCGCCGAGCAAGTCCATTTGCATGCCGAGCAGATTGCGGTCGCGGCAGCAATAATGCACCAGCGTCTCAAGGCCGACCGTGTCGTGAATCAAGCGCGCGGAGGCGATCGGGCTCATGCGCGGCGTGGCGCGCGGCCCATCGGGAATATTGACGATATCGACGCCGCCATCCTTGAGCAGTTGTGCGCCGCGCAGCAAGCGGGCCGGGTCGGTGCCGAGGGGCGGGCTCAGTTCCACGCTGACCAGCGGGCGGGTGCGCGTGCGGTCGCACAGCTTGGCGCCGAAGGCGGAGCGCTGCGCGAGCGGGATCGGCGTGCGCGCGGCCTTGGTCGCGGCGCCGCTGACAAAT
>Ga0247841_10008559_pt1 | contig 14686 bp, 13 predicted proteins | sample LaCruzMarch2015__2_FD_192410 | JGI IMG/M metagenome (GOLD analysis project Ga0247841, IMG submission 192410) | Freshwater microbial communities from meromictic Lake La Cruz, Castile-La Mancha, Spain - LaCruzMarch2015_18m | ecosystem: Environmental > Aquatic > Freshwater > Lake | place: Spain...
GGATCGCAAGCTCGGCTTTTTCTTTATCCACCAGGTCTTTGCGTCCCGCCTTCTCAAAGCTTTCCATGCTTTCCCGGCGTTGTTTGGCCTGTTTGGTGATGATCCCAAGGACTTCCGAATCCTCGGCCTTATCCTTTTTGACCTGGATCAGATAATTTCCAAGGGCGCTTTTGAGCATTCGCAGTGTCGAAACCTTGACGGTATCTTTCGCCTTCATAGCCACAATGACATCCTTTTCGATCTGTTCCGATAAGTTCATAGTAATTCTCCTTTTTCCTGTAAGCCAGCTTTACGGTTTATAAAGACAGGGCTCTTACCAATCTTTTTCCACAGGCGGCGGGTTTTTGTTGACCGGCGGCCGACGAAGGTCCTGAAGTTCCTTTTCTGATTCTTTTAGAGCGTCCAGAATGTTCAGGGCGTTATCCATGCTCATTTGACCCTGGAGCGGACGTTTTTGCTGTCCCTGACGCTCATCCTGAGCGCTTTTCTTCTGCTCTTGCTGGTTCTGTTGTTCTTCCGATTCCTTTTGCTGCTGATCTTTTTGTTCTTGAGACTGTTCTTGGTCCTTTTTTTGCTGCTCTTCTTGTTTTTCTTTATCTTTTTGTTCCTGATCTTTTGTTGTTGCTGCTGCTGCTGTTGATCTTGATCCTGCTGATCTTGGGGTTTTGGCTGTTGCTGTTGGTCTTGATCTTGCTGATCTTTCTTCTGATCCTTGTTCTGCTGGTCTTGATCTTTTTGGTCTTTGCCCTGTTGCCCCTGATCTTTCTGGTCCTGCTGGCCTTGGCCCTGGTTTTGCTGTTGGTCCTGTTTATCTTTTTGCTGATCTTTCTTTTGTTCATCCTTTTTCTGATCTTCCTTTTTTTGCTCCTGGTCTTTTTTATCAATTTTGTTCTTCTGTTTCTGCAGGAATTCAAGATTGTACTTGGCATCTTTGTCGGTCGGATCCAGTGCGATGGCTTTCTTGTAGGAATCGATCGCTTCTTCGAAGTTTCCAAGCCGGTATTGGGCGTTTCCACTATTGTAGAGCGCACGAGCTTTTAACTTTGGATCCTGAGCTTTTTTAACTGCGGTCTCGAGATCCTGAGCTGATTCCTGAAGGGAATCAACCTTGTAAAGCGCCGTCCCAAGATCATAGAGCACTTCCGGCGAGTCGGGATTCTTGACTTGGACCTTGCGGTAGGCTTCAAGCGCAGATTGATATCGTTTATTTTGAAAATGTTCGTTCCCTTTTTTGACCGTATCCTGCGAAGTCTCAAAAAATCCTGTAAAAAGGAAAAAGGCGGCGAGGCAGGCCATCAAAGCCGGACTTTTGCTGTTTTTCCGGCGGATAAGCATCTCGGCGGCTAGAAAGATCAGCGCGAGGATCAGGAGCACCTGGTACTGGTCTTCGCGTTCCACGACCATTTTTTCAGCAAACTGCTGTTCCCCCCAACCCCGAAGATGTTTCAGGACGATATCGACTTCTTTTTCACCCGGTGTCGCGGGAAGGTAGATTCCGCCTGTTTCTTTGGCAAGCCGTTCCAGAAGCGGCTGATTGAGCCGGGTGAGTACCATTTGCCCACTGCGGTCCTTCTTGAATCCCGAGCGCTCCCCTTTTTCATTCTTGAGGGGAATGGGCTCCCCTTCCGCGGTCCCCAAGCCTATGCAATAGATCCTGACATTAGCTTGCTTGGCTTTCTCGATAGCCTTCTCAACGCCGCCTTCCTGGTCCTCTCCATCCGTAAAGAGGATCAAGGCTTTGTATTTGAGCTCCTTTTGGGGAAAGGCACGGATTGCTAAATCGACGGCAGAAAAGAGCGATGTTCCGGGGTCCGGAAGAAATCCCACTTGGACAGCGTCCAGGAACAGGAGGAATGCCGCGTGATCGAGCGTCAGCGGCGTTTGGAGGAATCCTGAGCCCGCGAAAGTCACCATGCCAACGCGGTCGCCGCGGAGGTTCCGGATGAACGTTTCGATCTCAAACTTCGCTTTTTCTAGGCGATTGGGCTTGATGTCTTCGGCGAGCATGCTGAGTGATGTGTCGACCATGAAGATGATGTCCACGCCCTTGCGCTGGGCCGTCCGTTTTTCATCCCCCCATTGTGGACGTGCGAGCGCGAGCACGAAACAAAGGACGGCAAACGTCATAAGGACCGCGCGAACAAGCCATTCGTTTTTCCGGTGGCCTTCGATCAGTTTTGAGAGGAGTGTCTCATCTGAGACCAGCCGATGAACGCGTTTCTGCCAGAGTTTATGAGCGAAAACATAGAACACCAGAACCGCGGGCACCAACCACAGATAAAGAAAGTATTCGGGTCGGAAGAATTGCATCAGGGCACCCGACTTTCAAATGAGAAAAGAATCGGGAGGCCGGTGTTGTCCTGATGAACCATTTGGAAAATAAAGATATTCATCAGGGCACCTTGAGGAGCAGGGTTCGGCGTAAAAAGATATCGAGAAGAAGCAACAAAAGCGCAGGAATCAGGAAAATCGGAAACAGTTCGTTATAACTCCGGTACTCCTTAACCTTGACTTCGCTTTTCTCAAGTTTGTTGATCCGTTCATAGATTTCGGAGAGTGCCACGGGATCGCGTGCCCGGAAGAAAAGACCTCCCGTGATGTCGGCAATGCGTTTCAGGGTCGTTTCGTCGATCTCCACATTGGCCTGGACATAACGCTTGCCGAAAAGCGGATCATCGACCGGAAAAGGTACCATGCCACCCTTGCCGACCCCGATCGCGTAAACCTTGATGCCGAAGCTTTTGGCGAGTTCCGCAGCGGTGATCGGATCGATATTTCCGGAGTTATTTTCACCGTCTGTGATCAAGATGATGACCTTGCTTTTAGCGTTGGAGTCCCGGAGGCGATTTACTGCGGTTGCGATGCCCATGCCGATAGCGGTGCCGTCCGCGATCATCCCGACCCGGATCTCGGAAAGCAGTTCGATCAGGATACGGTAATCAAGGGTGAGTGGACACTGGGTGAACGACTTTTTAGCGAATACCACAAGCCCGACGCGGTCGTTCTCGCGGCCTTTGATGAACTTGATGGCTTCCTGTTTCGCGACATAGACACGGTTCTCCGGCTGAAAGTCTTCGGCGAGCATGGAACCCGAGATGTCGAGCGCGATCATGATATCGACGCCGTTGGTCTGGTATTCTTTATCGCTTGAAATGCTGGAGGGGCGCGCGAGCGCCGCGATGACAAGCAGGAACATAATGGCGCGCAGGAACGGCAGGATCCTTAAGAGGAGCATTCGCAGTGTCGTAGGCCGATCCTTGAGAAGCGCCAGGGACGAGAAAGCGAATTCGAGTTTTTCCCGGCGCACAGCCCAAAGAAAGATCGGGGGCAGAAGAAGCACAAGCAGGAAGAATGCCGGGTGCCTAAACACCATGGGATGCCTCCACGAGGGCCTGTTCCAGGACGGGAATGGATTCTTTGATGATCTCTTCGGCTTTCTTGTTGATCTGGATGATCTCGGGGGCCGTGGGGATCCACTTTGCGAATTTTGCAAGATCTGAGGCATCGAGAACATGCTGGATCTTTTGATAAAGACCGGCTTCGAGATGCAGGGGCCGGAGTGCGCGAAGGATCTCGCTCGTGGTCAGTTCCACGGCAAGGATATTATAACGTTTTTCAAAATAGACCCTTAGGATCTCAGAAAGGCGCAAGTAGTATATTTTGATGAACCCGCGCTTGAGAAGATCGGATTCAAAAAGTTCGCTGAGATGCAAAAGCGCTTCTTCTTCAGGGGTTAAGGGCGATGGCGGAAGTTGAAAGACATTTTTTTTCTTACGAAGCGCATGGTAGAGGAAATAGCCAGCTGCGAGAAGTGCCAGGGCAAGAAGCGTCCAGAGGAGTTTTCCCAAGCGCAGTTTGTACGGAACGACGGATTTGACATCGCGGATATCCTCTTGAGGATCCCCTCCCGCAACGCTCTTGACGGTTAGATAGAGTTTGTTCGTCTGAATGCTTTTCTCGGGTTGTCCGTTCTTTTGGTACCTGATGGTCACGGGGTCGAGGATGAATTCGCCAAGTCGATAGGTTGTGAGAATGAATTTGCGGCCCGTAAGGACCTTTTTCTTTTGCTTTTTATGGATGTCCTCGATCTTTTTGATTTCAAGGATGTCCGAAGAAGGTGCCGGGATATCGGAAAGAACTTGGATATCCGGAGCATGTTCGACCGTGACCGTGTAAGTGACCGGGTCTCCGATCGTGAGAAATGCCTTATCAACTTCAGCCTTGACGCGGATATCGTCCGTGCTTGCCGCAAGACACGGATCGCAGAAGATTGCGACGAGCAGAAGCGCGAAGAAAAAAGACTTCTTCATTTATGTTCCCTGCTCTTGAAGAACTTGAAAAGCGGTTCGATGTAGGAGGTGTTTGCCGGGATATCGATACAGTCGATCTGAAGGCGTTTAAAGAGTTTTTTGAGGGCGGCCTGCTTTTCATCGGCCGTCTGGCGGAAGCGTCTTTGAAATTGGGACGATGTCGTGTCGACGAGCATTGTTTTTCCGGTTTCCCGGTCCACCAGTTCTATCAGTCCAACCTTCGGAAATTGTTGTTCGAGCGGATCATGGAGATGAATGGCAATGACGTCATGTTTCTGGCTGAGAATCTTGAGAGCCTTCTCATAGCCTTCATCCATAAAGTCCGAGATCAGAAAAATGACCGATGTTCTTGTCTGGACCCGGTAAAGATATTCCAGGGCTCCGGAAAGTTGGGTCTTTTTTTTCTTGGGTTGATACCCGAGAACTTCGCGAATGACACGAAGGGCATGATTTCGCCCTTTCTTGACCGGGATAAATTTTTCGACGCCTTCGGTGGCGATAAGGAGCCCCGTCTTGTCGTTATTTTTAACAGCCGAAAAGGCAAGAATGGCCGTAATTTCGGCGGCGATCTCGGATTTGAGCTTGTCCGTGGATCCGAAATACTGCGAGCCGGACATGTCGACGGCAAAAAGCACCGTAAGCTCACGGGTCTCGACGAATTTTTTGACGAAGGGATGCTGGGAACGGGCGGTGACGTTCCAATCAATGGTGCGGATATCATCACCCGGGACATATTCCCGGACGTCTGCGAACTCGATCCCCTGGCCTTTAAAGACGGATTCGTACTCTCCTCCAAAGAGGTCATTGACCAGTCGGGTCGTGCGAATTTCGATCTTCCGGACTTTCTTCAGGAGCGCAGCGAGGATCATGGTTTGTGAAACTCCAGTACTTCGTGCTTAGCTTAAAATCACGGGACTTCGACCTGATCGAAGATCTTTTTGACGATGTCGTCGGACGTGATGTCTTCGGCCTCTGCCTCGTAGGTCACGAGTACGCGATGCCGTAGAACGTCCGTTCCGATCTGTTTGACGTCATCCGGGGTCACATAACCTCGGCCCTGGAGAAAGGCGTTGGCTTTGGCTGCCAATGTCAGCATGATGCTTGCGCGCGGCGAAGCACCGTAGGAAATAAGAGGTTTCAGGTCCTCAAGCTTGTAATCCTGGGGGTTGCGTGTCGCGAATACAAGGTCGAGGATATAATCCTTCACTTTTTCATCGATATAGATCTGATGCATCAATTGGCGCAAGGCCATGATGCGGTCGATATCCAACACAGGATTTACCTGAATGACTTTTCCGCTCGCCATGCGTTCCAAGATCTCTTTTTCTTCCTTTTTGCTTGGGTAGCTCACGACAAGTTTTAGCATGAACCGGTCCACTTGGGCTTCCGGAAGAGGATAAGTCCCCTCCTGTTCGATGGGGTTCTGGGTAGCGAGGACGAGAAAAGGGACCGGTAACGGGAAGGTTTCGTTCCCGATCGTAACTTGGCGTTCCTGCATGGCCTCCAGGAGCGCGCTTTGGACCTTGGAAGGCGCCCGGTTGATCTCATCAGCCAGGACGATATTCGTGAAAATAGGGCCTTTTTTGGTCGTAAAATGGCCATCCTTGGGGTTATAGACCAATGTCCCGACCACATCAGCCGGCAGAAGGTCAGGGGTGAACTGGATACGCTGGAATTGGGCCGCAATGGCCTGGGAGAGGGTCCTGACGGAAAGGGTTTTGGCAAGTCCCGGGACACCTTCGATCAGGATATGTCCATCTGCCAAAAGAGCCATGAGGAGTCGGTCCACGAGGTATTGCTGACCGACGATGACCTTTCCGATCTCCCGGATGAGGTCTTTCAGGGATGAGCTGGCATCACGAATCTTGGCGTTCACTTCTTGGATCGAGCTGTCCATAAGGTTCTCCTTTTGAGATGTTAAAAGTTCGAATTTCCAATGATAATCTTGCCTTTTACATATTGCAAGAGGGTCTTTTGCATTCGGTCGAGAACGTGTGAAGGAATATCTTGTCGCGAGAATTGCATCTCGGTCAGTTGTTCAAAAAGCCTGGAAATCTCATTCCACTCCCCCGTCGGAAGCCCCTTAGCTTTCAGGAATGAAAGAATTTCAGTGCTGGTGGTTATCTTGGAAGGGACAGCATAATAAGTTACGATAACGGTCCGCAGCTGATTGAACCAGTGTGTTAATTTTGTTTTGGAATCCGGCGAGGTAAAAGTCGCGATGGATTCTTCCGCCTTCGCATAAACACGCTGCTTCGGGTCTGGCGGTGGAACGTTCCGGGCGGCTGCCCGTGCTTTCAAAAGTCCTCCCATCTTGAATCCGGCGAAGATCACCGCCAAAAGACCGATGGCGGTTCCCAGCCACAACAGGGTCACTTTAAAAGGAATGCTCGGAACTACTTTGATCTTTTGTTCCGGAACGAGGATAGGGATCCACGGTTCCGTTTCGGTTTTGCGATAGCTGATCTCAAAAGGATAGATAATGGCCGTTCCGGTTTTAAGGGGGCGGAATTCGTAAAGAAGAGTTTGCGAAACAGTCGCGCCTGTCTCTTGGGACTGGTTTTGATTTTCGAGTGTCAGATTTTCAAGTTTGGGTTCTAAGGAGTTTATTTCATACGGACCCTCGACCTCTGGCCATTCGAGCCGGATCTTCAGGGTTACGCTCTGGTCGGTGGCGATTTGCTTGGCAGGAGGTTCAATCTTAAGGCGCGGAGCGGCGAAGCTCAAGGGTACGAAGGCCCCGATCAGGATCGAGCACAACAAAATGTATTTCAGACGATAAGGCATTAGTCTTCTTTAGCCTTGCTTCTTCCGGGAAGCATGGAACGGGAAACGCCTGCGCTCATCGCCAAACGTTTCCCGTTCCCCGAGTTGGTTATTCTTTTTTCTTCTTCTTTTCCTCGTCGTCGACCACTTCATAATCAGCATCTACGACGCCGTCGTCTTTCTTTTCTTCTGTCCCGGGAGCTGCTCCACCCTTGTTGCCTGCTTTTTTGGCCGCCTCTTCATACATTTTTTGGGCGATGGTGTGGGATGCGGTTGCGAGTTTTTGCCCGGCTTTTTCAAGTTCATCCTTGGATTCACTCGTAAGCGAAGTTTTCGCTTCCTTTAGGGCTTCTTCGACTTTCTTTTTCTCATCTTCCGAGACCTTGTCGCCGTGTTCTCGCAGGGTTTTCTCAGTGGCATAGATGAGATTATCGAGTTGATTGCGGGCCGTGATGATCTCATGTTTTTGTTTATCCTCGTCCGCATGGGCCTGTCCTTCCTTAACAAGCTTCTCGACCTCATCCTTTGAAAGCCCGGAGGAAGATTCGATGCGGATCTTTTGTTCTTTTCCCGTGCCGAGATCTTTGGCCGACACGTGGACGATACCGTTCGCGTCGATATCAAAGGTCACCTCAACCTGCGGCATGCCTCGCGGCGCGGGTGGGATGCCTTCCAGATTGAATAGCCCCAGCACGCGGTTGTTCGCAGCCATTTCGCGTTCTCCCTGGAGAACTTTCACGGTCACGGCGGTCTGATTGTCCGCGGCGGTCGAGAAGATCTCGGATTTTCGTGTCGGGATCGTGGTGTTGCGCTCGATCAGCTTCGTCATGACGCCGCCCAAGGTTTCGATGCCGAGTGAAAGCGGAGTTACGTCCAGGAGCAGGATGTCTTTCACATCCCCTTTCAAAACGCCTCCTTGAATTGCGGCACCAACTGCCACGACTTCATCCGGGTTGACGCCCTGATGCGGGACTTTCTTGAAAAGATCTTTGGCCTTCTGGACCACGGCCGGCATGCGTGTCATACCGCCCACCATGATCACCTCATCGATATCCTCGGGTTTTACGCCGGCGTCTTTCATCGCCTTCAAACAAGGATCCACGGTGCGTTCGATTAGATCGGCGACCAGTTGCTCGAGTTTCGCGCGGGTCAGCGTCAAAAGCAGGTGCTTCGGCCCGGAGGCATCGGCCGTGATGAACGGCAGATTGATCTCCGTGCTTTGCGCCGTGGAAAGCTCGCACTTCGCTTTTTCTGCGGCTTCTTTCAGGCGCTGGATCGCCATGCGGTCCTTCGAGAGGTCGATGCCGTCGGTCTTCCTGAATTCCGCGATGAGCCAATCAATGACCTTTTGATCGAAGTCATCGCCGCCCAAGTGCGTGTCGCCGTTCGTGGCTTTCACTTCGAAAACGCCCTCGCCGATATCGAGAATGGAAATATCGAAGGTTCCGCCGCCGAGGTCGTAGACCGCGATGGTTTCATCTTTTTTCTTGTCCATCCCGTACGCGAGCGCGGCCGCAGTCGGTTCATTGATGATGCGCAGGACTTCGAGCCCCGCGATCTGTCCCGCGTCTTTGGTGGCCTGGCGCTGAGAATCGTTGAAATACGCCGGGACGGTGATGACGGCCTGCGTGATTTTCTCTCCGAGGTACATTTCCGCGTCGGCTTTGAGTTTCTGAAGGATCTTTGCCGAGATCTCCGGCGGCGTGTAATCCCGTTTTTCCTGCGGGATATAGAAGACCGCTTCGCCATGCTTGCCCGCCTTCACCTTGAACGGGACCAGTTGGATTTCGTGGATGGCTTCTTCCTGACGCCGTCCCATGAAACGCTTGGCGCTGAAGATCGTATTTTCCGGATTGGTCACGGCCTGGCGCTTGGCCGTTTGTCCCACCAATTGCTCGCCGTTCTTTGTGAACGCGACAATAGAGGGCGTGGTACGGTTGCCTTCCTTGTTTTCGATAACCTTGGGATCACTGCCCTCGATAATCGCCATGCACGAATTGGTTGTTCCTAAGTCAATTCCTAAGATTTTTCCCATGTTAGTTTCTCCTTTTTATGTTCGTTAATTACGACACTTACATCTTTTATTCATCAATTATCATGCCAATATGCCTGGAAATATGAAATCTTAACCCTATTAATTTCAATGAGTTACAGCCGATCATTTTTCGAGTCCTGAATCGAACCATTTGGGTGAGCCATAATGGCGCAACGTTTTGTAACTAAACGGCAAAAAAATTTAAACGATTTTATATTCCTCCAGCTTTCGGTAAAGGGTTCTTCTGGAAATGCCGAGTTTTTCGGCGGCGTTGGACTTGTTTCCCTTGGTTTCCACAAGCGCGCTTCGGATGAGTTCTTTCTCAGCGTCCGTGATTCTCGTTATTCCTTGAAGCGGGACATTTCCGTTAGTCCTGGGGCCCCGCGGTCCTCCCTGCCGGAGATCTTCAGGGATCTGTTCCAGAGTCAGCAGGTCGCCGGAACTTAGAACGATCATTCGTTCCACGATATTTTTGAGTTCGCGGATATTCCCCGGCCAGTTATATTGTACGAGTGCATCGAGCGCGTCTTTGGCGATCCCGCGTATTTTTTTCGTGTTGAGCGCGGCATATTGCTGGATAAAGGAGTTTACAAGCGGAGCAATGTCTTCTTTCCGCTCGCGCAGCGGCGGGACTTTCAAATAAATAACATTGATGCGGTAATAAAGGTCTTCGCGGAATTTTTGTTGCCGTACTTCCTCCAGGAGCGTTTTATTGGTTGCGGCAATGAGGCGAACATCAACCTTGATCGTTTTGGTTCCGCCTACACGTTCGAATTCGCCTTCCTGGAGCACGCGGAGGAGCTTCACCTGTGTGTCTTTGGTGATCTCGCCGATCTCGTCCAGAAAGAGACTCCCCTGATGCGCGCGTTCGAACCGTCCTTTTTTTCGGTCTGTGGCGCCGGTGAAAGCGCCTTTTTCATGGCCGAAGAGTTCGCTTGAGAGAAGTGTGTCCGTGAGCGCGGCACAATGGACCGCGATGAAAGGATACTGTTTTCTCGGGCTGAGATCATGAATGCGACGGGCGATAAGTTCTTTGCCGGTGCCGCTTTCCCCTTCGATCAGGACGGACGCGTTTGAGGCTGCGATCTTATCGACGGTTTTTAGAAGCTCTTTCATTTTTTGAGAATGTGCGATAAGCCGGCCCTGGTCATAGCGCTCTCTGAAAAGTTCTTGCTTGAGTTCCCTATTTTCTTCTTCCAGTTGATGACTGTTGAAGGCTTTTTTGACAAGAAATTCAAGTTCTTCAAGATTGACGGGCTTTGTCAGGTAGTAGAAAGCGCCTTTTTTCATGGCCTTGACCGCGTCTTCTACAGAACCATAAGCGGTGAGCAGGATGACTTTCGCGGTGGGGGCCTCGGCTTTGATCGATTCCAGAAGCGCTATGCCGTCCATTTCCGGCATCCGGATATCCGAGATGACAAGGTCAGGGTGCTCCTTTTTAAAAAGCTCCAAGGCTTCCTTGCCGTTCGTAGCGGTCATGACATCATAGTCCAGACCTTGAAGGAATTGGGTCAAGCCTTTTCGGGCATTGGCTTCATCTTCGACAAGCAGGATACTTTCAAACATGACGACTAACCTCCCTTGGATGGATGGTAATGCGGCAATTGAAGCTGGGGTTCCCGGATCGGTAATAAGATCTTGAACGTAGTCCCCTTGTTCAGCTTACTCGCCACTTCGATCTTGCCGCCGTGCTCAGCGACGGCGTCATAGACCATCATAAGACCGAGTCCTCCCCCCTCTGGCTTGGTGGTGTAATAGATGTCAAAGATCCTGGAGAGATCTTTTTCATCAATGCCACACCCTGTGTCCGCGATGGTCACGATGGCGCAATGCTGTTTATGTATCAGCGTGATCTTGAGCGACCCGCCTTTGGGCATGGCCTCCAGGGCGTTCTTGATCAGGTTCATAAAGGCGTAATAAAGGCGTTCCCGGTCCATCAGAAATCCCGGAAGTCCTTTATCCTTCGAGAATTTTACAAGGACTTTAGCGACATCCAATTGCGGTTTCAAGAAAGAGAGCGCGTCGTCGATCACATCGTTCAGATTGTCCAATTGAAAACGAAGCGGCGGTTTGCGTGTAGCCTTGAGAAAATTCCGGATAATGCGATCGAGTCGCCGGGTCTCATCCTGAATATCACTTAACGAGGCGGCGATCTCCTTTCGCTTGTCACCGGGAAGTCCGGCGAGGCGCTTCTTTAAAAGTTCCAGATGGATCGTGATGGCGTTCAAGGGGTTCCCGATCTCATGAGCAATGCCACCCGCGAGCCGTATCAGGCTTTCCATGCGTGAGAGCATGGCGGCTTCGAATTCCTGTTCTGTGCGTGATGTGATATCCGAAAGGAGTATGACGAAATTTGTTTTCCCGTCCTGTTCTCCGGGGAGAATCGTGACGCGAAGCTGCATTTCCTGGGGGGAAAGAATCTTGAGGTCATGGACTGTGCGGATTCTGGAAGTTACGACATTCTCCTTCAGAAAATCCGCAAAGGAAGGATCTTGAGTCTGATCCCAGAGAGGCTGTTTTGCTCCGGTGCGGACATTTCCCAGCCAATCGGCGGCTCTTGGATTGATGAAAACCGGAAGGCCTTCCGTATCCGTAATGATAACCCCTTCTTCCAGGTTTTTGCATACTTCTTCGAGTTGAAGATTTTCCCGAGCCGCTTCGAGAAGTTTAAGATAAAGAGAATCTTTTTCGATTTGCGGAAGACGAGGTTTTAACCGTTTTACGAAATCAAGCTTTTCGCTCATGGATTTCTTTTACTCCTTTGGCATTCTCGATGAAGGCCCGGAGCAGCCGTGGGTCTTTAGTTCCGGGACTGGACTCGACGCCGCTCGCGACATCGACGGCGAAAGGGCGCACCTTTTCAATGGCCTGCGCTACATTAAGCGAGTTGAGCCCTCCCGCCAGGAAAAGCTTGTCGTGAACATAGGGTTTATCCTCAATAATGCTCCAGTCAAATGGGATGCCGGAGCCGCCTTTCTCGGAATGCGAATAAGTATCAAAAAGAAATGCACTGACATTGTATTCCCCGATCCGTTTCAGGCTCATAGCGTCCTTTACATGAAAGGTTTTGATGATCTCATAACCTTTCTGCATAAATGAGTCACAATAGAGCGCGGTTTCTTCGCCGTGGAACTGGAGGAATTTGAGCCCCAGGCGTTGGGCGATCGCCTCCACTTCTTTTTTAGGTTGATTACAAAAAACCCCCACAGTATTTTTAAAATCCGTAAGTTTGATGAGGATTTCCGCCGCTTTTTCGACCGTGATCACACGTTTGCTTGCCGGAGCAAAAATAAAGCCTAGATAGTCTGCTCCAAGGTCCGCGGCCAGCTGCGCATGTTCGTAATTCGTATTACCGCAAATCTTGACGCGCGTCATACGGATTCCTCCGCGATAGAACCCTCTTTTTTTCCGAGCAACCTCTGGAGCGTAGCGGCGATGTCTTTGGATTTCATCAACGCTGAACCGATGAGAAAAGCATTTGCGCCGAGGCTTTTATACATCATCAGCTCTTCATGCGTGCGGAGGCCGCTTTCTACTACGATAGCGGTCCCCTTCGGGATATGCGGGATAAGCTGTTTGGCGCGTTCAGGATCGACCTTGAGCGTCTTAAGGTCCCGATTGTTGATTCCGATGATTGTGGCTCCCGCCTCGACGGCTTTTTTGAGTTCCGCGTCCGAATGGACCTCGACCAATGCGTCTATTTGCAATTCCTTTCCCAGGGTGATCAGATCTTTTAATTCCTCTTCGCTCAGGATCGAGGCGATCAAGAGGAATGCGTCAGCCTCGAGGAGTGCCGTCTCATAAAGTTGAAAACGATCAAAGATGAAATCCTTTCGGAGGAGCGGTAGCTTTGTGACTTGGCGAACGGTTTTGAGATAACTGGGACGGCCTTTGAAAAAATGCGGCTCCGTAAGCACGGAGATTGCGCATGCGCCGGCATATTCATACAAACTCGCGATGCGGAGGGGTTGAAAATTTTCCCGCAGTATGCCTTCCGAAGGTGATGCCTTCTTAAGTTCGGCGATGATGTTGAGATGTCGAGTGGACAGGATCGCGCTTTTGAAAGACCGGGGCTTCGGCCGTTCGGCTTTCTCGATAATACGCTGAAGCCGCGCGAGTGGCATACGCTGTTTCAGTTCGTCGAGGTCTTTTCGTTTCTGCAGAAGAATTTCGTTCAGGATCATATCAGTTTGACAGAGTTTTGAGCTGTTGAAGGACACGAAGGGCATTCCCGGAATCGATGGATTTTTGAGCGAGCGCGATCCCCTCGTGGACGGTTTTTGCTTTTTGGCATATCAAAAGTCCGTAGGCGGCGTTCAGAACGATCGTGTCCCGCGCCGCTCCTTTTTCTTTGCCGGTCAAAATATTTTGAGCTCTTAGTTTACTGTTTTTTATGGAAGCGACCCAAAGGTCCCGGGGTTTTGCAGCCTTGAGACCCAAAGAACGCGGACGGATCACGGTCATCCGTACCTTATTCGGTGTGACCCATGCGACGGTCGTCGGGGTCGAAGTCGAAATTTCGTCCATTCCATCCTGGCTGTGGCATACGAGGGCGCTTTTCCGGCCCAATTTTGCAAGGACTTCGGCATAAAGCGGAATCAAGCGTTTTTGAGCGACGCCTACAAGTTGATAATCCAACCGGAGCGGATTGACCAAAGGGCCGAGCAGATTGAGGATGGTAGGTCGTTTCAAGGAGCGACGTAAGGGCTGCATTTTTGAAAAAACAGGGTGATGATAAGGCGCGTGAAAATAACCGAGTCCGGATCGTTGTGTTGCGTAGATCATTCTTTTACGGGACGCGGCGAGTTTGACACCAAAGGCTTCCATCAAGTCCGAACTTCCGGATTTTGAAGAAATGGCGCGATTGCCATGCTTGGCGATCTTTCCTCCAGCTCCTGCGATGACTAAGGCCACCAAAGTCGAAATGTTGATCGTCTGACGGCCGTCCCCTCCCGTGCCGCAAGTATCCATGACTCCCGAGATCTTGGTTTTAGTGGTTTTTTCAAGAGCCTGCAGTGCCTGGACGCAGCCGAGGAGTTCGTCGGCGGTTTCCCCCTTGAGGCTGAGCAGGAGCAAAAAGCTTTTGGCTTTTGTAAAAGGAATAGCGCCTGTGAAAAGCAGGTTGAAAAATTTACGAGCGTTTGCAAGCGATAAAGACCGGCCCGTCAGGAGCTGGGCGAGAATCCCATTGAGCCAGGACGGACTCTTCTGCTCGGTTTTCTTGGTCACTTGGAAAGGCCTAAAAAGTTCTTGAGAAGTTGCATGCCGGAAGCGGTCATAATGGATTCGGGATGAAATTGAACGCCCCAAGTCGGATAGGACCGGTGTTTCAGTCCCATGATCTCTCCTTCCCGGGTCCAAGCCGTAATCTTGAGCGTGTCCGGCAGGGATTTTCTTTCGACAAGCAGTGAATGATAACGCGTGGCAACGAACGGGTTCGGAATGCCTTTAAAGAGCGGATCCTTGTCGTGATAGATCTTGGAAGTTTTGCCGTGCATAATGTTCGCAGCACGGACAACTTTGCCGCCAAACACATGGCCGATCGCTTGATGGCCGAGGCAAACTCCCAGGATCG
>Ga0247841_10008561_pt1 | contig 14681 bp, 10 predicted proteins | sample LaCruzMarch2015__2_FD_192410 | JGI IMG/M metagenome (GOLD analysis project Ga0247841, IMG submission 192410) | Freshwater microbial communities from meromictic Lake La Cruz, Castile-La Mancha, Spain - LaCruzMarch2015_18m | ecosystem: Environmental > Aquatic > Freshwater > Lake | place: Spain...
CGACGCAGACGCCATCAATCCATGTCTCCATCACGCGGAACCCCACCAAGTCATGCAGGCGCACGACATCCGCCGGATCGCCCGGCCGCAGCAGACCGCAGCGCAGGCCATAATGCTCAACCGGGTTCAAGCACGCCGCTCCCAGCACGTTGAACAGCGGGACCCCGTGGGCGACCGCGCGGGCGCAGAGCTGGTTGATGTGACCCTCGAGCAAATCGTCCGGATGCTTGTCGTCGCTGCAGAGCATGCACGAGGCCGGATGCTCGGACAGCAATGGCCAGAGCTCCTCGAAGTTTTTCGCCGCCGAGCCTTCGCGGATGAGAATCTTCTGCCCGAGCGCGAGTTTTTCCCGCGCTTCGTCGATCTGGAAACATTCGTGGTCGGTCTCGATCCCGGCCGAGACGTAAGCCTTGAGCTCGTCGCCCCGCAGGCCGGGGGCATGACCATCTATGCGTTTGCCGTAGCGTTTCGCGAGGGCGAGTTTTTCCATCACGACCGGATCCCGGTGGATCACACCGGGGAAGTTCATCATTTCGGAGAGATAGACGAGCGATGCATCGCGGCAGAGTTCCTCGACCTCCGCCGGACCCAGCGTGGCGCCGGCCGTTTCAAAGGTGGTCGCGGGCACGCAGGAGGGGATGCCGAAATGAATCTTCATCGGCGTCTGCGCGGCCAGCCTCTGCATGTAACGCACGCCCTCGAGACCGAGGACATTGGCGATCTCATGCGGGTCCGACACCGTGCCCGTCGTGCCGTGGATCACCGCGATGCGCGCGAACTCCGGCGGCGTCAGCATGGAACTCTCGATGTGGACATGGGCATCGATGAAACCCGGACACAAGTATCCCGGCTCCGTCACCGTCTCGTCCTCACGGACTGCGACAATTTTCCCCTCCGCCACCTCGATCACGCCGGCAAAGATGCGCTGGTTGGGGATGTCGAGGATTTGGCCGCGGAGTTGCATGGGAGCGGAAGTGTTCAGTGGTTCAGTGTTCGGTTTTCAGGAGTAAACATCCGCGCTGCGTTTCGTGACTGTCTCCATAGCAGAAACTGGAACACGGAAAACTGAAACACTGAAAACTCCTCCGATGCGCGTCAACGAATCACCCGGTGCGTCTCAACCAACCGGTTGTTGTAAAACTTCACCCCTTCATCGGCCAGGAGGCTCAGCTTCCGGGTCAGCGCGTTGCCTTGGCGCTTGCCCTGAAAACCGCCGGGCGTCAGATCCGCCGCGATCACGCGGTGGCAGGGGACCTGAGGGGCGAAAGGATTGGCCCGCAGGGCCTGACCGATGGCCCGCGGCGATCCGCAGCCGATCCGCCGCCCCAGCGCCGCATACGTGATCACCCGGCCAGCCGGAACCTTGACCAATGCCGCATACACCCGGCGGGCGAACGGCGAGACGTCCGAGGATTTCATCACGGAAGCAAACAACGCCGCCTCGGCGAAGGCAAGGTCCGCGCGCTGGTTTGGGAATGGGACGAGGGCGTCCCAAATCCTTGATGAGGTAGGGGCGGCTGGCCCAGCCGACCGCACCATTTCTCTTCAACCTAGGCAGCGGCCGGCTGAGGCCAGCCAGCCCTACCAACAGAACGAAAAAACCTCCGTCACCCCGCGAACGCGATGAACACGAGGCGGAGCCTCAATTTCCCGACACATCCTCCGGCGCATCGGCCAAAACCCGATACATCGGGCCGAGGCCTTCCATGATGCGTCGCCAGGTTTCGTCGTCCGCATCAGCCCGCAGCAACTCGGGATGCGGGCGCACGACCAGCCAGGAGTTGAGCGCGATCTCGCGCTCCAGTTGGTTCTTGGACCAACCGGCATAGCCGAGGAAAACCCGCAGTTTGTCATCGGTGAAATCCGGCAGTGCCAATTCCCCCTCGGGTCGTTCCATCGGCTCGAACTTGCAGGCCCCGGCCTCGGCGTCCCAATCGAGGCTGGCCACGATGACCTGGTTGCGCGAGACCGGGCCGCCTTCGAAAATCGGCACATGCGCGATGTGCCCGAGACCCGTGCCGGCATCCAAATCGCCGGCCCGGCGGCCGAGGGGGCGGTTGATGATGAATCCGAGTGCCCCGTCTTTCGCGCTGTGATGCGACAAATACAGAATGGTGTGCCGGAAGTTGGGATCCGCCATCATGGGGTGCGCCACAAGAAGCGAACCCGAGAGGTCTCCCGCTTGGGGCAGGCGTTTCATCTTGCCGACAAATTAATGCGCCGCGAGCGGTTCTGCAACTGTCCCCATCAGCGCTCCCAGCGCGCCATCCCAGGTCTCGAACAACCCCGCCACCGGCCAGCGCCAGGTTTGGGTCCGCAGGTGAATGACCAGTTCCGTGCCCCCGGTGGTTCCGAGCTTGCGGACCGGCACGCGACAGAGGGAAACCAGGTCGTGGAACGCCTCCTCATCGGCCGGATCAATCGTCACCAGCACCCTCCCGGGGGCCTCGTGAAAAAGTGACTCGTCGTCGCGCCGTTCGTCGTCCGGGAGAAAAATCTCCGCCCCGACCAGCCCGTCGCCGGAGAGACAGCATTCGGCCAGCGCCACCGCGATTCCGCCCTCGGCGCAGTCATGCGCACTGCGCACGAGGCCATCCCGGATCGCGTCACGCACGGCCTGGTGCAGGACGACTTCGGCTTCCAGATCGGTCTGCGGCGGACGCCCCTCTTTGCGGCCGTGGAGGATGAGCAGAAATTGCGAGGCGTCGAGTCCGGCGGCGCGGTCGCCGAGGAGCCAGACCGAATCACCCGCGCGACGGAAGCTCTGGCGCGTGATGTGCGTCTCTTCTTCGATGATCCCGACCATGGCCACCACCGGGGTGGGGTCGATCGGGCCGGCCGGGCTTTCGTTGTAAAGGCTCACGTTGCCGCCGGTCACCGGCGTGTCGAAGGCGCGGCAGGCCTCGGCCATGCCCTCGACGGAATCGCGCAGCTGACGGAAAATCTCCGGCTTGTGCGGGTTGCCGAAGTTGAGGTTGTCCGTCGCCCCCAGCGGCACGGCTCCGGCGCAGGCCAGGTTGCGCGCGGCCTCGGCCACGCAGCGGCGTCCGCCTTCCCGCGGGTCCAGGCGGCTGACCAATCCGTTGCCATCGACCGAGGCGGCGAGGAATTTGTCGCACTCGCGGGCGTAAAAGACCGCCGCATCCGAGCCGGGGCCGACGACCGCGCCGTTCCGGACCATGTGATCGTATTGTTCCCAGATCCAGCGTTTGCCCGCGAGGGTCGGGTGGGCGAGCAATCGCGGGAGCGCCGCGGTCAAATCGACCGCGGGCACGGTGCTGATGTCCACCTCCTGCGGCGGAGTCCACTCCGCGGCTTCGCGTTGGTAAACCGGGGCCTGGTCGGTCAGGTCGGCCGCGGGGATTTCCGCCACGACGCGGTCGCCGGCGCGGATGCGCATGATGCCGTCGTCGGTGACGTGCCCGATGCAGGCGTGGGGCAGATCCCATTTCTCGAAAATCTCCCGCACGCGGTCCTCCTGTCCACGGTGGACAATGACCAGCATTCGTTCCTGCGATTCGCTCAGGAGGATTTCATACGGGGTCATGCCCGTCTCGCGTTTGGGCACGAGGTCGAGATCGACATCGATGCCGGTGCCCCCGCGGCTGGCCGTTTCGCAGGTCGAGCAGGTCAGCCCGGCCGCGCCCATGTCCTGGATGCCCGCGACGCAGCCGCTGGCCAGCAATTCGAGGCAGGCCTCGAGGAGGAGTTTCTCGCGGAAAGGATCGCCCACTTGCACGGCCGGCCGGTCCTCGCGTGATTCCTCGGTCAGCTCGCGCGAGGCAAAAGCCGCCCCGGCCAGCCCGTCGCGGCCGGTCTCGGCGCCCACGTAAAAAACCGGATTCCCGCAGCCGCGCGCCGCGCCGCGCGCGATCTGGTCGTGGCGGAGCACGCCGAGGCAGAAGACATTGACCAGCGGATTGCCCGCGTAGGTCTCATCAAACCATGTTTCGCCGCCCACGGTCGGCAGGCCGATGCAATTGCCGTAATGGGCGATGCCCGAGACCACGCCGGCGAGGAGATGCCGGTTGGCTGCCGCGCCGGGGGCGCCCTGCTCAATCGGGCCGAAGCGCAGGGAATCGAGCAGGAAGATCGGCCGCGCACCCATGGTGAAAATGTCGCGGATGATCCCGCCCACGCCGGTGGCCGCGCCTTGGAACGGCTCGACCGCGCTCGGATGGTTGTGGCTCTCGATTTTGAAGGCCACGGCCCAGCCGTCGCCGACGTCGAGGACGCCGGCATTCTCCTCGCCGGCCTTGACCAAGATGCGCGGCCCGCTCGTGGGGAATTTTTTCAGCTCCGGCCGTGAATTTTTGTAGGAGCAGTGCTCGCTCCACATGACAGAAAAAATTCCCAACTCGGTGAAGTTCGGATCGCGGCCCAAAATGCCCTGGATGCGGGCATACTCGTCCGGCGTGATGCCGTGCTTGGCGATGATTTCCGGGGTGATGGTCGGATCTTTCATGACACGGCGGTGAGGGCGGATTCGAGCAGGCTGGCGAAAACAAGCTGGCCGTCCGTGCTGCCCAGACGCTCCTCGCAGGCGCGCTCGGGGTGGGGCATGAGGCCGAGGACGTTGCCCGGTCCGTTGAGGATTCCGGCGATGTGCCGCAGTGATCCGTTCGGATTTCCCTCCGGGGCGACGCTTCCGTCCGGCAGGCAGTAGCGAAAGGCGACGCGGCCCTCGTTCTCCAGACGATCGAGGGTTTCTTCGTCGGCCAGATAGCATCCCTCGCCATGCGCAATGGGCACACGGAGGACCTGACCGGCCCGGCCCGCCCGGGTGAAGGGCGATGTGGTGTTCTCCAGCCGCAGGTGCACTTGCCGGCAGATGAAATGGAGGCCGCGGTTGCGGACCAGGGCACCGGGCAACAGGCCGGATTCGCACAAGATCTGGAAACCATTGCAGATCCCCAGCACCGGAGTCCCGCGGCCCGCCGCCTCACGCACGGCCGCCATGACCGGAGAATAACGTGCGATGGCTCCGCAGCGCAGGTAGTCGCCGAAGGAAAATCCCCCGGGCAGGATGATCACATCGTAGCCCGCCACCGATGTCTCCTTGTGCCAGACCGGCTCGGCGTGCGCGCCGAACGTGTCCTGCAGGGTGCGAAGACAATCCTGGTCGCAATTCGACCCGGGAAAACGCAGAACGGCGAATTTCATCAGGCGCTGAATTCGACCGTGTAGTCCTCGATCACCGGATTCGAGAGCAGGTCGCGGCAGATCGCGTGGAGTTTCTCATCGTCCGGCCGCCCGTCCGGCGCCTCGATTTCGATGACCTTGCCGATGCGCACGCGGCCGGTTTGCCCCCAGCCGAGGTGTTTCATGGCCTCCGCCGTGGCCACCCCCTGCGGGTCGAGAACGGAGGATTTGGGCAGGACGGTGACACGGATTTTCATCGGAGGAGAGACTGGCCAAGTCCCGGGCTTTTGAAAAGTCGGAAGCGGTGCCGGAGGGCGGACGTCCCCGGCCGCCGTGGGTATCCGCATGGCGCGTGAACGCAGGGCCGACGGCTCGCGAGGCCGCTCGCCCTCCAGATCACGGCAGACGCGGGCTCAGCAAAGGCCTCCTTCGCAAGATCGAAACCGCCGCCACCCCGAGCGTGACCACGAGGCAGAGCATCGAGAAGGCTTCCCCGTGTTTCATGTAAAACGTGGTCGGCGGATTCACCGGCACATCGACCTCGGCCATCATCATGCCCTCCGCGAACGTATCGCCGTCCGGCCCGACCAGCGTCTGCCGGACACGCCCAAGGTGGTCGATCACACAGGTCACTCCGGTGTTGGCGCAGCGAACCATCGGACGTCCGGTCTCGGCGCAGCGAAAAACGGCGTGGGCCAGATGCTGCCGCGACCCGGCACTGCGCAGGAACCAGCCGTCATTGGTCACGTTGATGAAAATCTGGGCACCGAGCAGCGCCGCTTCGCGGGCGAGATAGCCGAGCGTGTCCTCGAAACAAATCAGCGGAGCCAAGGTGATCGGCGGCGAGGCGAGTTGAAAAATGACCGGGCCCTCCCCCGCATCGAAATCGGCCGGGACAAGGTGGCCGACCATGATGGCGAAAAGCGGGAAGCTTTGGCGGAACGGGATGTATTCGCCGAACATGACCAGGTGGGTCTTCGGGTAAACCTGCGGCTCGCCCCCGGTTCCCTGGACCATCACGGCCGCGTTGTAATCCGCCTTCGGGCCGAGGATGAGCGTGCCGAAGAGGAGGGAAAAGTCACCGCGGGCGGCCCATTCCTTGACGAAGGCATGGGCCACGGGGTCTTCGAAAAATCCGCGTGGGGTGGCCGCCTCGGGCCAGAGAATGAGGTCCGGCTGCAGTGCGGCGGCGGCTGCGGTCTGGCGTTCGAGCGTCGCGTAGATGCGGTCCTCGAATGCGCTGTTCCATTTCTCGTTTTGCGGGATGGCTGGCTGGACCGCCGCAACGCGCAAGGGCGTGGTTTCCACCTTCGCGGAGATCTGCCGCAGGCCGTAGGCGAAGGCGACGACGATGAGGGCCAGGGTGAGGGTGAAATCAAAATGCGCGCGCACCCGGCCGGTTTTGGCTTCGAGCATGAGGCGGCGCACGGTGGCCACGGCAATGGCGGAGGCGAGGACGGCGAGAAATGACAGCCCGCCCACGCCGGTCAGGGAGACGATCTGGATGAGGGGAATGTTTTCGTGCAGCGCGATGCCGAGGGCGTTCCAGCCGAATCCGGTCATGACCGTGCTGCGGAGAAACTCGAGCGCGACCCAGGCGGCCGCGGCCATAAGCCCCGCGGCCAGGTTGCGCCATGAGCTCAGCCAGACCGACCGCACGGCGCCCGCCGGGTCGCGCGGGGTGGCAAAGACGAACACCAGCCCGGCCCACACGGCCGGGTAGAGCGCGAGGTAAAGGCAGAGCACGAGCAAGCCCGGTGCGGTCACGTTGGTCACCCAGGAGAGCGAGCCGAGGAAATAGACCAGCCCGGCGAGGTAGCCGAGTTCCGCCTTGCGCAGCAAAGCGTGTTTCGCCGGGACCGGGCCGAACCAGATCGCGGTGAACAGCGGGGCCAGAGCGACCCAGACCAGCCAGGCCTGATCAAACGGGGCAAAACACAGGACCAGCAGCCCGCCGCTCAGCGCGGCAGCGGCCCAGGGCCAGAGATTGGGCAGAAAGCGCAAGGGAGTTGAGGGTTGTGGGGATGAGACGCGGGAGACAAAGCTGAATCGGGGATTTTCGCCCGCCACCCGCAAGCGTCAACCCTCAAGCAGATCTCGCGCTGGCTGCCGTGTTGCGCAGCAACGGTGGATCGCGATGTCCCCATCGCGATGAGACCGGGGACGCTTGCGCTGCCTCAGGGCAAAGAGAAGGTGGCCGCCTGCGGCGGGAGCGGAACGCATCGCGATGGGGACATCACGATCCACCAAGGAAGCAGAACGCATCGTTATCAAGGCAGCCTCCTCACCCGAGCGTCATTTCCCCCCGAACGAGCAGACCTTCAAAATGGTCTTGAGCAGAATCTCGACATCAAGGACGAGGGAGTAATTCTTGATGTAGTAGAGGTCGTAGCGAAGTTTTTCCACCGCGTCGTCCAGCCCGGTGCCGTAGCGGAAGTTGACCTGCGCCCAGCCGGTGATGCCCGGCTTGACCAAATGCCGCAGGTGGTAGCTCGGAATCTTCGTTTCATACTCGGCCACGATGCGCGACCACTCGGCCCGTGGACCGACCAGGCTCATTTCGCCGCGGAGGACGTTGAAAATTTGCGGCAACTCATCGAGGCGCACGAGGCGAAGCAGGCGTCCGACCGGGGTGATACGGTTGTCCCTGTCCCGCGTGTAGGGGTAGTCCTCGGCTTCCCGCACGAACATCGTGCGGAATTTGAAGAGGGTGAAGCGCGTCTCGCCGCGGCCCACACGCTCCTGACGGTAGAGCACGGGAAATCCACTGTTCAGCGCCACAGCCACAGCAATGATGGCCATGAGGGGCAGGGCGAGCGGCAGAAGCAGCAGGGCCAGCGCGTAGTCGGTGAGGGTTTTCAGATAGCGGTAGGCCGAGTGGCGGGCCAACTGGAAGCTTTGGCGCAGGGCCCATGAATGATCGAGGCGCTGGACCGATTCCTTGCGCCAGATTTCGCTGAAAAACGTTTCTGTGCTGTAAACCGGGATGCGCAAGAAGTGCAGACGGGCCAATTTTTCCAGCAGGTCGCGCGGATAGGTCTCTGTTTGGTCGGTCAGCACGATGCCCTCGAAATCCTGCGCCCGCCGGGCCGCCGTGCGGGGGTTCGGGGAGGGTTCGAGGCGGGAGGCCTCCTGCAGGACTGTGCGCGGCGAGACCCCGAGGGCGCGGGCTTCTTCATCCATCAGCTCATTGACCACATGCAGATGATGATCCGCCAGCACCACCGGATTGTGGAATCTCATGCTCCGGCAGTAACTCTCGAAGCGGGCCAGATCAGCCGGTGCGCCAATGGCCAGATATGGAACACGACGCGCGCGGCGGGTCCACGTTGAGGCGGCAAGAAGGCGCAGACCGAGCGCCGGGATGGCATAACCCACCGCCGTGTAAAAAAGCACGACCCGGCTTTGCGCCGTGTAAAAATCGGTCGTGGAGAAAAAGACGAAGAGAACAAAGGCCCCGGCTGCCGCCCCCACCACCACCGCGAGCAGGAACTCCGTCGCAAAATGCAGCAGGCGAAAAGTCCGGCGAGCCTTGTATCCGCCAATCAGCGCCACCGCGAGCAGGATGCAGAAAAAAAACACGCCCACCTGCAGCAGGTAGCCGGCGGACATTTCGAGGGCTTGGTTGACGCGGACGGCGCGGCTGATGGTGTAGGCTCCGCTGACCAGCGCGAGGTCGGCGGCGAAGAGAAGGAGGCTGGTGAACCACGGCTGCCGCGCGATGTTGTGCAGCGTGCTGCCGTGGAGCTCGGCCGCCGAGATTTCGACCGTCTCAACAGCTACGTCTGGCAGGTCGCTGGTGCTGGAGCTTCTAGGCATGCCAAAACGAGACAACTAGACTGGGCACAAAATGTTGCAAACATAAACCGCTGTCCATAATTGGATTATATCACAGGAACTGAGGCGTGTCTCAGGGCTGGTCCGGTGAGGAGCCCGGCAGGATCCGGGCGGCCAGGGCGTTGATTCGCTCCTGGGCCATCTGGCTCGGCGGGTATTGGCGGTGGGCGTCGAGATACCAAGCGAGGGCCGCGCCGTATTCTCCCCGCGCTTCGAGGTCCCCGCCGCGGCTCAGCGCTTGCACGAATGTGGCGGCCCCGCCGCTGGCGAGGTCGGCACGCAGGCGGTTGATCTCGGGGTCGGTCGGATACTTGGCGGCGGCGACTTGGATGCTTTCCCACGCCCCGGCTGCGTCTCCGCGCTGCTGGATCTCCCTGGCGCGCTGGAGCGAGCCCTCGATCTCGGTCATTTGTGCGAGGATGGCGCCGAGTTTCTCCTGACGATCCGGGTAAAGCGCGGTGGCGGCGATGAACTTCGCGTTCTGCCGGAGGATGGTCCGGTGGTCGCCCTGCTCGATCAGGCGGTCGAGCTCGTTCAAGGCCTGCTGCTGGACGTCGGTCTGGGCGAAAATGTTGTTCCCGACCTCGGCCAGTGCGGGATTGCGCGGCCAGATCTCGGCCGCGGCGCGGAGTTCGGCTTCCATCGCGGCGCGGTCGCCCGAGAGTGCGGCGTTCTTGGCTTTGGAAAGGTGCATCGCGCTCATCGTCTTGGCCGTCTCGATCTTGGCCAGTGGTTTGCTGGTGTTGAAATCGCTCGCCGTCTCGCTCATCTCGCCCACGAGCTTCTCCGCACGGGTCAGATCGTTGACCTCGAGGGCGGCGAGGAGTTCGTTTTTCATCTGGGTGAATTTGAGCGCACGGCGTTTGTCCTCGCGGGAGAGGAGCCGCACGCTCGGCATGTATTCGCCGAGGGCAAACGTCTCGGCCAGCCGCTCGGTCGCGCTGTTCAGCTCGCCCTGCTCGAGGAGAAACTTGTAGGCCTCCACCCCCTCGTTGATGTCGCGGATGGCCTCGTTGGCCAGGCTGTCGATCTGGCTGAGCGAGCTGACCAGTTTGCTGATGGTTTGGGCGGCCGCGGCGGCGCCACCCGTCAGGCTCTCGATGCTGAAGTTTTCGATCCCCATCTTCATGCCGCTGGCTGCGAAGGCCCCGGCGTTGCCGCCGGGCGATTGGGTTTGCTGGCCGACGCCGACCGAGGCGCCGTTCGAGCCCGCGCTGGTTCCGACCGCCGTGCCGCCGTCCGCCGATCCGCCGGCGGCGGAGACCTTCGGGTCGAATTCCGCGTTGATCTTGGCCTGCCCGGCGTCGCGGTTGGTCGGCATCGTGCCGATCATCTGCTTGTAAACGTCGATGGAATTGTCGCCGTCGGCGTAGAGTGCCCGGTAGAAGCGGTTGGCGATGATGACGTGCTCGAAGCGGCGGGTGGCGAAATACTGCATGATGAGGGCCTGCAGGTGCGCCTTGGTTGTGAGTTCGGTGGCGGCGATGCGCAGCTTGTTGTTTTCGATCGTCTGGGTGATGTCGGAGAGAACCCGCCGGGTCGAGGCGAGCCGCGCGTCGCGCTCGATTCGCTGATTTTCCTGCAGCACGGGGGAGTCCTTGGCACTGGTGCTGATCCCCATGGTCGAGGTCCGCGCGGCCATCTGGTTGTTCCACTCGGCCGCCTTGCGCTCTTTTTCCAGCATTGCATTCTCGGCTTTGAACCGCTCGACGGTCTTGAGGCTCGTTCGCGCGGCGTGGATCGCGTCTGACATGGTCCGGCAAAGGTTGGCGTCGTCCTTGTATTCGGACGCCTTCTTCAGCAGGGAAAAAGCCGCCTCGATGTTTTGCGGAGTGGCTTTGCCGGGGGAAATCAGATCGAGGATGCGATCAATCGTTTCCCGGTAGGCCACATCCGCCTTGCTCGTGGCCGGCGACGAGTTGAGGTATTTTTCAAAACGCGCCCGGAAAAGACGGTTGTCATTGATGTTCCAAACCTTGCCGTCGAAGGCGGCCACATCCGATCCGGGGTCGAACGCCGGGACATCACGCCCGATGAATCCCTCATTCATCTGCGGAGGCCGGGCTCCGCCGGTCGCCGCCTGCGAGTCGCCCATGCCCGGCTCTTGCGCGACGGCGATACACGGGAGCAAACCGAGAAGAAGGAGGGTGTGGTTCTTCATGATTTTGTCAGGCTGGCCACGTAAAGAAGACCGCTGTCGCGGACCTCGACGAGAAAGTGGAAACGCTGCCCTTTTTGCGGTCCGTCCTTGCTCACCGCCACCGGGAGCACCACCGGGATGGGCGTGTCGGTGCCGGCCGGTTGCACGGAGATCAGGCGCCCTTCCGCGGGCGACCAGGCGATCGAGTTGAGGACCGAGCCGGTCAGGCGGTAGGTATTGCCGCGCAGGGAAGACGAGGTGGCCAGATATTCCGCGACGGGGAACTCCGGCGCTGTGCGGTAGGGTTGGCTCGAATTGCCCAGATAATATCCGCCCGCACCGATGAGGATGAGCACGGCCGCGAGAGCGGCGAGAAGCCAGACAAACCGGGGGGCGCGACGGGCACGGCGGGACATACCTTCACTTATCTATCCCAAGAGGCCCGAAGGCAACCCAGCCAGGCGATAAAAATGCCCAGAACGATGTGGAGGACGAGCACCCAGGCGCAGAGCCCCTGAGGCGAGAGGGTGGTCGGGACGACCAGCTCGAGCACGTCGTAGTAGCGGGTCTCGCGCAGGCTCTGCAGCGCACCGCTCCAACTCCAATAGGCGGCAATGAAGGGACGCAGCGCGGCATCCAGCCCCGCCGGCAGGGCGAGCACCGCACCCGAGAGCGGCAGCTGAAAACCAACCAGATAAATCGAAGCCAGTGAGGCGTGGTCGGCCGTGCGGGAGAGGGCGGAGATCCCCAGACTGACCGCGGTGAGAGCGGCGTTGACCAAAAGGAAGAAAAGAAACTGTTGCGCGCCATCACCCGGAAAATCGGCCACGGCCCGCACGAACCAAGTCATCCAGGCGGATTGCACCGCGACGAGCACGGCGAGGAAGGCGGCCTTGGAGGCGACGTAGGCCGCGGGGCTGAGGCCGGCGAATTTTTCCTTCTCGTAGATCGCGCGTTCCCCGGCAATTTCGCGCGCACTGTTGTTCGCCCCGAGCAGACCGAGAAGAATCACCTGCAGCAGGACGAGTCCGGAGACCGCGCTCCCCGCCTTGCTTGCTCCCTCGGCGAAGGTGCGAGCTTCGATCAGTTGCCGGACGACATCACCGCTCAACCCGGCATCGAGGCTGGGCACCGCCGGGAGCCCGTCGAGGGCGAAGATGGCCACGACGAGGGGAAAGCCCAGCACCAGTCCGGCCTGCAGGGCGAGGCCGCTCTTGTGGCGGAAAAAAATTTTCCACCGCGTGGCCAGCAGGGTGACGAACTGGCTGGCCGGGCCGGCCACGCCGCCGACCCGCTCCGGCTCGTCCTCTTCGTCCGCCCTCCCGGGTTCCGTCGGTTTCTCCGGCTGCTTGCGGTCCTGTTCGAAATGCCCGCGGTGCTTCCCCCAGGAAGCATGCCATTCCTCGCCCGTGCGCTGGGGCAAACGGTCGAAAATCGCCTCCGGACTGTCGGCGCGAAAATAGTGCGCGGCGGTGCCGGGCGGCCCGAGGTAGGCCAGATGGCCCGCGGCCAGCACGGCCACCTGATCAAAAGCCTCGAGGTCGCGCAGGCTGTGGGTGACCACCAGCACGACGCGATTGCCCTCGCGGGCGATGCGGCGGAGGAGTTCGAGAATCTCGGTCTCCGCCCGGGCGTCGAGCCCGCTCGTCACTTCGTCGCACAGGAGCAGGGGCGGTTCGCTGGACAACTCGATGGCCAGGGCCAGGCGCCGGCGCTGGCCGCCGGAGAGATGTTTGGAAAGCGTGGGGGCCGCGGAGGTCAGGCCGACGAGTTCCAGCAGTTCCGCCGTGCGCGCCGCCCGTTCGTCCTCGGTCAAACCGGCCACCCGGAGCCGCAGGGCGAGGATGACATTTTCCTCCGCGGTGAGGTTTTCGTGGCTGATGGTAAACTGCGGCACGTAACCGATCTGCGAGGGAGGGAGGTCCTCGGTCTCAAGGTCGGCGCCCTCCCAGTGGAGCGTTCCACTGGTCGTGTCGGCGATGCCGGTGATGGCTCGCACAAGGGTCGTCTTGCCGCTGCCGCTCGGCCCGAGCAGGGCGCAAAGTTCACCGCGAGGGAACGTGGCCGACACGCGGGAGAGCAGGATGGGGGCATGCTCGCCCCCGCCGGCTGCGACCGTCACTTCGCGCAGTTCTAACATGTGGAACCTATGCTCGCGGAGGGCTGGGTTGAGCGCAAACCAGAAAGACCGCCTCAGGGCGTCGGAACAGCCGCACCCTCCGTGGTGGGTTCGGGCACGGGGCCGCCTTCGGGATTCATCACATCCTCCGTGAACTCGCCCTCAGCCGCGGCTGCCGGGTCAACGGCCACCGGGGTGGTCTCCTCGGGGACTGACTCTTCCTCCTTCTTTTTCTCCTCCGGCTTGGGTGGCTTGTAGTCCTTGAGCAATTTGGCCAGCACGGCACCAATGACCGGCGCGGCATTGGCGCCGCCCGCCACCGTTTCGCCCGGGCTGCCCTCGATAACCACGGCAAAGGCGTAGAGCGGGTTGTCGGCCGGGGCGAACCCGCCGAACCAGGCGGCGTTGCGGCGTTTGCTCACCGGACCCCATTGCGCCGTCCCCGTCTTGCCCGCGACCTTCACTCTCTTGACCGTCGCCGCGCGGTGGCCCGTGCCCGTGCCGTGCGAAGTGACCATGACCAGACCCTTCCGGAGGTCCTCGAGATTCTCCGGGGCGATTTTCAGCTCGGCCCGCACGCGATCCGGGTAGGCATTGACCACGCGGTTGTCGATGCTCTGGATCTGCTTGACCAGACGGGTTTGGTGGAACCTTCCGCCGTCGGCGATCACGCCCATCGCTTGGGCCATCTGCACGGGAGTGATGAGGATGTCGCCCTGGCCGATGCTCATGTTGGCCACGTCGCCGTTGAGAATGCGGCGCTTGTGCACGCGCATCATGTAGTCGTCCGTCGGGATGTTGCCGGGCGCCTCGGCGCGCAGCGGGAGGCCCGTGCGCTGGCCCAAGCCGAGGGCCGTGGCCCACTCGATGATCGGGGCGGCGCCGATTTTCAGTCCGGCCTGATAGAACCAGGTGTTGCACGATTGCGCCAAGGCCTGCGAAAGCGTCAGGCTCCCCGAGCCGCCGGCCTTCCAGTTGCGGAAGTAAAAATTCCCGACCTGCAGGCCGCCGGGGCAGCTGATCTTCGTCTCCGGCGTGATCAGGCCGGTCTGCAGGGCGGCGAGGCCGACGAAAGTCTTGAAGGTCGAACCGGGCGGGTAAGCCGAGCGGAAAGCCCGCGGGTAGAGCGGAACCTCCGGGTCATTGTTCAACTTGGCAAAGACATCGGGCTTGATGATCGGAATGAAGGCGTTCGGGTCGAAGGACGGCCGGGAGGCCATGCCGAGGATCTCGCCGGTGGAAGGCTCGATCACAACCACGGCACCGCGCCGCCCGGTCTTGGCCAGCGCCTCCTCGCAGGCCTGCTGCACCCTGAGGTCAAGCGTGGTGATGACGTTGTAGCCCGGCACCGGCTGCCGAACATTGCGCTCGGTCGTGCGCTTGCCCTCGGCATTGAGCGTGAGGTTGAGCACGCCCGGCGTGCCACGCAGCTGATCGTCGAAC
>Ga0247841_10008563_pt1 | contig 14679 bp, 17 predicted proteins | sample LaCruzMarch2015__2_FD_192410 | JGI IMG/M metagenome (GOLD analysis project Ga0247841, IMG submission 192410) | Freshwater microbial communities from meromictic Lake La Cruz, Castile-La Mancha, Spain - LaCruzMarch2015_18m | ecosystem: Environmental > Aquatic > Freshwater > Lake | place: Spain...
AAAAAATTATCAGCCGCAAAATTACAGTGGAAAATATTATGGTCCGATGTCTATTAGGAATGCTTTGGGAAATTCAATAAATACGGTGGCGGTAAAGATGCTTTACAATGTCGGGGTACAGAATATGTTGCAGCAGGCATACGATATGGGATTAAGTACTTTGGAACCGACGAAAGAAAATATGTCGCGTTTTGGTTTATCGGTGACTCTCGGTGGCGGAGAGGTGAGAATGTCTGATATGGCGGCGGCATATAGTGCTTTTGCTAATGGTGGGAAAAGAGTCGAATTAGTGGGAATTCTGAAAATTCAGGACAAAGATGGTCGGGTGTTGGAAGAGTTTAAGCCGATTAGTGGCAAACAAGTAATGACGCCACAGGAAGCATTTTTAATTTCCAATATTCTTTCGGATAATAGTGCCAGAGAAATTACTTTTGGCAGTGGAAGTGGTTTGGTAATTCCAGGTTTTCAGGTGGCGGTAAAAACCGGAACGACCAATGATAAAAGAGATAACTGGGCGATTGGCTGGACACCAAATATTTTGGTTGATGCTTGGGTGGGAAATAATGATAATTCGCCGATGTTAAAAGTAGCTTCAGGAATCTCAGGAGCGACGCCGATTTGGAAAAGAATTATGTTGTATGCATTATCGAGTAGAAATAAAGAAGATTTTCCGATTCCGGACAAAATTATTTCAATGGATGTGGATAAATTATCCGGTTATCCGGCACATGATGGATTTCCCGGTAAGACGGCATATTTTATCGAAGGAACACAACCAAAAACACAAGATCCGATTCATTTAAAATTAAAAGTGTGTAAGGGGTCAAGTGGTTTAGCAACACCTGAGGATGTTTCGAATGGTAATTATGACGAGAAAGAATTTTTTAAATTGAAAGAAGATTGTCCTAATTGTCAGAAAGGGATTGATGATTGGATTGCACAATTAATTGATAAGGATAAATATAATCCGCCAAGTGATTATTGTCGGTCTGGTGGCTTGATTGATGTACAGTTTGAGACACCGGGTAATGAAACGACAGTAGGAAAGGATTTTGATGTAAAAATAAAAACGACTTCGGCTAAAAAAATTACGGAAGTTAAATTGTTTATTAATGGTCAGGAAAAATATGGTTGGACCGATAAACCATTTGAAACAAAGTTGTCTTTAATTGATGGGGCTTATACTTTGAGAGTTGAAGCGAAAGATAAAGATAATAATAAATCGAATAAAGAAATAAAAATCGGTGTTAACATACCGTGGAACGGATCGGTGCCGACGATTATACCGACGGCAGTACCGACGAATCTGCCAACTGGCGGACCGATAATTACGGTTATTCCAAGTGGAACACTTTAAGATGGATTGATTTGGCGAGGTTGGAATCGCAGTTGAAATACCAAACTCGGAAAGTGTACTTGTCTTGATAGTGATCGATAACGGAAATATTCCAGAGGATGTCCCCTATCGCTTTTTTGTAAAATTCAATTAATTCATCTTCTGATTTGTCGGAAATTAAATTGGCATCAAGGCAAATTATTTGAGAAGTTATTTCGTAAGCATTAAAAAAAGTATCTGGGATTTTTTGGTATTCTTTTTGTGAATCGTCGATGATGGTTTCTTTAAATTCGCCATCAAAGGTGCAAAGAGAATATTTTTCGATATATTTATCATTTTCTTTATAAAATATTTTGCCGATTTCAAAAATTGGAGTTAAGGGGATTTTGAAGCGATTGTAAATATCAACTTGTTCTTTGAGGCCGTCAATTAAATTTGTCCTGAGGTACGGCACTTCTGAATTGATACTATTTTGAGTGATGATGGAATTATCATATTTAATATTAGTTAATGGCTTGGTTCTGACTTCAGAAAAACCTTTTTCAACTAACTCAGATTTTAAAGTTTCAATATTTTTTAAAATTTGGGGAGTGATGTCGGACAAGATTTCTGAATTAATTGGTTGATCAAGTGGAATTTTTTGGAAACCATAAAATCTAATGACTTCCTCGACTAAATCAATTTCTGATTCGATATCGGCGCGATGGTCAATATCAACTTGGGAAATTATTTTTTTAGTAAAATCGGCAGGAATTTCTATTCCAGCAATATTGGATGGGTCAAGATTTAAAACAATATTTTTTGATTTTATCGGTTCGGGATAATAATCAAACATGGCTGATTTTTCGGACGAATCGATAAGACTGATTAAGTGATCGAAAGCAATATCGACCAAATCGGTATCTAATTCTTTATCTAATCTAATACTGGCCTCGGTAATGGTTTTTAATTTGCGTGAATCAATACCAACTCGAATATTGTTGTAGACTGCCATTTCCAAAATTATGTTTTTTGTATTGGTAGTGACACCGTAATCTTTACCGCCGATAAATGATAAACACAAAGGTTCTGTTTCGTTAGATATAGTTAAGGTTTGAGGATGTAACGTTAATTTGGTGCCATCTAGTGTAGTGAAAAGGGTATCGGTGGATACGTTTTTCCAAATTAAATAATCTGAAGTTTTGTCAGCGTCAAAAGCGTGACAGGGAATGCCATAAAGTAGCATTATATAGTTAGTGAAGTCGACTATATTATTTATAGAATTAATTTCATGAAGTGATAAAAAATGCTTAATCTTGTCGTCGCCGTTGGCGACAACAATGTTAGTGAGCTTGATGATTTTTACTCTTTTAACATCAGGAGTTTCTATTTTGATTGGTAAAGTATTTGTACCGAATTGTAGGTCAAATTTTGGGATGACGAGATCTATGTCATACAAAATTGAGAGTTCGCGGGCGAGGCCGAGATAACCCTGACAGTCTCCCCTATTTGATCTAATTTCTAGCGAAATTATTTCCTCTCCGCCAGCTGGCGGATTTTCACAAATAACTTCAAAACCATCACAGAAGTGACCAATCCAAGTTAGGTCGTTGGCAACTGTTTTGGCATCGGCCTTTAGGTCAGGTAGAAACTCTTTTAATTTCGAATATATTATTTTCATAAATGGTTTGGTTTATATGCTAAATTACCGCCGAGGAGAGTGCGAATATCTTTGATTTTAAATTTGGCCATGGTCCAGCGGTCGAGGCCGAGACCAAAAGCGAAGCCGGTCCATTGATTAGGATCGATATTGGCCATTTTTAGGACTTTTGGATGAATCATACCGGCGCCACCCATTTCAATCCAGCCGGCACCTTTGCAGGTGGGACAACCTTTTCCCTTACAGACAAAACACTGCATATCAGGACCGACACCGGGTTCGACTTCGGGATAATATTTATTGCGAAAACGAATAACAACATCAGGTCCGTAAAGAGTTTTGAACATTAAATTTAAAGTGCCAAATAAATCTTTCATGGTAATATTTTTGTCGACGACAACGCCTTGATACTGGTGTAAAACGAAATGATTGGACTTATTGACTTTTTCGTTTCGGAAACAGGCACCGGGGGCGACGACTTTAAAAGGTGGTTTTTGTTCCGCTAATAATCTGGCTTCGATAGATGAAGTTTGGGTGCGAAGTAAAATTTCGGGTTCTTTGATATAAATACTATCTTGCATGCCGCGAGCGGGGTGATCTTTGGGAACATTTAAACGCTCAAAACAATATTCATCGGTTTCGATTTGTTGGGAATCATAGATAGAAAAGCCTAAAGTTCGGAATAATTCGTTTAGTTGATTTTCGGTTTGAGTAATGGGGTGTAAATGACCCAAACTATTTTTAGTCATAATCGCCCCGCTACCGCGGGGCGAGGTTATAGTATTTTTATTTTGAAAAGCAATTTCGATATTTTTTTTGAATTCGTTTAATTCGAGACCTTTGGCTTTGGGGTCGGAGGCGTTTTTGATTTCGGAAAATAGTTTATTGATTAGTCCGTTGCGGCCCAATAATTCAACTCGAAGATTTTCGAGATCAGTGGCATTGGTACAATTGGCAATTTTTTGGAGATAGTCGTCCACGTCCTATTTTACCGAATCAACGATACTTTTGAAAGTGTTGTTATCGCGGATAGCGATTTCGGAAAGCACTTTTCGATTGAGTTCGATCTTTTTTACCTTTAACATATTGATGAATTTACTATAGCTGATCGAAAAAGGACGGAGAGCGGCGTTGAGACGGACGATCCAGAGTTTGCGATAATCACGGCGTCGAAGTCGGCGACCGATAAAGGCATAACGGCCGGAATGCATGACGGCTTCGTGAGCGACTTTGTATCGCTTGTGACGAGTCATCCAAAAACCGCTCGCTTGTTTTAATATTTTTTTATGATGTTGACGTCTTACGACACCTGTTTTTACGCGCATAATTTTATTTACCTAATAATTTTCTTAATTTGATGGCGAAGCGGCCGAGGACATGTTTTTTGCCTTTAAGTCGGCGCAATTGTTTTTTTGATTTATTGCGACGTAAATGTCGGTCAAAAGCTGACATGCGTAGGACGGTGCCATTTTTTGTAACTTCAAATCGATTTCTAATCGATTTTTTAATTTTTAGTTTTGATTTTTTACTAACTTTATTCATTTTTGTTTTTCTTTTTAACGGGAGAAAAAATTAAAAATAATCTTTTCCCAATTAACTTTGAGTTTCCCTCCGGAGCAGCATATTCTGCCAAATCGGTTGTAAATTTCTTAACTAAATTATGACCGAACTCTTGGTGAGAAATCTGCCGACCTTGGAATTTTATACTTAATTTGACTTTATTTCCAGTAGATAAAAAAACTTGGGATTTTTTGACTCGGTCTTCGTAGTCTTTTTGACCAATAAAAGGTGTCATTTGAATCTCTTTTAGCTCACCGCCCTTATTGCCTTTTTTCTCGGCTTTTAACTTTTTGGCTTCTTGATATTTGAATTTTGAATAAGAAATGAGTTTGACGACGGGAGGAACGGCCCTTGGGGCAATTTCAACCAAATCAAGCCCTGTATCGATGGAATGTTGTCTAGCTTCAAAGATACTAAGGACGCCAATTTGCTTGGCATCTTCGTCAATCAGACGCACAGTGGGTGCGGTGATTTGATGATTAATTCGAAAATATTGATGCATTGGTGTCTATTTTATCAGATTCAGGCTTCTTGTGCTAATTTGAGTTTTTATTTTGTCGATAAATTCGGCCAAAGGCATTGATTTGAGATCCTGGCCGTCGCGTTGACGGACCGAGACTTGCATATCGGAACTTTGCGCTTCCCTACCGCCGACGATTAACTGATATGGAATTTTTTGACCGGCAGCATTTCTAATTTTGTTTTGCATAGTTTCGGCTTTGTCATCAATTTCGTAACGAATGCCGTTTTCTTTTAAAATATTACCTAATTTAAGGGCATAATCGAGTTGTTTATCGGTAATGGGGATAATAATTGCTTGAATTGGCGAAAGCCACGGTGGGAAAGCACCGGCGAAATGTTCGAGTAGAAATCCAACCATGCGTTCATGAGTGCCAAGTGGGGCACGATGAAGACAAAGAGGAGTTTCGTATTTACCTTCGGCAGTGGTATATTGAAGGCCAAATTTGGCAGGAACGGAGAAATCGACTTGATTAGTGGCGAGTGAAAATTCTTTACCAATGGCACTCCAGACTTGAACGTCGATTTTTGGTCCATAAAAGGCGGCTTCGTCGGCAATTTCGGTATATTTTATATTTTTGTTTTTCATGGCAACGCGAATCATGTCTTCGGTTTTGAGCCAAAGAGCCTCACTGTCAACATATTTTTTGCCCAAACCGTCTTTGCTGTGAGTAGACAGACGCATGACATATTTGTCGATATTAAATATTTTGAAATATTCGAGATAAAGATTGATGACAGCCATAAACTCTTCTTCAAATTGATCTTCGCGACAATAGATATGAGCGTCGTTCATTTGCATGGAGCGAACGCGCATCAAACCAAAAAGTTCGCCACTTTTTTCATAGCGATAGCAGGTGCCATATTCTGCCAATTTAATGGGTATATCTTTGTAGGAGCGAATTTTACTGCCAAAGATTTTGTGATGAAAAGGGCAATTCATGGGTTTTAGGTAATATTTTTCGCCGTCAATTTCCATAGGTGGAAACATTGAATCGGCATAATAAGGCAAATGACCGGATTTCAAAAATAGAGATTCTTTGGTTATATGTGGAGATTTTACGCGTTTATAATTGGCCTTAGTTTCCATTTCTTTACCTAATTTTTCTAATTCTTCAATTAAGACTCCCCCATTTGGGAGCCAGAGTGGTAAACCTTGACCGACTTCATCATCATAAAAATATATTTCCAATTCACGACCGAGTTTGCGGTGGTCGCGTTTTTTGGCTTCTTCTAGATTGTGCAAATATTCATCCAGTTCTTTTTGGGTGTCAAAAGCAGTGCCATAAATTCTGGTCAACATTTTATTTTTTTCGTCACCATGCCAATAAGCGCCGGCGATTGATAATAATTTTAAAGCGTTGATCTTGCCGGTTGATTCGATATGGGGTCCACTACATAAATCAGTAAACTCCTCTCCTGTTTTGTAGATAATTGGTTTGTCAATTTTTTCTAACCAGTCTAATTTATAGGGATTGTCGGCAAATATTTTTTTAGCCTCATCGACAGTAATTTCTTGCCTAACTATAGGTAAATTTTCTTTTATAATTTTGGCCATTTCGGTTTCAATTTCGGCAAAATTTTCATCAGAAATTTTGAAATCTCCAATTGTTTCAAAGTCAAAATAAAAACCGTCGTCGGTAGCGGGACCCATGGCCATTAAAAATTTATTGGGATAGAGTCGTTGCATGGCTTGCATCAAAACATGTTCGCAAGAATGGCGGAGGGTATGTAAATTGTTATTTTCGGACATAAGCTATTTTAGCATGTTTGATTCTTTGAAAACTTGTTTCGAGTTCTTTTTTGGTTGGGGGGATTTGATTATTTTGGGTATAAAAGTCTTCAATTTGCGGTAAGCGGTCCATGATTATGTCGGAATTTTTTCCAAAAGCAAGAACACTGAAATAACCTAAATTTAGAGATAATTTATCAGTTTGCTGTAGCCAGCTGTATTGGCCGCAAAAAAGTTTACCTTGTTTTTGATAAGCATATATGAGAGTATCGTCCGATGCATTGGGATGATATTTTTTGACATATATTTTGCTAACTAAAATTATTTCATTATTTAAATTTTTATTTAGATTTTTTAATAGTTTTATGCTACTTTTCCCTAATTCATCAACACTAAGTCCGGTAGAGTCGGTAATATTGTCAGCGATAGTCACTTCAGATTGATTATCAATTTTTCCTTTGAAGGCAGAAAAATGGTTAAGAATTAAGTGTTCTTTGTAGTTGAATATTCCAAAAAACTTATTTTCTTTCATTGGACTGCGGGTAAAACCATTCTTTTTAGAACTATTCTTTTGTCGGGGACTAAAGAAAAATTAATTTCTCTTGTTTTTGGTAATTCAGCAATAAAAATATTGTCGAGATTTTTGATTAAATAAGGATTATCAAATACCACGACGGCTCCTTGAGTTGAATCAGCGTCGTAAACGACACAGGCACTAGCGTCGTTGCTATGGGAAACAAATTCATGGGGATATGGTTTGACATTGAGATTTCTTAAGAAAAAAGAGATTTTATCGGGATTATTATTGGCTAGATGAACTAAAAAGTTTAAATCTTCAAAATCTTCATCTTTGATACTTTTGATAATTTTGGTACCTGGGTTACGTTTGATCATTGGTCCGGCGATGATATTAATTTTGTCAATATGACCCAATCCTCTTGGTATAATTAAATCAAAATAAAAATTTTTTAGTTTGTCGTAAATTACAGGATCAATATCTTTCATCATTAAGTACACCACGTTTTTTTCTTGATTCATTTCGATATTATAGCACGCATTATTTTGTAGTGAGTCTAAGTGGACTCGGACCACTGACCTCTTCGATGTCAACGAAGCGCTCTAACCAACTGAGCTATAGACTCGGATAGCACTGAACTACAGGGATTATAGCAAATTAATTGGCGCTGCGGGAAGCGGAATGTTCACCTGATTGGAGATATTGGTCGCCGCCCTTTTTGCTTTTGACGTTATTCCAAAAACAATTTTTCTTTCTTTTCTTGGTGTTGAAACATTCAAACCAGTTACCGGCTTGTCCGATATCTTTTCTTAATTCAACAACGATTCTTTTGATACGTTCAAGGAAGTGTAGTTGATAGTCGTTAAATTCATAAATATTGGAATCAAGGGCTTTTTCGACTTCGGTATTTAATTCTTCAGTAGCGTTTTTTAGATTTTTTATTTCGGCTTGGAGGCTTTCGATTTCTTTTTTGACATCCATTTGTTTACGGTCGTAAACCATTTGTTGTTCTTTTTGGAGTTGCTGAAGAAAATACTTGACGAACTCTTTCTCTTTGCCTACGTCACGATTTTTGGCACCAGATTCTTTGAGAATCTCATTGTTGGATTCGTTATTGCGGACCTGCTTCTTTGGGTTGGATTTAAAAAGAATTCCACCTGCCATATTCGGTATTATATCAGATTGTGGGTATTATGGGTTATTTTAAACTACTAAGGTAGTTTATGACTTTTTGTTGTCGCATAAGGTAAAAAGTCAGATTTATGTTTTGAGCCAATTCGGGATTGGTTTCGAGAGCTTGTCTGACTTCTTCGGAGGAAACCTCAAGTTTTTGATCAGAGGCGATTTTGTCTATAATTAGGTTAATTTTCCATTCTTTCTCTTTTTCTTTCAACATTTCCGGAATTTCAATTTCGGCATTGGCGACAAGGATGTCAAACATTTTGTTTAGTTCACGATCTTCAAGTTTTTTGATTTCTTCGAAGGCTTTTTCGTCGACTTTGACTTCTGGTAATTCACAGCATTTATACTCAACTTCCCAATCTTTATCATAATCAAGAGGAGTAGTAATGATTTTTACCTGAGGATCGACAATAGGGTGTAGATCGTTTTCTTTTAGCAATTCGGCATAATTTTCGCTTAAAACTGTTTGAATGACTTCTTCGAGGACGGCTTTTGGGTCGGCATTTTGTTTGACGACGTCAAGGGGGGCTTTGCCTGGTCGGAAACCGGCGGTCTTAAAGTCTTTTTGGGCTTTTTCTATGACTTGGCTGTGGGCAGCGGCAATTTTGTCTTTATTGACCGTTGCGCTTATAATGAAAGTTTTGTCCTTAAGTTTTTGGATATTTTGGTTTGTGTTCATAAACAAGTCTATGATAACATAGAAGACAAGTATGCAAAATATGATAATTAAGTGCGGCCGTTTTGCGTTTATGTCGATATTGGCGGTGCTGATGTTGTCGACTGTTTTTGTCGAAATTAAGGCACTTTATAACTATAGAACTGATAATAAATTGATGACGCCGGTGACGGTGAGTGATTTATCGACAAAAGTGAGATTGGCGATGGCAGAAAATAACGGTATAGATGGTGTGGAAATGAGTATTGACGAAAAAGTAGTTGGGGCAGATGCCAGACCTTTGATTATCAAAAAATATTTGGAGAAATATAAATCGCCTTTGGTGCCTTATGCAGATTTGATATTTAGTTTATCTCAGACTTATGGTTATGATTATCGTTATATTGTGGCAATCGCGCAGCAGGAATCTAATTTATGTAAAAAGATTCCGGATGATAGTTATAATTGTTGGGGTTATGGAATTCATAAATCAGGAACTTTGAAATTTGAAAATTATGAGATAGCTTTGAAAAGTTTTGGTGAGTATCTTGACAGAGAGTATTTCAAAAAAGGTTATACAACACCGGAGCTGATGATGAAAAAATATTGTCCACATTCCAACGGTTCTTGGGCATTTGGAGTGAATCAGTTTATGGATGAGATGGCGACAGGTAAGTTTTGATGAATAATCCGAGCTTGGCTTGATTTTCTTATAATATTTTGATATTATACAGTCAGATCCTGGGGTGGCTCCTCTAAAAAGCATGCTCTGGGATTTTTTTATGGTAAAATCAGATTTATGACGATGATTTCAACCCAGCAATTCCGAAAAGGGATGTATATTCTTTTTCAAAATGAACCACACTCAATTGTAGATATTTCTTTTTGTTCTCCAGGGAAAGGGAGTGCTTTTTATAAAGTAAAATTAAAGAATTTGTTTACTGGTAGAATTGTAGAATATACCTATAAATCGGGAGAAAAAGTAGAAGAGGTCTTGGTTGAAACACATGAAGCCGAGTATTCATATTTTGATGGAAGTAATTATGTTTTTATTGATCCGAGATCGTTTGAACAATTTAGTGTGTCTGAAGAAGTGATGGGTGATGACAAAATGTACTTGAAAGAAGGCTCACTTTATAGAATAAAATTTTATGATGATGTGGCGGTCGGTGTGACTTTGCCAAAATCGATTTCAGGAATCGTGATTGAGGCGGAAAATTCGGTCAAGGGTGATACAGCGACAACGGCCTTGAAACATGCGGTTTTGGATAGCGGACTAAAAGTCCTCGTTCCCCTATTTGTGAAAGTCGGTGAAGAAATAGTTGTCAATACCGAAACCGGGGCATACGTGTCGAGGAAATAAAAATATTTTTTTGAAAGTTAGTGAAAAATAGATAGAAAACGTTGCCAAAGATTTGTATGGTTTTCGGGTTCAGTTTTTTCGGCAATCTCGAATGTTTCGATAGTTGGTTCTTTTCTATTTAAATTTTCATATACAGTTATAGTATGTTTACCTGGTGATAGAAAAAGTGCCTCAGTAGTGTCTTCAATCTCTATACTTTTGCCTGAAAAATATGCTCCATAAGCTCCATTTTTACTTTCTCCATTTTTGTCTATTTGTTCGTCAAAATAAACGTCGTGTCGACTACCAGTATTTGATTCTATTAGAAAGCGTAGTCTGTCACCTTCTTTGAGTTTATCTTGGCTAGAAGGGTTTTTTGTATTTAGGTTTTGTATGGTAATTTTTGTGTCACCTTCGGCAATTATTGGATTTAATACGACAGTAGTACCGATAATTGAGAAACCGACTAAGGTTGAGGCAATAAATTTTTTTGCTTCTATGTTCATAATGTATGGATTATAACATAAGAAAAAATTATATTGAAATAAATACAAAATTGGCCAATTTTGTCCAAAAACTGATAAAATACTACGTAATAGACGTCCTCATAGCTCTCCGCCAGTTGGCGGATAGATAGAGCGATGACCGTTCATTTAAAAAATTAAAAATTAATTACTTGTCCTCATAGCTCAGTTGGATAGAGCGCTTCCCTTCTAAGGAAGAGGTCGCAGGTTCGATCCCTGCTGGGGATACCAAAGTAATTGCGCCTATAGCTCAATGGATAGAGTACTAGTCTTCGGAACTAGTGATGAGGGTTCGATTCCCCCTAGGCGTACGGAGTATGGGTGAACCACAAAAAGACAATTCAGTTGCGACACGGTCAAATCCGGAAATTATTCCTGAGTTGTTGCGTGAAAAACTAAAAAATCCTAAGTTTTTGCCAACCCGTGAAGATATTTTTCATGCTTTTAATCCTGATGGATATTTAGTTGAAAACTATGAAACATTTTTGCAACGAGAGTGGTTGGATTATACGCATGATATTGAAAACCCAGTTTATGAATTATTTAATAGAGAATATATCAATGCCCTTGGAGATTATTTATCCAAACAAGTCGAAGATTTGGGTGCTACTGTTGGAAATCCGATTACAATATTAGAAGTTTGTGCTGGAAATGGTCGATTGACGCATTTTTTAAAGGAAAAACTTGAACAAACTATTCCAGGGAAAGCAAAATTAATTGCGACTGATTCTGGTGCATCAAAATTAGCTATCAATTTTCCTGTAGAAAAATTAGACCATAAATCAGCGATAGAAAAATATAATCCACAGATTATCTTATGTTCCTGGATGCCATTGGGTATAGATTTATCGGCAGATTTTCGTAAAGATTTAAGTGTTAAAGAATATCTATTAATTGGCCAACCTACTCTTTGTGGTAATCCATGGTATACATATGGAGAAAATGTCGATAGTAATAGTTTTTCATATACAGTGAGTGATGAAGAAATAAAAGAAAGAGAAAAACAATTAGCTCCCTATAAAGCAGATGGTTTTGAAGAACAATTTATGAAAAATATTTCAAAGTTTCAGATATGTCGGATAGATGAACCAAGAGTAGACAGATTGTTTGATAGTTATTCGGCAACTTATTCATATAAAAGAAAGATATAATTATTTATGAACAAAAAAATAATTATTGCCTTAGCTTTTATTTTTTCATTAAATATTTCCGTTGTGTTTTTCTGGAGGCAGCCGTTTTTACTTTTTTGTATTTTTATTGTTTTGGCATTTATCAAACATTTACTTTCTCCCATAAGACGAGAATTATTGTATTTTATACTTGCAGGGATTCTAGGTACTGGTTCGGAATGTTTGGTAATGTATATTGGTGGAAATCCATGGAATTACGCCAACACAACTTTTTTTAATTTTCCAATTTATGCGTTGTCATTGTGGGGATTTGCAGCCATCTCATTTTTGACTTTAGCCCAAGGGTTATCGGAAAAGAAATAAATTTGATAAAATACTCCATAGGCTTGTGGTGAAATGGTATCACAGCAGTCTCCAAAACTGCTTTTCCAGGTTCGACTCCTGGCAGGCCTGCCCGTTATAATATTTTTTCCTTAAAAGAATGTCTTGTAGGAAGACCTAAACTATTACCTATATAATCAATCATAAGTCCTTGGGCATCATCTATATCTTTTGCCTCAATCAATCTTGTTTCAGTTGAACCAACTTCTGCAATTGCAAGAAACTTTTGTTTTTTACCGTTAATTCTTATCAATGAATAAAATGTTTCTGGACTACCTGAAGTTTCATCAGTATGTCCTATTAGTGCCTCTAAAACAATTTTATTTTCTTTCATAAAGATAATAAATATGTAATAAAAATCACGTTGTGCCGAAGGAGGGACTTGAACCCCCACGGATTGCTCCATACGGTCCTAAGCCGTACGTGTATACCAATTTCACCACTTCGGCAGTGTGGGCTGCGTGGGAATCGAACCCACGACCGATCGCTTAAGAGGCGATTGCTCTACCAACTGAGCTAGCAACCCTTTATATGGTCTATTTTATCAGTTTTTTGGTAATTTTTCGGATAAAGTCGAGGAATTGTTGCTTGAGGCCGGTTTTGGGGCGGTAAATGACGCTATTGCTGGTTAGTGGAGTGATTTCAATAGGACCGACTTTTTCCCAGGCAATATAACTTTTGGCGAAAAGATTAGTAGAATCGATTTTGAATTTAAAACTAAAGATTTTTGTCTGACCGGGGAAAATTAAAGTATTGTCGGTGCAAAGAGGATCGAGGGTGATATTGGTACTGGCAAGGGGTTTGAGACAAAATGGGATTTCACCCCAAATTGACTGACCGGTATTTTTCAAAAATATTTGACCCTGATATTCTTTTTCGGAAAACATGAGAATGGGCAAATGAATTCGTTGATAGGCTAAATTTGTAGTTTGGAGAGGAGTATTTTTTGTTTTTGGTTCGTCGACAATAATTTGAAAATCAGGGAGGAGTTTTTCATCTTTGTCGACCCAGGAAAAAGGTTCAAAAGGTGGATAGGGGTAATTATAGATAAAAGGAGTAATGGCTTTGACTTGCGGATTAACAGAGTAACTGCGAAGAATATTCAGAGTAAAAGTCGCGGCAGCCTGACAAGTATAAGGACGTTCATGTTTCCAGCCGGTTTCGGTGATAAAAATGGGGATATCTTTTTTGAAATATCTTAATTCACTGTTGAAGTCTTTTTTGCTATTTTGGGGATAGAAATGAGTGGCGAGGCCATCGAAAATATTAAAATATTCGGGTTTATAAAGTTTAATTTCGTTATAAACGTTGATGAAGTTTTTAAATTTATTGGGTTGTTCCGGAGCGGCGAGGTCGAGTCCGGGAGTCAAAATAAAAAAGTTTGGGTTAAGAGACTTGAATTTATCGGTGGCATAGATAGCTGTATCAACGAAATTTTTGATATCGACTTCCCCACCCCATTCCTGACCATGGTTGATTTCATTAAATAAAGTTATATATTGAGGAGTTGAGGGCCAATTGAGAGAATTTAGAAAATTGGAGAGATTGTCGATATCGGTAAAGGTGGGACGAACCCAGGCATTATTTTCCATTCTAGTCGATATTCGTATAATTGGGATTATGTGGTATTTTCGGCAATTATCCATGAATTCTTGCCACATATTTTTTTCTAGTTGATCGGTTCGAATGACAATTGTGGCCCAACCCCAGTCGCCACCGGAGGAATTTATGATTGAATAGGCGGAATTTATATCCGATGTTTGGGTTAGATGTAAACCTGAAGTATTGGAAGCAAAGGCTGGTTTTGTGAAAAAAACTGATAAAATAAGACAAAGTAAAATTAACATCTACTTATTATAAATGACAAAAGAAGAAATACTTAAAGCGAAAAAGCAGGCAATTGAGGACGAAATACGCAAAACGCCGTATGATAAATCTAGTGAACATCATCACGGAGTATTAAAGGCGAAACTTGCAAAAGTGAACGATGAACTTGAAGGACCGATGAACAAGGGTGGTGGCGGTGGGGTTGGCTATGCTATCAAACATAGTGGCGATGCATCGGTAGTGTTGGTTGGATTGCCAAGTGTGGGTAAGTCGACTTTGCTAAACAAAATTACCAACGCCGAATCAAAGGTGGGAAATTATGATTTTACGACTTT
>Ga0247841_10008564_pt1 | contig 14677 bp, 7 predicted proteins | sample LaCruzMarch2015__2_FD_192410 | JGI IMG/M metagenome (GOLD analysis project Ga0247841, IMG submission 192410) | Freshwater microbial communities from meromictic Lake La Cruz, Castile-La Mancha, Spain - LaCruzMarch2015_18m | ecosystem: Environmental > Aquatic > Freshwater > Lake | place: Spain...
ACAGTAACCGATAACAACGGAAACACTGCTGCCTGTTCGCAGGAAGTAACTGTAAACGATACGGAAGATCCACAGATTACCTGTCCTGTGGGAATAACGGCAGATACCGATCCGGGCGAATGTTCGGCATCAGGCGTAACACTTGATTCACCTGCAACATCAGATAATTGCGGAATTGCAGACATCACAAACGATGCACCAGCGGTATTCCCGCTTGGAACAACGATTGTCACCTGGACAGTAACCGATAACAGCGGTAACACTGCTACCTGTTTACAGGAAGTAACTGTAAACGATACGGAAGATCCACAGATTACCTGTCCTGTGGGAATAACGGCAGATACCGATCCGGGCGAATGTTCGGCATCAGGTGTAACACTTGATTCACCAGCAACATCAAATAACTGTGGAATTGCAGGTATCACTAATGATGCACCAGCTGTATTCCCGCTTGGAACAACAGTTGTCACCTGGACAGTAACCGATAACAGCGGCAACACTGCTACCTGTTCGCAGGAAGTAACTGTAAACGATACGGAAGATCCACAGATCACCTGTCCTCTTGGAATAACGGCAGATACCGATCCGGGCGAATGTTCGGCATCAGGCGTAACACTTGATTCACCTGCAACATCAGATAATTGCGGAATTGCAGACATCACAAACGATGCACCAGCGGTATTCCCGGTTGGAACAACGATTGTCACCTGGACAGTAACCGATAACAGCGGCAACACTGCTACCTGTTCGCAGGAAGTAACTGTAAACGATACGGAAGATCCACAGATTACCTGTCCGCTTGGAGTAACAATAAGTACTGATCCGGGCGAATGTTCAGCATCGGGCATAACACTTGATTCACCTATAACTTCAGATAATTGCGGAGTTGCAGGCATCACAAACGATGCACCTTCAACATTCCCGGTTGGAACAACGATTGTCACCTGGACAGTAACCGATAACAGCGGTAACATTGCTACCTGTTCACAGGAAGTAACAGTAAATGATACGGAAGATCCACAGATTACCTGTCCGCTTGGAGTAACAATAAGTACTGATCCGGGCGAATGTTCAGCATCAGGCGTAACACTTGATTCACCTATAACTTCAGATAATTGCGGAGTTGCAGGCATCACAAACGATGCACCAACGGTATTCCCGGTTGGAACAACAGTTGTCACCTGGACAGTAACCGATAACAGCGGCAACACTGCTACCTGTTCGCAGGAAGTAACTGTAAACGATACAGAGGATCCACAGATCACCTGTCCTGCAGATGTTACAGTTCAGATAGCTCCATGTACTCCGGGTATATTTGTTACATTGAATGTTCCCGTGACATCTGATAATTGTGGTATTAGCACCCTGGTTAACAGCATTAACGGTACAGCAGATGCCAGTGGATTATTTCCTGCAGGTGTTACCTCAGTGAACTGGTTCGTAACTGATATCCACGGTAACAGTAATGTCTGTTCAACAGCCGTCACAGTTGCCGGTATGGAATTATCGTATATTACAACAGGTTTATATTGCTTAGACGGTGATATGGGTTCTGTCAGTGTTAATGTTTTCAATGGAATGCCTCCGTTCGGTTATCTGTGGAATAACAATGAAACAACTCAGGAAATTGACAGTATTCCGGCAGGAAATTATACCGTCACCGTTACTGACAATTGCGGCATGACCATCACAGGCAGTGTAACATTAACGCTTCCTTACGAGCCCTTGCATGTTGATACATTAACAGGACAACATATTTCGTGTTATGGTATGGGTGATGGCTATTTTAAACTAACTGCCGGCGGAGGTGTTCCTCCCTATGCGTATTCAATTGACAATATTGCTTTCTTCTTTGTTGATACATTTGAAATGTGGAACCTGCCACCCGGCACATACTGGGTATCAGTGCTTGATGCAAATAACTGTGTTATAATCTATGGAGTAGAAATAACAGAGCCGGATTCTCTCACATTAAGTACAGTAATAACAAATGTAAACTGTTACGCAGGGAATGACGGTATGGTTGATCTGACGGTAACCGGCGGTATACCTGATTGTTGCACTTCTGCCTATACTTATATCTGGAGCAATGGTGAAATTACTCAGGATCTGTCAGGATTAATTTCAGGAATCTATACAGTAACGGTAATAGATTCACATGGTTGTACAGCCTCTGCAATAGTAACCGTTACACAGCCTGGTACGCCATTATCTGTAATAGCAAACAGCACAAATATAAGTTGTTACGGAGTAAATACCGGGGCAATTTATCTTGACGTAACAGGAGGCACAACACCATACGGATACTTATGGAGTAACGGAGCCACAAACGGCGAACTGACTGGCATACCGGTAGGAAGCTATACAGTTACCATAATCGATTCAAATGGATGTGCTGCTATTATAGGAATTACAGTAAATCCTGCTGATCCTGTAGAACTTGATCTGATCTCCGGCGGTAACCAGTGTTATGGTGAAATCACCGGGACAGTGTCAATTTTTGACTTAAATGGCATGACACCCATTGCGTACCTCTGGTCAAATGGTTCGACTGAAGCCTCATTAAGCAATATTGCTGCAGGAAGTTATTGTGTCGTGGTAACCGAAGCGGGCGGATGCATTGCAACCGGTTGTGTAAATGTTACATCACCGGCATCACCTCTGTCAGTACACGTGGATGCAGGAAACGTACTTTGCCATGGGGGCAATGATGGCACTGCTCATATTGTCCTGATGGGCGGAACATTACCTTATTACGGAATATCATGGTCTGGTGAAATTGTAGTATCATGCGATACAATTGAAATTCCCGGATCAACTGTTGTATGGCCATGTTGTTCACAGTATTCATACATACTTGATAACCTGCATTCAGGCACATATTACATAACAGCAACAGATGCAAACAATTGTCTGGTCGTTGATACCTTTGTGGTTGAAGAACCGGCTTATCCGTTACAAATACAGAATGCCGGTGTGACCGATGTTGATGTTGTAAACAGTATCCCTGGTGGAATAAACCTGTTTGTTTGTTGTGGTACTTTCCCCTATTCTTATTGGTGGGAAGATGAAAATGGCAACTGGATATCAGGAAATGAAGACCTTAACAATGTTCCGGCAGGGGATTATACAGTTACTGTCACTGATGCAAATGATTGTACAACAACCGGATCATACATCGTGGGTTCAAATGCCCAGCCTGACTGGAATTTCTTCAATACAGGCTATAATCATATAATTTATGTTCCTTTAAATGCGGTTCCATTCCTAGAATATGGTGATTATATAGGTGTGTTCTTCGATTCATTTGGCACCTTGACCTGTGGTGGCTATGTGAAATTCGAAGGAGTATCCACAGCAATTGCTGCATGGGGAGAAGATGGACTGGTATCGAATACCGGGTTCGATCCTGGAGAAGAATTCACTTTCAGGTTCTGGAAGTTGAACAGTGGTGCAGAGTACCTGGCAAATCCGGTTTATGACTTTTCATTTCCACAGGATTCATTGTTTATGGTAGATGGATTAAGTGGATTGATGAAACTTACTCCATATTCTGTTCTTGATTCACAACTAATCGTACTGAAAGCAGGCTGGAACATTATGTCGACTTACCTGTTACCGGTACAAGCGGATATTCAGACAGTATTCAGCGATATCCAACCATATGTGCTTATTGTAAAAGATGGATCAGGTGGGGTCTGCTGGCCGGCCTGGGGTGTAAATACAGTTGGAGATATGGTTCTTGGAGATGGCTATAAAGTCAAAATGTCCACCACAAAAACATTGGCAGTATATGGATATAGCATAATTCCTGAATTTACCCAGGTTGATATATCATCAGGCTGGAGTATACTCGGTTACCTGAGAAAATCACCCGCGGCTTTGACCGTAGTGATGAGTCCCATTGTTTCAGAAATCATCATCATGAAAGATGAAAATGGATATGTATATTGGCCATCATTGCAGATCAACACTATAGGAAATATGATTCCGGGTGAAGGTTACCAGATAAAGATGAGCACTTCTCTGGGATTTTTCTACCCGGAAAATGGCCAGTTAAGCCTGGTTAACAAAAATGAATCAGACTATCCGGCTAAACATTATCCTTCATTTAACAGTACAGGGTCTAATATGACTGTGGGTATTCCATTAGACTCCTGGACAATTATTCCCGGGCAGGGTGATGAGATCGCTGCATTTGATGAGGAGGGAAAAATTGTCGGTAGTACTGTTTTCAATGGCTCTGCAACATCTCTGACAATTTGGGGCGACGATGATATCACAGATTCAAAGGAAGGAATTGGAATAAATACCAGGTTTATTCTGAAATTATGGAATTATTCAACAGGAAAAGAAGAGATAATAGATGTTAAAAGCTGGCTTACAGGCAATGATTTATTCTCGGATGATGGAATAAGTATTATTGATAAACTTGATATTTACAATTGGGAAAACGCAGTTCTGATATTATACCAGAACGTACCTAATCCATTCGATGAAGTAACTTATGTCAGGTTTATACTGCCATTTGACTCACGTACTGAGATAAAAATATTCGATGTTGCAGGCAGGCTAATTGAAACGCCTGTCTCAGGTTTATTTTCTGCCGGTGAACATATAATTAAGCTTGACATGGAAAAGTATGCTCCCGGAGTTTACAGTTACCGGCTTGATTGCAAAAAATTCTCCTCTGTAAGAAGCATGGTGATATATTGACGTAAATACCGGGTTTGTCATTTTTAACAAGCGAACCCGGTTTTTTTTGAACTTCGTTTTTCCCGTTTCGGAAATTACCTGCATTATTATAGATTTGCAATTTGCACAATCAATAATATAATTAAAGATTAATGAATTTCGGGCAGTGGAAACCTGAACGGGTCGAGAAAGCAGCAGGAGTACTGCTGTTTCTTGCAATAATATATTTTCCTGTATTTCTGCATCTCAGCTCTTTTTCTTTATGTATGTGGGATGAGTCACTTTATGCTTTGAGGGCACTGGAGATTTCTCATAATGGAGAATACCTGTTCAATTTCAACCAGTTTAGTGAACTTTCCGATCATCCCAATACTAAACCCCCTTTGATAACTCTTATCCAGGCATTATTCCTGAAACTGGGAGGCTATAACGTGCTGTCGCTGAGATTTCCTGTTGCTGTTTTTGTCCTGTTAACGGTTTTGATAATTATTCAATTTTGTAAAAAGGAGCTGCAGATTTCTCTTGCCGGATATTTTGGAGGACTTGTCCTGCTGTGCAGTACCGGTTATATCAGCCTGCATATTGCACGAACCGGTGACCATGATGCCCCGCTCGCATTCTTTACTACCCTTACACTGCTGAACTTCTACAGATTTCTGAAACATGAAAAGAAAAAGTCAGTATATCTCTTATTTTCAACATTGTCGCTGATTGCCGCTACATTTACAAAAACGGTGGCTGGTCTCATGTTTATTCCATCCTTGTTAATATATGCGATATTCACAAAAAAAATCCGTTATATCATATCTTCTCCCGCCTTTTATCTGTGTGCCATGCTTTATTTTACTGTTACAGGAACTTACTTCCTGTTGATGGAACATTTATCACCGGGATACTTCAGTGCTGTCTGGGATAATGATATGGGTGGCAGGTATTCGGGTACAATCGACCAACACCTCCATCCTTTCTTTTTTTATTTCAATAATCTTGTGGAATCACGTTTTATTCCCTGGATATTCGTATTACCATTATCAGGTTTTCTTATTTTCAGAAGTCAGAATAGTGAACTGAAAAGATTTTCAGTTTTTGCAGGTGTTGGTATTGTGGGTTACTGGCTGATCATTTCATTAGCAAGGACAAAGTTACTGTGGTACGATGCTCCCCTGTTTCCACTTATGTCAACACTTGTTGCAATAGGAATTTTTCTGATTTACAACCATTTTATAAGCCTGGAAATGTTTCGCAGCAGGTATAACCGGATCATTTTCCTGCTATTGTTCATTTTTGCTGTTTATTATTCTCCTTATATGACAGTGATAAAGTCGGTTTATCATTACGAGAATAACTGGAGAGATGAACAGCTTGGTGATTTTATGAAAAAAATATCCCCTGATATAAAACAATATACAATACTCCTGAAAAACTGGAATTCTCATGCTGTTTTTTATAAAGAGGCATATAACATTAACGGTTATAATATTACCATTAAAAGGTTTGAAGATACTTTTACCTCCGGAGAAATTCTAATGACCTGCAACAGTCTCGACTGGTCGCGTAAAAGGTTTACTTACGTTGTTCTTGATAAATACAAAGATTGCAGGCTTATCCGGATAAATGAATTAACAGGTAAAAAGGAAAATACAAATTAGCGGGTCATTTTATTTCTTACTTCATTTGTTAAGTCTTCCAGGATTGAAACTATAAATAATTCCTGTAGAAGAAACCAACGCAGTAATTATATAAAAAATCAGGCTTAAAGCAACTGATGAATTAATATTTAGATGCAGTAACTGTGCACCGAACAGAAAAGTCAATTCACGTGAACCTATTCCTCCGATAGTAAATGGCAGAGTTGCCACAACAGATGAGATCAGGAATACGAACAGGTATTCGGTAATGTGATCATTAATTCCTGCAGCATAAAGGATAATAAGAGCGCACAAAGTCTGGGTAATCTGAACCGCCAGTGATTGAAGATTGGTTTTGTGAATAGCTTTTTGAAACTCCTGAAAATATAAGTGTATAATCAGGTAAAAAATGATATAGGCAACAGGAATAAAAAGCCAATATAGTCTTTGAAGAGGTAACTGAACTGACATGAAAATGGTAAATGCAGCAGCCAGTCCTGTTAATGCAAGGACGCCACTGATACGGTCGATGAGTGTTGCCCAGAAAAGTTTTTTTACTTTTACCCCGGTCTCCCGGTTCAGCAGATATATCTTATATCCATCACCACCAATGCCTCCGGGTAAAAAAAGATTGTAGTACATACCCAGGAGATAAAGTTTCAGATTATACTTACTGCTTAGTTCAAGTCCTGCCGAACTGAAAAAAATATTGAGCCGGTAAGCTGAGATAATTTTTGATGCAGTGAATAATATCAATGCAGCAATCAGGATAAACAGGTTTGATTGCTCAAAGACTTTTAGTAGTTCGGAAATATTAATACGTGTGTACACAAAATAAAGTGCACCAACTGTTATTATGAACTTCAGCAGTAATTTCAGGTAATTTTTAAGCCTTTGACTCACCTGTGGAAATTTTCTTGATTCGGTAAGGCTTTTTGTTCTGTGATTCATAATATGTCCTGATCTGCAATTCAGAAGTGATCCCCGCGGTTATAAGTTGAATTCCGGCAAGAGTAAGCATTACTCCCAGCAGTAACAGGGGCTTCCCCCATATATCATTCCCCAATATCTTCAGTACAAGCATGTACAGGTCGATCATGCTGCCGATCAGAAAAATAATTATGCCCAGGTTGCCAAAAAGATGCATGGGCTTTTGCATATATTTCTTAAAAAAAAGCATAAGAAGTAAATCGCTCATTACCTTAAATGTACGTGCCAGGCCATATTTTGATTCACCATGTTTGCGCGGATGATGCCTGACATTTACCTGAGTGATTTTAGCCCCTTCCTGGCTTGCAAGTACCGGGATGAAACGATGAAGTTCGCCATACAGGCCGATGCTTTTTGCCAATTCCGACCTGAATACCTTTAGTGTGCACCCGTAATCTTTCATATTTACTCCGGTAGTATATCTTATAATTTTATTTGCGATAATGCTTGGCAGTTTTCGCATTATTGTGCCGTCTTTACGCTTTGTCCTTATACCTGCAACCAAATCCCAGCCATCATTTTCAGCCAGGCTGAGCATCATCGGGATGTCTGCAGGGTCATTCTGTAAATCCCCATCCATAAGAGCTATGTATTCACCTTCTGCAATTTCAATACCGGCGGCAAGGGCAGAACTCTGACCGTAATTCTTTTGCAATTCAACCAGCCTGATATTCGGTTTAAGTAATGACTTAACCTCTGCTACTGTTTTATCGGTCGAGCCATCATCAATATATATCAGTTCAAAGTCAATATCTTTAAGTGAATCAAAAAATGGCGCTTACCAGGGGTTTAATATTTAACTCCTCGTTATAAACACAAACAACAACCGATAATTTCTTCGACATTTTAGGAGATTATTTTAATGCAAATTAACGATTTATTTAAAATTTACAATTTAAAATTATTCCTTATTCATTATGTTTTTTGCCTCAATATACCTGTATTCTCCCGGAGGTATTCTGAAATAATGTGGATTTAAATGGTCGGATCTGTAAGTTAACCAGAAATTGACCAGCAGAAAGAGTTTTTTATCCTTAATATCGGTTCCTGCAAGTTCATTTTTCTTTGCTACATATATAGTCCTGGCTGAATCAGGAGAATCAACTGATGAAAATATAAGTGTTTCCACTGAAAAAGCCCATGGTATCATAATATCATTAATGTCAATATTCTCCCGGGTAATAATAAATTTTTTCCCTTCGTACTTGGCGGAAATATCAAGAATTTTTTCAATATAACTTATCCGGTTCCTGTATTTGCTGCCTGCTCTTACTATCCCGGTAAAACACAGGACAATTAAAAATAATAATGCACCGGTTTTCAGAATACTTCTGAGGTTGGATTTAATAATCACATCATTAACAAACGGGACCAGTACGAAGTAATTTACAGGCATGAAATTCTTTTCCATCATAATATCACTATCCCCTTGCCTGAAAGCAATGAAGCTTATCAACAGGTAAGAGACAATAAAGAAGGTAATTACAAGTGTTTTAAGGCATTCCTTATTTATTGTCAGATAAATTATTACTATCAGTAGCATTATGGATGGGAGCAGGTAAAGACTCGTGAAATGATTGAAGAACCATATGGCGCTGTATAAATTGAATAAATCAGGCAGCATACTTTTTATCTGATGTACCTGGGAAATTATTCCTTCTTCATATGAATCGAACCTTAGCAGAAAATTCTTTAATAAATATAGAATAATAACCATTCCTGTAAGTATGTAACCTTTGCTGTCCTTGTATTCCTGTTTATCGGTAATTGAATATACAACTAAAAACAAGATGGCAAAAATTGCGACAGGATGACTTAATAATCCTGCGCAGATTATCACTGCAGCTATAAGATAACGGGTCAGGTTTATAATATTTTTTTTTGCAAACCGGTCACTGAAACTTACCCAGGCAAATAACAGTGTTGAAATAACAAGACAGATGTGAGTTTCTGTGATCGGTAAATAAAAGTTTTCTCTGACTCCCAGTATTAGAATGAAAGCCATTATTAACCCAGCAGAATAATTTCTTAGCCAAAAAACAGCAATGCAGAATATTGAATAATAAACAATAATTATTGAACATGAATAGACCAGTATTACTGTTTTTAATGTAAGGTGAAGCTTCATTGCCATAACAGGCAGTAGTTGCAATAGTATCATTGAATATCTGTGGTGCTCAATAAATAATTTTTCATTATTCACCATTTGAAAGAGGTAATAAGCAGTATCGGCATATAACATGCGTTCGATGAAGAAGCATCCTGAAAGGATTAATAATCCCAGGAATATCAGATGTCCCGCATTGTTAATTATTTTCATGCTGGTAATTATTATCCTTCTTTTTAAAAATCAAAACATCACCGGTAAAATCTTCATAAGAGCCCAGCAGGTACTTGTAAATAACTCTCTCAGGAAAGATTTCCGGTGTCCGGAAATCTTTATATAGCCGATAATCGGATTTTCCTGATAATAAACTTTGAATTATCCTGCAATGTACATCATTACAATGAAATACTTCGCTGCAACATTCAGGAATTCTGAAAGGCGTTGTGGGTGCTTTCCAATATCTCTTGTAATTTGTTTCATGGATAATAATAAAATCATAACCTGTATTGCTGATAAATTCACCACGGGGCATACCACTCATTGCAGCATAATAACTGTATCCGATTGTTTTATCCGCAATATTATTATCATTTATATACCGGATAGCTTTTGACCGGGTTTCAAATATAAAATTCGATTGTGAAACCAGGGTGATTCCTGAAGTATAAAGTAATATCAGGTAGACAGTACATTTACCATAACGGAAAGTATTGACAGCCTGATTCCGTAATTTTGCCAACCCGTTACCGGCAATTATTGCCACAAATGGTAAAAAAATATTTGCCCTTCTGTTACAGGTGACATCAAGGTTCCACAGAACAATAAATTCGGCTGCAATAAACAGGCAAAAGAATAAAATCATGTTAAAGCTGTTGTTTTCAGCTTTTTTTTCTGCCTTAAAAGTTAGATTGTATAATCTGCCGGCAAATACTATAAAGACAGGCAGGCTGGATCCGCAGATTATTATCATTGGAAATACCACCGGATTGAGAAGCAAATGATTGTCGTGCAATATGGAATTATGATTTTCCCTGTACAAAGTGCTAAAAGAAAATCGTATATCAGAGACTGAAAAATCGAATCCATTCAAAATAAAAAAGAAAAACACAGAACATACAATAATAAACAGGGTGATTATTATCGACCTATTTATGGTTAAATGTCCGGTTAATAATAAGTACAAAATAACAAGCAGGAAAAGTAAAAGTGGAATGAAGTCATACTTCATGGTCAACACTGATGTTGTGCATAAAACAATAATCAAAAGTCGTTTATAATTTGTGCCTGAATGCCCATGCCCTGATCCTGAATTCATATTCCTGCTGTAAAATGATAAAGCAAGGAAGACTGAGAAATATGCCCAGAAAACATAAGGAATTTCCGGCAGGCAATAATGACTGTAAGTAACATTCAAATCGAAGATTGAAAGTAATATAGCCGAAATGAAAGCCGACATTTCATCTTTGAAAATCAGAATGGCAATCCTGTAAACAACCATAATTAGTATGATTGAATATATTAAAGAAAGTACACGACCTGTATAAATCAGACATCTGGCATCAAAACCGGAAGCTTTCATTAACGGGTAGCCAATAAGTGCCAACTGAGTACCAAATCCACGGGTATTATATGTTCTGATATTTTCTGATTTATAATTTTCAAAAACATTGTCATCATATTTGTCAATCAGATTTTTTACTATTTCAACATGTTGATACTCATCAGGTTCAAAATAATTTGCCCCGTCACCATTAATATCGCCCCAGAAAAAACCAATCAGCCTTAATAAAGTAGCTATGCAAATAATAAAAATTAATTTTTTATTCCAGTAATTCATTATCAATAAAGTTATTATCAGATGAACAAGTAATAATGAAGGAGTACCCGGGGACTCCCATACTCAAATTTATTCTGAATTCTGTAAAAATAAACATCTTTGCGATAGAATTAAAAAAATGCAGTACCGGTAGTTAGTTACGAACAGGAATTCATACAACATTTGTGAATTGGTAATTCAACATAATTTTTCTTAGTCATTGAAAATATTAAAAGTACATAATAAGGCAGGAATTATTTATTCTGTATTTTTTTTAATAGTAACATTTCTGGTTGTTTTCTCACTTGAAATGAATACTCCGATTAATCATGATGAACATCAGTTTATTGCCGGAGCAAAACTTTTATCTTCAAAATTAATGCTGCCATACAGCAGTTTCCCTTTTTATCAGTTACCGAACATACTGCTGGTTTATAGTATAATTTTCAGTTTTACAAGTTACCTGTTACTTGGTGCAAGGACATTTTCGGTCATTTGTGCATTTATTGTACTTTTAATGATGTATCTGACAGCCCTTAAGGTTTTTAAAGATAAAAACCGGATTTTAAAATATATCATAGCATCATTTTCAGTTTTTCTGATGGTTTCAAATCCCGTTTTCATCTATAGTTTTGGCAAAGCCTGGAATCATGACCTTCCGCTTTTACTGACCATTCTTTCAATGGCTTGTCTTTTTAAGCTTATTGAGAAACAATCGGCCAGATATTCATTTTTATCGGGCTTCCTGGCTTGTTTTGCCATTTGTACAAGAATTTCATTTGCTCCGGTTATTTTCCCATTTCTCTTTTGCGTACTGGCTTTTCCTAAAACAGGAAACATCAGGAAAACACTCCGTTTATTAACATATTTTATTTTTGGCGCGTTTATTTCGGCAATACCAACATTAGTACTTTTTATTAATGCACCGGAGCAGTTTGTCTTTTATGTTTATAAGTTCCATCTTGGTGTTGATGTTCAGTATCTGCAAAGCATTGGCTGGCACACACCATTCAGGTACCGGATTGAATATTTCATCCGGGAAATTGCTGAACCCCGTAATCTGACAGTCACATTTACAGGCCTTGTCTTCATTTTATGGGCAGGGCTTTATTGCTTGCGCAGGAGAATTAATATTACCAGGTTGAAAATAATAATACTGATAATTCCATTTCTGGTTATGGGGTCTATAATTAAACCGATTGTCTTCTACCAATACTTTTACGCTCCGTTACCCTTTATAATTCTTGGGGCGGTTTATGGAATTTCGTACCTTAAAGATAAACTGCAACATTATTCAATACTACTTTTTATTTTTATTGCAGGCATATCAATATATTCAGGTGGAAGTGAGTTCTGGAGGGTGAATAAACTGCATAATCCTCAATTATGGACAACTGTGGAATTTCATAATTATGGATGTGAGATCTCAAAATACACTGGAAAAGGGAAAGTTCTGACTCTTTCACCCTTGTTTGTTCTGGAAGGCGGAGCGGGAATATACTCGGAATTTTGCAGCAGTCCGTTCACCTGGCGTACATCAGAACTGGTAAATCCGGCGATGCGAAAAAAAATGAAAATTATTTCCAAAACTGATCTGGATGAATTTCTCAGAAATGATCCTCCTGTGGCAATATTGACTGGTTTTGAATCCGGACTTGAAGGAATGTTTATAAAGTGGGGGAAAGATAATGGATACGTCAACGTACCTTTGTCACAGCAAAAGCTGATGATCAGGAAAAAATAGCATTTCAATACCGGCCCGGGAGCAATATCGGTCAGGTATTATTTCTTCAGTGCCTCAGCGCCACTGACTATTTCAAGCAATTCGTTGGTAATCGATGATTGTCTTGCTTTATTATAGGTTAACCTCAATTCACGTAATAATTCAATTGCATTATCTGTGGCTTTGTGCATTGCAGTCATTCTGGCTCCGTGTTCAGCCGCATTTGAATCAAGCAAAGCTCTGTAAAACTTTATTTTTAGAGTTTTTGGAATAAGTTCTGTTACTATGGTTTCTTTTTCCGGTTCAAAAATATAGTCTTGTTTAAAACCTTTACCGGCTGCTGGTTTTATTGTAACAGGCAAAAATGTTTCAACAGTAAGTATCTGAACCGCGGCGTTTTTAAACTGATTATAAACCAACTCAATACGGTCGTACTTATTGTCTATGTACTCATTTATCAGAAAATCTGCCGTGTTCACAATATCATTGTAATCCAGTTTTTCAAGAAGTGAGTGTTTTTCATAAGCAACAGGAATTTTTTTGTACTTCAGGATGTCGCTTGCCTTTTTTCCTATGGTCATAAAATCAACCCTGTTCTGTTTTATCAACCCTTGATATTTAGTGTTTCTAAGGTCAACAGCCTGTTTTATGACGTTGGCATTAAAAGCACCACACAGGCCACGGTTGGAAGTAATCAGAACGATCAGTACTTTATTAATTTCACGCTGGCGGGTATATAAATTGTCTTCCGGTATATCAGAACCTGTAAACAGATTATTCAACATTTCCTGAAGCTTATTTGCATATGGACGCATTTGCAGAATAATGTCCTGTGCTCTTCTTAATTTTGCCGCTGAAACCAGCTTCATGGCGCTGGTAATTTGCTTGGTGGAATGCACCGAAGATATTCTGATCCGTATTTCTTTCAGATTTGCCATGCAGGTTATTGGTTACTTTGTAGGTTTCAGACGGAAATTATATCAAAGTATTTGATTATGAGTTTAAGGTTTAAGGGTTCAGAGTTTCAAAGTTGCAGATTTCCTGGTCAATAATTACAAATTACATTTACAAATCACTCCGTCGTGGCGAATCACCCTTCACTTCTCAATACGCTTCTGCCATTTCGGTGGCAAGTGAACTGAGAGTATTAATGACTTCATCCGTATGCTGACCCTGGCGGAGCAGATCAAGAATTCCTTTATGTTTTACTTCAAGGAATTCAAGATATTTCGTTTCAAAATCCCTTATTTTGTTAACAGGAACATTCATAAGCAACCCTTTTGTCCCGCAAAAGATGATTGCAATTTGTTTTTCAACGGAAATCGGAGCGTACTGGCCTTGTTTTAATATCTCGACATTTCTCGATCCTTTGGCTAAAACTGCCTTGGTGGCAGAATCCAGATCGGATCCGAACTTTGCAAATGCTTCCATCTCGCGATATTGCGCCTGATCGAGTTTCAGAGTACCTGCAACTTTTTTCATTGCTTTTTGCTGGGCATTTCCACCAACACGGGAGACTGAAATACCAACATTGATTGCCGGCCTGACCCCTGCATTGAAAAGATTTGATTCGAGGAATATCTGGCCATCGGTTATTGAAATGACATTAGTAGGTATGTAGGCAGAAACGTCTCCTGCCTGGGTTTCGATTATAGGAAGAGCAGTAAGTGAGCCTCCACCTTTAAGCAGGTGCCGGATAGAAGGCGGTACATCGTTCA
>Ga0247841_10008565_pt1 | contig 14677 bp, 11 predicted proteins | sample LaCruzMarch2015__2_FD_192410 | JGI IMG/M metagenome (GOLD analysis project Ga0247841, IMG submission 192410) | Freshwater microbial communities from meromictic Lake La Cruz, Castile-La Mancha, Spain - LaCruzMarch2015_18m | ecosystem: Environmental > Aquatic > Freshwater > Lake | place: Spain...
ACATTAATCTGGTCAGGAGTACCGGTAACTGAAGTCAGAAAAGCTGTGGAATTAAAGGCATTGGAGCCTAAGGTTCCGCCTGTACCGATATTCAAAGAATTAGCTCCCATGGTTAAGGTACCTGAACCTGTGGCAATGGTTACACCATTGAAGGTTCTGGCAGTCACATCACCGGTTGCATTAATCTGGGTATCAGAGTTTAAGCCAACTGAGAACATGGCTGAGGGAGCTGTGGTGCCGATACCGATCTGTCCGTTGTCATAGATTACCGAGTTGGTGATCCCGCTTGCTCCCCATTTGGCAATGTAGTTCTCTGTTCCGGTTCCGGTTACCGGATTAGTTAAGGCTGTCTGAAAATAAGCGGTGTCATGGCCGTCAAGCAAATCAGCTGAGAGATTGGTGACAGTGGTATTGTTTAAAACTGTGAAAGGAGAGCCGGAATTGTAGTTGAAACCCAGCTGGGTGGTGGTGGTTGCTCCCCTGCCTGTGACACTTAAAAGAGTATCTGCTTCAGTCGCAGTAACAGTTAAAGTATCTCCTGAGACGGCAGTAGCAGCAATCCCTCCCCCGTTAATTGTTAAGGTATCGGTTAAGGAATTGGCAGCAGTAGAACCGGACTGGGAATTAATGGTTGCCCAGAGATTCTGGTCTCCGGTGTTGGCTCCTGAGACTGAAGTTGTACCGGTAATAGTTAAAACTCCTGATCCGGTAGCTAAAGTGTTGCCGTTGAAAGTCTTGGCAGTCACATCGCCGATAAGTTTCAGGTCAGGAGCTAAGGACAGGGTAACCGCAGTTGTGCCACTGACATTAATCTGGTCAGGAGTGCCGGCAACAGAGGTCATGAAAGCTGTGGAGGTAAAAGCATTTGAACCTAAGGTTCCCCCTGTACCGATATTCAAAGAATTAGCTCCCATGGTTAAAGTACCTGAACCGGTAGCAATGGTTACACCATTGAAGGTTCTGGCAGTCACATCTCCGGTAGCATTAATCTGGGTATCAGAGTTTAAGCCGACTGAGAACATGGCTGAGGGCGCTGTGGTCCCGATACCGATCTGTCCGCCAGATTCATAGATGACAGAATCGCCTAAAGAGCTTGAGCCGGTGAATTTGGAAAGATAACCAGTTGTGCCGGAAACAGAAGAACCGGTTGATAAAACAGCTCCATTCCAGGTTAAAGTTCCGGCATTATTGTATAAAGCCATTGAGGTTGAAGTTGGAACTCCTGAAGTAAGATGTATGCCTCCTCCATTACCAATATCCAGAGTGTTGACCGGTGCAGTTGTCCCGATACCAACGCTACCATTATTCCCAAGATACAAAACTGAATTAGCAGCCAATCCTGCATCTCCGCCGGGACTTCTTTGAAAATTAAGTGTTCCGTTATTTAATAAATTAAAAGTAGCTGAAGGAGCATTTCCGGTTGGAACAATCAAAGATAGATTAGAGGAAATGGTTGCAGTTGGATTACCTGAGTTCACATTGAGAATTGCAAACTTTGCAGATGCGGTTGATGTTCCGCCAATTAAGAAATCTTCTGTCGTATTGTTTGGATAAAGTAATCCTCCTATTTCTGTCCATTTTGAAGATCCTCCGCTTCCTCCCGGACATGCTCCCCAGGTGGGAGCTGCTCCTCCTGAGATAAGACAAAGGCCTACTGTATCGGTTGTTGCTCCTGTTAATTGTCCTGTTGATACAGTTGCATATAGTATGTTGTTATTTGCATTAAAGTCTGAGAGAGTAACTGTTCCTTCTGCTGTTAAATCTGTTACTTCAGGTGCTGTTCCGAAAACTAATGCTCCTGTTCCTGTTTCATCAGTGATGGCTCCAGAGACTCCTGCAGATGTGGTTAAACCGGTTATGGGACTGGTTCCGTTACCCAATAATATTCCTGTGAGTGTGGTTGCACCGGTTCCTCCATTTGAGACAGTAATTGCTGTTCCGTTCCATGTGCCAGAAGTAACTGTACCAAGCTTGGTAATTGCAGTTCCATCCCAGACACCTGAAGTAATTGTTCCGACTGTGGTAATTGAGCTGAGATTTCCGGTGGTAATAAAAGTTCCGGTCGTATCAGGTAAAGTTAAGGTATCTCCTGTACCTGAAATACTGCCGGTAGTTACTTTTACTTTTCCGCCGGTTGTACCGTTAAACCATAAAGCTTTTCCTGTAGTTCCTGTTTCTGTAAAAGCATTTCCTGTTGTTACATCTCCTACTGCTGTTAATCCTCCTACAGCTTTCCAGATTGTTCCGTCATACATGTTATACTGATTTGTATCAGTGTTGTAGGCAAAGAGGCCAGTTGCAGGAGAAGCTATGGCATCTCTCTGGGCAGTTGTCATTCTTGGAGCAAGGAAACCTTTGTCTGTAGCGCTTAAGTCAAGAATGGCAGAGGCAGCTGATGTAGCAGTTCCTATGGATACTTCTTTCAGGAAACTGGCTTGCTCGCTGAAAATGCTGGGGATATTGATGTTCATGATTAGGTCAGAATCTCCGGTTGCTGCTGCTAAGACTGCTTGATCTTCTTGAGCTGCAAAACTAAGCTCTGTTGTTTGTTCTTGGGAACTCTGGCGCTGTGGCTTTATATTAATGCTGACCTGAGGAAGATTCGCTATGAATTTGGCAAATTGTTCTCTTTTCTGAGCAAGACCTGCTACCACATTGTATTTTGTCATGACTGCTGACCCTGCAAGGCTGAGCACTAAAACAAAGGCTGCCAACATCAATCCCATTTTGAATGAACTAATCCTTATTTTTGAACGCAAAGAATCTCCTGCAACTGGCATCACCTCACTTTCTTGAGGAAGGCTTGATTCGGTAAGCCAGTCCCCCGAGAGGGACTCTTCTTGACTTTTCAGTAACAAATTTTGCTTGAGAAAGCTATTTGAGGGAAGATTGCTAAAAATAGACGGAAGGCCTTGCTTAACTTTTATTTTTTTCGGAGCTTGAGGATAAAAAATTCGTTTATCTTGTGAAACGATTATTTTAGCTTTTGCGCTAATTTTGGTTTTTGCTTTTTGACTTTTGAATTCGTTTATTTGTTCTAGTGTGTAGCGGCGCTGATTTCCAACTGTTCGTATCTTTGGAACAAAACGCCCCCGTTGGTCCCAACGGCGGAGTGTTTTTGTAGAAACCTTTAAAATTGTTGCTACCTTCTGGACTGTATAAAGCCTATCATTCATATGGGCAGCGCCTGTCGTTATCCCCTTTACAGAGATTCTTGTAAAAGTTGGACATTCCGAATCTAAATGTCCAACTTTATCCAACTATTATTACGACACATTTCACGGGTATTGTCAAGGGGTAGGTTAATCTTGTCTTAATCTTATCAATAAGGTACAATTTAGCCTCGTTTTTTTATAACAGTCGGATTTGAAGACATATTGACTTTCTGATAAGATTATGATACAAAAGACTTGTTCTGCATTTTTTTGGCAGGATAAAAGCATAAAAAGCCTGTAAAATAAATTAAAAAGTGCAGGATGAATATGTTAAACATCTCTTACAACATCTCCCCGAGGCTTCAAGAATACTTAAGTAAAATTGAGAATTTAAGAAGACAAATACTTCTCAGCCCAATCCTTCCTACAAAAGAATTACAGCTTCGCTGGGAAGCTACATTTAATCGAATTTATTATTCTCTGAAATTGGCAGGAAATCCTTTAAAAAGAGAGGATATGCTAAAACTACTGTCAGAAGTTACACATAAAAAATCCAATAACGATCAAAAAGCTGTTCTCAAATATAAAGATGCCCTTGACTATATATCCCAGAACTGGCAAGGGTCCCAGAATACTGTCAATGTAAAGGCTTTAGTTGACCTTCACCGGTTAATTGATGGCAACGGACGGCTTAGGATTCCTCAGATAGGCCTACAACATCTACTAGATTACTTACAAACAAGAACCGAGAGCCCGATTATTCAAGCTGCAATAGTTAATATCGAAATGGAAAAAATGCAGCTTTTTACAAAATATAACAGCCTAATCGCCCATCTAACTGCAGATCTTTTCCTCTATAAATACGGTTACGATTTTAAAGGCTTTTTGGCATATGAAGCAGCCTGGATGAAAGATGAGCAAATTTTCAAAGAAAATCATGAACGCGCATTAAGTAGCGTTAGCCTTACACTTTGGCTTGAATATTTCGCCGAAAGCATATTCAAACAGCTTGAAATAATAATCCAATCTATAAAAAAACTCAAATCAGGAACAGTTGATCTGAAAGAATCATTCTGGCAATTGAACGAAAGACAAAAGTCAATTCTTAACTATCTTGACCAGCCACAAATAACGATCACTAACAGACAGGTTCAAAAAAGACATAAAATCTCACAAATAACAGCATCCCGAGACTTGATAAGACTTACAAACTTGGGACACTTGTTTTCCCATGGAAAAGGACGCTCGGTTTACTACACTCGTGTCTGATGTTTAGCATAATTTACTGCACAATTTAACTTTAAACTTTAAGCTTTTAATAAAAAATGGTTGATAAAAAAAGAAAAAATCCACCGGCTGATAATGGTTCAAATACATACCGTACACAAATATATCACGGCAGTGAAAACTTGACCCGTTCTGCTAAACAAAGGCTTAAATGGATGGAACACTTTAGAAAATACCGCAATGCCAGACTGACATGCAGGCATTTTGGATTATCTCCGGATACGTTTTATCTTTGGAAAAAAAGATTTGACTCTAATAACTTAAAAACCTTAGAAGACAACCCTAAGACTCGCAGACCTCATAAAATAAGGGTTTCAAAGCACAGGATTATCCAACTTGAAATGATTAAGAAATTAAAGAGTGTAAATCCTAGGCTAGGAAAAATTAGAATCGCCAGGATTCTGAGAGAAGCTGGTTACAAAATTTCAAACTCAACAGTTGCAAGAATACTTAAAAACCGCGGGGGTTGACCCCGATTCAATCGGGGTTGACATTATGGTAGAAAGAACCGTAAACTGAATATATAAAATGAAATCTACTGCCCTTATTATACTTACATTTTTTTTATTTACCCTAAGTATTTTTTTCCCTATTTCAATTTATGCTCAAAGTATGGGCGTCGGCACTGCAGTCTCCATCCCTATTGTCGATAAAAACGTAAAAGACGGTAATATTATTGCCTCAACATCCAAAGGCTATGGATTAACAGCAACCGCTTATGATTCCAATATGTATGGTGTATATACGCAATCCCCTGCTATTTTTCTTCAAAATACGAACGACTCACAAGCAAAACCGGTCACAATTTCGGGCAAGGTTAATGTCTTGGTTTCCTCAATTAATGGTAATATTAAGAAAAATGATTTTATAACTTCATCTACAATTTCGGGCATTGGGCAAAAAGCAACCAGAAACGGAATGATTCTAGGGACAGCGCTTCAAGATTATAGCAATTCTGATCAAAAGGCAGCCGGAAAAATTATGGTGGCTGTTAATCCCCACTTTAACGCAGCTTTTGCAGACAATAAAACTAATGTGCTGGAAGTATTAAGAAATGCATCAGACCCTACCACTCTAACTCAGGCAACCTCACTTAGATATATCATAGCCGCAGGCATAGTTTTGATCTCATTTGCCTTTGGATTTATTTATTTCGGCCGGGTTGCCTCAAGAGGAGTTGAGGCTTTGGGAAGAAATCCTCTCGCAGGCCGATCGATTCAGCTAAGTATGATTCTTAATCTTACTTTGATGATTGTTATTGTACTTGCCGGGCTTGGAATTGGCTATTTGATTCTCATTCTTTAGCTATTATGAATATAACACCTATAATATTTTACGACATGCTAGCGAGCATACTGATTTTGGCTGTTTGTCTTCTTGCGGTTGTTTTTTATATATCCAGAATTACAAAAAATCTTCATACTGGCTTCAGCATGAAAGATGATACTTCCCAAAAGAATACAAATCTCCTAGACGAAGCAAGAACAAAGGCAGCGAAAATTATCGACGAAGCAAATAACCGAGCTATTGATATCATCAGTAAGGTTACCCTAGCGACAGATGTTTCTTCTGCAAATTTCAAGGAAGATTTAGCACGCACTTCTTCCACCCAGATTAAAGAGTTTGAAAAAGCAACTTCTGATTTTACTGCACTATATTTTCAAATTCTTCAAGATTTAAAAACAAAAAATATAGAGGTATTTCAAAGTGTATCGAAAGATATCGAAATGAATACAATGGAGGAAATAAAAAGCTTCAAAGAGTCTATGCAAAAATTAACTGTCTTGTCTCAGGAAGAAGTTAAGAAGAAAATAGATCTTAATTATGAAGCCTCAAAAAAAGAAATCGAAGACTACAAAAAAGAAGAGCTAGAAAAAATAGATTCAAAAATTTATGAACTTCTGGAAAAAATATCTAAACTTGTCTTAGGAAAAGCGCTTAGCTTATCTGACCATGAAGGTTTAATAGAAGAATCTCTTCAAAAAGCCAAAAAAGAAGGAGTATTTAAAGAATTAAAATGAAGAAAGACGTATCAATGTATTTTGATTTGATAACTTCCCTGAAAACCACGCAGGAAGTAATAAATTTTGTCTCTGAAATTGATGCACTTCAACTTGCATTTTTTAAATCAGAGAAAACATCAATAGAAAAAGCATTAACCTCAATTAGCTTGAATTCTGCCAATAAAATTACGCAGGCTTTTTCAAAAAATAACCTTGATACAAATAATAGAGTTGTTGTTTCGGGTTTTTTTGAAACCCTAAAAGAATTAATAAAGAAACTTAAGACAATTAAGCTAGTCTTAGCTTTCGATCCAACCGATAAAACAATTGAAAAGATTCATAATTTTGTAAAAGATATTTTAGGTATTGGATATGTTCTTGATATTGAGACTTCAGAGGATGTTTTAGGAGGTGCAATCGTAATATTTAACGGAAAATATAATGATTTTACTCTTAAAAAAAGGGTAGAAGATGCTTTTATCCTTAAAAATAAAGACATTCTGCAACTCTACAAATAATAAACTATGAAAGATTTTAAATATTACCTTGACTTGACATCGGAAATCGGCTTTGTTGAAGAAGCATCTAATGCAATTGTCCATGTAAGCGGACTTCCCAAAGTCAAGATCAACGAAATAGTTGTTTTTGAGACAGGCAAGATAGGAGTAGTATTGTCTTTTACATCCAAAATCGTAGAAGTATTGGTCTTTTCCAAAGAATCCATAAGTCATGGTACAAAAGTAGTTAGGACTAATGAATTTCTTCAGGTACCGGTTGGGCCGGAACTTTTCGGAAGGGTAGTTGATCCTCTCGGAAACCCTCTAACCACAATGAACTCCTATAAAAAGCCGGAAAAATTACGAGGAATAAATAGTTTGCCTCCGGGTATTTTGACTCGAAAAACTATCAATAGGCAGCTTGAAACAGGGATACCGACTGTTGATCTGGTTATGCCTTTAGGATTCGGCCAAAGAGAATTAGTTATTGGAGACAGAAAAACAGGTAAAACAAATTTTCTGATGCAGACAATTTTAACTCAAGTTAAGCAAGGACACATTTGTATATATGCTGCAATTGGAAAGAAAAAACTTGATATTAAAGATGTTGAGGATTTTTTTAAAAAAAACAAGATTTTTGACAAAATAATTATTATAGCAACAGGTTTTGACGATCCAATCGGACTAAGCTTCCTTGTTCCATTTTCTGCCATGACAATCAGTGAATACTTTAGAGATGAAGGATACGATGTGTTGCTCGCGCTTGACGATTTAACAACTCACGCTAAGTTTTACAGGGAGATTTCGCTCTTAGGAAAAAAGTTCCCCGGGCGCAATTCATATCCCGGAGATATTTTCTATACTCATGCAAAACTTTTAGAACGGGCAGGAAATTTTGCAACAGAAAAGGGCGAAAAAGCAATTACTTGTTTACCTGTAGTTGAAACCATGCAGGGAGATCTGTCCGGCTATATCCAAACCAACATTATGTCTATGACAGATGGCCACTTGTATTTTGATTCCGATCTTTTTGCCAAAGGAAGAAGGCCTGCTATCAATCCATTTTTGTCTGTAACTAGGGTTGGTAAACAAACTCAGTCCACTTTAAAAAGAGATATTAATCGTGAAATTCTTTCTTTCCTAACAATTTATGATAAAATGCAAAATTTTTCTCACTTCGGAGCAGAATTGAGTGAAAGCAGCAAGGTAACCCTGGCAGTTGGTGAAAAAGTTATTAAATTCTTAGGTCAGGGACCTTCTGTTACTATGCCCATTAATTTACAGATGCTGATGTTCTCCATGCTTTGGAATAATATTTTACAAAACAGAAATATTGATCCAATTGGAGGAGATGTTAACAAAATAATCGAAAAGTATCAAACTAAATCAGACGCTAGCAAAATAATCGATCAAACCATAACAGACGCAAAAACTTTTAACGATATGCTAAAAACTATGAAAGAAAAAGGAGAAATGCTTTTGTCAAGCTTGAAGGGTTAAAATTATGGTTACTAAAAAAGAGTTAACACGAGAGACAGAATTCCTTACTGTTCTGCATACTATCCTAGAAACGTACGAAGAGATTGCTGCAAATAGAATGGCTCGTATCCGAAGTTCTGTTCTGGGAAGCCGGGATTTTCTGCTTGAGGTAAATGCGATTTTTCAACAAGTAAAGATCTCCTACAAAGCACAAATTGAACTTTTGATGAGAGATAAAAAGATAAAAGATCCTTCAAAGCTCACTTTTATAAAAAGGAATGGCAAAACTTTATATGTCCTTATTTCTGCTAATACAGGTCTCTATGGAGACATTGTACGTAAAACCTACGACGCATTTATCCAAAATCTTGTAAAAGAACCGGGCGATGTTGCTATTTTGGGGCGCCTTGGATTTGAAACCTTTAAGGTTGAAAAAATAAAGGCTCCTGTTACTTACTTTGAATTCCCCGACAATCAAATCGACAATGCAATTGTCCAAAAAATCGTTGAGCACATTATTCAATATGAAAAAATTTTTGTCTATTATGAACAATTTAACAACGTTGTCAGTCAATCCCCTATTGTAACTAATATTTCCGGAGATCCCCTATCTTGGGAAAAAGGCGGACCACAGGTAAAATATTTTTTTGAACCATCGCTTGAAAAAATCATGGAATTTTTTGAGAAAGAAATTTTTGCATCCATTTTCCAACAAACAATATTTGAATCAGAATTGGCCAAATTTGCAGCCCGTATGGTTTCTCTGGATTTTGCTTCAGGCAACACAAAAAGCAGATTAAAGCAAGTTATTCTTGCAAAAAATAGAATCAAACATCAAGAAGACAATAAAAAGCAATTGGAAAAATTTACAAGCATGAGACTCTGGAGGTAAATTATGAATAATACGGGAGTTATAATCGGAATTCAGGGACAAATTATCGAGGTTGAATTTGCGAATGAATCACCAAGCATACATGATCTTCTAATTTTAGAAGAAGATTCCAGCATTAAAATGCAGGTCATTTTGCCCAATGGTTCTTCTTCATTCTTCTGTTTTAGTCTTAGTCCAACTGACAAATTATATCGAGGTCTTAAAGTCATCAACACAAAAAAACCTATTCAAATTCCAATTGGACCGAGTGTTTTGGGCAGAGCTATGAATATATTCGGAGAGCCAATTGACGGATTAGGGGAAATAAAAAAAGAGGGAGAAAAACCTATTTATTCTGAGGGTCTTGATTATAGTGATATCTTCAAACATAACGAAATTCTGGAAACAGGAATTAAGGCAATTGATTTCTTGTCACCGATGATTAGGGGAGGAAAAATCGGTCTTTTTGGAGGAGCCGGGGTCGGAAAAACCATACTTCTTACTGAAATTATTCATAATGTTATTGTTTTACATAAAGGGAAGGGTGTTTCGGTATTTGCGGGAGTTGGAGAAAGAATTAGGGAGGGTCACGAACTTTATGAAACGCTCAAAGAAAAAGGAGTGCTTTCAGCTGTATCTTTAATTCTCGGAACTATGGGAGAAAATCCGGCAGTTAGATTCCTTACCGGACTTACAGGCGTCACTTTTGCCGAATATTTCAGAGACGGCCTTAAAAAGGATGTGCTTTTCTTTATAGATAATGTTTTTAGACTTGCTCAGGCCGGAAATGAGCTCTCGGTTTTGATGAATACAATTCCTTCTGAAGACGGCTATCAGGCAACCTTAACTTCCGAAATGGCCTCCTTTCACGAAAGATTGGTGTCAAACATTGACAATTCTATTACCTCAATTGAAGCAATATATATCCCGAATGACGACATTTTGGATCAGGGTGTGCAGGCAATCTTCCCCTACTTGGATTCATCAGTTGTGCTATCTAGAAGTATTTATCAAGAAGGACTTTTGCCTGCTGTTGATCTTTTGTCATCCAGCTCTGCAAATTTAAATCCGGAAACAGTCGGACAACTTCATTACGATGTTGCCCTCAAAGCGCTAAATTTGTTAAAACAAGCGACTTCTTTGGACAGAATTGTATCTTTGGTCGGAGAATCAGAACTCTCACCAAGTGACAAATTAATCTATGAAAGAGCAAAAAAACTCCGTAATTTTATGACTCAGAACTTCTTTGTAACTGAAAATCAAACAGGCAAAAAAGGTTCTTATGTTCCGAGAGAAACCACTGTTTCCGATGTAAATGATTTGCTATCAGGAAAATACGATGAGATAACGGATGATAAATTCAGTTTTATTGGAAGCATGAAAGAAATAGCTAAAGAAACAGCTAAAGAAATATCTAAGCCATAATTATCATCCTGATCAGTTTTTATGCGAGGGGTGGCAAAAGAGGAAGGGCTCCCGACAGCGCGGACTGTTAAAGGAGCACTGGCGGGAGGGATTACTTTTGACAGGACCCCTATTAAAAAACAAATATGCGTGAAGCTTCTATTCTTACTGTCATCATAAGAAATAAAGATCAAGTTTTATATAGCGGTCAGGCTTTTGCAATAACTGCTGTAAATGACAAAGGTTCTTTTGATGTTTTGGCCGAACATGAAAGCTTTATCAGTCTTATAAAAGACAAGATCATAATTCGCATAACTCCAAAAGAAAAAAGGGAAATTCAAATCGATAATGGCATTATAAAGGTCTATAAAGATAAAGTTTATATCTACGTTAATTTCAAATCTTAGACTCCCTTGTGGTAAATGGCGCGGTGAACTGTCTTTATCCTTTCTTCATTTGGGTTCTCAAAATGCTCTTTTATAAATTCTATTGTTTCTTTGGGATCTTGAGTATTGACAAAAATACCAGTTCCTACTTCAAATCCCCCCAATACCTTAACTCTTGGAATAATTCGCAAATACCAATCTCCTCCCGGGTAAATGTAAAAATTAAAGGGAAATTCCATACCGTGACGTAAATCAAAAATCTGAATTAATCTCACTAACACAAAAGCTAAATCCGAAATTTGATTATCTTTTATCAAACCAAAGGGATTCCCCCGCTCCTTTGGTGCAACCCAAACCTCATCCGGCCACTGTGAGGTCTTGGGACAAAAAATAACAAAATGATTTGTTTCTTTAAATGTCTGGTCTTTTGCCGCAATTTTCATTTCCCCCGCAGTTGCCAAACGCGGCATTTCCAATTCGATGTTAAACGGAACCACTGCCAACTGCGTATGGGGATGAGGTAAACTCTCTCCTCCGCCCTTTCCATGATTATGAAAAATATAAACTTGGCCTTTATCTTTGTGCATATTGTAACGTTGTCTATAGGTTTGCAGTATTAATTCAATCTGGGGTTTCGGTAACTGGTCAAAATTTTTATCGTGGTCCGGAGAATGAATAATCACTTCGTGAACAGGCGCAAAAGGAAATTTATTATTCAGAACTCTTATTTTCCATTTTGATCCGTCTTTTACCTCATAAACTGTTTTTTCTTCAGTTTCTTTTCCAGGACAAAAAGGACAAACAGGCTCCATTCCGTGTGCTACATCAGGACGTTTTGCCCGACGTGGCGATAAAATAACCCACTTTTTGCTTAGGGGATTTTGCAAAAACTGAAAATCAGTCATAAATTTTATTACAATAATTAGTGTAACATTTTTCTATATAATTTTTTATACAAAATTGCACTTTTGTCCCAAGAAAAATCTTTCTTCATTGCACGCTGAACCATTTTCTTATATCTGTTGCTGTCTTTTTGAATGTTTAATGCGTGTTTTATAGCCTTTATGAGATGCGTTGATCTGCCTTTTTGAAAAAGCACACCATCTTTACCATTCGCAATAGAATCTTTAAGGCCTCCTGTTCTTGAAGCAATAGGTATTGTTCCGTATTTCATTGCAATCATCTGGATCAAACCGCAAGGTTCGTATCTGGACGGAACAATTATAAAGTCTGATCCGGCATATATTCTGTGGGCTAATTCTTCGCTGTAAACAAACTCTGTTTTTACCCAGGAAAGTTTTTTTGTTATTCTTAAGATGTTGGCCTCAATTTTCGGATTTCCTGAACCTAGAATAACCATATTGATATCCAAATAAGAACATTTACTAAGCGCCTTCGTCAAAATGTCGAGACCTTTCTGAGCAGCCATTCTGCCTACAAAGCAAAAAGTGGATTTATCTTCTAATTTTAATGTCTTCAGTAAATCCTTTTTATTATCTTTTTTACCTATCTCCCAAGTATCAACATCAAATTTATGAAATATAATCTCGTCTTTTGCGGAATTCCAAATGTCGTAATCAATTCCATTGAGAATTCCAATAACTTTTCCGTCTATTTTTGAATATTCTGTTTCTCTTTTTTTTAAAAATTTAGATATAGGATTCTGGTCATAATCATTCATTATATCTTTAGCGTAAGAACGAGAAACTGTCGAGACGCAGGTCGCATGGACAATCCCTTCTCCCAAAACATTCATTTCGTTTGCAGGTACCCCCCTCTTCAATTCTCTTGCCTCTTCATCTTTAATACCAAGGAGATCTAAGACTTTCAAAGACCCAATTCCTTGATAAAGAAGGTTATGTATTGTCAAAAGAGTTGGAATTGCAAGTTTTTTCTGTTTTAGGATAAGCGGAATCAAAGCAGTATGCCAATCATTGCAATGAATAATTTCAGGACGCCATTTGTGATTATGACTCAAAAAATCCAGAAAATTAACAACAGCAAGATCGAAAAATGCGAATTGACACATCCGTTTGGTTTTATTCTTAGCTCTGCTTCGAGACAAATAACATCCATTTTGCAAAAAATAAATAGGCACCTTTGTGTCAGGATAAATTGCTGAATGTATTCCTATATGTTCTGTTTCTCCATTAAATTTGAATGAAAACTCTCCTTCTTTTTTAAAATGAAATTGCTTCTTTATTTCATCGTAATACGGAATAACTGATCTAACATCAATCCCAATATTTGACAATGCTTTAGGTAAAGACTCCATGACATCTCCCAATCCACCGCGCTTATAAAAAGGCGCTGCTTCATAACCTGTAATCAAAACTTTCATAATTTTATTGCTTATTATCTAGTGGCTTCTCGTACTTTTCCTCTAATTACTTTTCGTTTAATATTTTTTTACATGCATTTTCGTAACCATCAATCATTTTTTCAACAGTAAAATTATCTTCGACATGCTTTCTGCATGCTCTTCTATCTATTTCCCCTATTCTTTTTACCGCTTCCATTAATCCCTCTTTCCCTTTTTTCTTAATGATAAATTTTGATTCATTTTGTGAATCTTCCGGCTCTATCACAAACCCTGTCAGACCATCTCGTAATAACTCAGAAACGCTTCCCCGATTATAGGCAACAATAGGTACTCCGCACGCCATCGCTTCAATCATTACCAGCCCAAACGGTTCCGCCCAGTTGATCGGAAAAAGGAAAACCTTTGCTTTTTGATATATTTTTAATTTTTCTTCAAATCCAATTTCTCCAAGCCATTTTATCTGCTCTCCATCAATATCCTTCTCGAATTCTTTTAGATAACCTTGATCTCTGACTTTACCTGCCAAGATCAGCTTCATGCCAAGCTCTTTTGCTACATTAACAGCCTCTGATTGATTTTTATGCCGTCCGATTGTCCCAACCATTAATATGTAGTCTTCGGGGTTAGAATCAAGACTAAATTTGTCTGTATCAACACAATTATAAACAGTGGCCGCATAATTTAAGTCCGGAAAGTTATTCCTTTGCGAGTTGCTTATTGTAATGATGTTAGTATTGTAGCTTCGAAAAACCTCAGCCAATTCCGTAAACAAGTTCAAATGCATGACATTAGCAAACGGTTTTCCAAGAATTTTTGCAATGGGCAACAAGACTGCTTCTCCCCTCATGTTATTCAAAATAATATCGTATTCATCTTTTAATTCCATTAGCTTCTCCATAGTTTCGGAAAGATAAGTTGTTTCAAGCCTCATTTCACGCGAGGCTTCAACAAATCTTGAATCCAAATTATTTCTACTGCTTCCGACAACCACATCTCCTTTACCTATTTCAATTACTTTAACATTTTTCTCAGGAAAATTAGCGCCGGACCCTTTTGCAGCAAAGAGGATAATTGAGTGACCACGCTTTGCAAGCTCTTTGACTTGATAATACGCAATCCATTCTGCTCCTCCCTGAGCTGGCGGAGGTACGGGAAGAGCTACGGACCCAAGAATAGCGATCCTCATCTTAATCTCATGATAACAGACTTTCCTTATTTTAGTAAAGCGGTATTGTTCTTGGGAGACATATTGGTAATAGGATGTGTGGCAAA
>Ga0247841_10008566_pt1 | contig 14676 bp, 13 predicted proteins | sample LaCruzMarch2015__2_FD_192410 | JGI IMG/M metagenome (GOLD analysis project Ga0247841, IMG submission 192410) | Freshwater microbial communities from meromictic Lake La Cruz, Castile-La Mancha, Spain - LaCruzMarch2015_18m | ecosystem: Environmental > Aquatic > Freshwater > Lake | place: Spain...
TGGGGAGCCTGACAGGATTCCTGAACTCGAATGGCTTCAAGGTCACGGGGTTTGCTGGAGCTGGCCGGTTGCCGCGACTCTGGAAGACGATGATCCTCACAGCCACCAAGGGTGGCTGTGTTCCTGCGAAGTTCAAGGGCCACTTGGGTTCCGCTGAGGATGCCCGGGTTGCGAGGTGATGATGAATGACCGTCCCCTAGTCTCCATTGTCATGCCGACCTATAACCGGGCGCACATGGTGGGCGAGGCCATTGACGCTGTTCTGGCCCAGATCTACACGAACTGGGAACTGATCCTCGTCAACGATGGTTCCAAGGACAACACCCGCGAGGTGATCGACGGCTATGCGGCGCGAGACCCGCGCATCCGCTGTATCCACAAGGAGAACGAGGGCATACCGGACACCGTCAATCGTGGCTGGCGTGAGGCAACAGGGGAGTATGTCACCTGGACCAGCGATGATAACCTATACCACCCGAGTTCCATCGAGGCGATGGCGGCGTACTTGGACACTCACGCGGACGTGGTACTGGTCTATACGGATTGCCGCTACATCGACGAGCATGGCAAAGTCACCCGCGAGCACCAGGGCGGGGATCCCGATGTGCTTGAGGACAACTGCCCCATCATGGGGTGCCTTCTCTTCCGAAGAGCTGTCCTCGAGGCGGTTGGCCCCTTCAGGAAGCGTTGGCGCCGCGTGCACGACTACGACTTCTACCGCCGTGTGTACAAGCGCTTCCCAGTGGCCAGGCTCCCCGTGATCCTGTATGACTACCGGATGCATGGTGCCTCGATGACAGGGAACCACTACGCCATGACCACCGAACAGGCCCAGCTCTTGGACGAGTGTTTCCGTGCAGAAGGCAATGGCGAAGCCAGACGCAAGGCATGGGGGCGATGCTGGGCAGAGGTCGCCCGGCAGGCTTTGCGCGAGAACCGGCGCTGGGTGGCGGCGTGGTACTACGCCAGAGCGTGGCTCCATGACTCGTCGGGTGCGCGCCTGTGCATCAACTGCCTCAAGGGAGCCCTGTACACCTGCTTGCCGGAGACATTCAGAAGGATGTGGCGCTCTGCCAAAGGAGTCCCGTCTGGGTGTGTCTGATGGAGTCTGAGGTACGCGGAGAAGTCGTCCATCTGCAGGTGGACGGTGTGATCTTTGCGGAGCAGCCGTGTGGCGGGGTAACGCGCGTGTGGGTTAACCTCCTCCGGTCACTGGCAAGCACGCGCGGATGCGAACTCACGGTCTACCTCCCCCGCCTGCTTGCACAGCACCCGGACTTGCCCGGGAGCGCCCGTCTGGTGCCATACCCATTCCCTGTCAACCTCAGACCCGGCAGGCTGTTTCGCCGGCTGAATGACCTGATCGGGGAAAAGAGGCTAAAGCAGTTCTGGGCCAAGCCTCGCGATGGCATCTTCCATTCGACCCACTTCACGACGTACCCATCGCTCCGTCTGCCACAGGTTCTCAGCGTGTATGATATCTTCCACGAGATGCTTCCTGATTGCTTTGAAGAGCCCAAGCGCTCCTTGTTCGCCCAGCGCCGCGAGCTCTGCGTCCGGCGCGCGGACCATATCATCTGTTGCTCGAACTGTACCGCGGATGATGTTCGCCGTTACTATGGTATTGCGGACTCCCCTGGCATCACCGTAGTCCGTTTGGCGGTGGATGGGGTATTCCGGCCCCTTGGCGACGCTGCTGCTGCGCAAACGCTGCGGGAATGCCGCACCGGCGGCCGTCCCTTCCTGCTCTACGTCGGCGCGCGGCACCCCTACAAGAACTTCAGCGGGCTGCTGGCGGCTTACGGTTCGTGGCCCCGGCGCGCGGATTTCCGCCTTCTGGTGTGTGGTGGGGGCCCGCCGATTGCCTATGAGAACGCGCTCGTGCGAGCACTCGGCATCCACAACCTTGTTCAGTTCTGGCCTGACATTGGCGATGTTGACTTGGTGGGGGCTTACAACGCTGCCGCTGCGCTGGTTGTGCCGTCGCTCTACGAAGGCTTTGGCTTGCCCGTGTGGGAGGCTATGGCCTGTGGTACCCCGGTCGTTGCTGCCCGCGCCGGCGCTCTGCCGGAAGTGGGTGGTGACATCCCGGTCTACTTCGACTTCGGCTCTCCTGCACTCTTGGCAAGTGCCCTTGACGAGGTTACACGAATCGAGCGCGGTTGCGACCGCCTTCAGACCGGGATGCGCATCGCTACCCGTCGCACCTGGGACGATGTCGCGCGCGAGTATCTGTCCGTCTACCGCGCCATCGTTGGTCGCGAACCCCGCGGGGCCACTGTCCCAACATGCCTCCAGTCAGGCTGATGCCGCCTGTTGGCATTCGTATCGAAGTAACGGCTGATGGTTCTTCTCGCACACCGCGGCAACGTGCGCGGGCCTGCCGGCCGCGCTGAGAACTCCCTTGGGCTCATCCGGGAGGCGCTTGGTTTCGGCTTCGGGATCGAGACCGACATCCGGCGGACTGATGACGGTAGGTTCTACATCAGCCATGACCGCCAGAACTGCCCGGAACCCCCGCTGGCTGACCAGCATGCGTGTTCGTGGTGCCAGTCCCCTGATCTCCCCATTGCCCTGAACATCAAGGAACTTGGCTACGAGGCGGAGTTGCTGGCGTTCCTGGCCGGGCACGGGGTGCTCCAGCAGGTCTTCCTCTTCGACATGGAGATGCTGGAACAGACGCAAGGAGAGACGGCAAGGCTGTTCCGTTCGCTCCATCCGACCGTGCGTCTGGCGGCACGAGTCAGTGACCGCGGCGGCGAGACGATCGAACAGGCTTTGTCCATCGAATGCGCCCAGATCATCTGGCTGGACGAGTTCGACAGCCTGTGGCTCCGGCAACCGGACATCCGTCGCCTCAAGGAAGCCGGCAAGGTGCTCTATGCCATCTCGCCGGAGATCCATGGCTTCCCGCTGGAGGTCGCCCAGCGGCGGTGGGTGGAGTTCGCTGTCTGGGGTGTGGATGGGATCTGCACGGACTGGCCCATCGAAGCCCGCCGCATACTGCGCGAGGACTGATCCGCCGTGGCGGGTGGACGTACGTCTGTGTGTCTGTGGACGGTGCGTCAGTAGGCAGTGTGAAGGTGTGAGAGTGTGACGGTGGGAAGGTGAGACGGTGGGTCCAGAGTTTGGTAGTCCCGAGTCCGGAGTCCGGAGTCCGGAGTCCCGAGTCGGGAGGTCCAGAATCCCCAGTCTTCAGTCCCTGGTCCCTTGGTCCCGTGGTCCCGCAGGACCGAGTGTCGGGTGTCGAGGGGCGGCACCATCGCCTCATCGCTTCATCGTGTCCATCGCCTCATCGGTTCCACAGTCCACAGTCCCTTGGTCCCTGGTCTCCGGTCTTGTAGTCCTGTAGTCCGTAGCCCCCGCCACTACCGCCCACCGACGCACTGACTCACAAGTCCCCCGGTCCCGTAGCCGCAGGCCCAGAGCAAGCGGCAGCGCGTCGATGGGTCCCGTAGTCTGGAGCGTGAGCCGCCGATGCAGTCCTACCGGCTGGATGACATGACTCGCGGCTGGTTCGTGGGTGACTTCGCCCCCACGGCCCTCAAGACCGGCGCCTGCGAGGTGGGCCTCAAGCACTACGCTGCTGGCGACCGGGAGGACCGGCACTATCACAAGGTGGCCACGGAACTCACACTCATCGTCAGTGGCCGGGTGCGCATGAATGGTCAGGAGTTCGGGGCCGGGGATATTGTGGTCGTGGCCCCTGGCGAGGCAGTAGACTTCGCCGCCCTTGAGCCCACGGCAAACGTCGTGGTGAAGATACCGGGTGTACTGGGGGATAAGTACGCCGGGGCGCCAGCCCTCGGCGAGTTCTGAGTCCGGAGTCCTGAGTTTTGGGTCCAGAGTCGGCGAGTCCAGAGTCCCGAGTCGTGAGTTCTGAGTCCTGAGTCCAGAGTCCCGAGTCCCGAGTCCTGGGTTTTGGGTCCAAAGTCGGGGAGTCCTGAGCCGGGAGCCCGGGAGAAGGGGGTCCCCACGGAATACATGGACTACACGGAAGGAGCTGGGGGGAAGGGCTGAGGGCTGCCCACCGAAGGCGGGTCCGCCTCTGGCGGAAAAGCTGAGCGGGGACACGGCAATGCTGCCAGAAATCCTGGCCGCGCCCTCGGTTGGAGGCTAACGGAGTAGGTCGGGGGTGCCAGTACCCGACCCCGAACGCGGAGCGCGAGGTTCTGGGGCAGAATGTGGGAGGCGCGCTCCGTCGCGGCGAATCCCGAACAGGTGTGGGACTGCCCTATCGCGGCACGAAGTGCCCATCCCACACTGCCAGAAGTCGCGGCACGGAGTGCCCCTCCCACGCTGCCAGAAGTCGCGGCTCGGAGTGCCCCTCCCACATTCCTTGGCCCGGCGGAGGCCCGGGGAGCACAGGCGCCCGCTGCGGCGGACACACCGACGCACCGACGCACTGACGCACACGTCCTGACCGCGCCTCCTTGGGACTCCAGACTCCAGACTCTGGACTCTGGACTCCGAAGACACCGACGTACCGACGCACCGACGCACCTCCCCGGGGTTCCGCCAATGCCCGCAATCAAAGCCGTCCTTTTCGATCTTGATGGCGTCCTGGTGGACGCCACGGAGTGGCACTACGAAGCCCTGAACCGGGGCTTGGCGCTGTTCGGCTTTACCATCACCCGTTACGAGCACCTCTCGGGGTACAACGGGCTCCCGACCCGGAAGAAGCTCGAGATGCTCACTTTGGAGAAGGGGTTGCCGGCAGCGTTGCATGGCCTGATCAACCGGGTCAAACAGGTCTACACGCGCGAGGAGATTCTGAAGCACTGCTGGCCGGTGTTCGACAAGGAGTACATGATGAGCCGGCTGAAGCAGGAGGGCTACCGCATCGCGGTGTGCTCGAACGCCATCCGATCCAGCGTCGAGTTGATGCTGGAACGCTCGGGCCTGCTGGGGTTCTGCGAGTTCGTCATCAGCAACGAGGACGTCCGCCAACCCAAGCCGGACCCCGAAATCTACGAGTTGGCTTTGGCGCGTCTCGGTCTGGCGGCGGCGCAGGTGCTCATTGTCGAGGACGCGCCGCATGGTATCGAGAGCGCGCGCCGCTCGGGCGCCTTTGTGTGCAAGGTGGCCGGCTTCCCGGAGGTGGACTACTGGCGCATCCAACGCTCCCTCGCCGTGTCGGAGCAGGGAGCGGGACCGGTATGCTGACCATCGTCATGCCCATGGGCGGCGATGCCAAGCGCTTTGCGGAGAAGGGCTACACCTTCCCCAAACCGCTGGTCGAGATCGTCGGGCGGCCCATGGTGGAGATTGTCGTGCAGAACGTGGCGCCGTCGGAAGCGCACGGCTTTGTCTTCATCTGCCGGCAGGATCACATCGAGCGCTTCGCGCTGGCGGACGTGCTCCGGCTGGTGGCGCCGGAATGCCGGATTGTGCCCATCACCGGTCAGACCGCTGGGGCCCTCTGCAGCGTGCTGCTGGCCATGGAGTTCGTCGGCCAGGACGACGAGCTTCTCGTGGCCAACGCGGACCAGGTGATCGACGCCACCACCGATGCCTTCTTGAACGACGCGCGGCGGCGTGACGCCGATGGCGCCATGGTCACCTTCCCTTCCACGCACCCCAAGTGGTCCTATGCCCGCCTCGAGGGTGATCGCGTGGTGGCGGTGGCCGAGAAGCGCCCCATCAGCGTGCACGCCACCGCTGGCCTGTACTACTTCCGGCGCGGCGGCGACTTCCTCGCCGCGGCGGAGGCCATGATCCTCAAGAATGCAGCCCTGCACAACGAGTTCTACGTCTGCCCGGTCTACAACGAGCTGATCCTGGCGGGGAAGAAGGTCGTCGTCTACCCGATCACGCGCGAGCAGATGCACAGCCTCGGCACGCCGGAAGACGTGGAGCGCTTCGCCGCGGGATATCTGCCGGGGAGTGATCCATCCCTACGGAACGCACTTGCCCGCATTGCTTGCGCCGACACGGCAAATGCAGACGCTGCGGGCGGGCGGGACACTCGGCAGGGATTGGGAAGCGTGAACAGCTAGCGCATCCCCCCAACACGAGGAGACAATTGGCATGCAGCCAAACAAAGCCCGGGGCATTGTACTGGGCTCAAGGCGGATCCATGGGTGGTTCTCTCCGGAGGCCGCGATGTTGTTCGCGTGGATTGACGAAATCCAGAAGTTGAACGGTATTGTCGGGGATGTCTTTGAGATTGGTTGCCATCATGGGAAGAGCACAGTACTGATTGGGGCAATGGTTAGCGCCAGGAAGGAGAGAATCTGTGTGTGCGACCTCTTTGGCGATCAAGGCGCTAATGTCTCTGGATCTGGCCAGGGAGACCTAGAGATATTCCGCCGGAATATGGGGCCAATGCTGGAAACTGGCGTGGAAATGCGTGTCCATCAGAAGAACTCCAATGCGCTGAGTGTGGGAGAGATTGGCGGCAGCTTCCGGTTTTTCCATATAGATGGCGGGCATAGTTCGGCTGAGGCATTATCTGACCTTAGACTGGCAGCTCGTTCGGTAATCGACAGTGGGGTTATTGCCCTTGACGATGCGTTCAATTCTGAGTGGCCTGGAGTCACGGAGGCCTTGATCCGCTTTCTTGACGAGTTCCACCAGTTCAGCGCGATTATAGTGGGGTTCAATAAGGCGCTTATCACGAGGACCTCTAGCGCTTCCTTATACCTCAAGGAAATGCAGCGAACTGAGATGCTTGATTCCTTTGGGTTGGGGTTCCCTTGGCGCATCAGGCTACTCACATTTTGCGCTAATCCGTTGCGTGTTCTCTATATGCCGAGCGAGCTAGCAGCGAGGAAGATGACTCTCTTTGCGAGGAAGTACTATGAGACCCACAAGTGTCTGAGGAGTCGGCCACTGACTCCACTTGTGTGGGTCACAAAGGCCATTCTTAGGCGATGCAAGGTGTAGTCGAGTCTGTAGCACGCGTTGCGGCTGGGCTTCCTCTGATGGCTTACGTGACGGTGCTTCCGCTCCGGTGTCAGGACTCGGCGATTGCGGTTACGCGCACTGGAGCCTGACCGGACTGACCTGGGCTCCGGGCTTCGGATTCTGGAGCGATACCCATGCTCAACATCATCCTGCCCATCGCCGGGCGCGGCAGCCGGTTCCTCAAAGCAGGGTTTTCCCTGCCCAAGCCGCTGATTCCGGTTCACGGCGTGCCCATGATCACGGTGGTCGTCGCCAATGTGACGCCGGCCATTCCCTGTCGGCACATCTTCCTAGCCCTGCAGGAGCACATCGACGAGCACCGCATCGACCAGCGCCTGCGTGAGATCGTGCCGGGGTGCGATGTGGTTCCGGTGAAGGCGGTCACCGAAGGCGCGGCCTGCACGGTGCTCCTGGCGCGCGAGTTTGTCGACAACGATGAGCCCATGATGATCGCCAACAGCGACCAGTTCGTCGATGCCGATATCAACGCCTACTTCCAGGCCATGGAGGCCGCGCAGATGGATGGCATCATTATGACCTTCTGGTCGGATCACCCGAAGTGGTCCTACTGCCGCATGGCTGCCGATGGCTGGGTCACGCAAGTGGTCGAGAAGCAGGTGGTCTCCAACGAAGCCACCGTCGGCATCTACAACTTCCGGCGCGGGCGTGACTTCGTTTGGGCGGCGGACCAGATGATCGCCAGGAACCTGCGGGTGAACAACGAGTTCTACGTGGCGCCGACCTACAACCAGCTCATCGCGGAAGGCCAGCGGGTCGGCGTCTACAACATCGGCCGCGAATACGAGCAGATGCACGGTCTGGGCATCCCCGAGGATCTGGCCGCCTTCGAGGCCAAGACCAGGTACGGGGCGCTCGTCGCCAGAGCCGGGGAGTAGGTCGGGGGCGCTGAACCCGACATGCGGGGAACCATCGCGGGTCCGGCGTCCCCGCGCTACCGGCCGGTTGCCCGCGAATGACACGAATCACGCGAACTGGTAACAGACTGCGAACCACATACTGAGGGCTCGGATCTCGGGTTTCTAGACTCCAGGTTCCAGCAGCGATCCCCCAGCCCTTCCATTGGCCCCTTCCGTGTAGTCCGTGTGCTCCGTGGGTAGCCGTTCGTGTTCGTGTCTACTCGTGTGATCTGTGGGCCGTCTCTGCCCGGCAATGTGGGAGGCGCGCTCCGTCGCGGCGAATCTGGTACGGTGGCTGGGCCCACCTGTCGCGGCACGGAGTGCCCCTCCCACACTCCCTAGCCCGGCGGAGGCGCCGGGGAACATAGGCGCCCGCTCCGGCGGACCCACCGTCATACTGTCACACCCTAATACCGTCCACCGCCTTCCCGGCGCACCGACGCACCGACGTACCGACGCATCCGCCACGGCGGACATCGACGTACAACATGGCTAGCCCCCTCGTCAGCTACTGCATTCCCGCCTACAACGCGGAGAAGACCATCGCGCGCTGCCTTGGCGGCGTCTTGGCGCAAGGCGTGGACGATGCGGAGATCGTCCTCATTGACAACTGCTCGACCGACCGTACGGTTGAGGTCGCGAGGGAAGTGCTTGCAGGGCGGTCCCATGTCCAGATTCTGGTGAACCCGTCCAATCTGGGTCGCATCGGCAACTGGAACCGCTGCCTTGAAGAGGCACGCGGCAAGTACACCAAGTTCGCCCTGACCAACGATGTCCTGTTCGGTGACGCCACGCGCCATTTCCTCCATCTTGCCGAAGAGCAGGCGGACACGGTGATGGTTTGTTCCCGCCCTCGGTTCGTGGATGGGATGCCTGCCGCGGTTCCGGCCATGGATGTGCCGCCGGCGCCGGTTCGCCGTGCCGCTGTGGAAACGCTTGAGTTCTTCGCGCGGAACGGCTTCAGGACCGGCAGCCTCAACGGCATGCTGTACCGTCGTGAGCCCATCGCCGAGCACAGGTTACTCTTTCGTGAGGACATTCCCTACTGCGCTGATTACCACCAGGCCATAGAGTTGGCCGCGCACGGCAGCAGTGTCTTCCTCAACACCGACTCCTACTGCTTCAACGCTGGGGTCGGCGGACGCTTTCACTACGTCGGGATGCAGGATCCGAAACGGTTCTTTGCGGAGCAACGGGATTGCGCCGTTCTCATGACGCACCTGCTACGCTCGATCGGGGGATGTCACAGAGATGCCTTCCAGTACCTCTACGGTCAGTATCTTTGGCATCTGGGGCAGGGCACCAGACTCACGCTGGGTGTTGCGTACGCAGCCTTCAGGGGCAAGCCTGGGCTCTTGGTACCGGCCACGCTGAAGACATGGCGGCACAACCGTGTGCAACATGACCGCCAGACGCGACGGTGATGGGGCTGACAGATCGACGTGGCTTGCGGTTCGGTGAGGTGCCGTGAAAACGACGTGCGACATGATGGGTCCGAGCGGCAGCCCAAGTGCGCCGAGCCTGGGGCGCGCGGCCACGCCTGCCGCCCCGAGCGGCATGCCGTTACGCATGGCGATTGTCGGCTGCGGCGCTATCGCGCGGGCGATGCACATCCCCGCGTGTCTGGCGGTGGAGGAGGTGTCTCTCTCGGCGTTGGTGGACAGCGATCGATCCCGCGTCGATGCAGCCGCGACGGACTTCCGGGTCACGGTCGCGGCGACGGAGCTGTCCGCGGTCGCGGGGCAGGTTGACGCGGTCGTCCTCTGCACTCCGCCGCATACGCACGCCGGCCTCGCTCAGGGCGCTTTCCGTCTCGGGTTGCACGTTCTCTGCGAGAAGCCCCTGGGGAATAGCGCCCGCGAGTGTGACGCGATGATCGACGCGGGCCGCGATGCCGGTCGCGTGCTCGCCGTTGCCCACATCTTTCGGCACTGGCCCAGCCGGTCCGCCGTCCGAGACGTCATCCGCACCGGCGAGTTCGGGGCGGTGCAGTCTGTCGATGTGGCCCAGGGGAACCCATACTCCTGGGAGACGGCCACCGGGTACAACATGCGGCGCGAGTTGGTCCCCGGCGGCGTCCTCTTTGACGCCGGCATCCATCCGCTGGACACCCTGCTATGGTGGCTGGGGGACCCCGCCTCGTTCGACTATGAGGACGATGCCCTCGGCGGGCTGGAGAGCAATGCTCGTCTGCGGCTTGGCTTTGCCGGTGGTGTAAAGGCCGTTCTTCGGTTGTCGCGTACCTGCCGTCTTGCGAACGAGTTCCGGGTTGGCTGCGAGCATGGCACGCTGGTGCTCTCCGCCTACAACCCGTGGCAGTACGAGGTCCGCAGGGCCGGGGCAGTGGAGGTCCGGTCGTGTCTGCCGGCCGCGGTGGATCACTGCTACTGCGAGCAGGCGCAGGTGCGCGACTTCGCTCAGAGCATCCGGGCGGGTCGGGCACCCCGCGTGACCGGCGAGGAGGCCGCCCGTGCCATCCACTTGATCGAGGACTGCTACCAGGCGAGACGGGTCCGTCCTCTGCCGGACATGGCGCCGATACCGGGGTTAACATGGTAGACTTGCGCGGCAGGAGAGTCCTGGTCACCGGCGCCAGCGGCTTCATTGGTACGCGCCTCGTGGAGCGTCTGGTCCTGGAGGAGCGGGCCGAGGTGCGGGTGCTGATGCGCAACTGGACCCACGCAGCGTGGGTGGCGCGCGTGCAGGCCGAATTCGTTGCCGGCGACGTCGCCGACGTTGCCGCCGTGGCGGCCGCGGTCGCCGGATGCGACACCGTCTTCCACTGCGCCAGCAGCGGGAACTCCCGCGCCGAGTACATGCGGACCAACGTCGAGGGCACTCGGAATGTGCTCGATGCGGCCCTGGCAGCGGGTGCACGGCGGCTGGTCTACATCAGCAGCGTCGTGGTGCACGGTGCTGCTCCTCCTGCCGGGTTTGACGAGAATGCGCCATTCATCAAGACGGGCCGGGGCTACAACGACTCCAAGATTGCCGCCGAGGAGCTGATCGGGCAGTATTCCCGGGACCGGGGCATTCCGGCTGTCATCATCCGGCCAACCTTCGTGTGGGGCCCGAGGTCGGGGCAGTTCACGGTCGGGCCCTTGCTTGCCATGAAGGCGGGGACGTTCCGCCTGGTGGATAACGGTGCGGGTTCCTGCCATGCGGTATACGTCGACAACCTCGTCGATGCTCTTCTGCTTGCCGCGGTCAGAGACGAAGCCGCCGGACAGGCGTTTCTTGTCAGCGACGGCGTGGACCGCACCTGGCGCGAGTTCTTTGGAGGCTATGCGGGGATGGTCGGGGTGACTGCCCTGCCGTCCGTGTCTGCACGTTCGCCAGTCATTCGGAGTGCCGCGGCGCTCTCGGACGCACTTGAGCGTGTGTTGGTAGTGTTCAGCCCCAATCCGGCGCCGCTCTGGCGGAAGGTACTGCGCCGGTCGGCGCGCATCGTGCGCTCCTGGCTGCAGAAGAAGGGCGTCCCGAGCCGTTGGTACCTGGAGTTATACTCGCGTCAGGGGGGCCTCTGCATCGACAAGGCCAGGCGATTGCTGGGGTACCAGCCGCGTGTTGACCTCAAGGCAGGAATGGCCCTTACCGAGAGATGGGCCAGGGATCAGCTCGGAACGGAACTCGGGTTCGATGCCTCCAAGCGGTGATCGCGGTCCTGCCCGTGCCGTACGGGCCGAGTGAATTGCTCGCTCCGTCTATGGACGAGATCCTCCCAGGCAAGAGTGGGAAAACCTGCGCACTCCGCACCAGGGCAGGGTGTTGGCTGCACGAGCGTTGGCGCACGGAGTGGGCGCTCGCGTTGGGCGGGGCCCCGGCACGGCTGGTTGGACCCTCCTGGGTTGACCTGTGCAACCGCGGCGAGCGTCTCGCACGGGGATCGAGTCCCGAGTCCAGGGAGTGCGCTTGGGGGGATTCGACTTACCTCACTGTCTGTCAGGTGTTTCCCGGCGTGGGTGCGAGGCTCTTGCGCCACTGCCTTCGCTCCCACCCCGTTCGGCTTGCCTCTGAGCCGGTTCCGGCAGACCACGACGCCCAGCGGAACGTGAGCGTGATCACCCCGTTTGCCGGGGCTGCGCGGGAGGCGCAGTTCCGTTGTGTCCTGGCGAGCCTGCTGGGGCAGACCACTGCCGCTGCCGAGATCATCGTTGTGAGCTTCGAGGACCGGGTAGCTTCCCTGTACGACTGGGTGCGGTGGGTCCGGGTGCCGGCAGACCCTGCCGGGTTCAACAAGTCCCGTCTCCTCAATGCAGCCGTTACGGCGGCCCGGTTCCCTGTTGTCCTCCTGCACGACGCCGACATCCTGGTTCCGCAGGACTACCTGAGCACCCTAGCCGCGGCCTTCGCACAGGGGTGGGAGGCTCTGAAGCCTATCCGTTTCCTCTTCTACCTTGACCAGCGCGAGGCCGAGGCCTTCGCTGCGTCCGGGGGCTCACACCGGCCAGAGGCCGTCCGGCAGGTGAGGCAGAACTTCGCCGGGGGCTCGACTGCCATCCGCAAGGACGCCTACGAACGAATCGGTGGCCATGACGAGGACTTCGTTGGGTGGGGCGGCGAGGATGTCGAGTTCCGGGACCGGATGACCACACTGAATTGCTTCCATGGCGGGTTCGCACCGTCGGTCCATCTTTGGCACCCGCCTGCACCTGTGTGTTCTCCTGGCTATAGCAACGGTTGCCTCGTGGACCAGAAGCGGGCGGTCCCCATGGCAGAACGCGTCAAGGCTCTGCGGGCTGAGTACAGGCAGAAGCACGGATGATTTCGGGTTGCGCCGTAGCCCCTCAGAACGCGCGAGGGAGTACCTGTGCCGTCTTCCACAACACGCCTCCGCGGGCGCATCCAGGCGTAATCCCGGCACCCCTAGCGCCCCCGATTTCCTGAACAGTTCTCCATCGAGCCGGGGGGTGCACGAGTGTTGCCTGTTGAGGTGCCAGTCGAAGGGAGACCCGCTATGGCGTTGGGCCAACGCATACGGCAATGGCCGTTTCTCATGGATAGCCACATGGTGATGCTGCTGCTAGTCCTGGCCACAACCATCGGAGCCTTCTCGCCCGCCCTCTTCTCGGGATTTGAGCTCAATGACGAGCACTTGAACATGCGGTTGGCGTCTGGCGGGCAGATCCACAGCCAGGTGCCGGTCCGGCCTAGCTTATGGGCCATGACCAAGGCGGATGTCCTTGGGCTCGGTCGCGTAGCGCCGGTCGGGGAGGCGCTGCGCTATCTCACCTCCGTGCTGATTGGGCCTCGTCCTGCCCTGCTGCGTGGTGTGATCCTGGGCTACGCTATCGGGACTGCCTTGCTGCTCTACTGGGCCGCGTCCCGCGTTTTCGGGTCGCACCTCGTCGGCGGTCTGTTTGCCGTCTGGATCATGCAGTCGCCTGAACCTGGGCCGGCTGAAGTCTGGATCCACTTGGTGCGCGGCGAGCACTTGGGCATGCTGCTGCTTGCCGCGTCCGTGTTCTGTACGGTCTGTGCCGCGAGCCACCCCCGTGTCGGCCTGCTCGATTGGGCGGCATTCGCCTGTTTCGTGGCGTCGTCCCTGTGCAAAGAGACATTTATCTTGGTGGGACCTGCCCTGCTCTACATGAGGTGGTACCTGGCCCCCCGACCGAATGGGGAGTCGCGTCGTCATATGCCAGCGGGCCTTCTTCCGGTACTGCTGGCATACGGTCTCTGGGTTGTGTTGGTGCTTTCGCTCTGTTTCTTCGTGGCTTGCACGCGGGTGGGCTCCCACGGCGCCAGATCACTACAAGCGACGGCGGGGACAGTACTGACCGCGTTCCTGGGCCCAGGCGGCATGGTTCGGGGTGTCGGCCGGCAGTCTGTGTGGTTCATCCCGGTTATTGGCTTCGCCATCTGGCAGCTGCTATCGCGGCAGAAGGGCTACGGCTACCGGTACCCGCTGACTCATTTGCTCGTGTTCATGTTCCTATGGGTGGCGCCACAGGTGGCCATCTACGCGACACGAGGGCAGATGGAAGGCAGGTACTGGCTCCCGATGCTGGTTGGTCTGTGCGTCCCCAGCGCCTTGGCACTTCGGGCTCTCACTCAGGAGAACGCCGACCGCTGGGTCCAGATCGCGGTTGGGGCGCTTATGCTCTTCTGGCTCAGCCGTTGCCTGCAGATCAACTTCGCGAGTTCCGTCAACTTCTCCAACCGGACGCACGCCATCGCGCGCCTTGCTCGTTCCGTTGCCGCCAGTGTGCCCCCGAGCGGCACGGTCGTGATTGTCGCACCACCCAAGACCGAACACGCCTACTCCCTATTGTGCCACTTTGGCTTCCAAGGTCGACCTGACGTGAAAGGCTACCTGTTCCAGCCGCAGGGGAGCGATGGCTACGTTTCCGTCTTCCGCGGGTTCGATGACCCCTGCCAGCTCCGACCCGACGATGTCGATGGGGTGGTGTTTCTCCTGCCGCCCGGTAAGGCGAAGCTCGCTGACCAGCCCTGGTACGATCCCTCCCGTTTCCGCAGGAGTTCGGTCTTGGAGCCCCAGTTCTTTCTCTCACTCCGGCGTCTGCGGTGGATGACCTATCAGTACGGCTTCGAGATAGACATCCCGCATGGCAGTGGTTCGTGACGTATCCCCCGTTCGGGTGCGGAAAGGAGCCAAGTATGCCCGTGAACTCCAATGTGAAACCACAGCCATCCCATAGGAGGACGGATTCCTGGCAGTAAAGGGGCTGGCTTCGGGCTACTCTGGTATCAGACGAAACCAACCAGAGAGGAAAGCCCACATGAAACCAGCCCGCAGCCAGTTTACCATCCTGCAGCAGATCTGCAACCTGATCCCGGGGCACCTTGTATCTAAGCTGGCCAGGAAGCATGGGGTGGAGGCGAAGAG
>Ga0247841_10008567_pt1 | contig 14672 bp, 25 predicted proteins | sample LaCruzMarch2015__2_FD_192410 | JGI IMG/M metagenome (GOLD analysis project Ga0247841, IMG submission 192410) | Freshwater microbial communities from meromictic Lake La Cruz, Castile-La Mancha, Spain - LaCruzMarch2015_18m | ecosystem: Environmental > Aquatic > Freshwater > Lake | place: Spain...
TTGTGCATTATAAGTTAGTTTTCCTTTTATGTCTCTAGGTCCACCAACCCATTGTGCTACGCTTCTTGTAGATGCACCTAAGAACCTATCCTCCCGAAGATTTTCACTATCTTCTATTGAATGCTCAGTAACTTCACCTACCCATAGCCCTGCACCTGCAGTTCCACTTGTAACTCCATATGTTCCACTTTCTGCCAATAAGACAACTTTATTTTGGTCGCTTATATATCTTGTCATATTTTACCTCCTTTCATCTGTTTAAATGTTATTTGGTCTACCTTGTTTAGTTAAATCGTGACATTTCTTACAAAGAGTTACACCATTATTAATATCTAAAATCAATTCTGGATAAAATTTAACTTGTTTTATATGATGTACTTCAAGAACATATCCTCTAATGCCACAATTTTGACAAGTGAAATTATCTCTTAAAAGTACATCCATTCTAAATTGTTTATATTCTTCAGATAATTTAATTTGATTTATTATTCCAATAGGTCCACCTTTCCAGTGATATGCTCTATCTCCTTTAGGATAAACTACCCTTCCAGATGAAATATTCTCTCTACGAGTTTTTATTATTTTATCTCTCCAAGTAATTGGTCTATTCTTCATCTTATCCTTCATAAGTATTTTATACTCTTCGGTATGTTTCTTTCCTTTAAAATTAGATGTTCCTTTTGCTGGTGCCATCATACATTATAGAAAAAATATTTAATTTGAACTATTCTGCTCTTTGGATTTCCTTCACCTGGCTCGTCTATTTCAACATCGCTTAATAATTCATAGTGATGTAAATTGTTTGCTACTGAACCTGTCGTAGTAGTAAATTGTAAATCTCTCAGAATTTTGTATACTTGATTGCTTAAATCATCTTTTTCTTTTTGGTTTCTGGCCCATACTCTTATCTCTAAAGTAATTGTTACGTCCATTGCTGTCGTTTGCATACCACTTCTCTTAGCTTTTTGATTAATTAATTTTATTGTTATTAATGGATAAACTGCTTGTCTTTGAGGATAACTTGTCATTACGAATTTACTATCTGCTTGTCTTGAACTTGCGATTGGGTCTGTTATAGCAGTAGTTCCAGAAGTAAAACTATTTTTAATAAAATACAGATTATCTGCTATGAAATTTGTGCTTGTTACCATCGCTTTGGTTCTCTTTGTCCTCGCTTGGACATAATAGATTACTTATTTATCTTTAAATATATTGATTAGTTTCGTATATATCTATTTATTGGCTCTATCGCATATTTTAGTTACAATCGCACCAAATTCTTCTTTAATATTAGGTTCAATTCGGAATGCTGTATTCTGAAAATGTGCTCTTGGTTCCATTTTACTCGTACCATATTCTAAGAATTTAGAGTATTCTACATCTGTAAAAACACTAACAGAATTATCACCAACTGGTTGTACTTGAATAGAATTAGCAAAAGTACCAGTATCAACCGATTTAGGTTCACCACGATTACCCATAATTGATTGTTGAACTTCAGAAACTGCTAATGCACTTGCTCTTAATAATGCTTCATTAGTAAATACTTCAAAGTCTTTAGTAGCTTCATATAACATTTTGGCTACGTCTGCTACGCCTAAAAGTGTAACATTAACAGTTCCACCTGTACTACTGGATACTTGCATTATTCTCCTATCAACGAACCATTCGTTAATCTTCTAATAAATGCTCTCTTATAAATAGATTGTCCGAATACCTCTTCTGCGTTAGCACCTATTGGAATGATAGAATAAAAATTATCTCCTGGAGAACCAACACCTATTTTTGTTTGTAAAACACTTCCAGTATTTGGAGATAAAATAACACTTCCGTGAAAATAAACTCTCAAATCGTTCATACCTATTTTACCTTGTTCTAATAAAATGGTATCTTCTGCGTTGTTAGGGTCAGGACATTGTAATATCCCACTTAACCATAAAGTATTTCCTGACTGAGTTAAACTATCTGCTTCATCATAAATAGAACCAGTAGTTGCTTTATAATATTTTACTGAGAAAATTCTTCCACCATTATTCATTAAATAATTGAAACCACTTGCTAAAACATTGTTAATCAAGAGAGGCTCCTAACAGAAACTACGTGTCTGCCTAACACTTTTAATTGAGCATCTGCTAGTTCTTTATAAGCCGAAGCCGACATAGGAATTTGTCCTCCGTTAATTGTTAATTCTGCAATTTGACCAAAACCCTGTGACACTATTGAACTCATAACCGAACTCATTGCTAAATTGACTATTACTCCTTGATAATTTTCTGAAATAGAATTAGAACCTATCGTAACACCTGTGAATTGAGAAACATATTGTCTGGCTAAATCTACGAATTGAACCATATTACCTGATACTCCTGCTGGCACATTTGTAAAACTACTATTTATAAATTGTGCGATACTCCCAATAGTACTTAGGCTGTCTGCCATTGCTTATCTATAATAAACACTAATTGGACCGAATACTTTTCCTGTTCCACTACTTAAACTTCCACAAGTTATACTCAAAGGTGCGTTTACTACGAAACTACCAGTTGTATTTGTATAAGCTGTTGATGTAAAAAGACCTGTTCCACTATCTACTAATATAGTGCCCATCACATTCTTATCATCACTCCAAGCTAAACTTCCTGTGAAATTTGATGCTGCGACTATTCTTAATACTTCACCATTTATTGCGTGTGAGGATAAAGATACTTGTGAGCCAGTTGCATTCCAAGCTGTCTCTGGAAAAATATACTCCTTAATTCTAAAACAATTTACCATAGGTTCCTCCTTTCAGTTTGATTTACCATAAGTAAAATTAAACCGTCTTTAATGCTGTCCAAGCACTGCCACCTGCTCCTACTGTAATATCGCTAATATAGAACACTCCTGCTCCAATATCATATGCAATATCGCTACCAGTAACGCAAGTAACATAATTATTCGGACTAGCCAATGTATAAATCATTCTTGGTTTTATCATACCGTAGGTTCCACTAGGTAAAATTCCGTGGTCCATACCCTGGTTCATTCCAATAACTATACTTCCTGTTGTTGTTGTGTCTGCCATATTTATTCTCCTTTGATTTATTTGTCATATGTATAGTTTTTATATATAATCACTATACACGATGAATATGATGACTTTTGCATAAGTTCGGTAATTTGTTGCCTCCTTACCTACCTACTCAGGCCGTCTCGCCTCATTTTTATAAAAAAAATAAACAAAAAATTAAAACCTTATTACAGTTTTTAAGCTGTAGTAATTTTCGCAATTGCGATGGCTCTTAGTAACTGAACGTCAATTCTGTTTGTAATAGCTGCTGCTTCCATATCGCACGATGGCAACATAAAGTTTTCAACTGTTACATCTCTCTTAATAGCAATACCATAGGCTTGTCGTCTATCAAACAAGTAAGCATACTTTGCGTATGTACTTGAAGGTGCTGCATTAGTTGAGAAGTGTGCTACTTTCATTCCAAAGATTGTACCGATATATCCTTTCTGCATTAGTTCCTGATTGCCAGACTTGTCTGCTTCTACGAATGTATCAATGTTCTGCATATCTGATAAGACTTCGTTTCCGATGATCATATCTGTTGGTTCATTATCGTAATTATGGATACCAAGTATACCTGCAGAGATGTTTGCAATTGTCAAAGCTGCTCCACCTGTTACAGTAGTGCTTGCTCCATCAAGTGCTGTGATGATTAATTCAGTTTCTTTTTCGGCAAATCTTCGTCCAACTTCTCTCAAGTTAGCTTCCAATATGTCAAACTGACTATCTTCCATCATCTCTTTAGTAATTCTGATAGCTACTCCGTACTTTCTAGGTGTGAATGTTACTGATGTAAATGCTGTACTGTCCAAAGGTATTTCTGCTCCTTCAGCTACATTTCTTATCTTTAAGATATTTGGTGTAACGAGATTTACGCTGAAACTTGAACCTTCAAAACCTGACTTAACGAAACTTGCCATTTCTCTTGGAAGTAACGCTTTGTCTACTGCATCTATAAGAGGGGGCATAATTAATTTAGGAATTAATAATGTTCCTGGACTTGCATCGCCTGTTGTAATAAACTCTTTAATTTTTGAAAAAGCCATTATAAGGAAAGCGAAACGAGTGCATAACCTCCACTATCACCAGACGTCAATGCTCTACCGATTGGTAAAAACATACCAATTACTGGAACTGTTGCACTACCTGCTGTTGAGCAGATATTTGTAACTCCTCCTGAATTGAATGTAACTGGAAATCCTCCAGATACTGGGTCTGATGCTTGTACTAAGAAACATCCTCTTCTTGCTATTGCGACATAGTTATTTGTACCTGATGCTACATTGTATAAAGCTAAGCCTAATATATTTTCATTTGACAAAGCTGGTTGTGCCAGAATATCTCCTGCAATATATGTGTTTGCTCCACTTCCTACAATTGCTCCATTTGTACCACTAGCCATTACGAATTGTCCTCCACTAACTGTTCCATTACACAGTGCAGTAATTATTACTGGTGCTTCATTATCATAGATAGCCACTGCTCCTAGAGTGTTAATATTTGGGTCTGTATTTGGTGCGTATGCCATTATCTAACAAGTGTGAATGAATGTCCTTTTATGCTACCAAAGCCTGAAACTATGTTATATAGTGATTTTTCTTCAACTTCTTTTACTTGTGCCTGTAATGGAACTTCCTTAGATGCTTTCAGACTTTTTAGTTCTTCTTGCATAGCCTTCATTGCTTCCATCATTTCAGTCATTTGTTTAGAGTTGTCCACTTCTACAACTTTTTCTACTACTTTGATTTCTTCACTCATTTTAAAACCTCCTTTCAAATCATTTGAAACCTGAGAAGTCGTTATGACCTCTTTATTTTCAGGTAATATAACTTTCACTGCTTCATTAATTTGTTCTACTGATATCTGTGGCATATCTACTGGAACTTCCTTTTTTGCTTCTTTCTTAACTTCTTTTTCTTCTGGTTTCTTTTTCTTTTCTGTACAATATGCCTCTGCCAGTGCTGTCGTGAATGTTGCACCTGCATCTGCTGGAACTGCTACTAAACTCAATTCCTTGAAACAAATACCTCTTGGTATTAAAATTCCGTCTTGACCTTCTTCTATCTCTTTCACTGCTGCTCCAACACTGACAGAGTTTATCAAACCGTCTTTTATCATTTGTCTAATACTAAAATCTTTTACCTTGGCTTTAAAATTAATTCTACTATTTGCTTCGTCATATTCTCCTAAAATAACTCGCCCTTTGATACTTTCAATTCTATTATCGTGGTCAACTAACAAAGGAACTCCATTAAGTGTAGATGCAGAACTTCTTAATTCTTCACCAAGAAATTTATGATTATTAGAAGTTATCGTCGCATTAATCGCAGTCCCTTGAATTAAGAAATCGCTGTCTAACATACCACTTTCTGTAATCGGTACATTATAGATTAATTTTATTTCTTCCATTAAATTCAATACACTAATTATCTATTTAAGCATTGAGAAAATCTGTATATATATCGTCAAATCTAAATATGAGATTTATAGAAGTATTTCTTGGGCCACTTGCAGTGATAATTAGTTCCTCATTTAGTAAAAATTTATCGTGTTCTGGATAATCAAATAAACTTTTTTCAGGTGCTTGTGTTCGCTGTCTGGGACAAATATAATGTGTTCCAATTATCTGTTTATCTTTCATTACTAAATAACCAAGAGAACTTTCTATAATTAAATCAACATTATTATCACTTTCTATTATGATAGAATTAAGATATCCTTTTAACTTGTCTGTTGCAAATGATACTTGACTTTTATCAATAAATAAACTAACTCTCTTTTCCATTTAGATACTCCTTTTTAACTCTTCGTCTGTGAGTTTGTTGTCGTGTTCCTATGACTGATAAATTAGGTACTTTTGCGTGTCCTTCTACTTGTGCATCGTTACCTTGCAGCGTATTTTCTTGAGATGCCCACATTTGCTGTGTATTCGTTGGTGTTCCGCCTGATCCTGTCCAATCTGTCCATTCACCAATTACGGGTACATCTTCTTTTGCAATAGCATCATCGCCTGATAAATCGTATGTCACATCACCTGAATGTTTCATATAAAGAATACGTTGTCTAGTTGCTGGGTGAATGAAAATTGACATCTTCTCTTATCTCCATAAGTGATTTAAGTTTGCTATTTTGTTCTTTTTTGTGTACTAATTCTAAACATCTGCCACATATCCATACGCCTGAATATAAACACATTGCTGGTTCTTTACATCGGACACATAAAGGTTTACTTAGTATTAATGTCATCGGACTGCCATAGGAAAACACCTACAATTTGAGTGTATAGGTGGGTAATTTACTTCATCAACAGCATCTGTGAGTAACTTTACTTCACCATTATCTAACGATTGGCATATCTCACAGGCACCTGGGCTTGATAGAAATTGATATCTTCTTATTCCGTTCTCTTCATATAAATTATAAATTGCGTTGGCACTTAGTCTCAATGTTTCTGTTCTTGCGATACTTTCTGCTCTGCTTTCACCTGGAATAGTGTTACCTGTTTCAGTTATTCTATCTTTTATGTTTATTCTGTCTTTTATATTTTGTTCAATTTGTCGTAACGTTTGATTTCGTCTAAACCCTTCTTTTAGAATAGTTCGTAACTTCTCAATGTCTGTTTGAGGAAATAATCCTTTTGCAATATCTTCTTCTGTGATGGCTCTTAAGTTCTCAAATTTATCAATCTTAGTTTCTTTTAAAATAGCTGCTAAATAATCAGAATATGTGAAACCTGCTGCCTCTTTTAAACATAACCAATCTTTTAAAGTGATTGTTTCCATATCAATCAGTTCTTCTTTGATATGAGTATGTTCGCATTGCATTTGCTTTACATCTGATTTAGTAACTGGTACTGTCTTGCTCATTGTTTTCTCTTTATCTTTTGCTTTAGCATCTTCAGGGGATACGAATGGCTTATTATTTGCTGGTTCTAAACCTGCACTCATTTTACTTGCATCTTGTTTATCTGTAAATGCTTGTTCGTCTAATCCTTTTTCTGGTTGTGGTAAATAGATATTTGCTTCCTGGATATTTAATAATCTGGCTATTTCTAATTGGACTAATCTCTTTAGATTTTCACTTGAACTCATATTGCCTAAGATAGTATTTAACTGAGTAAGTCTTAAATTTATTTGTTCTTCACCTGGTAAATTCCATATAAAATCTACATCTTCAGCACTTAATCCTTGATTTTCAAGATAAGGTTTGAATATCTTTTGAACGATGACACTTTCTATTAAATCTTGTAATGCAGCTATTTTTCTGTCCCAACCTGCTAATTGTACTTTTGCAATACCTTCATTCAATTGGCCACTATTCAATAATACTTCCGGCACATCCATTCCGGCACATAACTCTTTAATCAAATGTTCTAACAAACCAGTCAATTTTTCACCTATTGGCCCGAAGTCTATTACTTTAAATTCTACATTTGCGTCTGTGGCCCATTCAGTGCGATTTGTCATATATTGCATGCTTGCTTTCATTGCATCTATGTCGCTTGGGTTCACCGCTTCCCCGGGTATTCCGAATTTAGCATGTATAGGTGCTCCTGCTTTTCTACTCATTAACTTGACTAAATCTTGAGAAGTTAATACAATATTTTCAATTACTCTTTCGTTTGGATAAACCATTCCTAATCCATAAGCATTTCCTGCTATTCCTTTAATTGGTAAATGTGCTATTTGATTAGGTGTAAACGATATAACTTTCTTTTGATTGAATTTTTCTTTGTCGCCTATATACTGATTATAACCTGTTACTTCTCCTCGCTTGTTTCTTACGACATACATATCATTTGCGTTTATAACTCTACAATCACCTGTCTTAGTGTTTACTTCCATAAAGCCGTTTCCTTTAATTAATGCTTCTCTAATCCATTCTCGTAAGACTACTGCAAAATTATTCTTTTTAATAAAATCGTTTATTTCATCTACAACTTTAGGATATTTACTTTCAACTGAGAATTCGCCGACTATATGGTCTGCTGTTTTGTCTATTATTCCACTAACTAATCCAAATTTAGTATAGACTTTCTCGCAATCTTCAAAATTAAACGGATGCTCTACACCTAGTTCTTTAGGCCATCTAATCAGTTTATCACTTGTCTCACCTTTGAATTGCTCTGTCATAAAATCGTCTTTAGTACTAGAAATATATCCTTTTACTTTAGTTTCTATCTTCTTCATAAGAACTATTGAGTTATCTCATTTAAATATATTGATTAATTAAGTATATAATCTTACACCATATAAGGTTTGTATGGTTCTTTTACTTCAAACAACATCCTCATCATTATTGCATCACCGAAATCAGGCGACCTACCTATGTTCTCTTTTATTTCATCTTTGGGAGTTATCATCAATCGCCCATCTTTATCTGGATCCTTTCTTTTGATTTGTTCTAAATCTTCTATAATCAATTTCTTAATGTTTACATCTTCACAAGTAATTCCTATCTTTCCTTCGTTTACATAATCTGCTAAACAGAAGTAACACTGAGATTTCAGATTTGCAAAATTTGTTTGTTTGAATTGACTCTTTGACATTAACAATTGTTTAGAGTTATTAACGAAACCTTTACAACCTACTAACTCGTCAACCAAACCACCGCCGACTCCATCTTCATCTATGATTATCTTATTAATAGGCACACCATACTCATTCATCAACTTTATTATTACTTCCTTTGTTTCTTTGATACTTTGTTGTTTGTATGAAAAAATCCTTGCTATTTGTAAACCAGTCCATAAAATAATAACCGTTCTATCTTGTCCGAATCGTGCAACATCCACCGTCAATACATTATTTCGTTTTCCTGGACTCACACTTCTATGAAACATCTCAAGAATTTTATCATATTCAAATAGTCTTGCTGGGTCATCGTCGTACTCCCAATTTCCATAAAGTAGTCTCTCCTTTGAATTCTTATCTAACTTCTTTAGATTTTCTACATAATACTTAGAAATAAATGGATTGTCTCCTACCAATGCTGGAATGAATTTTCTGTATTTTTCTAAACTATTCTCAATAGACGGCTTATAAAATTCTGCATATAAGAAATTCTTTGTTGGGTTAGTACATATCAATAATTTAGGTATCAAACCAAATTCATCCAATCTGTATCTTATTCTGGACATTACTATGTTATATGCTTTTTGGGTAATCTGTGATGCTTCATCAATGAACGCTCCTGTAAATTCTGTTGAACCTAACTCATCAAATTCTGGGTCACTCGGATATAAAAATAAATCTTTCAAATAAACTTCACTAAGGTTAGGAAATATAATAACACCTTGCATTTGATTATATTTAAAATCCCTATTGATTTTTAATCCCCACTGACTGCATATTCTAAAAAAAGTGAGTAATGTAGACTCTTTTAATGTCTTTGCGATTGCTCGGCCCATTAGCCATCTGCTTCCAGGATACTTCAGACAATTTATAATTAACCAAGCACATCCCAGATAACTCTTACCTCCGCCAACCTACGCGCCCCCACCATAAAGAACTTCAGTTGTCTCTTTATCATCTAAGATATTAAGAGCCTGTAATTGCTTTATTGATGGTTTCCAAGTCATTTGGATGGGCATAATCACCTCCTCGCTTAATAGCGTGTAATTGTTTGTGACAAGGATAATATAGAGTTATTCCATTTAATAAATTCCATAATTCTGAACAATTAAGAGCTTCTTCGTAGCATTTAATATTGTTATCTAGTAATATCTGTTCAAACTCTTTTATATGATGTGCAGAGAGTTTACCTCTAAATCCACATTCTTGGTATTGATAATTATCTCTTTTAAATATAGAATTTCTCCAGCATTCTGTTTTCCAACAATCTCTTATTCTTCTTTTAAATTGAGTTTCTGGGCTTTTACATTCACCTTTTTTGAAACTTCCTGAGTTAGTTTGTCCCTTGTGTAATGACATCTTTCTCCTCCACCTCATCAGGCTTAATAATTTTTAACACATAACTTGGTTCATTTATTGTGGTTTCTTGTTTCATAAAGTTAAACTGAGACATAGTCTTGGGTGCTAATATCTCCCATTTTGCCTTTTGAAGACTTGCTAAATCATTAAAACTTGCTTTCAATGTTCCGTCTTGCAATTGCTTAGCCCAATAACTCTCTGCTGCTTTAATCAGTTTCAAACTTCTTTCTTTTTCATCTAAAATCTCGGTGTTTGCTCGTTTGATTAATTCTGTTGTTTGTTTGTCTAAATGTTCCTTCCATTTGCCTCGTCTCTCCCAATTATAAACCGTTCGCTCACCTATTTCTAGTTCCTTGCTTATTTCTGCCATAGGTTGCCCTCTTAGATACATCTTAAATGCCTTTAAATGCTTCTGCTTCCATTCTACTTTTGACATGCTTTTTTACCAGTTAGTTTCTCCCATCTCTCTATAATCACTGAGCAATATTTTTCATCTAACTCTATCATAAAACATCGTCTGTTTGATTTCTCGCATGCTATAAGAGTTGAGCCACTGCCTCCAAAGAAATCTAAAACGATATCTCCTTGTTTAGAACTATTGATAATTGCATTTAAAATAAGTTCAACTGGTTTGATTGTTGGATGGTCTCCTTTCTCTTTGTTTGCATGCCATATTGTATTCTGTGTATTATCACCGTACCAATTTACAACTTTTCCTCTTTTATAGCAATAAAAAATAGGTTCATGCTTATATTTATACTGCGCAAAGTTAAAAGCAGGTGAATTTTTCTCCCAAATAATAGTTGCTCTCCAATCATATCCTACTTTCTCAAAGGCTTTTCTGAATTCTATATGACTTTTATCTGCATGACAAATATAGGCACTGGCCGTATCCTTAGTAAATTCGTACATATTCATAAATACATTATACAAAAACTCCTGGAATTTCTCATCTGACATTGAATCGTTCTTTATTAGGTCCCACTGCTTAGAATTCTGCATGCCTGAATAATCCACATTATAAGGAGGATCAGTGAACACCATATCCCCCCCCAGTCTTACCCCATTTTCGCTACATAATGCCTCTACGTTCGCTTTATTTGTGCTGTCCCCACACATTAGCCTATGATTGCCTAAAACCCAAATATCGCCCTTATTTACCTTATACTTAGGTTCCTTGCTTATATCAATTGTCTCAATCACCTCTTCCGGGACTAATTTGTTTAGTTCTACCTCAGAAAATCCAGTCAAATCTAAAGAATAATCTAATCCGCGCAAGTCTATCATTTCGCTTTTAAGCAAGTCCATATCCCAAGTTGCATATTCAGATGACTTATTATCCATTATTCTAAAAGCTTTAATCTGCGCATCTGTGAGGCCTTCTGCATAGATTACCGGTACTTCTGATAAACCTAGTTTAATAGCGGCTTTTAATCTAGTGTGACCACAGACTATAATATTCTTATCATCCAAAATAATAGGAACTAAAAATCCATTTTCAGAAATACTTTTCATTACTATTGGAACTGCCTTATCATTTTTACGAGGATTATTTTCGTAAGGCACAATATCCTGAATTGCTACATAAGTTAATTCTATTTTATCTTTCATTTTTCACCTATCTTTTCACCTTTGGGATGATGTAAACTTGCATGAGAACTCCTGGTCATTAATTCTAAATTTTCAACCCGGTTATCTAACTTATTACCATTAATATGATGTACCATTTCATCACTTGTTAATATTCTTCCTATTTTTTGTTCCATTATTAATCTATGTTCTGCTATTTTGTTTCTATGTGCATTTGGATGATTCGGACAATAAATCCATTTCCATCCTTTTGAATGTAATTCAGTACCATTTTTCCAATTTGGAGCATTTTTACCTAAAAATATTTTACTTCTTCTCAAACCAAAACACTTTTTAGAGCAACATTTAAGTCTTTCAAATTGGGAAGGTTTAACTTTAAACTCCTTTTTACACACCTCACAATATTTTATTATTGGCATAGGTACTATAAACACCTACACTTTATAAAACCTTCTATTTCCTCTTAGGCGTATCTGCCTCAAGTTCTTTTAATTTCTTTCTGGCTCGTAGTATTGCTTCTGGACCACTTTCCATTACTGTGTAAGTGTTAGAATAGCCTTTATATTTCCATTTCTTAAAGGCAATTTTAACATCTAGCCCTGGATTGTGTTTACTTAATTGTTGGTCTGCTATTTCTCCTTCATCTAATAATTCAAAATTCTTTAAATCACTGAATTGAGACATATCCATTTTGATTGGCTTAATTTCACTAACATCTAAGTATCCGTTCTTTCGCATATTTTCTTTTACTTGGCTTTCATAGTAATCTTTGAATTGGTCTCTTGCTACTTTTTCTGCAAAAGGTAACCCTTTCTTGATTGCATTTTGTCCGGCGTCTGCTAATTCTTTTTCAAACTTAGCTTTGCCCATATCTTCTTTGAAGCCGATATTCTGAAAATCTCGTTTTTCTTCTGTGCTTGGGTCTCTTATTATTGACATATTGTACCTCCTTTCATCTTTAATTTACCATAACTTTCTTTTAGTTTAGTCACTTGCTCAAGTATAGTTAGCATTTTTTTAGTATCATCAAATTCCCAATTCTCTTCTCGGATAGATATTCTCCATTTACCTTCATGCATTTTTATTTCTATCATCCTGTCCCTGTTGGAACTTTTACTTCCACTCCTTTTTTAATATGCTCTTTGGCCTGTTTGACCATTTCTTTTTTGATTGTTAGTTCTTTACTGATAGCTTCCAAGATAGCTTTATCTTCGTTATCTTTTTGTATTCTTAGAAAATCTCTCCATTTATCATCGTGTTCTCTCAGATAATTCTGTTTAGCAATTAAGTCTACATTGTATGCTAAATTTTCTTGAAGTGATTTAACTTCTTTTTCGTTTCGTTCTAATCCTAATTTTTCCATTTGCACTTCTTCATCTGTTAATTGGCGCATCATTTTTTTGAGAATTCGCTGTCTACTAATTTAATTTGTTCGTCTATTACTTTACGACAATATTCGTCAGGTTTGAAATCTGGATATTTATTAAAAAAACAAATCTGTCTAAAATTAAATCCTATACTTCTCTGAACTATTCTCTCTTGATTGTCTGTAAGTTTTCTTCCCATTAAACTAACTAACTAATTTGACTATTTAAATATTGCATTTATTTGTATATAATAATTAAACTAACTAACTAAAACAAAAAATACATACATTTATTAACTACTTATACATAGTTATATTACTTAAAAGTAGGAATGCTGACGAGCTACTACCTACTTAACTAATTCTATTATTTTTTTTGCAGTCTGATACCAAGTGTTGTCTAATGCTGTTTCATTTGCTTTATCACCTTTAATCTTAATTAATCCTTGATTATCGTAAACAAATCTTAATGTTTCTTTTAGTTCTTTTAGATTAGGAGTTAACCATTTGGTCCCTTCATAGAGTATATCGTGTTTAATCTCTGTTAGTTCGCCACCTATTAGCCATCCATTATCGTTATTTACGAAGTCTGTCTGGCCTCCAAAATTAGTAGTAATGACCGGTAATCCGCAAGCCATTGCTTCTATGCAACCTAAATTATATGCTTCGGCTCGTGTTGGACTTACAAATACGTTCCCTGAATTATATAATTTGACTAATTCATTATAAGGATATGCGTTTAAATCAAATGCTAGTTTCGGCAATTCGGCTTCTGTTTTGTTAGTCATCTCCTTAATAATCTTGTTTAAATCTGGAATACCATAAGCTGGATTTAACTTAATGATTGCTTCTACGTTGTCTGCTTTGCTAAATTCTTCTAAATATGCTTTTAAAAAATATTGAACTCCACCTCTGTCCTCTAAATTCTTAAATCCTTTATTCAGTATGAATGTTAACTTCTTTGGCTTATCTTTTGGATAAAACTTCTCTAAGTCTACTCCGTGAGGCATAACCTTAATCTTTGGAATTATTATGTCATTCAAAGTTGAGTTTATTCCTTTCAATCCAGTCATATCAGTTATTATGTTAGGTGTTTCGTGTAATGTTTTTAATACTGCTTGTAGTGTATGATTACTTGCAACAAAGATATATTCAATTCGTTTGTCTAAGCATTGCTCAATAATCCATTTAGGTATGATGTCTCCTTCCCATATCAAGAACACCCAATTTCGTTTAGCATTCAAGTTAACTAACCAACCTGCTGGATTAGTAATAATCAGATTTATTTCATCTTTTTCAGGCAATCGTTTAATCATTTCTAATTCTTGGTCGTTTATTTGTTTCTCTATGCCTGGATTTAATTGTGTTTGAAGTCGGACTTTTGTATATTTGTTTAAAGCGTTTGCTAATTGTCTTACATGCGAGTCGTACCCTGTAATTCCTAGAGCTGGACCTATAATATTAATCTGTGCCATTTGAAAATTGTTTTAAATTTAGTATTCTTCCGTCTTCCTGCATATGACAACTTCTGCATAAAACTTTCCAATCCTTTCTATCCCTTTTATATTCCCCAGAAATATTTGCCCAGTCTAAATTATTTAAATTGCCACAATTCTCACATGCTTTTGGAGTTTCAAAGTTTCTTCTTATCCATTTATGCAAAGCAGTATAACAAATCTTATTATTAGGAAAGTTGGGATTTGAACAAATATGTTCTTTCTGTCCGATATTT
>Ga0247841_10008569_pt1 | contig 14666 bp, 7 predicted proteins | sample LaCruzMarch2015__2_FD_192410 | JGI IMG/M metagenome (GOLD analysis project Ga0247841, IMG submission 192410) | Freshwater microbial communities from meromictic Lake La Cruz, Castile-La Mancha, Spain - LaCruzMarch2015_18m | ecosystem: Environmental > Aquatic > Freshwater > Lake | place: Spain...
CCTGCCCCAAGCCTTGACCAACATGAACGTGGATCCGCACATCCCTTGGCTCTTCAATTACAAACTTGCCTTTCGCTTCAAATAGGCATCTGTATAATCATTACCCCCGGAAAAATGCCTGTTTGGAAAAGGGGGTTGGGGGATTTCTTGCGCTTTTCTTCCACCGAATACCGCACACTGATACTGAACACTTCTGCCCGTACGCCACGCGCTCCGCGCGGGGCATGCAGCATTTTCTGCTTCCATAATGGTTATTCCCATCTAAATCTGCTATACTATCCCCACGGGCTGCGCAGACAATGCCGCGGCCACGCCGTTATTCACCGTAACTATTGAGGAGTTCAATTATGGCAGATGACAAACCCGGGTACGATGATACCCCGATCATTCCAGGGCAAACCTGGAAAGTGCATGACAAGAACCGGCCGCAGGCGCGCATCGTCACGCCCGGCACACTATGCACGCCGGAGAAGCCCGGCAGTGCGCCATCCGACGCGATTGTGCTGTTCGACGGCAAAGACCTGACCAACTGGCGCGGCCGCGACGGCGCCGCCAAATGGAAACTTGAAAACGGTTACATGGAAGTCGTGCCATCGACTGGTGACATCCAGACCGTGCAGGAATTTGGCGATTGCCAATTGCATCTCGAGTGGGCCGAGCCGGCCGTCGTCAAGGGCGAAAGCCAAGGGCGCGGCAACAGCGGCGTCTTTTTGATGGGCATCTACGAAATTCAAGTGCTGGACTGCTTTCAGAACCCGACCTATGCCGACGGCTCGACGGGTGGCATCTATGGCCAATGGCCGCCGCTGGTCAATGCGTGCCGCAAGCCGGGCGAATGGCAGGCCTATGACATCATCTGGCTTGCGCCGCGCTTTGAGAACGGCAAGCTGATCCGGCCGGCGCACGTGACCGTGCTGCAGAACGGCGTGCTGCTGCATCACCACAAAATGCTGATCGGGCCGACCTGCCATCGCACGGTCGAGCCGTACACGCCGCACCCGCCGGTTGGGCCGCTCAAGCTGCAGGATCACGGCGACTTGGTGCGCTTCCGCTACATCTGGTATCGCCCGTTGCGCGATTACGACGAATAAGCCGTTAAATTCTCGTGCGCCACGAGAATTTATGGTTGCAGCGGTGCAGAAGTTGGCGGCGGGTCCGTGCGCGGTGCCATCCGCCGAAAGATGCGGTCGGGAAATTGCAGCGGCATTCAGCCGATCGGGAGATCGGCGTTCCCGGCGCGGCGTGCAGCACATCACTAAATTCTCGTGCGACACGAGAATTTATGGTTGCAGAGGTGCATCACGGGCGCGTTATTGCGTGTGGCATGTGTTTCTGCCCGTAGCCGCCGCACGGCGTGCGGCGTGCAGCACATTCCGCGGCTGCCGCTTTTTGCTGCAATAGGAGGAGCTTCCATGCCCCGATGCAGCAGAATCGCCGCACGGAGGCGGCTCCCACATTCATGGCACGCAGAGACTCCCGCGATCCCGCCGCCGCTTTTCCCAATCCCCTGTGCTTTCCTTTTCCTGCCGGTAATGCTATAGTTAAGGCTATGCTATTCCCGGGATTTCGATTGATTCACGAGCAGGAGCTTGGCCGGCCATGTCAACTACCGCACCGAATTTCGACCACACCTCTGTTGCCGAGACGCTGAAAAAACTCGGCGTCGATGCCACACAAGGATTGACATCGGCTGAAGCCACCGCCCGGCTTGCCAGTTATGGCGCCAATGCGCTGGCGGAAAAAAAGAAGAGCGAATTCGGCGTCTTGCTCGGGTTCCTTTGGGGCCCGATTCCCTGGATGATCGAGCTGGCGGCCATCATGGCCTTGTGCGTGCATGACTACGGCGATTTCACGATCATCATGGGGTTGCTGATCTTCAACGCCGCGCTGGGCTTCTTTGAGGAGCATGCCGCAACCAGTGCGCTGGCCGCGCTCAAGGGCGCGCTGGCCCGCACGGCGCGCGTCTTGCGCGACCGGCAGTGGCGGGAGGTGGACGCCGCAACGCTGGTGCCGGGCGATATCATCCGCCTGCGCATGGGCGATGTCGTGCCGGCCGACGCCAAGCTGACGGATGGCGACTATCTCAGTGTTGACCAAGCAGCGCTGACCGGCGAGTCCTTGCCAGCCGGCAAGAAAGCCGGCGATCCGGTGTATTCCGGCTCAATCATCAAGAAGGGCGAGATGGCCGGCGTGGTTACCGCGACCGGCGCAAACACCTTCTTTGGCCGCACTGCCGCGCTGGTGCAAAGCGCCGGCGCAACGTCGCATTTCCAGAAGGCGGTGATGCGCATCGGTGATTTTCTGATCGTGATCGCCGTGGTGCTGGCGCTCATTCTGGTGGCCGTGCAATTGGCGCAGCACGCGGATGTCCTGCGCCTGGCCGAATTCGTCCTGATCCTGCTGGTGGCGTCCGTGCCGGTGGCCATGCCGGCGGTGCTGTCGGTGACCATGGCACTGGGCGCAAAAATGCTGGCGCAGCGCAAGGTGATTGTCGCGCGCCTCGAAGCCATTGAGGAAATGGCCGGCATGGATATTCTGTGTTCGGACAAGACTGGCACGCTGACGCAAAACGCTTTGACCTTGGGCGACGTGCAGGCGTGGGCCGGCGCCGATCCACAAGCCGTGCTGCTGGCCGGCGCCCTGGCCTCGACGCCGGCGGACAAGGATCCGCTTGACATGGCCGTGCTGGGCGGACTAAAAGATGCGGCCGTGCTGCAGCCCTATCAACAAAAAACGTATGTGCCGTTTGATCCGGTGTCGAAGCGCACGGAAGCAACCATCACGGATGCCGGCGGTGTGACATTCTTTGTCACCAAAGGCGCGCCGCAGGTCATTATTGGCCTGGCCAAGCTGGCGCCGGCGGCGGCTGCGCAAGCGCTCGCGCTGGTTGCCGCGTGTGCCGCCAAGGGCTATCGCACGCTTGGCGTCGCGCGCGCGACCACCCAAGGCCAGTGGCAATTATTGGGCTTCCTGCCGTTGTTTGACCCGCCGCGCCCGGATTCGAAGGCGACCATTGCGGCCGCGCACGCATGCGGCATCGCCGTCAAGATGGTGACCGGTGACAGCGTCGCGATTGCGGCCCAGATTGCCGGCCAGCTCGGCATGGGCACCCACATTCAACCAGCCACGGATTTGTTCACGGGCGATGTCACCAAGGGGCAGATTCCGCTGGATGTGGCCGCAAAGGTTGAGCAGGCGGAAGGCTTCGCGCAGGTGTTTCCAGAACATAAATATGCGATTGTCAAGGCGCTGCAAGAGCGCGGCCATATTGTCGGCATGACCGGCGATGGCGTCAATGATGCCCCGGCGCTGAAGCAGGCGGATGTCGGCATTGCCGTCTCGGGCGCGACCGATGCGGCGCGCGCGGCGGCGGCCATGGTCTTGACCAATCCCGGCCTGGCCGTCATCATTGACGGCATCAAGGAGGCCCGGCGCATCTTCGAGCGCATGACCAGCTATGCCATCTACCGCATTGCGATGACGACCGCCATCATGTTCTTCATCGTGCTGGCCACGATCATCTACGGCTTTTTCCCACTCACGCCGATCATGATCATTGCCCTGGCGCTGCTCGACGATGTGCCGATCATGGCGATTGCATTCGACAACACGGCCGTGGCGTCCAAACCGGTGCGCTGGGAGATGAGCCGCATTCTTACGATTGCTTCGCTGCTGGGCGTTGCGTCGGTCGTGCAGAGCTTTGGCCTGATGTACTTGGGCCAGACCGTTTTCGCCCTGGCAAAGCCGGCGCTGCAGACCATGATGTTCCTGCAACTTGTCGCGGGCGGGCATTTGATGCTGCTGGTCACGCGCACGACCGGCCCGTTCTGGCGCCCGCCGTATCCGGCCGGCAAGCTGTTCTGGGCGCTCACCGCCACACAAGTGCTGGCCGTGCTGATGTGCGCGTACGGCTGGGGCGTGCCGAAGGTGCCGTGGTCGTTGATCGGCTGGGTCTGGCTGTATAACGCAATCTGGATGCTGGTGCAGGACATCATCAAACTGCGGGCTTACCACGAGTTGGCGCAACGGGCCAAGAGGCAAACACCGTTTCTTGCGCGCTTGAAAGCAGCCCTCGATCCGCACGGAAATTTACACCATGGCTGAGCCAAAGCCCGCACCCGTGCCTGCGCCGCGCATACGCTTTCCTTTGTGTCTTGGCATGCGCCCGTTCGCGCGCGCAACGTTTGTGCAGGATGTGCTGGCGGGCTTGACCTTGGCAGCGATGACCATTCCGCAGGCGCTGGGCTACACCAAAATTGCCGGCACGCCAGTGATCACCGGTTTGTACACCTTGCTGCTGCCGCTGCTGGCCTTCGCGCTGTTCGGCGCGTCGCGCTATCTGGTGGTGGCGGCTGACTCGGCGACCGCCGCGATTCTGGCCGTGGGCCTGGCCGGCATGGCCGCGACGGCCAGCCCGCACTATGTCGAGCTGGCGTCCATGGTGGCGCTGCTGACCGCCGGCTTGCTGCTATTGGCGCGCTTGCTGCGGATTGGCTTCCTCGCGGACTTCCTCTCGCGCACCGTCCTGGTCGGCTTCCTGACCGGCGTCGGGTTTCAGGTCGGCATCGCCGTCTTTGGCGAAATGCTGGGCATTGAGGTTGGCGGCACCAACAGCATCAAACAATTCATGGCAATTGTGACACTGCTGCCGAAAACGCATTGGCCGACCCTGCTGGTGTCCTGCGCGGTGATTGGCCTGATTGTCGGCATGCCCCGCCTGACGCGCAAGATATCCGGTGCCTTGATCGCGGTGGTCGGCACGATTGCCTTGAGTGCCTGGCTGGACTTCGGCGGGCATGGCATTGCCGTGCTGGGCCGCGTGCCGGGCGGGCTGCCCGCGTTGCGCGTGCCGTCGGTGAGCTACGAGGAATTCCGCGTGCTGCTGCCCATCGCGCTATCATGCTTCGTCATGATCATTGCCCAAAGCGCGGTGACCGCGCGGGCCTATGCCATGCGCCACAACAATCCCTTCAACGAAAATGCCGACCTGCTGGGCTTGTGCGCCGCCAATGCCGCCGCCGCGCTAAGCGGCACCTTTGTCGTCAATGGCAGCCCGACCCAGACTGCCATGGTGGAAAGCGCCGGCGGGCGCAGCCAGTTGGCGCATGTCTCGGCCGCGCTGGTGGTCGCCCTGGTGTTGCTGTTCCTGACCGGCCCGTTGCGCTTCCTGCCGGTGTGCGTGCTTGGCGCGATTGTCTTTGTGGTCGCGGTGAAGCTGGTGGACGTGCGCGGCTTGCGCGATATCCGCCAGTGCAGCACGAAAGAGTTCTTGCTGGCGCTCATCACGGCGGCCGCGGTGGTCGGCGTCGGTGTCGAGGCCGGCATTCTCCTGGCGATTGTCTTGTCGCTGCTCGATCATATCCAGCACAGTTACCGGCCGCACACGGCGGTGCTACGACTGGATGCCACTGATCACTGGCAGATGACCAATGTCGTGCCGGGCATGCAGACCCAGCCAGGATTGATTATTTATTGGTTTGGCAACGGCCTCTACTATGCCAATGCTGCCTATTTCAACGAGCAGGTACACCAATTGATCAGCCACGCGCCCACGCCGGTGCGCTGGTTGGTGGTGGATGCCGGCGCGATCCCCGAAGTGGATTACACGGCGCGCGGCATGCTGATCGAGCTGCAGCGCACGCTCGCGCGCAACGGCGTCACGCTCGTGTTTGCGCACGTCACGGCCAGCTTGCGCGCGGCGTTTGACCACAAGGAAATCACCCCGGTCGTGGGCGCCCACAACCTGTACGACACGCTGCGCGACTGTCTGGCCGCGTATCGCGCGCAGGGCGGAACGTGCGCGCCGGCACCGTAAATTCCCGCCCACAGCGCGGCTGCTGAAATCTGACGCCGCGCGCATCACCGGAACCAGCGCCGCGCTAAAATGCTACTATGGGGTCAGGCGTTGTCTTGTCAGACGCCGCATGCATGCGATGCACAGCACGACCATGAAAAGTCCGGCCGGTTCGGGAACGGGGACAGCACGTGCCTGCACACTGTCCAGGCGCACCGCGCCGCGCGCCGTACCGAGGTTCTGTGCGGCCAGATGCACCAGCGCGCCATTCGCATATGCCGCCGCGACATCCACCCCGTGCGGGCCTTCGTACAATGCCGTGGTGTGATATTGGATGCGCACCGTGTCGGGCGCATAGGTCACGCGGCACGCGGCACCGGGAATGAACACCAGCCCGTTGGTCGCAAACAACATGGTGCCGTTGGCATAGGCTTGCTCATGGCGATAGAGATTGAGCGCGAGTTTGTTGACGGCATCGGCATCATAGCGCAGCTCGACGACCAAGCCGGTCGTGTTGAGATCCCATGACGCGCCGCTGAAATACCCGGGCATGAGCGTCGCAAGCAGTTGCACGTCCGCGCCGGCGGCCGTGTGCGACACGGGAAAGCCGGCCAGATCAAGCACAAGGGTCAGCTCGTGGCCGGCCAGCGGCAGGCGTGCCGGGTTTTGCGCATCGGCCTGTGCCGTCAGCCAGACATGGGCCCAGTCGCTGTCGGGCGGTTGCAGCAAGGCAGTGCCGCCGGTGACATGCGCCGCCGCCGTCGTGCCGGGCATCAGCGACCACGCTTCCGCCAGCGCATTGAGCGGCATGTTCTCGGGATAGGTGAATGCGTCGGCAAAATTGGTGTAGCCGGTGGCGTCCGCGCGCGTCACGTTGAAATCATCCAATTCTGCAAACGCCAGGCGCTGCGCGCCATAATGACTGACCGTCGCCACTGCCACACCGCCATTCAGCCAAGTGTGCAGATTGAGGCCGTGCGCGCCGCTCCAGACGGGATAGCCGTTGTAGCTGAGCGCCACACCGCCGGCCGTGATGTGCATTTGCAGCGGCGCGCCGGGCACAAACGTGCGCAACTGGTCGCCGGACAGCGACGTGCCGTTGCTGCCGTTGCCGCCGCTCTTGGCGTGCAAATGCAGGCGCAGGCGGTTGTTGTCCACATTGTAGTCGGCCAGCACCATGATGCCTTGCGCGTCGGCCGTGTAGGGGTTGCCGACAATCGCTTCGCGGAACAAGCCGAGCTTGATTTCGGCTTCGTAGTCGGCGGCATTGGTGCGGGCGACCCGCAACTCATCAATGCTGAGTGAAACGACGATGCCCGTGGCATCCTGGGCCGTGAACCACGCATCGTCATAATTGCTGGCCAACGCCTTGCAGAAGACCAGCCCCCAATCGGCGTCCGCGGGCGTGATGCGCGCGCGCCGGCCGGCGAACACGCCGGTGCCGCCATTGAGGGTCAGCATGAGCTGTCCGAAGCTGTCGAGCGCGCGGCCATCCGGCCCGTCGAACGGGTTGCGATACCACGCGCAGCGCGGCGCGCCGGGATCAAACGGCCCAGGCGTCTGCACTGCCATGAGATACTCCTGGCGCGGATCGCTCCAGCTCTCGCGCAGGCTGGCAAAATAATTGCTGATGGTGGTGAAACTGTCGCTCTGTAAATTGCAGCTCGACGCGGTGCGGCGCAGACCCCAATCACCCATGTCGCCATAACACTTGTATGACCACGGCATCCACGACCAGCCTGCGCCGTTGAAGTGGCGCAGAAAGTAAGCCCAACTCTGCCAGCCGCCCTGCGGGTGAAATTCGCCGATGCACCACGGCACGCCACGCGCGCGTTGAAACGTTGCGAACTGGCGCATGCGGTCGTCAAGAAAGCTGCGCTGCCCGGCAAAATCGCTGGTGCTGAAATCATACGGATGAAATTCATACACGACATTGCTCCAGCCCAGCGCGGCGGGCGCGGGCATGTCGGTCATCGCACACGACGGGCCGCGATCTTGCAGCACGACGATGCGGTTTGGATCCACGCTGCGTATGGCGGCGATGATCCGGCCGTACAAGCCGGTCCACACCGTCAGATTGGGCGGCACGGCTGGTGCTTCCTTGAAGTCGCCCCACGGCTCGTTAAGCAGGTCGCAGGCAGCCAGACCCGGCTCGGCCGCATAGCGCGCGGCAATGGCCTGCCACAGCGCGATGGTGCGTTGCTGATAGTTCGTGTTACTATACAATTGATTGACGTTGGCCTGGCCAGTCGTGTGATCCACGCTTTGCGCGCCGGGCGCGCCGTGCAGATCGAGCATGCAATACATGCCGCGCGCCACACAGTTTGAGATTGCCCAATCCAGCACAGCCCAGCCGTTCGACAAATACACGCCCGGCGCGCTGTCGTCTTCCAGAATGCGATAAAAAAACGGCAGGCGCACGCAGTTGAAACCAAGCGCGGCGATGCGGTCAAAATCCGCACTGGTGATATAGTTCTGCTGATAGACGTTCAGCAGCGTGGCGCAACCGACGGCACCGAAGCGCGTTGCTAACGTTGCGCGCATACCGGCGTCGTCATTCACGCCGTCCGTGCGCGTCATCCAGATTTCATTGAGCAGCCATGCGCCCAGGTTCACGCCGCGCAAGGCGACCACGCCGCCGGTCGCATCCACGATGCGCATGCCGGCGGTGTGCAGGCGCAGCGGCGCGGCCGGTGCAGACAGGCAGCTCAAGGCCAGGAGACACGTTATGCAGTGGTTCTTCATTCTTGCAAAGGACAAGGGTCAAAGGTCAATGGTTTTTGCATAATCTTTTGCCTCAAAGGCCGATAGTGCCGGGTGCAGCGATGCCCTGGGTTAGTATACTCCGCGTCGTTGGCGCGACAGAACGCGGCTCGCCGGTGCCGTCCCGCCAATGGCGCGCACAGGCGGGATTTATATATCCCGCTAATGCGATCGGGTGATCGCACCTACCTTCAGTCCAGCCAACGGCGGGATGATCGGCGTTCCTTTCGCTGCGCGCCGCGGCAGCACAGATTCGCGACACGGAGGTCGCTCCCACTTTATCTGTGCGCCAATCGTCATTGCGGGTCGATTGTCACGCGACGTTTTGTGTCGTTTGTCGTGGTGCCGGCGGGCGCCAGATTGCAGCGCGTGATGACGTTGGTGTGGGCCGCGTCAATCTGGCCATGCACCGTGGCATAGCGCGCAAAATCGGCGCAGATCTGCTCGTAGCTCGCCGTCTGCACATTCGGCGCGACACTCGTGCGCACAATGCCCCAGTCGCCCATGCGACTGCTGCACTTGTATGTCCACACCGTCCAGCTCATGCCGCGCGTGTTGAACGTCGTGAGATAATACCGCCAGCTCTCGGTGCCGCCTTGCGGATGAAATTCGCCGACCAGCACCGGCGCGTCATGCGCGGTGGCAAAGGCTTCATAGGTGCGGACGCGCTCGTCCACAAAGGCGCAATGCGCGGCGACTTCGCTATTGCCAAACATATACGGATGAAATTGATAGACGATGAAGCGCCAGCCTTGGCGGCGCGGGCGCGGCAATTCCTCCATGGACGTGCCCGGCCCGCGGTCTTCAAGAAAAACAATGTGCTGCTGATCGACGGCGCGAATGGTGCGGTAGATCCGATCATACAAATCAATAAGTGCCGCGGGTGTGGGCGCGCCCCACGGCTCATTGAGCAAGTCATAGCCGGCGACGGCAGGATTGCCGGCGTAGCGCGTGGCAATGGCCTTCCAGAGCGCGACGGTGCGATCCTGAAAACGCTTGTCGAAAAAGAGCCGGTTGCGGCCGGTCTGACCGGTGGTATGGTCGCCACTCTGGCCGCCCGGTGCGCCGTGCAGGTCGAGAATGCAATACAGCCCGCGCGCGGCGCAATTCGAGACGGCGTCGTCCAGCACGCGCCAGCCATCGGCGCGATAGACGCCCGGACGCGCGTCACGCTCCAGCAGTTCATAGTAGATCGGCAGGCGGATGCAGTTCATGCCCAGACGGGCAATCAGATCAAAGTCCGCCGGCATAATATAATGTTGGCGATAGACGCGCAGGAGTTGTTCGGTGCGGCGCGCGCCAAAGCGCTGGGTCAGGACTTGGCGCACCTGCATTTCGCAGGACATTTGCTCGCCCTGCGGCTGCATCTCGGTCATCCACAATTCATTCAGCAGCCACGAGCCCAGATTCACGCCGCGCAATTGCACGACCGCGCCGGTGGCATTGATAATCTGCGTGCCGCGCGTGCGCAGCGGCGACAATTGGGCAACGACCGTCATACTGCCAACTCCCGCAAGGATGACAAACAACCGTAACCGCCGCGTGCGGCCGACCATCATGGCTGGGTGCGCTGCGCGCGCCGCCGTGCGGTAGTACACATGCCCGCGCCGAACAGCAATGCGCCGGCCGCCAACGGTTCCGGCACCTCTTCGATCAGCACGTCATCCAGCAGCACGGCGCCGCGGCCTGCACCATAGTTTTCAACCCGCAGCGCTGGAAAAATCCCCTGCGGATAACGCGCCGCAAGCGGCGGATCATGCACCGTTGAACCAACCATACTGCTATTATACCATGCCGTGAGATTTGTTTGATCAAGTTCGAAGGCCAGCAGCGCATGCGGCACAAAGGCGATGTCATTGCTGGCAAACAATTCGATGCGACTGGCCACGCGATCGTACATAAAGGCCTGAATGCTGACGTTGGTGGTGGCGTCGTCAAGCAGCGTCAGCAAGGTTTCGACCGAAAGGCTGAAGCCGTTGTAGTTGTAGGAATTATCGTTATTGCGCTCGGGGTACCACTCGGTTTTGAAAATGTGTGTCGGCCCGGACACATTGGTGACGTTGAAGACAAGGTCGCGCAGGCGCACATCCAGATGCAGCATCGGTGAGGCCGGGTTCAGCCGCAGCATGTTGTCGCGATCGGCTTTGGGGTTCAGATTTGCGCCAGCCCAGTCCCACGCGCCGGGCGTCAGCAGGCAGGCGCCATTGGTGATAACCGCCGTGCCCATGACATTGCACCAGGCGGCACTGCTGACCGGGCGGTTGTCCGGCAGGTTGAAATCATCGGCGAAATAGGGCGTATAGCCCGCGCCGGCGCCAATCACCGTGGCATTATCAAAGAAATAATTGGCGCGCGCCAGCGCCACGTTTTGCACCACAAAGCCGGCGTACCAATCCGGCCAGTCGCCGACCAGAACCTCGTGCGCGCCGCTGAACAGTTGCACCCCTTGGTAATTGACGCGCGCGTCACTGACGCCGAAGGTCAGTGCCAGGGTCGCGCCGGGCGTGTGCGCCACATTGGTGGTGAACAGCACGATGCCGTCGTCATTGGCTTGATATTTGCGGCTGAGATAAAGCGCCAGGTTGGTGGCGGGGTCGGCCTCGAGATTGAGGCGTGCGCGCAGAATCAGGCCGGTAGCTGGCAAGTCCCACGGGTTGGCCGTCACCGGCCGGTTGAGCAGGGCCATGCTGAGATGCGCGTCGGCGTCGGCCGCGTTGGTGGCATTGAAGACCGACCATGCGCCAAGGTCAATCTGGGCCGTGACATCGCCGGCCACCACATCAAAGGCGCACTCATCGTAGAACGTGCCGGCCGGGCGAATGCCACACCAATTCCATGCGCCGCTGCCGGGCCGGACGTACCAGGTGTTGTTCGAGCAGTACGAGGCGCGATTGCCGACCGTGTCCCAGTCCATCGTCAGCCAGCTCATGGTGTACCACGTGCCGACATTGTCGGCGCGGGTGAAGCCATCTGAGAAATAATTGCAATAGGCCGCGCCGTCCAGCGCCATAAAAAGAGTCATCGCCAACGCGCATGCCTGTGCCTTCATGTCATCTCTCCCTGGTGTTCCGCCGGCGCACCGGCACGCGTAAGAAAAGCAAAACAGCAAGGCCGAAAGCCGGCTCCGGCACGCTCAGCGCAAGGTCGTCAAAATACACCGTGCCCTGCGTCGGCGGGTCGCCGCCATCCAGCATCAGCACGACATCCACGCCGACCGCATCGGCCGGCAGCACCGCCGAGACAGTGCCATGCACCCACGTGTTGGGCGGCGAGGTTGGCGTCAGCACCCATGCTTCGGCATAGGCGTCATAGGTGCCGGGCCTCTGCAATTTCAGCAGCGCGCCGTGGCCGCCCGTCAGGCCGGGCGAGCGGACGTACACATCGGCATTTATTTGCTGGCCGGCCCAGCCCCAGCCCGCCAGATTGAGCGTTTGCTTGGCGTTGTACCAGCCCCCGCCGTTGATGCGCAACGACGCGCTGCCGCTGTGCGCCACATCGGTTGCGCGCGTGGCGTTGTAGCGGCTCCAGTAGGCGGGCACCGCGGCACTGTCCGCCGCGGGCAGTTCAAAACCGGCATTCAGCACGCCGGGCGCATGCACCTGCAACGCGTCCAGCAACACGGCACGCGTGGCGTTGCTCGCGCACTGCAGCCGAAACATGACCTGCAAGGATGCATCATACAATTGGGCCGGCTGCGGCAGCGGCCAGGTCAGCAGATGCCAGGCGAAATCGGCCGGAACTGTTTGTGTGCCGCAGGCATTGGTGCCCTGCGTCGCGCTCTGCACAACCAGTTCAAGGGTGGCCGCCGCATAGCCTGACGGCACCCGCGCATAGACACTGGCGCTGTCGGCCGCGTCCCACGGCGCATCAGTCAGCGCCGTGCTGTTGCGCGCAACCACCGGGACATCTTGCGTGCCCGTGCCGTTGTACTGCACCCGCAGCGCGTGCGAGCCTTCATACGCCGGCGTACTGCAAAGCACCACCGAGCCGGGCGCGCCCGCCTGCCAGCCTTCGGCAAAGCCATTCCAGCCGTAGACGTTGCCATGCAGGTCGTTGGCATTGAGGAAAAAGCGCTGGGTGTCCACCCGCTGGCGCAGCTTGCCGCGATAATCATCGCGCGTGTCCGCATAGCGCGAAACACTCCAGTCAACGATGCCATCCACCACCGCTTCGTATTTGCGAATGTCAAACCAGGAAATCGCCTTGAGCCAGGGCAGGTCGTTCGGCAAACTCCAGGCGGTCGCGGTCGCGGCATCGGCATGATATAGTTGCTCCATCCAGCCGGCTTTGATGGCATAATTATTGGCGCCGCTCCAGCCTTCGCGATACATTGCGCCGGTTTCGGCCACCAACAACGGCTTGCGCTTGTCGGCCGCGAAACGCTGGTACAGATTGCGCCACCAATTGCCGTTGCCGGTCAAGTTGTTGCCGAATTCGCCCGCACTGGGCGTCGTGTTGACGCCGCCCCATGACCAGTGGTACAGCGTCACGCCGCACCATGCCACGAATTCGTCACCCGGATAGAACGGCGCGAAAGCGTCGTCGCCGGCATCAAGAAACCCGTTACCATTGGTGTCCATCGCCGCAAAATCGGCGGCCGTGCCATGCGGCTTGTCGGTCGCCAAGTACGCGGCGAGGTTCATGCCGGCATAGCCAAACGGATAACCCTCGCCACTGCTGGGCGCCCAGACCATGCCGACGTTCGGCCCGCCGCAGCGCACGGCACGCGCCACCCTTGCAAAGGCGTTGGTGTAGCGCACCGGCTGGCCGCACCACGGATACCAATCGCCGTTCATTTCGTGGCCGAAGCGGACGAGCACCGGCACCTGCGAGCCGCGGGCATAGTTGCTCATTTGGGCGGCGAAGGCCGCAATGGTCGCGTCGGAGATGGTGGTGAGATCGACCCACGGTTCGGGCGTGAGGTGCAGGGCGGCGCGCGTGCCGGCGATCTGCGCCACTTTTGTGTTGAGATCGGGATAGTCCGGCGGAAAGGCGGTGAAGACGGTGAAAAAGGCGTGGGCAAAACCGGCCGTGGCATTGAGCGTGGCCGGCGTCTGCACACTAAAATCCGGCGTGATGCCGACGACCACGCCGCGCGCCGGTTCGAGCGGCGCACCGGCTTGCACCGGTGCTGCCAGCAAGACACCCACGCCCGCGCACACCCCGAGGGCATGCGCACACACGCAGCGGTAGCCGTGGTACAGGATTTTCGTCAAAAACATCCGTGCAATCAGCATTAGCCGCACCGGTGGCGTGCCAGCAGCAGCAGGCCCAGCAGCAGCATGCCGGCCGGTTCGGGCACCATAACGACCCGCACTTCGTCAAGATAAAGCACCCCGCGCCCCGTGTCGGCGTTCTGCGCCGCAGCCTCGAAGAACACGCCCTTGTTGTAGTATGCAGCAAAGGGGATGTCGTGCGCCGCCGTCCCCATCTGCCAGGCGCCGTAATACGCCACGACATTCATACTGTCAATAACAAAGACCACAGGAACACCAGCCACAAACCCGGTTGAACTGCTGGTAAAAAGCGTGTCGCGCGAGGCTGCGGCGTAGTAACGATAAAACCGGCTGTAGACATTGGTCTGACTGCCGTCTAAGTCAAGGTAGACCTCACAAGCCAGACTGGTTGCGTTAAAAGCCCAAGCGTCGTTGTAGTTCAGTTCCGGATACCATTCTATGCGGTAAAGGAGTTCCTCGCCCGTGCGGGTTGTGGTAAACTCAACCCGGGCCAAACTAGTGGAGAACACCAAGGCCATAGCGCTCGAATTAAGGCGTAGACTGTTGGTGTAGTCGTCCTTCGCCAAGATCGAAGCACTACCCCAGTCCCAACTGTTTGGCACAAACTTGCATTGATTGTTATCAATCGTTGCGGCACCTGCTTCTTTATACCATTTGGTGCTGTCAACTGTGTCACCGGTCGTGCCGGTGAAGTCATCAGAAAAGCCGCTGTTCACGGCGGCGTCCGGTCCGGTGATCTTCACATTGTCATAGCAAAAACGTCCGCGCGCATTGTCCACATTCAGCGCCAGAATGCCGCAGTACCACGCCGGCCAATCACTGACTGTCACGCCGTGCTCTGCCGCATACACGAATGCGCCGTTGTAGCTGAC
>Ga0247841_10008570_pt1 | contig 14665 bp, 11 predicted proteins | sample LaCruzMarch2015__2_FD_192410 | JGI IMG/M metagenome (GOLD analysis project Ga0247841, IMG submission 192410) | Freshwater microbial communities from meromictic Lake La Cruz, Castile-La Mancha, Spain - LaCruzMarch2015_18m | ecosystem: Environmental > Aquatic > Freshwater > Lake | place: Spain...
CTTAAATAAGCGTCCGCAAACGCACTTTGAAAACCGCCTTTGAAATCACGAAAAAGCCCAATGAATCAGCGGGGGAAAGGGGGCGGTATGTTTTTTTTCAGCTCCTATGGGATGCTAGTGATTTCCATCTTCTGTTCCTTCCCGCCGGGAGTCTTATACGTGTACGGTTTTCCCGGCGCGCAGGACTCTTTAACTTTGACGGTGGTTTCAACCGCGAGCGATACGCTGCAGAGGGCGCTGAGGATGATCGTGAGGAGTTTATTCATAGTGCCTTTCGAATGTGTTGTTGTGTTTTTCGTTCATTTGGAGTTGTTCTTTTCCTTCTTGCCTTTTTTCTCCTTGCCACTGGTGCTGACTTTGTCCACGGACATTTCAGCCTCATTTTTCTGCTGGGCTCCAACGGTGCTGCGGCCGTTGGCGATGGTACGGTTCATGAGTGCCGTAAGACGGTCGACTATCTCAGTGTTTAACCCGGAGATGTCATTTGCTTCACTCACGTCATTTTGAAGATTGTAGAGTTCGCGTTTGCCATCTTTGAAGAAGATGAGTTTCCAGGGCCCCTGGCGGATGGCAAGATTACCCTTGTAGTCTTGATGAATGATCGCCTCGCGCACCGGCCCCTTCGCGGTTCCCAGCAGGTCAGGCAGGATGCTCACACTGTCCTCGCCGGCATTGTCAGGGAGCTTCGCACCGACGATCTCCGCGCAGGTGGCCATGAGATCGTTGAGACAGATCGTGTCGTCACACACAACACCGGCCTTGATCTTGCCTGGCCAGCGGGCGAGGAAGGGTTCGCGGTGACCGCCTTCATAGATGCTGGTTTTGCATCCGCGCAACGGCGCATACGCGCGACCTGCAGCACCATTATCGCTGCTGACCATGATAAGGGTGTTGTCTCTGAGTTGCTGACGATCGAGCGCTTGGAGTACTTGACCGAGCACCCAGTCGCCTTGATAGAGCCAGTCGCCATACGGTCCGTCTTTGCCAGTGAGTCCGCTTTTATCGGCAAACTCGGATGCAGGCACGATCGGCGTGTGCGGCGGACACAAGGGCAGATAGAGGAAGAAAGGCTTTTTTTTGCGCGCGGGGTCGTCAAGAAAGGAGACAATTTTCTTTGCCAGCCGTGGCTGGGTTTCCACTTCTTCAACATTTGATTCCACCTGGTCCTGCTCGATGAGCATACCGAAGTTTCGTGCGTGGGTATAACCGTAGAAGGTGTCAAACCCGACAGATGTCGGACTTGAAACAAGACGTGTACCAACAGGGATGGCACTCTCTTTTCCCGTTGGTGTACTACCCCAGTCCATGCCGAGATGCCATTTTCCGATACACGCGGTGTCGTAACCATGCTGCTTGAGTAACGCGGGGACCGTCAGGCGCGTCTTGGGAATGATGGGCTTCGAAAAGGTCGTGAGCACACCATACTGGCCGATGCGCGACGGATAACGGCCTGTGATGACACCGTAGCGAGTGGGGGTACAGACGGATGCCGCTGAGTGGGCATCGGTGAAGCGCATGCCCTCTTTTGCGAGCAGGTCCATGTTTGGTGTCTTGAACTCGGTGGCATCGCGATAACACTTGGGCTGTCCGTAGCCCATGTCGTCAAAGAGCACGAAGATGATGTTGGGTTTCTCAGCCGTTGCGGCGGTTGCGGTCATGTGAACAAAAAAGAGGAAAAAGAAAAACATGATCACGATGGGCTTTGCGGGGATGATTTGGCTTGGCATTTGAAGTTCCTTTACGATGTTGCTAAGCATTCGTCTTTTGCTATGAAAAACAATCTCATAATCATCTTGTTAGGTCAAGACCCTGTTCCATTGTGAAGCGCAATATTCTTGTGACGAAATGTTAATTTTGTAATACTAATCAAATGAATCAGCAGGAAATTAACGAAGCGGAATGGAAGAACCAGGACAACTGGTCTGGTTCTCGCTGGGCGTCGTTTTACTTCAGCAAGAGGGACAGTCGGATATGGGTACCCAAGTCAATCCCGTTGATGGGGTGGACCCTGAACCTTGCTAAACCAGCAGGCGCATATTGGCTTGTTTTTTTCTTGGCCGGGTTGCCGACGCTCATGTTGGTGATTCTCATCCTCATCATCGAAGCACAGTCATAAAGTACGGAACACAGCTCCAGCATCCTACAGCATGAGCTCCAATTGCGCTTTCATCTCTTTGACCTTTTCAGGATGTTCTTTCGCCAGATTCTTTGACTCGCTTAAATCCTCTGCAAGGTTGTAAAGCAAGGTTGTCTTGGCGTCCGCCCTGCTGGGGCCAGTAGGGAAGAGTTTCCAGGAACCATGACGTAGTGCAAATGGGTTTCCAGTATTCGACTGTTCAATGAGCCATTCCCGTCCTTGACTATCGTTCCCGAGCAGCGCAGGCAGGTGGTTTTCACTGTCGCGCGCCTGTCCCACAGGGATCTTGCCGTTGGTCAAGGCTGCCAAACTGGCCGTCAGGTCTATTTGGCTCATTAGCGCGCCGGATGTGCCGGGCTTGATCTTCGCAGGCCAGCGTACGATGAAGGGCACGCGCGTGCCGCCCTCCCACACGGTGCTCTTCGTGCCGCGTAGCACGCCGTTCGGCCGGTGGCCGTTGGTGGCGTCAGGTTTGCCGATGCCATGCTTGGCATCCGGACCGTTATTGTCATTGAGGCCGCCGTTGTCACTGCTCAGGATCACCAGGGTATTTTCCGCCAGGCCCAAAGTATCGAGTTTTTCGAGTACCTGTCCGACCATCCAGTCAAACTCAACAATGGCGTCGCCGCGCACGCCGCAGTCGCTCTTGCCGACAAACTTCGGATTCGGGACACGCGGGACATGGATGTTGTGCGTGGCCATGTAGAGGAAGAAGGGTTTGGATTTGTTTTTGTCAATAAACGCGCAACTCTTCTCGACGATGACCGTGGAGAGGTTCTCGTCATCCCAGAGCGCGGCTGTGCCGCCGGTCTGTGCGCCGATTCGCGGGATACCTTTTACAAAAGAACCGGGATCGCCTCGATTGACACTGTAATTAAGTTTGATGGGGTCAGCCGGATCGAGATTGACGACGCGGTGGTTCTCAACCCAGACGCACGGTGTGCGATCGCCCGTCGCAGGAAGCAGCCAGGCCGAGTCGAAGCCGATCTCCAGCGGACCGGGCTTGATCTCGCCGTTGTAATCTGTGGGCGTGGTGCCGAGGCCCAGATGCCATTTGCCGACAACGCCTGTCGTATAACCCGCGCCCTTCAGCATGGATGCTAGGGTTGTTTTGTTTGTATCAATCAACAGTCCATCAATCCCTCTGGCAATGCCAGTACCCTTTTTGCGGAAGGCGTATTCGCCTGTGATCAAGGAATAGCGCGAGGGCGTACAGACCGCAGCCACAGAATGTCCGTCTGTGAAACGAATGCCTCCGGCGGCCAGCTTGTCGCAATTCGGTGTTTTTACCTTCTCGGCTCCATAGCAGCTTAAATCACCGTAACCGATGTCATCGGCATAGATGAGGACGATGTTTGGCGTTTGGGGTTCCGCCATCAGTAAAGCAGGCAGAAGCGAAAGGCACGACAGCAGGAGGTGTTTGCAGTTCATTTGATTTCCTTTGTCTTGTTGATTTCTTTCAGAGGATTCTTTTTGGTCGCGAGTCCTGATGACAGGGGGAGTCCGAAGAAGTGTTGATAGAAGGCGCTCTCCTGGCTGTTCCCTTTGCTGGAGGGAAGACCTGCAGGGGTGAGTTCTGTGGCCCAGGCAGTGGCTTTCTGAGTGAGGCGGGCGACAATCTCAGGATGTTCAGCGCTCTGATCGCGTTTCTCTTCGCGATCCTGCGCGAGATTGAAGAGGTAGGATTTCCGACTGCCGATGGATAATAACTTCCAGTCGCCTTCGCGTACCGCAGTCTGTTCCCAGAAGCGCCAGAAGAGTGTTCGCTCCGCCAGCGGCTTGGCTTGGGCGAGCAGGGGTAGGAGGTCATGGCCGTCAAGTGTTTCGGGGCGCGCTAAGCCGGCCATAGCGCAAGCTGAGGCGGCGACATCGAGCGAGGTGACGGGTGTCCGGCAGACCTGTCCGCCAGGGATGGTGCCCTTCCAGCGGGCGAGAAAGGGGACTCGGATGCCACCCTCCGCGAGCATCCCCTTTTCGCCGTTCAACGGTGTGTTCTTGGAGCCGTCCCACTCGGCACCCGGCGCACCAATGGGGGTGTCGGGCATGGTCAGTTTGAGCGGGGCGCCATTGTCGCCGATAAAGAAGATGAGGGTATTGTCGTCAATTCCATGCTGCTCGAGTTTCTTCATGATGTTGCCGACACCGTCGTCAATGGCGGAGAGCATGGAAAGAGCGTAGCGACGCCGTTCGGGCATGGGGCCCGGAAAGCGGTCCAGATACTTCTTCGATGATGCCAATGGCACATGGGGACCAAAGTAGGCGAGGTAGAGGAAGAAGGGCTTCTCGTGATGGAGGTCGATGAAGCGTAGCGCAGCTTCGGACTGGGTGTCGAACCTGTCGCCCGTAGTTTTGATTTCGGTAGGCTTATCGAAGCGGTTTCCCTGCAGATCGTAGGTGGCCGAGTAACTCTTGAGCTGGCCGCAGAAGGTTTCCTGAAATCCGCGTGACTGTGGATGAAAACGTTTGTTAAGGACAGGAGGAATTTTTCCATCCTTGATGTTCTGTTTTTCAAGGAAGTTTTTGTCAGAGTGGTTGGGATCAAGATGCCACTTACCGACCATGCCGGTTGCATAACCAGCGCCGCCGAGACGGTCGGCGATGGTTTTCTCGCTGAGGGGCAGGGGACCGTAACCGTTGCAGATAAAGCCGAAACGGTTCTGATTACGGCCTGTCAGTAACCCGGCGCGTGAAGGACAGCATTGGGGGGCGGAGACATAACCGTCAGTAAAACGTACCCCCTCGGCGGCTAAACGATCAAGATTGGGGGTCTTCACGTCCGACTCTTGGCCCTGGCAGGAGAGGTCCGCATACCCATGATCATCCGTGAGGATGACGATCAAGTTGGGCTTTCGTGTGTCGGCCGCATGAAGATGCAGTGTTAGCGTGATTAGGCTGAGTGTAAGCAGTCGGGCTTTTTTCATACGATCACTTCTTTCGGATGTTTGCAAGAGGGTAGCGACGAACGTCGACATCATTCTTTTGGGGCACGCCAGGCGTACTGCGGCCATCGGTGATCAACTTTTCTAAGAGTACTTTCATTTCGGCAACCTTCTCAGGCAGGATGGCTGCGAGGTTGTTTGTTTCGTCGAGGTCATCCGCGAGATTGTAGAGTTGTATTGGTTGCGATTGATCCCCGCCCTTACCCCAGCCGCCGGAACCAGGCGCGGCGATATACTTCCATGTCCCTTTGCGCAATGCGGGCACCCCGTTGGCGGATGCGCTGACAGCGCTTTCACGGATCGGCTTGTCTTCACCTTTGAGCACAGGCAGAAGGCTGAAGCTATCCTCCCCTGCAGTATCCGGAAGGTTGACACCAAACAGATCGGCGAAGGTGCGGAGGCAATCGGCTTGATAGACGAGCTGGCTACAAACAGTGCCTGCCTTCACAACGCCGGGCCAGCGAACAATGAATGGGACACGGTGTCCGCCTTCCCAGGCGTCGGACTTGTAGCCGCGTAATGGCCCGCTTGGGTAGTGGCCCTTCTCTTCCAGCTCTTTTGCACCGACATAGTGTGCACAACCATTGTCCGAGGTCAAGATGACGAGGGTGTTGTCCGCAACGCCGTTCTTCTCCAGCGCCTCAAGGACGCGGCCGACCACGGCGTCCGTCTCCATTACAAAATCAGCGTATTGATTGAGCTGGCTTTTGTCCTTCCACTCAGGCGTCACCGCGAGAGGCGTGTGGGGCGATGTGAGCGGCATGTAGACGAGGAAGGGTTCCTTCTTGCTCACAGACGTGTTGATGAACTGAATGGTACGGTCTCCGAGCGCCGGCAAGATCTCTTCGAGTTTCCAGTCCTGCAAGGCGGGGCCTTGCATACTCGCCTGATTTTTAGCCATGGCTTCGCCCGACAGAAATTGCGAGGGAATCCCGACCGTGCGGTCATTTTCGATGAAGCAATACGGCGGCCAGTTGGGAACGCTGGTCCCGAAGTAGAGATCAAAACCGCGTGTGGTGGGTCCGCCTGCGATGGGTTTTGAGAAAATCTCGCGCCAAGTGGCGATCTGCACCTCCGTGGCGACGGCCTTTGCTGCAGCGGCACGCTTGCTGGCTTCATCTGTGGGTGGCTTCGGAGGCGAAAGCAGTTGACGTTGCTCTTTCGTGAGCGGCCAGTCCCAGCCCAGATGCCATTTACCGATGGTGGCGGTGCGGTAGCCTTGCTGTTTGGCCAGGGTGCCGATCGTCATACGATCCGGCGCGATGAGCGGCTCTTCCCAGACTCCCACAATGCCGCTTTGCAATCTGGAGCGCCAATGGTAACGGCCTGTCAGGAGCGTATAACGCGAAGGCGAGCAGACGCCTGAGGAGGAGTGGGCGTCCGTGAAACGCATGCCCTGGCTGGCTAGCTTGTCAAAATTGGGCGTGGGGATCTTGCCCCGTTCTGGGTTGTAACAGTGTACATCGCCGTACCCGAGATCATCCGCGAGGATCACGAGGATGTTAGGTTTACGTTCTGCGCCATGTGCCACAATGGCGAGGGCGAGGGTGATCGTTGTGAGTATTCTTTTCATGGTGTATACCTGTTTGATTTTTAATGGTTTTTCTGTAGGGTCAATGGGATAATTTCTGAAACTTTGTCCTTGGAATCACTGCTTGCCCAGAGCGCCACGCCCTTACCTGTATGTTCGCCCTGCTCTGTAGTCACACCGGCGGCTGAGCACAGCTCGGTGCAAAGCAACAAGGTAAGTACGATAGAATTCATCTTCATAGGAGAGGATCTGTTTATGGGTTTTGTAACTATTTCTTATTTGAGGACTTTATTATTCTCTACCCGAACCTCGGTACAGGAGGGATGCGCCTCGACCTTCAGAGGGGAAGGGATGGATTGGTTCTCCGTGACGACGAGGCCCTTGAGCGCCTTGGCGGAAATACTTCCGTTTTCAAACGTGTTATTCAGAATTCGGATATTCTCATGCACGGGTTCCTCTGGCTTGGGCAAGCGAACAGTAGTTGAAATTTCAATTCCGCAGTCGATGAAACGATTGCTCCGGATCAGCATGTCGCGGATCGGGGAGGACTCGAACCACTTGATTGCGTCCCCTTCGACTAAGATACCTGGCATTCTACAACGTTCAAAGGTATTGCTTTCGATTATGATTTTACCACGGGTCCCTAATAGGAAGCCACGCACGGGGTCCACGCTTACATGATTGTTGCGAGCGGTGATATTTGGATTCCAGGTGATGTTATCAATGACATCGTTTTCGTTGAAAGTAGGCAAGGGCCCCTTGAGGGTGATCAGCCAATCTTTGTCCGTGATCCTCTCCACTTTGGCAACTTGTGCACGTGGATTACCGGGGTATTCACGCATGTTTTTTGCGCTGAGTACAGCAATTTCGTCGCCCATGGCATAGGGTTCAAAGCCATACGTCTGCCGATGAACATAGCGGACTAACAACTGCTGAGCACCCCTTTTTTCGGCAATGCAAAGATACGTGCCATGGCAATTGAGTGCATCATCTTGCATACCTGATAGCCGGCAGGAGTCCACCAGAATATCGCCCTTGCAATTGGAGAACTGGAAGATGTCGGCCCAAGCCGGACAGGTTCGTATTGTATTGGTGGGAGGCACCACATGGACCCGTTGAAAGGTCATGGTGTCGGTGAACTGGCTGATAAAACCCATGCATGGCAAGGCATTCACTTCACAATCGCGAAACGTAATCCGCGCACTGCGTGTGCTATGAACGCCGCACATCACCCGGCTTCCATTGCGAAAATGATATTGGTAGCCTGCCATCAGGCCACTGGTGCCACTTGGAAATTCGATTTTCACCTTGCGCGCGCCGAGGTCCGTGGCCTTGGCTTCGACTTGGCCCTCCGACGTCCAACCGCGTAATACGCCTCTTCGCCGACATGCGCCGGTTTTTAGTTCAATCTGTTGCGTCAGTACAGTGCCCCCCAACCAGTCGCCCCGCCAGAAAAACTTGCCACTTTTGACCTCATAATCGGAGCCTTCCGCGACTTGAAAGAGCACCATCGAATTTTGTGCTTCCAGTACACGGATCTCTGAAACCGCCGTGCGCTTCATGTCGAGGACTAGTCCACTGTATTCGATGTCTTCCGCGTTCTCATTGAGAATCTGCATCATGCGTCCATCATACAGTAGGGTGGTTTTAGCAGCCCCCTCGACTCCGCCTCCCTGCACACGGACATGTTTGACGTAGCTCAACATAATTCCAACGGGAATCGGCTCGGTGTAATCAATCGAGTTTGAGATAAAGAGTTGTTTTCTCAGGACCTTCTTGATGCTGAGCGTGTGAACGCCGGGCAAAAATTTGATAACGATGGGATTCTGCGCCGTTCCTTCTCCTGAAGGTTTGAGCGTCTCCTCTTGGATGCCGGGAGAAATGAGCACAGTATCGCCGGGCTCCAGCTTTACGGCATTCAAGCGACCATAGGTCTTCCATGGTTTCCCAGCAGGATTCGCATCATCCCCCGCAACAGGATCAATTTGATACGTCATCGTGGCAGTCACGTGCAGAGCCGTCAACGGCACCAACAAAGAAACCCATAACATTTTTTTCAGCATGCGATGTCCCCCTAAAATTAAATACCCTGCTTAAACAACTTATTATCGACAGTATACTTAACGGCATGACAGCTTGTCGAGTGCATTAACGTTAAAAGTGGATCGAGAACAAAAAACGTTTACCCCTCAGCGAGGTAAACGTTTTGCAGTGAGCATTAATCGCGTAGAAGCTTATGCCATCGGGTAGTCGAGAGCTTCAGGGATCATGATCTGTGTCAGCGCTTTGGCTGCACGGTCCTTGGCGAGGCGTGAGCCTGCGAGGGAGGCGCCGAGCGCGGCCTGGAGCTTCTGGAACTCAGCCTGTGCAGCGCCAGTCTCATCCGCGGCATTGACATAGCCGTAGAAGATTTCAGCGCAGATACGGCCAGTTTCGCCAGCGGCCCGTGCGTTCTGGACGTTTGAGAGGTCGGTGAAGGTATTCACATAGCCTTCGATCTCAGGTCCGACGACAGGATGATCCGGTCCCTTGGCCACGAGCTCCTGAACGTCCATGAGGAACGAGCGGGCGGCGAGCAGCCAAGAGATCGCGTCAGCCATCGGGAAGAGCACGCCATGACGGGTGTTCTGCGCGAGCGGACGGCCATAGGCATCCTTGGCGGTTTCAATGTGTGTACGCGTCCAGCGCCAGAGTTCAAGGCCGGCGACGAGCGCAGCAGCGCCAGTCTCGGGCTTGGCCTTTGACAGAGCGTTAAGTTCAAAGATCCAGGTGTCGAGCTGAGCCAGGAAGACCTCCATGTTCATGGTGACGCTGATCTGACGGCGTTGCACCACTTCAGGGCCTTCGTAGGTTGCTTCGAGCTGAGCGTCGGTATACTTTTGGAAGAGGAAGCCGGGGCAATCTTCCGTGATACCATAACCGCCCATCATACTGACCGCTTCGCGGAGCATGTTGCCACCATAGCCGGTGTCCCAGAGCTTGCAAGCCGGGCAGAGCACATTGCAGATGGCGCTGTAGATCACGTACTGCACCAGCGTATCCGCCTGGAGGGTTGCGATACGGGCATTGTCACGGGTTGCTTCGGGCTGCTTGAGAAGTCCGAGTAGTTCAACCGCATCAGTCTGAGGCTTCTTCAGTGCCTTCATCAGGGCGCGTCCGCCAGTGATGCCCTGCGCCTTGAAGGTGGCGAACATCTGCTCTTCAACAGGCGTCAGAAGGTCGAAATAACGGGTGGTTTCGAGTCCGAGGGAGGTCGCTGCTTCGCCAGTTGCCCAGACATCGGCCAGACGGTGGAGTGCGTCCTCCTTCATCTGCAGACCGAGATCGTAGCGGGGCGAACCCTCTTCGATGCCAGCTGCGCCACGGAAACGTGTGCGGTGGTAACGGATGACGGGCTCGACAGCGGAGAGCAGTTTGGCGGCGGTCATGATGCCGACAGTCACACGGGTGCGAGCGAAGACGGCCTCGATGATTTCGCTATGTGTGAGATTCGGGATAATGACGCCATCCTTGATGGTGTAACCGCCGATGATGCGGCTGGCGGGAATCTTCAGATTGAAGATCGGGTCATTGGTGTTGGAGAGCTGGTGCACCATCTTCAGGGTCGGGGCGCCACGGTCGTAGATGCCTTCGTCGCCCTCTTCGAGGATGACCATACAGGAAGACTTGATGCGCGAATCACCTGTGTCAACAGCCGCTGTGACAAAGTCAGCGACAGTCATGTTGGTGATAAAGCGTCCGCGTTTCTCCACCTGGAGCATGGGCTCCTGACCGTCCTTCCACTCCGCGACTCTGAGCTTGCCGCAGAGCACGCCTGTGTCAACGCCGACATAGGGCAGGGGCTCTGTCAGGGCAAAGGCGCCACGCCACGTCTTGCGGTCCTCACCGGGCTGGGGAGGACAGCAGAGCTTCATATAACGTTCCTTCTGTGCGGGCGTGCCCTTCTCAACGATAGGGCCGAGCGCGAGATTGTTCACGAGACTGGTCGTGGCTGCGCCGCCATCCACCCAGGCGATTTCAAACGCCAGCAAGGCCAAGGCAAAGTTGCGGGGACCGGCAAAAATACCGCCACATTCGGGATCGAGACCACCGGCGGTCACGCCGCACTCATCAAAAGCCTGATACAGCTCATTCTTGGCGGCAGTCCATTCATGGGTATTACGTTCACCGTTAGCGACGAGGCGGGCAATTAGTCCTCTTGCGACAGAACGAGCGCCCATTACGGCCATCTGAATATCATAACGGTCTGAATAACGCCACATGATCTGGCGGATTTCATCGCCAGGCAACATCTTCATGGTCGGAGCATCCGGTTTAGTCATTGTAATCCCTTATTTTTAATTGCAGCAATCATCAATTTGCTTTTGAATGACAAAGTATAGCGAAATGTCATCTTAAAAATCAAGCTAAGAGAGTCAAAAAATGAGGTAAAAAAATGCTACACAAACAAACCCACAATATGCTAAACTTTAAGCCATGAAACTTAAGAGATCTTCTTTAGAAAGTTCAGCACCAGTTGACGCCAAGGCGGGCGGGGCGTTTATTTCAGCTCGTCATCGCAATCCTGAAGATCAGGTCGCTGTGGCCACGAGTAAGCCTGACATGATCGGCGGTATTTGCGCTATTCTTGCGACGCTTATCTTGGTGGCGACGGTCGCTTTCCTCTATTTGACCTGGGATGCTATCCGGTTTGCGTGAGCGCCCCTTTGGAGGGATTGCCTTGATAACCCTGATGCGCAGATGGCTCTGGCGTCTGAGGAGTATACTATATTTGGCACCGACGACCATTGTTTTGGTTGTTGTGTGTCTTTTTATTTATAGTATGACTGCGATAGCTTCGCATGTCTACTTTTATGGCCATTCATTCTCGGAAGCCATTTATCCTTTGTTCGGACTGAACTGGACGTTTTTGACGCAGGGCTTCTACTGGCAGCCTGTCACATACATCTTTCTGCATGGCAGTCTTTGGCACCTTTTTTTTAATACAATCGTCATTCTCTTGTTTGGGTCAGGGGTCGAAACAGAGGTGGGGTCTAAACGATTTATCGCCATATTTTTTCTCGGAGGCATTGTAGGGGGCTTGGGTTGGTTGGCGATGTTGGCGCTCGGACCCTATCTGCCGAGTTTGCCAGACACGGCGGGTTGGGTTCCCGCTTGGCTTCGGACCGTGTTTCCTCAGACAACAGGGCAGGAGACGCTTGAAGGATCCATGTGCATCGGAGCCTCAGGAGCGGTCTTTTCGCTGATTGGAGCCTACGCGGCGATGTTTCCTTCCCGGCAAGTGTATGTCTGGTTGATCCTTTTCCCCTTGCGGCTCTCGGCGCGCTGGCTGGCGATCATACTCGGGCTTCTCACAATCATAGAAGTGGTCTTTATTCAGGCACAGGTGGCGTATTCAGCCCATGTGGTGGGCGGTGTAGCGGGCTATCTGTATGGTCTTTGGTTGAAAAAGCGAGGTTACTATGGTGACTGACATCATGAATGATCCGCAGGCGAATGCCGCGGTCACGGCTGCTCTTGAAGAGGACATCGGGACAGGCGATGCTACGACGTTGGCATTGGTTGACCCGACCGTGATGGCGACTGGCGAGATCCTGGCGCGCCAGGCGTGCCGTGTCGCAGGCGCAACCGTTGCCGCTACCGTGATGAAGCGTGTGGACCCAGGACTTCAGATCGAGATTTTGGTTCCGGATGGACAAGATGTCCAAAAAGGTGGCGCTATTCTCGCGATTCGCGGTAAAGCGGCTTCGATATTGACTGCTGAACGGACCGCATTGAACTTCATGCAACGGATGTGCGGAATTGCGACTCTGACCGCGCGCTTTGTCGAGGCGGTCAGCGAGTTCAAGACATTGATCCTGGATACGCGCAAGACCACACCGAATCTGCGGGTCTTTGAGAAATATGCGGTCACCTGCGGGGGTGGCACCAATCATCGCTTCGGCCTTTATGACCGTGTACTGATGAAAGACAACCACCGCAAGCTCTGGAAGGGGGGCGATCCGGACCGGCTGGACTTAGCCGTCGAAGCTGCCCGAAAGGTCTTCCCCGCCTTGGCCGTCGAAGTGGAAGTTGAGAGCGTCGAAGAGTGTAAGAGTGCTTTGCGTGCGAAGCCCGAGTGGATCATGCTCGATAATATGGATTGTGAGACCATGCGGACGTGTGTAACCCTCTGCAGAGGCATCTCTCTGACAGAGGCTTCGGGAGGAATTACGCTCGAAAAGGCTCGTGCTGTCGCAGCGACAGGGGTGGATGCTATCTCGCTCGGCTGTTTGACGCACTCGGCGGGATCCATCGATTTGTCGCTTGAATGGCAGGTTGTTTAAACGGGAAGAATAGGTTATGAAGTTAAAAAAAGCATTGGCCCTAGGTATGTTCTTGTGTGTGGGCAGTCCGCTGTTGGCATTGACGCCGAGCGAGCTGATGTGTGATTTGTTGACCAAGCCGGGTTGGGTTCCTGTCCCTGATGAGCACCCACAGTTTTCATGGTGTTTCAAAGATGGGGAACAAGGTGATTATCAAACGGCTTACCAGATACAAGTGGCTAAGACCACTGCTGGCTTTAGAGCGGAAAAGCCAGATTTATGGGACTCTGGAAAGGTCGCTTCAGGGCAGTCTCTCTTTGTGACCTATGCGGGTCAGCCCTTGCCCCCCAATGCCTCGATCTGCTGGCGTGTCAGGGTGTGGGATCGTCACGGACGTGCGGGGGAGTGGTCCCAGAATGTATCCTTCCTTACAGCTGTGGAGTTAGGGGATAATCAGGCGATTCGTTATCCGTTGAAACAGACTAAGATTAAGCCTGTTTCCATTATGACCAACAGCGAGGGGCGCGTTTTTGTTGATTTTGGGAAGGCGGCCTTTGGCTGGCTGGAACTCACGCCTCAGAGTCCTGAGCGTTATGCAGGTTCCTTTATCTTTCATGTTGGAGAGAAAGCTATTGATAAAACAGTGGATCGTCAACCCGGCGGAACTATTCGGTATGCCAAGATTACAGGTGCCTTGACTCAGCCCTCTGTTTATCGTCTCCCCTTTTTGGCTGACAAGCGGAATACCAGTGAGAAGGCTGGTGCTATTGTGTTACCGCCCGAGATCGGCGCGATCATGCCATTCAGGTATGTGGAGGCTGAGGAGACGCCCTTCCCAATTACAAAAGAATCTCTGCAGCAGATCGCGATCACCTATCCGTTTGACGACACGACTTCGGCCTTTGTCAGTAGCGACCGGACGCTTGACCGCATCTATTCCTTTTGCAAGTACAGCATCAAGGCGACTACGTTTGCAGGTGTCTATGTGGATGGTGACCGTGAACGTATCCCGTATGAGGCGGATGCCTATATCAATCAGCTCGGCCATTACGGTGTTGATCGCGAATTCACGCTTGCGCGTTACAGCCATGAGCATCTCATGCGCTATCCGACATGGCCCACGGAGTGGAAGCAACACTCGGTCATGATGGCGTGGGCTGACTGGATGTATACAGGGAACACACAATCCTTGGTCCGTTGTTATGAGCAGTTGAAGCGTGAGAAGGCTCTGATTCAACATGCGCGGCCGACAGACGGCTTGTTAGTTACTTCCCGTGATAAGAATCCGGAGAAGCCCGATATCCGTGACATTGTTGACTGGCCTGGATCGGAACGCGATAACTTTGACTTCAAACCAGTCAATGCAGTGGCGAACGCCTTCTTCTGTCAAAACATCTCTCAGATGGCTGAAATGGCTGATGCGGTGGGCCGTACGAATGATGCTGTTGTGTTTCGTGCCTTGGCTGTGCATGTCAAGAATGCCTTCAATGCGGCCTTCTATGATATGAAGCGGGGATGCTATGTGGACGGCGAGGGGAGCTCTCATGCTTCGCTTCATGCCAACATGCTGCCTCTGGCCTTTGGACTGGTTCCGGAGTCTGAGCGTGATCGTGTGGCTGATTTTGTGGTTTCGCGTGGCATGGCCTGCAGTGTCTATGGGGCGCAATACCTCCTGGAGGGACTCTTTGAGGCTGGACGCGAGGACGCGGCGATCGCCTTGATGACGAGTCAAGCCGAGCGGAGCTGGTCGAAT
>Ga0247841_10008571_pt1 | contig 14665 bp, 14 predicted proteins | sample LaCruzMarch2015__2_FD_192410 | JGI IMG/M metagenome (GOLD analysis project Ga0247841, IMG submission 192410) | Freshwater microbial communities from meromictic Lake La Cruz, Castile-La Mancha, Spain - LaCruzMarch2015_18m | ecosystem: Environmental > Aquatic > Freshwater > Lake | place: Spain...
CAAATCCTAACTCAAATAGTGCAGTATATCTTGATGGTTCGGCTTCTTACAACTCATTCAATGATAATATCATTGAAACATACGGTACAAATGGATATGCGATTATAATTAATTCTCCTTTGTCACTAAACAACAGCTTTACAAATAATATTGTAAACACATTTGGGACAAATGCATACGCGCTTTATACGACTGCATCCGGAAATAATTTTACGGGAAATTATTTGTGTTCAAATAATAGTGATGATATCTATTGTTCTAGCGGAATTACTCTTTTCGACGGAGGTATAAACAGATATGACACATACATCAACTGCAACTTTAATGAGGCAATTAAAGGTGGAACATGCGCTGAATCTTTTGCTAATACAAAGCCTAGTATTACATTAGTCTATGTAACCTCTTCATCTGGCAATAATTATACAACTGATAATTTATACTGTTATGCAAATATTACAGATAATGAACAAGCATTGCTCACTGTTAACTATACCTGGTATAAAAACGGGATGGTGAATGCGTCTGGACAGGTAATTGATAAGCCCAGGAATATTATAAGCCATATATCCACATTGTCAAACCAATACACTACAATGTATGATAACTGGACATGCTCACTAATAGCTTATGACAGCACTCTTTATGAAGATAATTGGCATAATGCTACAATAACCATAAGAAATGCCCTGCCGGTTATATCTGCGATATATGATCTTAATCAATCAGGAATTACAAATGGAATTATGCTCTTAGGAGATTTAATAACATTCAATGCAAGCATATATGACCTTGATAATGATTTATATAATGTTTGGGTAAAGGTAACTCGGGGAAGCAATCTTATCTGGCAAAGTCAGATGAACTTGATAGGAAACTATTATACTACGACATTTGATACAGTAACTACGACCTCCACTGGAACTTTTAATTATACTGTTTATGCTAATGACTCTGCGGGGCATATTGCAAATGCCAGTTCAACATTTATTTTAACAGGAGAAGAACCCTATTCTTTTGACATAACTGAATGCAGGAATTTAACACAATCTGGAACATATACTCTTAAGAATAATATTTCTGGATATTGTCTTAGGGTTCTGGCAGATAATGTCACTATAGATGGCGCAGGGTTTACGATAACAGGAAATGGAAGCGGTTATGGTATTGATGCAAGTATGGGGTCTGGCGGTTCAGCATACAATAATCTAACATTGAATAATATAACTCTTAATGGATTTGTTATTGATGTTTACGCTCCCGGAATTGGCGGTGACTACAATGGGGGCTCTGTTAATGTATTTAACTCTGCAATAAATAACATAAGCAATTATGGGTCAAATAGTCAAGGTCATTCGGGGGCTGGTGGAGATGTAGTAATAAATAATTCAGTTGTTGATATAATAAACAATTTTGGAGGAAATGGGGGCATAAACAATCAAGGTTATGGGGGGATGGGTGGAAAAGCCATAATAATTAATTCTAATGTAAACCAATTAAATAATTATGGTGGAAATGGAGCATTAGTATCTTTTTGGTCTGCAGCATCGGGGGGATCAGTTAATATAACTGATTCAAATGTATCTCAAATAAACAACCATGGTGGGTCTGGATCTGGTTCAGGCGGAAATGGAGGTTCAGTTAATATAATTAATTCAAGAGTACATAATATCACAGTTTATGGCGGAAATGGGCAATATCAGGAGGGATATAATATCTTTTCAGGTAGTGCTGGAACATTAACATTAAACAATGTTCAAGGCATAGAAAGAATAATCGCTTATGGGGGTTCAGGAGGTTCTCATGGAGGCAATGGCAGTAATATCATCATCAGAAATAGTTTGTTGAATATGCCCAATCTTTTTATGAACATAACTTTTGGGTTGGGGATTGCTAATGGTTCTACTGGATTATTAATATTAGACCAATCTTCTTTAAAAAATAGTTTTGGAGAAATAAAGTTTAGTTACGTAAGCACAACTCAAACGGCATTCTCTTCAATATTAAGCATTGCTAATAATTCTGCTTATGTAAATAGTTATAATTATGCTGACTACAATGTCGGTGCGAATATAACTCTTAACGGAATCGGCGACAGAGGATTCATACTTCCTAAAATATTAAAAGATGGAGCAGTATGTTCTGATTGCTATAACTTTACGAAACTTACTGCAGATACTGTTATCTTTAATGTTACTGGCTGGAGCAATTATAGTATCGGCGAAAGTACCTGCACTCCAAGTTTAACTAATACGAGTTGGACAGAATGGCAAAATATTTCTTGCTTAGCTTCTGATTTTATGAATCAATCAAGAAATTTGACACAATATGATCTGCATTCTTGCGCCTCAAATCAGACATTTATTGAGTATCAATCAGTAGAAAGTTGTATTTATACAACACAAACCCCGCCCGGCGAGGGTGGAGGGGGCGGTGGAGCAGGAAGAAAAGAGATTATTCCGAATATTTCAATGGAGAACATATCTAAACTAAATGTAACCACAAACATCATTTCAAATGTTTCTGTTGTAAATGAAACAGAACAGCCGAAAATAGAAAATGAAATTCCTGAGAAATCTTACTTTGTTACAATATTGCTAATTTGCTTGGTAATATTAATTTCATTGATTATGATTTTTGTATTAATCAGAAAATATCACAAAAAACAAGTTTTTGCGGTTGCTCCAAAAGAAAAAGAAAAAATCCTTGAAAAAAGAGTTCCTTTAGCTCCTTCCTTTAATCAGGGATTAAGTCAAACGAACAGAAGGATTTTTGGAGGTATAGCTGCTTTAAAAGAACAGATTGCTGCCAAGTTCAGAGAGAAGATTGAAGATTATAAACGAGAGAGAAAAGCGAAAGAAAAATTAAAAGAATTAGCTGAAAAAAGAAGGCTTCTTGAAATTTCTAAAAATAAAACTCTTCAAGGAATTCCTTCTGAAAAAGAACTAGAAAAAGCTAAGAAAGTATTGGAGCCTTCAATAGGGGGAATTAGTCCTGAGAAAAAAAGAATTTTGGGTGGTGTTGGCTCTTTCATTTCAGGCATAAAACGCTCTTTAATCAGTAAAAAAGAACAATTTGGAAGGGGAGCAGAAGAACGTGAAATTTTTGAGAAATTGAAACAACTTAATGAAAAGACAGACAGAGACAAGGAAGAGATGTATAATTTGCTTCTTCGTGAATCTGAAGAGTCAAAAAGAATGATTAAAGCTGATACTGAAGAAATAAAAAAACAGATGATTGAACTTCTTGCGGATTCAATCAGTAATCTTAATACTAAAGATAAGGAAACAAAAAGAGAACTTTATGAAGAGCTCCAGAAAATAAATAACAAACTTTATTACGAGCAAAAAGAAGTACGCAACATTATTTCAAGCAATTCCAAAGAATCGAAAAAGAGAATAGAAAATGAGAAAGAAAAAATTAAAGATGAATTTTTAACTAATATAATGGATCTGAACAATAAAATAAACTTAGAAAAGAGAAGGTTAAGGGAAGAATAAACCACAAATAATAATAATAATACTTATCTCTTAAAAATTCTACCTTTTTCCAAATCCTCAAACCTTCTCTGAACATTATTAAAAATTTCCGGAAAAATTATCTGCTGATGGCTTCCCTGAATTATCTGGGAATTAAACTTTATCTTGCCCAGGTATGTAAAATTCTTTAGAATCTTTTTTATGCCGTTAACTGAAAAACCGTATTTTATTGAAATTTGATTCAAGCTTATTCCTTTTAAAAATTCTGAGAATATATCTTTTACTTTTTCTGCATCTTCATGCTCCAGTTCTAACTTGCCTTCTATGACCTTATAGCCGAAAGCAGGTCTTGCCATTAAATTTCCCTGTTTGTATTTATCCATCATCCCCTTTTTCTGGTTTGAGTTTAATTTTCCGGAATAATATTTTCTGAATGGCTCAAGAGCATTCCAGTCAACTTTTTCGCCAATATATTCTTCAAATTTGTTGTCTTCTGGAGCAAAAATGCTGCATATTGAGCATAAAACCTTGTCATGTTTCACTTCAAGACTGCCTTCAACAGGAGAATAATATCCGCATTTTTGGCATTTAAAGCCGTTTTTTTCAAGAAGCTCTTTTTTTTGCAGGGGATTCATTTTTTTATTAAATTTTTACTCCAAATTTTATTAATTCCCTTGATGCTTGCCTGTTGCTCTTAAATAAAATTGTTTTTATGCCGAGTTTTTTTGCCGGAAGAATATTCCATTTTTGGTTATCAATAAAAACTATTTGTGAAGGTTTAATTTTTAATTTCTTTATAATAAGCTCATAAATTTTTGGATTTGGTTTTCTAAGGCCTGCATCACAAGAGATTATAACCTCATTAAATTTTGAAGCATCTTCAGGGTTTATTAACGCTTCTTTTGAAACATACCATTGGTCAGAGAGGATTGCTATCTTATACCCTCTCTCCTTAAGTTTAAAGGCGGTTTCATAAAGTCTTTTATTTCTTTTGAAATATTTATGATAAGTATAAATAAATAATTTCTCAAGATGCTCTGATGAAACAGAAAGATTTTTAGACATTATAGCCAGACATTCTTTTTTTGTTATTTTTCCCTCTATCGATTTAGCATAGGGTGTATCGATAGAATCAAACCATTGGTCTATGCTTATATTCAAAGCTCTTGCCATAAAATGATGAACGCTTAAACTTCTATGTCTTCTAAAGGAGAATATAGAATATTTTCCTAACTGAAGCACCCCGCCTACATCAAACACAACTGCCTTAATCTTCTGTTTTTCTTTATCAATTTTCATAATTTCTTTAAAACCTCTTTCATCTTCACCGCATCGCCAAACGGGTCAGGAGACTCGTTTATTATTGTGCAGTCAATATTATACTTTTTAAGATAGTTAAAAAGTTCTTTGATGTCTTTTTCTTCTGTAATTAAATGACGCCTTTCTCCTTTTTCTGTCCATTCTATTCCTGAGAAATGCGCAGTGATATGCCCGAGAGGCCTGATTTTTTTCATGACATCATCATAATCTATCTTGCCTGCATATCTTGCCTTAAGATGCGCAAAATCAACACAAATATGGCATCCTGTTTCCTTTTTTAGCCTTATGAGTTCATCCAAATCTCCAAACTGGCTTTCCTTTCCTGTTGTTTCAGGAGCCAGAATAATGTTCCATTTATTTTCGTCTATTTCTTCTTTAAGTTTTATAATCTGATTCTTTATATTTTGATATGTCTGTTCCTTTGATGTCTTTTGGTAGAATCCTGCATGAAAAACTACATATTTTACTCCAAGATAATTTCCAATTTCACAGCATTTCAAGATTCTTGAGCGTGAAGCTCCGACTTTTATTTTTTCTGCAGAGTTAAGATTTATAAAATAAGGCGCATGAATGCTCAACACTAAACCGATTTTCTTATTAAGCTCATGAATCTTTATGGCTTCTTCTTTTGTCATCCAGACGCCATAAGTGAATTCAATTTCAACTGCATCCATGCCCAGTCTTTTTATTTTAGAAAAATTCTCAACAGAACTTCCGCCTGTTCCTGCAGGACCTATTAAAATTTTAGCCATTTTATTCTTACTTTAATTTCTCCTCTTCTAATTGAGCATAGCATTCTCTGCATATGTGGTATTTTTTAACATTAGCCCTGTCATCCGGGGGGCTTAATAGTATTGCACCGAATTCATTCAGTTCTTTTTTGCATATATCACAAACAGGTTTTATTGGCATTTTCTCTTTTTTTAATAATATAAGAATAAGACTCTAGTTTATTAAATTAACTTATAATGAACGGGATAACTGCAAGAATGATGCTTCGTCTACTTTTACTTCAGGATTATAACCTAAATTCTTTGGCGGATATTCACCTGTGCAAAGACTATTTGCGAGTATATCTGCCATTGATAATCCTCTTGGAACATAAATTCTTTTCTCCTTTGGCCTTCTTGCCATTTCCCTCTCTCTTTTAACAACCCACTCTACTGTAACCTTGTTAAAATCCTTGGATAAAACATTTCTTAAATATTCCTTGTGTGAATGTGCCATTATACCATCAACAAAGACACATACTTTTTCAGGAGGTACTGGGCAAGATGAAACATAACTTTTAATCAAGTCCGGAACAAAAAATGGGATAAACAGCGGGGTTTTCCTTAAGTCGATGTTTGTTAATCTGGCAAATCTATACTGCCTTTCATTTGGCTGCTTCTTAAACCATGAACATAAATCCTCTAAAGGTATCCTCTTGGGAAAATATCTAAATTCACAATCCTCAGAAAGTATAGAAAATGCTCCCGCCACTATCCCCGGATTTGAACTCTCAAGATTATTAGAATCATCAAAAAATGCTCCGAGAGTGGTATAATTCTGATTTTGCTGCATAATCCGGAAGAATTCGGGGGTTTATAAGAATTATTCTAGGAGAGAATATATGTTCTCACAAGGTATTTATACCGCAAAGTCTATTATAGATTATGGCAGGAATCAAAGAAATCTATAAGTGCGCAATATGCGGCAATATTGTAGAAGTAGTTCATGCTGGAAACGGAACACTAATATGCTGTGGACAGCCAATGATTCTTATGAAAGAAAATGGGGATGATTCTGCTTCAAAAGAAAAGCATGTTCCCGTCATTATTGGAAAGATGGGTAAAAAGGTAAAAGTAGGAATTAAAAAACATCCTATGGAAGAAACGCACTATATTGAATGGATTGAAGGGACAGACGGAAAGCAAACCTCAAAAATTTTCTTGAAGCCGGGAGATAAACCTGAAGCAAAATTCTATTTTAGAGTAATAAGCGCAAGAGCTTATTGTAACTTACATGGATTGTGGAAAAGTTAAAAAGTAAAGTTTAATCCTTTTGCCTCACTTACGAGCCCTTCTTTTCCCGGAGGAATATCCTCGTGCTGTGCTCTTTTAAGATATTCTAAAATTCTTCTTTTCTTTTTTGCAAGGGATATATTTTTAGAAAAACATGGACCGCCTATGCATCCGCCTGCACAAAAGTTAGCGTCAAGAAACTTTATTTTTTTGTCAGGATTATTGAGAAATTTTTCCACTTTTGCTATCCCATCTATGACTTTTGTTTCTTCTTTTTTTAATACGCCTTTAAGATGCGCTGTTTTTGAAAGCCCGCCTGCAAGTGGATAAATTCGGGTATATTCGTTTGAAAACTTATCAAAAAAAGTCTTATGCTCCTGTTTTTTATCAATTGCTAAATTTTCAATTCCCTTTTGTTTTAAAATTTGCTTAAGTTCGGAATATGTTATGCAAAAATCAACGAATTTTGAACTTTTTGCTTCAAGTTTTTTGAAATTGCATGGACTTATAAAAACAGTTTTATGCTTGGGATATATTTTTTTGCATATTTTTGCTGTTGCAATCATGGGGCTGTCTATTCTCGCAAGGTTTTTTGAATATCTTGGAAATTTTTCTTTTATTACAGAAACAATTCCAGGACAAACCGAAGAAATAATCAAATCTTTTGATTTTTCAAGCTGTTTATGATACTCCCTATTAACCATCTTTGCTCCAAAAGTCAGTTCAACAATTTTATCAAAACCAAGATGCTTAAGCTGGATTATTATTTCCGGAAAATAAAGTTCAGCGACAAAACTTGGAGCCAGCATTGCGACAAGTTTTGTTTTTTTTGAAAGTTCATCCTGAACTTTCTGGGTGTCCTCTTTTTCCATGAATAATTAAAGCTTGGAGAAGTTATAAAGTTTATTGAAGATTAAGGCTTGGCTAAAACCGATGTAGAAAAAGTATCATAAGCATCTTCTGGAATTCTGTTTATTTCAAGGCTTCTTATTAGTGCGTCAGGAGCGGTTTCTGTTGAAGGAACCCAGCCTGATTCAGAACCGCAAGACCCCTGAAATATCCCAATTCTGTCGCTTGTCTTAACAATGTTGGATAATGCCTGATAAGGAGTTCCTACAACATATATCCCTCTTGTTCTTTCCATTTTACCATTAACATATAACCTAAAAACATTTGCCGGAAATGTCTGGTAAAAACTTTCTTCAGGCAATGTTAATCCGCCAGAAGTACCCAAGAAAATAAGACCATATGGCTGGGACTGCTCTTTGCAGATATCAATTAAATTTTTCTTTAATTCATCAAATGAAACAGAATTAGATGATTCAACAATAATATTGCTCATCCTTGCTTGTGGGTCATTGTTATTTTCTGAACGTGCATGACCATTTGATTTTGTTTTAAAATATCCTGCACTTTGCCTGGAATAAAGATAGCCCTGCAAAACACCTTTCTGTATGAGCGCTACTCTTTTTCCCCTAACTCCCTCATCGTCAAAAAGATAATGGCCATCTAATCCTTGTAGAGTGGGGTCATCATATAAATCAATAAATTTTGGGGCGATTTGCTCTCCAATTTTGTCCTTAAATAAAAAAGTCTTATTCCCGCAATCATCTTCCTGCATTCTATCTGCTTCAAGCGGATGACCTGTTACTTCATGCCAAAATACACCATGATTTTTACAATCAATCAAAATAGGGTATACTCCATTTTTTTCAATTGGTGATTTCACTATTTCCAATAATTCGGCCGTTATTCTTTTTCCAGCAGACATAAGGGATTCATAATCCGGAATTTTTGAAGCGCTTAATACATGAATCGTTTCTCCGTGGGGTATTGCCCTGTTCTTGGAATCTAGTGCCATAACCTCAAGAACTACAGAATATCTTTTAAATGTTGTAAATATTTTTGAACCTTCTGAATTAATAAGATATCTTCTTTCATTTACCATTGAAAAATTTGTTTGCGTGTTTATTAGGCTTTTTGTTAGCAAATCATGAGAAACTTTCTTCATTAAATCTTCAACTTTATTAACATCTAGGGGGGTGGGTTCTTCCTGTTCAATATATCTTACTGGTTTTTCACGGGAAAAATAAATAAATTTGTCTCTTGATTCCTTTAATCCCAATGATTCTGAAAATCTATTCTCAAGATCTGAAGCACAAGCCCAAAATCTTTCGTTTGATGCTTCCCAGAGTTCTAATTCACAGGCTCTTTTGTCCAAATTGAAAGGCAAACAAAATGATTCTGATGCGACAGAACCGCCTTTAACAGGATCACCCATTCTAATTTCAACTCTTCCATGATTTATTTCTCTATATTTTCCGCTGTCTGAGGTAACTCCTCCGTTTTTTGTCTCAATATCTGATTTCTCTACATGCTTTACCATCAATGAAGCAAAGAACGGGCTGAAAAGAACTTTTCTTCCATCTGACCTTGAAACCTTCTTTGATGCGCCGGTTATAGCTGGCAAATAGCCTTCAAGAATATCAAATATTTTTTGGTTCACCATTTATTATAAAGCCTGGCGAATGATGCTTAAAAAGGATTTAGAAATTAGAAACTATATTTTGAAAGGTATATATCCTAAAAATAAATAACCACAATAATCTTATTAAACCTCAGATATCTTGGAGCTGGAATGGAAACACCAATCGGCGGAGAGTTTATACGTCTTGTAAGGGGAAATCCAAATAAACTTGAAGGAAGGGTTATATGCTTTTCTAGGCTTAAGGATAAAGAACTGATTAAAGCAGGTGTACCGAGCATATTTACTGTTTTTGCAACAGATAATTTTGAAAAATACATACAAAGGGTGGCAAGTAATCGACAAGAAGTAAACTATCTTCGGGAAATGAAGAGAAGAGCAGACAAGGAAATTAAAGAAAACTGCGGCGGGATGATCCTGGGGGGAATTTATTCTTCACAAATCAGACTAAAGGATGAATCTGAGCTTTACAATGGTGGGGAAGATATTGTTCATACTGGTGAATATTCAAATCCTCTATCCTGTGCAGGGTCTATTAAGTTCGGTATTCATCTTTATTTTTTTAAATATGATGAACAAAACATGGACTCAACCAAGATTAGACAGAAAGTATGACACAAAAAATGTCTCCCTTAAAAACTGAAGTTTTAAGAAAATTTGTCCTCCCTTTGATAGACTCATATAAACACAATGACACTGCCTCTGCAACAATAATAAAAGAAAGCATGATGCGGGCATATGAAAATTCAACCATAGCAAATCCGCTAAGAGATATATTAAAAACAATTGAACAACAAAGAACAAAGCCTGACATGAGAATTATAAATCTTAACTTAGACGAAGCCCAGGCAATAAAAGATGAAAGATTTGAAGTTGCTGCAAGAATAAGGGATGAAATAAGAAGATTGGGCGGAAAATTATAAAATTATTGATTTGTTTCTAATGCCTCTTTTATAATATCATGAACTTCTGAGGTGTTTCCCCCGCAATCTGGCTCATAGGCCACCTGAATTTTTTCTCCCTCTTGTATTCCGCATGTTAGAATACTCATTATGCTTTTTGCACTAACATAACTATCCTCATGTTTTATGAAAACTTCTCCTAAATATTTATTGGCTGCTTTTACAACCAATGAAGATGGTCTTGCATGAAACCCGTGCGGGCATAATATATCCACTTCTCTATGAACATAATGGGCATAGGGATTTTCTTCAGAATGTTCATCGCCCAATAATCTTTTCATATTCTCAACAACGAGATTTTCTGCTCTTTTTGGATTGCCCCTGATATCATGCGCGTAAATTTCAAGAATATCACCTTCTGAAATTCTTAGCTTTTTCCATGGCTTAAGGTGTTTTGCATTAAAAATAAAGTCCCCATAAGAAGTTTTAAAATGAGCCTGACAGCTCAGATTATTATAATGCCTTACGAGATTTTCTGCTCTTTCAAATTGGGCATTTTTTATTTCTATTCTTGCGTGGCTGTGGTATCTTGAAAGGATTACAGAATTTATCAATGGAACGCCTGTTCTGATAATGTGATTCTCAGATGCTTCTTGCTCTGCTAAAGCCAAGTCTATCTGAATGTCACCCATAGAGTTAAGAGAGCTAACATATTGTTTCCCCTCTGGTTCTGCAACAAGATTCGTCAAAGATTGAGATTTATCTCTCATGCTTTTTCTGAAATCTGTGATTTTTCCTATAAAATATTTATCTGGCATAAATATAACGCCATTCGAGCATTTTTAAACCTTTGGTGTGTGTCTTTTTATCGTAGTAATAAAAAATCCAAGCAATTTAAAAATATCAAATACCTCATCAGGGTATGAAAAAGTTAAAAGGAAGTGAGACTGAAAAGAATCTTTTGAAAGCTTTTGCAGGAGAAAGCCAGGCAAGAAACAGATATACTTTTTTTGCCAGTGAGGCAAAAAAAGAGGGATACGAGCAGATATCCGGAATATTCCTGGAAACTGCTGAAAATGAAAAAGAGCATGCAAAAGTGTTCTTTAAATTTCTTGAAGGCAGAGATGTTGAAATAACAGCTTCTTACCCTGCAGGAAAGATTGGAAATACAAAAGAAAATCTTCTTGCTGCTGCAAACGGCGAAAAAATGGAATGGGGAAAACTATACCCTGAATTTGAAAAAACTGCTAGGAAAGAAGGATTTGAAGAAGTTGCAAAATCATTCAAGGAAATAGCAGAAGTTGAAAAACACCATGAGCAGAGGTACAGGAAACTCCTTGAAAATGTAAAAACAGGAAAAGTTTTCAAAAAAGACAGGGTTGTAACCTGGAAATGCAGGAATTGCGGCTATATTCATGAAGGAAAAGAAGCTCCTGAATCCTGCCCTGCCTGCAAGCATCCGCAGGCATATTATGAAGTTCTAGAAGAAAATTATTAAAATGACTAAAAAAGAAATAAAGAAAAGAAAGATTAATTGGAAAGTTCTTATAACTAGTTTTATTATTGTCTATTTGGTGGCAGGATTAGGAAGTGTTTTCACTGCACAAAATACAAAAACCGACTGGTATAATTCAATAAAACCGGCATTAACACCTCCGAGCATTGTTTTTCCCATTGTCTGGAATATTCTTTTTTTCCTTATTGCACTATCACTTTATTTTTGCTGGATAAGCTCAAAAAATAACAAAGAAAAATCTGCAGTAGGCATTGTCTTTGGAGTGAATTTTATCCTTAACATTCTCTGGAGTGTTCTTTATTTTGCAATGAAAAATCCACGCCTGGCTTTTTTTGAAATAATTTTGCTTTTGATATCAATTGCATCTATGCTTTTACTTTCTTGGAAGATAAGCAAGAAAAGTTTTTGGCTTTTAATGCCCTATTTTGTCTGGGTTTGTTTTGCCTCTGTTTTGAATTTTCTTTCTTTTTAATAGGTTAAGAGATAGGTTTTTTAATAGGAATGATTAACTTATTATATGGCGCATAAAAAAAAGGAGGGAAGTGTTAGTTCTGGAGGATTTTTTAAGCGATTTTGGAAAAACCATAGGTTTTTATCATGGTTGATAATTTTGATTATTGTTACGCTGGTTATTATCGGCGGTTTTCAAGTGTTTAATTACGTTAAGTTTCTTTTGGGGTATGATTTGACGATAAGACTCAGTGCAGATAAAACTAATGTTAATCTTATTAATGGCCAAACTGAAACAATTACATTCAGCATTAACAGATTATCCAGAATTTTTTGCAATACTAAATGCGACTATAGTTTTAGCGACTTGAGCAGCAATACTCTTCTTTCAGAAGGGAGTTTTTCTTTAAATTCACCAATAACACGGGAAATTAAACAAGAAGTATGGACGCCAGATACAAGAGAAGGGCAAAAAGTTTATTCTTTTGATTTAACCTGCAGGAATCATGCCAGCATTATCTGCAAGACTGATGGCAAGAATATCACGAGAAGAACCATAATCACTGCAGAGTATTCTCTTTCTCCTGAACAATTAATAATCAGGCAAGAAGCAAGCAGGCAATTAAAAGAGGGATATGATAGTTTTATCCTGATTAATCAGACATTCAGTTATATCCATTATCAAGTTTCAAATTTAAACTTGACATTTCTTATCGAAAAAAACAGTTCAAAAGAACTTGAATATTCATTAAACAATTTCAAAGATGGATTCAATGAAAGTTTATTGCTCTGGACAGAACAGGATTATAACTTGATGATTAAACAAAGTTCTATTGATGTTTTATTGAATCAAATTAATAGCAGTTTTAATGAGTTTAGCAAAAATCTTTCTGGAAATATTTTGCAATATAATCTTCTAATAGAAAATCTCTCTTTGATAAAGCAGAATCTGGAGATGTTAAAAAGTTTTGATTTAAATGAAACTAACAATAATGAATTAAACCTATTATTAGATAATTTCAATAAAAATGTAACTTATTTTGAAGAAAAAAATAAACTAGAAGAAAAACAGATTATTGTTGATTCTCTTAATACCCTTAATCTCTCTATGTTCATAAATCAAACAAACGAAACTTATCATTCAACTGTAAATATTACCTTTAATCTGAAAAAGATTAACATTAGTCTGGCTTTATTGAATATTTCCATTAATTTTAGTTTACCTGAAAACAAAAAAATGTGTTGTTTAGATAATAAATGCGGCTTTTGTGAAATTCAGAAAAAATATCCTATAATCCTTCTGCATGGCCATAACTTCAACCAGGATATATCTGCAGATAACAGCATTAATATTTTTGATGAGCTGCAAACCAAACTTGAAACTGCCGGATATTTTAATGCAGGAGAGCTTTATTTGTATGAAGCAACAAGAGAAGATTCTGGAATTTTGGGAATAATAAACAAGCCGATTGCTGTAAGAACAAGTTATTATTTTGATTTTATGAAAAAACCAGAGGGATACCAAAGTGTGCAGATAAAAAGCGAAAATCTTGATACCTATTCTATAAGACTAAAGGAGATAATTGAAAATGTCAAATATGAAACTCAAAGTCCAAAAGTTATAATAATTGCGCACAGCATGGGCGGATTGGTTGCAAGAAGATATGTTCAGATTTTTGGGAATGAAAGCATTGACCGGCTGATTCTTATTAATACTCCTAACAAAGGCATAACCGGTAAGAGCAGCCAGTATTGTGGTGTTTTTGGAGCTGCGCAAGAATGTGAAGATATGGATTCTGAAAATCTTTTTATTAACAAGTTGAATAATGAAAAAACAGACTCTATTAAAATAACAAACATTGTTAGTGAAGGATGTTCTATGGATTTAGGGGATGGAGATGGTGTTGTTCTGAAGAAGAATGCTGTTATTCATTCTCCAAAAAGCCAGAATTTCTTTGTTAATGGAACCTGCTCTGGCGCAGATATTTTGCACAACAGTGTTCTGGATATTAATCGCTATCCTAAACTTTTCGAAATAATTAACAATTCTCTGCAATAGAAATAAATAAAAACGCTGTTCTTAGTAAGCAAATTATGAAAATCGTATGTCTTGATCTTGAAGGAGTGTTATTGCCTGAATTCTGGGAAGAATTTGGCAAAACAACCGGAATAAAAGAGCTTATGCTGACAACAAGAGATATTCCTGATTATGACAAGCTCATGAAGATGAGGCTTGAAATTCTTGATAAGCATAATCTTGGAATGAAAGAAATAAAAGATGTTGTTGCAAAAATGAAGCCTCTAGGCGGTGCTAAAAAGTTTTTGAATTGGCTGAAAGAAAGAGCACAGGTGGTGATTCTGACAGGAACTTACTATGATTATATCATGCCTTTAATGAAAAAAATTGGCTATCCTTTTATGTGTGCAAACAGCCTTGAAATCAAAGACAATAAAATAGGGGGATATAAAATAAGAGAAGCAGACGGAAAAATTGAGATGGTGAACCGATTTAA
>Ga0247841_10008572_pt1 | contig 14662 bp, 12 predicted proteins | sample LaCruzMarch2015__2_FD_192410 | JGI IMG/M metagenome (GOLD analysis project Ga0247841, IMG submission 192410) | Freshwater microbial communities from meromictic Lake La Cruz, Castile-La Mancha, Spain - LaCruzMarch2015_18m | ecosystem: Environmental > Aquatic > Freshwater > Lake | place: Spain...
CAAACATCAGCCCTTTTGAGTGGCTCCTCCTGGTGGCAGGATCAGTCATAACGATTGTGGCTTATACCATCGACTATACACTTCACCTGATCCAGGCTCTTCCGGCCACGGAATTTGCGCTGATCGGGCTGCAATACGTTCCCCGTCATTTCAACTGGTGGTTGTTTGCCTCAGGAGAAATGCTCTTTTTCTATGCCATGCTCCGCTATTGGAAAAGAACCATATCCCATCACGACTAACTCCCTGATGAAACAAAAACCCCCACCCATTTGTCCACCAACTTACCAACTTACCAACTTACCAGCTTACCAACTTACCAACTTACCAGCTTACCAACTTGCCAACTTGCCAACTTCCTTCTTCCTCATATTTTTCCATACCTTTGCACATAGTTTTCCATCATTCCCGATTATGTCGATCATTATAAACAATATCACCAAAATTTATGGCGCCCAGAAAGCGCTTGATTCCATTTCGCTTGATATCAAACCAGGAGGAATTACCGGGCTGCTGGGCCCTAACGGCGCCGGGAAAAGTACGCTGATGAAAATTCTCACCTGTTTCATCCCCCCTACATCGGGCGATGCTTCAGTTTGTGGCTTTGATGTGCTTGAACAGAGCATTGAAGTGAGAAAAAAAGTGGGTTACCTGCCTGAGAACAATCCACTCTACCTTGATCTTTATGTAAGGGAATTTCTCAGTTTTATCGCAGGCACACATCAGCTGAAGGGAAACATTTCGGGGAGGGTATCGGAGATGGTCGAAATTACCGGACTTCAAACCGAGCAGCACAAAAAAATAGGCGCGCTTTCAAAGGGATACCGGCAACGTGTTGGACTTGCCCAGGCAATGATACACGATCCGGAAGTACTGATCCTGGATGAACCAACCTCCGGACTCGATCCCAATCAATTGCTCGAAATCAGGCGCCTGATCACCGAAGTTGGCAAAACCAAAACCGTGGTGATGTCGACACATATCATGCAGGAGGTAGAAGCCATATGCACCCGCGCAATCATCATTCACCATGGACGCATCGTTGCCGACGACACCACGCAGAACCTTCAGCACCTGGCTTCATCCCAATCTGTTATCCGGGTTGAGTTCGGATCGCCGGTATCGGCAGTGCTGTTGAAAAACATTCCGGGGGTACTTGACGTTTCGCTTCCTGAGACCTCCAGTGAATATCGAATATCGAATATCGAATATCGAATATTGAAGGAAATGAATAGTAGCGGGCAGGAGCAATCTGCGGTGTGGCAGATCACCGCTGCATCAGGCCGTGATATCAGGGCCGATGTGTTTAAGTTTGCCGTGGATAATACGTTCACTGTTCTTTCTCTTCAGCGTGAAGAACAGAAACTTGAAGAGGTTTTTCAGGAGCTTACCAGAAATTAGCCGCATGAGAACTTTGCTACTTTTCATTGCAATTGCAGGATCATCATGGTGCGCCGATGCTCAGGATTTCCGGTGCTTTATACAAAAACCACCGGTTCGTGATCACATTGAAGCAGTAAGCGATCAGAAATCGCCCGGATGGATCCAAATCGACCGGTTCAGTGATGAATTCAACCAGGATTCGCTGAACATCGACCGCAATAAATGGAAAGTGTCAAATATGTACTGCCATGGCATGAGTGATTCAGCTTATTTCAAAGATGCGCTGAGAAATGTGCAGGTCGACAGTGGCTTATTGAGATTGAAAGCGTGGAAAGATGATTCCATTGAATGCCTGAATGCATACCTGAAATATTCCAGTGGTTTTATTCAGTCGAAGGGGCTTATACAATATGGGTATCTTGAGATGAAATGCCGGTTGCCCCGGGAGGTCCACCTGCAGCCATGCTTTTGGTTATGGGGACGCGATTATTGGTCGGGCACCAACCAGTATGATGAAATTGATGTGTTCGAATATATTCCAACCGAACCTGATGATCGTATTTTCCGGCAAACGGTGATACGGAATCCGACAATTTCCCTTGAAACAATGACGCTTGAGTGCAAAGTCCTTGAATTTGACGAGCCCTTTGTGCAAAGAGACCTTATTTTTGCCGTTGAATGGCTCCCCATGGAGGTTAATTTTTATCTGAATGGGAAATGGACCAACGGATTTAAATATACAACAAATGAAAATTGGATAAGCCCGTATGATCACCCTTCCCGAAGCGTGTTTACTTGTGTTGACGTAGAAAATGCCGCACCGCAGGAGCTTCAGATTAGCTTGTCACTGGTCAACAATCCATTCCCGGTTGATCTGAGCGAAGGGTTCGATATAGATTGGATCAGGTCATACAAACTGCAGCAGGGATTTAATTTTGAATACTGGCCAATGTCAATAAACACCCAGGATGAGGAATTGTATAAAGTTCATAAATCTGTCAGGATCGGAGGAGCAGGGCATGAAGGCGTGATCCCCGAAAACAGCAATGTGACAATCTGGGCAGAGGATTACATTTTATTGGATCAGGGATTCACGCTTTTGCCGGGGAGCACCTTTTCGGCGCGGGCGATCACAGCAAATCCCAATTTATTTTCCAATAATCTGGCAGGTCCTACAGGAAACAAAGAATAATGAGCCTGCTCCGAAAAGGTAATTTAACGGAAAACCGGACACTGAGCGAAGTCGAAGTGTCCTTATTATCAAGTGTTTGCATCCTTCGACTCCGCTCAGGATCCAGTTGATCGGACTTTTCGGAGTAGGCTCAATAATTTAACCTCAGAAGAAATGAAAAAACGTTTTTTACAGGTTATAGGATTTTTCATAATCACCATAACCGGATTTTCGCAGGGCGGGGCCATCAAGGTCTTTCCCAGTGGCGATATAATCATCGGCGGCCTTAATATTGGCGGCTTCGGCCTGAACATGCAGCCAAACGGATTTACCTATCAGTACACCCAGTCGTATGGCGCCTATTCGTGGTCGAATCTTGTAAAGGTGAACCACGTACTTCAGCTGAGCAACATTGTTCAGGATCAGTACGGGTTATTTTTCAACGCCTGGGACCGGGGCGATGGTTACCGTTTCGGACGCGGAGGGTTTCATTCAGGGGCCGATCTCAGCTTTTACGAAAATATAGAAGATCTGAAAAACCCGCTGGAAATGGTTTTGGGTCTCAGGGGTGTTTCCTATAAAATGATTGGTGAAAGCAGACTAAAGGATTCTGTCACCATCATCGACAAATATGGTGTTGTACACAAATTTCCAAAAAGCAGGGACGATTGGAAAGATACCACGAAATTTAAACCGGGAATTGCAGAACGATTAAAGGAAGAAACCGATTATCCGCATTTCGGGGTCATTGCCCAGGAGGTTCAGCAAATCGCGCCCGAAGCAGTCCGCACAATGCCCGACGGAACCCTGGCGGTAGAATATAATGCACTCATCCCGCTTCTGATCGAATCGATCAAAATATTGAACAGTAAAATAGATTCCTGCTGCCAGGCCTATTCACCCACAAAACATGCTAACAGTTCGCAAAAATCCCTGGAAGAATCGATGGACGACCAACAAAAATCAGTTCTTTTTCAGAATGCGCCGAATCCATTTACCAAAACGACCATCATCAGATACAGGCTTCATGCCGGCGTAAGGAATGCATCCATCATGATCTTTACCATCGAAGGCGCCTTTTTGAAGACCATTCCCGGCCTGGATCCTCAAAAGGGTGAAACCAGGCTGTCGGGGAATGAAATGAAGCCGGGAATATATCTTTACAGTCTGATCTGTGATGGAATGGAGGTTGATACAAAAAGAATGATTCTGACAGAATAATATGCCATTTATAATTTTTTTTTAACTTTGCAGCAGAATAGTGGACAGATTTGATTGATTGCAACCACTGGAAAAAAATGCTAAAACAAATTTTCCTCCCGTCAATCGCAAATCCAAAACATTTCGTGACACGTGACAAAAATCGTGACACGTGACAAAAAACGTGACACGTGACAAAAAACGTGACACGTGACAAAAAACGTGACACGTGACAAAAAACGTGACACGTGACACGTGACGCATGACGCATGACAAAAATTCGTAATTAGTAATTAGTAATTCGTAATTCTTTTCATATGGGATATTTATTTACATCGGAGTCCGTATCAGAAGGACATCCTGATAAAGTAGCCGACCAGATTTCGGATGCACTGCTTGATGAATTCATGAAATGGGACCCGGAGTCGAAGGTGGCTTGTGAAACTTTTGTTACCACTGGTCTTGTTGTTTGTGGAGGCGAGGTAAAAACCCAGGGATGGGTTGATGTGCAGGAAACTGCCCGCCGTGTTGTACGTGAAATTGGCTATACCAAGGCCGAATACCGCTTTGATTGCGATTCGTGCGGCGTGATTTCAACCATACATGAGCAGTCGCCCGACATCAACCAGGGCGTTGTTCGCGAGAAAAAAGAGGACCAGGGCGCAGGCGACCAGGGCATGATGTTCGGATATGCCTGCAATGAGATGGATAACCTGATGCCTATGTCGATCGAACTGGCTCACATCATACTCCAGGAATTGGCTGAGATCCGGCGCGAAGGAAAGCAGATGAAATATCTTCGTCCCGACAGCAAATCGCAGGTGACCATTGAATATAATGACAACGGGAAACCGGTTCGAATCGATACCATTGTTGTGAGTACGCAGCATGATGATTTTATCCAGCCAAAAGATAAATCGGCCAAGGCCGAAAAGGTGGCCGAAAAGGCGATGCAGGATAAAATCAAGGAAGATGTCCAGAAAATTTTACTCCCGAGGGTGAAGAAAACTTTACCACTCCGTATTCAGAAACTTTTCCAGAGCGATTATAAACTGCATGTAAACCCAACCGGAAAATTCGTCATCGGCGGACCTCATGGCGACACCGGGCTTACAGGCCGCAAAATAATCGTGGATACCTATGGCGGACATGGGGCACACGGGGGCGGCGCCTTTTCGGGAAAAGATCCTTCAAAAGTCGACCGTTCAGCAGCCTATGCCGCTCGACATATTGCCAAGAATATGGTTGCTGCCGGTGTGGCCGATCAGGCGCTGATTCAGGTAGCTTACGCGATTGGCGTTGCACAGCCGGTAGGATTATATATAAATACTTTTGGCACAGCCAAAGTAAAAGATAAAAAAGGGATAACCCTTACCGACGGGGTTATTGCTGAAAAGATCAATAAAATATTCGACATGCGTCCCTATGCAATTGTAGAGCGTTTCGGTCTCAAAAATCCCATTTACCAGCCAACAGCCTCCTATGGTCATTTCGGACGTGATTTCTTCACCAGGGATATCGAAGTTTATTACCCTGTAAAAGGCTCAAAACCATTGAAGACGAATGGAAATGGCAAAGAGGTTTACCTGAAGAAGGTCGATTTCTTCGGATGGGAGAAACTTGACTTTGTTGAAAAGGTTAAAAAAGAGTTTGGACTCTAGTCCTGCCTGTTTCTTTTAATCCATGTATTAAAACAGGTTTATTTGCGTTTAAGGAGCAAAGAATCTGAAATGAAATACAAGTATATCGTTGGTCTTCTCCTGCTCTGCCTGCTTTCAGTGGCAGTTGATGCACAGATCAATATTAAGACCTATACATCTGCAACCGATACTTTTTATTGGAAGCGTTACATCCACGTTCCAAAACCGCTGAAGATCAGCCTTAAAAAGTTCACGGTTTCACAACAGGGTAAAATCATTGAATCGTTCCTGGCCCGGCGCCCGGATCAATTCCCGCAATTCACAAACGATACACTGCGGAGGTTCGGCCTTAAGGATTTGAAAAAGCGCCTCTACCCGGTAAACATAAACGGGGATAACCTGCCCGATATGATCTTCAGCGGTTACAGTGGCGGAGAATCGGATATTGTCCGTATCTACCTGAACCAGAAAGACAGCTTTTCACTGGTGTTCGAAGATTACCAATACATTACAAAGTTTACCCAAATAAATGGCATTCTTACAGAATTGCAAACCGGGGATATTGGCTGTTGCGGCAACTATCTTTATTTTACGCGAAACTACACTGTAAAACAGGAACAAGGGGAACCGGTCTTTGTCAAAGGCAAACAAGAGGTGGTGTACCAATATACCGAAGAACCATCAACCTTTTATCCCCGGCCGGTATCGTTCACCACAAAAGCCGATACCATGTTGCTCAGGGCCTCTGCCGCGCAGTTGAATGAGCCATTTATTCCGTATCTCGATACATTTGGGAATATCATTGCAAAATACCGCACCAAAGCAAAGGGACTTGTCCTGGCATATAAATCCTACGGAAAGGGAAATAACTGGTATTATGTGGAAATGTTTCCCGATGCCTCCCCTACTGCATCGATCCTGTATGACATTGATAAAATTCCAACCTTCATCCGGGGTTGGGTATCCGGTGAAGCGATTTTACCGGAACTGAAATGAAATCTGGACCGGGTGCGTATGCACACCCTGTTTCAGAAGTGTTTTACAATCAGCTTTTTAGTCTGGCTGATCTTCCCATCGATCATCAGCGAGTAAAAATAGATGCCATCGCCAAAGTTTCCCGTGTTGATCGTGAATTTTCCGTTACCGGCCACGAGTGGCTCCGACAACATGGTTGAACCGAGGATGTTCCGCACAACAACCGCTCCCTGAGAACCTGACGGCGCCGAATAGCTGAAACTTGAATTAGCCCCGGCAGGATTGGGATATGCGTTTGAGAGTGAAGCCTGACGCACGTCTCCATCTTCGATACTCAAACCAAAGGTGCTGTATTTTATGGTAACGCTCACGGAGTCATTGACATTATCCTGGCTGAAGAAAACCCAGCGAATCTCGCTTTCGCCGATATTAAAGGTATAGGACATCTTTGTTGACATATAATCTCCGGAGAATTCACTATTTGTTTGCCCTGATTCAATCAGTTGCGCATTTGGCGAAACAAATGTCTCTGAAGGATAGCAGGATCCGGCCCAGCACATCGCAAATGCAGTGGAATCAATCAGTGTTAGTTGAACTTTTTTACATAATACACTGATCGGCGCACTGCTGGTGTTCTTGACGTTCAGCAACGTACTGAACATGGATCCGCTGAGGGGATCCACGTATTGCATTATGTGGGAGTTTGCAGGTATAACAGTCCCTTCCATAGTGGAAAGTTCGAGACTTTGCGCAAAGCCTGAAAAAACAACGGCTGAAAGAAAAAATAAACAGAGTAGCCTTCTTTTCATATTTTTAATTTTGGTGGGTTTTGACCCGACAAAGTTACAAAATATTCACAAACCATCATTCCCTGAACCGAATTTTAGTAGCTTTGTCAACTATATAATTATAACCGACTTAGTATGAAAAGACTTTTAATATTTTTTGTTTTCATGGTCATCGTTACGACAGGTCACACCCAATCGCAGCGGTTGGTTCTGCTGGAAGAATTTACTTCGGCAACCTGTGGGCCCTGTGTGGCTGCAAACGTAAGATTTCACACTTGGCAAACACAGAACCCCGACAAGTTTACCTCCATATACTATCATGTGAACTGGCCGTCGGCCGGCGATCCGATGAACCTGGCAAATGCCGTCGAAAACGGGGCCAGGGTTACCTATTACGGCGTTACCTCTGTTCCTGAGTCGAACCTTGACGGGAACTATTACAATGGCGGCGCCAGTGGATGGAATATGACCAACATCAATAACCGGTATGCGATGCCATCGCCCTTTGAAATCCAGCTCAAACACCAGGTTTCGGCCGGTCAGGATTCGGTATATTCAACCATGCTGATAAAATGCACCCAGAACATTAATGCCAGTATGACGGCGCAGAATGTCATCATTGAGAAGTGGATCCATTTTAATTCTGCTCCTTGTAACAATTCAAATGGAGAGCGCGATTTTTACAATGTCATGAAAAAGATGATTCCCGGTTCCAATGGGACCACCATACCCTCTTCGATGGTCGCCGGGGATTATGTTTTGCTTGAAGGCGCCTGGAAATTTGGTATTGTGTATGATGTTAACCAGATCGCTTCTGTCGGTTTCGTCCAGAATAAAAACACAAAAGAAATTTATCAAACAGCCAACAGTACCCCCGATGCACTGGCGCTGCCTTTCAGCAATGACCTTCAGGTATTGGAAATTCTGAATGTCCCTGTCAAAACCTGCAAAAACATCATCACCCCCGTGGTGAAGATTCGCAACAACGGCAATAATCCTGTTACAAGCATGACCATAAAGTATAAGGTAAATGATGGAACTTTGGGTTCATATACCTGGAACGGAAACCTTCAAAGTATGCAAAAAACCATGGTAACCCTGCCCGAATATTCTTTCGATATCCTGCCCCAGAATGTATTGTCTGTTTATACGACCAGTCCGAACAACATGTCGGATGAGTACCCGAAAAACGATACCGCCTTCTTCAGCCTCACCTCATCGGCTGTTTCAACGAGCGAGATAAGGCTTGTATTGCGCACCGACAACCTGCCCCAGGACATCACATGGGATGTGAAAAATTCGCTAGGAGTAGCGGTTGATGCGGGCGGGCCTTTTGCAATTGCCAATCATATTTATCTCGATACGATAACCCTTCCCCAGGCCGACTGTTATACCTTTACGATTTATGATGCAGGAGGCAATGGAATTTGCTGTGCAAATGGTGTGGGTGTTTACGAGATCTCGTCAGGAAGCACGATAATCAAGCAAGGCGGACAGTTCGGATCTTTCGAATCGACCGAATTCTGGATGGAATCCCCAACATCAGTAGGAGATGATCACAACGCCACTCCATTAAATGTTTACCCCAATCCGTTTGATCAAACTGCGAATGTTTCGTTTTATCTGGCCGGCAGCGCTGAAGTGACGTTGAACCTGTACTCTGCTTTCGGACAACTGGTACAAAGCCGTTCGTTGGGAAATCAGGGCGTAGGCCGGCATGAAACCACAATCGGAGGGACCGACCTTAAGCCCGGCATGTATATTCTTCAGCTTCGGACAGCAGCGGGTGTTTATTCATGTAAAATTTCTGTAATCAGATAGCTACAGGTTAACCGGGATCCTGATCTCCAGGGCTCCAACACCATATTTTGCCATGGGGGCATCGAAGAATTCGATGCCCTCCTGTTTTTTAAGCAATTCCATGATACTGTTCCGAAGAATACCATTACCTACCCCATGAATGAAAATAACCTTTCTGAAGTGATTTGCCAATGCGCTGTCAAAACATTTCATGAAATAGTTTTTTTGAAACTCGAGGATTTCGTTTTTCTCCAGGTTCGTCGGGTCATCAACCAATTCGTGAATATGCAGGTCCACGACAGCCTCTCCGGGTGCAACCTGGTATTTGGCGATCAATGGGTTTGTGCTGCCTGAAGATTGCTCCTGGTGTGAAGATGGGTTTGGCAAAGCACTTTCTTCAACACGGAGATGTTCAGTAAGAGACAGAACCTTTACCACAATACCCTTTTCCCGTATAACAGAATGTTCGCGGTAATTACCCTCCTTGAAAAATTTCCGGCCTTCTATCCTGAATTCCGAGTTGAAAGGGGGCAATACAACCCGGGTTTGTTGCTTATGAAACAGGAATTGAAGGTAGCCTTCAGTCCAGTGTGACAACTGCTCGCGGTTGATGGTATCGAGAAGCAGTTTCGAATCGGGAAAAATGCTGCCATAATCCACCCCGTCATAGCGCCCCAAAGGCGTCTTGCTGAATATATTATAAAGGATGTCGTATGAACTGTTGTTGATCAGAAAAACATCCAGTTGTCCGGTAATGAGCCACTTCTGATCATGCGGAACAAAGGCCAGGTATATGTCCTCCGATTTTCGGTCTGAAATCAGATGAGCAGGGAGGTGGCTTAACCGGTCATCAACGGGTTCTTCTTCTGCTGGTGCCTCAACCGGGATATCTATTTTATAATGGTCCTCAAAAAAACGTCCTGCAGGATCATGGGGATCGATTTTTATCAACTCACTGATCATGGTGGGTATTTCAAATCCATCTTCAATCAGGATACTGACCATGCGGCTGTCAATTAACTTTGCAACAATTCCTCCACCGGAGGTGTTGAGAAATTTTACTTTATCGCCGACTTTTAGCGTGCTCATGTGGGAAAGTTAAAGTGTGTGAATAAGTTGGCAAGTTGGCAAGTTGGTAAGTTGGTAAGTTGGTAAGTTGGCAAGTTGGTAAGTTGGCAAGTTGGTAAGTTGGTAAGTTGGTAAGTTGGCAAGTTGGTAAGTTGGCAAGTTGGTAAGGTGGTAAGCTGGTAAGTTGGCAAGTTGGTAAGTTGGAAAGTTGGTAAGTTGGTAGACATGCGGACGTGGTGGATAGGTGGACTTGCGGACATACGGACATGCGGAAAGGTGATAGAGTGAGAAAGGGGACAAATTGTCTGGGTAACATAGTATTTGTTAACTTAAAATTTCTGGAGTTATTGCATTTTATTAATTGATTGAGCGCTATTATACCAGTGAGGTTAATATTTGGAGCAGAGACCTTCTTCCATACGCTCCGTAGGAGCGTAATATTGGTAGAACGATGAGGTTCAGGAGCATTTCGCTCCGTAGGTGCGAAACATTGGTAGCATGATGAGGTTCAGGAGCATTTCGCGCCATAGGTGCGAAACATTGGTAGACCGATGAGGTTCAGGTGCATTTCGCTCCGTAGGTGCGAAACATTGGTAGCACGATGAGGTTCAGGAGCAGTTCGCTCCGTAGGTGCGAAACATTGGTAGAACGATGAGGTTCAGAAGCATTTCGCGCCGTAGGTGCGAAACATTGGTAGAACGATGAGGTTCAGGAGCAGTTCGCTCCGTAGGTGCGAAACATTGGTAGCACGATGAGGTTCAGGAGAATTTCGCTCCATAGGTGCGAAACATTGGTAGAACGATGAGGTTCAGAAGCATTTCGCGCCGTAGGTGCGAAACATTGGTAGACCGATGAGGTTCAGGAGCAATTCGCGCCATAGGTGCGAAACATTGGTAGAACGATGAGGTTCAGAAGCATTTCGCGCCGTAGGTGCGAAACATTGGTAGCACGATGAGGTTCAGGAGCATTTCGCTCCGTAGGTGCGAAACATTGGTAGAACGATGAAATTCAGGAACATTTCGCTCCGTAGGTGCGAAACATTGGTAGAACGATGAAATTCAGGAACATTTCGCTCCGTAGGTGCGAAACATTGGTAGCACGATGAGGTTCAGGAGCAGTTCGCTCCGTAGGTGCGAAACATTGGTAGAACGATGAGGTTCAGAAGCATTTCGCGCCGTAGGTGCGAAACATTGGTAGACCGATGAGGTTCAGGAGCATTTCGCGCCATAGGTGAGAAACATTGGTAGCACGATGAGGTTCAGGAGCAGTTCGCTCCGTAGGTGCGAAACATTGGTAGCACGATGAGGTTCAGGAGCATTTCGCGCCATAGGTGCGAAACATTGGTAGAACGATGAAATTCAGGAGCATTTCGCGCCGTAGGTGCGAAATTATTTCCCGGAGAATCAAATCCAAAATGCATTGCGCACCTAAGGCGCGCTGAGCTCGGGGTGGGGGTATACGGGCTACCAGGATTTGGCTCCTACGGAGCCGGAAAGGATTATTGAAAACTGTATCCCCGAACAGGAAGGATCCTGCTATTTTGAATTCTTCTGGTATAATTGCGCTCATTCAATTTTATTAATTACGATTGACGAAATACCAGCTTACCAGCTTACCAACCTACCAGCTTACCAACTTCCCAACTTCCCAACTTCCCAACTTGCCAGCTTACCATGGTCCTCTTAACCCCTCATTTTCAACGCTTAAAGCCAAAAACAAAATATGATGAATTTTGAATATTAAAATAATTAGTAACTTGCGCCCAGTATTAACCAAAAAAAAGTCATTATGAGGAGATTTACAACTCTGCTGTTATTCTTAAGTTTAGCAGCGACCACGGCCTTTGGCGGTGGGTACCAGGTGGGCTTGCACAGCATGCGAAATATTGGCATGGGGCTTATCGGCACATCACTCAGCTACGATGCCAGCAGTTTATTTTATAACCCGGGCGGCGCATCTTTTGTAAAGGAAAAATGGAGCTTTTCAGGGGGTGTCAGTTTATTAATGGCACGTACAACATTCCAGCCGGCGAATGTTATGGAACAGGCTCATCTTGAACATCAATTGAATACTCCGTTGTTTTTTTATGCTGCTTTTAAACCAACAGCCAACCTGAGCATAGGTATTGCCGTTAATACTCCTTACGGTAACGGGCTTTCGTGGGGAGAAAGCTGGAAAGGTCGTTATCTTATTCAGGATCTTTCATTTAAAGCCTTTACATTTCAGCCTACCATCTCCTATAAAATTAAAAATATTATCGGAATCGGGGTTGGTCTGGTGTATGCGTATGGCACTGTTGATATGAACAAGGCCATTCCTTTACAAGATGCAACCGGTGATGGAAAATTAAATGTTAACGGTAGCACGGGCAATTTCGGTTTCAACGCCGGAATTATGATACATCCCGACAAAGGATGGAGTATTGGCATCGACTATCGTTCCAAAATCGAAATGAGTGTTAAAGGCGCCGATGCAACCTTTACAGTTCCGCAATCGCTGAGCTCAAATTTCCCTGCCAGCAACAAGGTGGATGTGATGTTGCCCTTACCGGCAAACCTTGATTTGGGTGTTTCGTATGATTTTGGAAAGAAAAATCAATGGATGATCGGGGTAAATTTCTGCTATGTTTTCTGGAGTACATACGATTCACTTGTATTCGATTTCGAAACCAAAACTCCGGCAGTTAATCGTACAGCCACACCTGCATTGTATCGTGACCAACTCATTATTCGCGTAGGTAGTCAATATAAAATCAATGACATGATAACACTTAGGTTGGGTGGTTACTTTGACCCGACTCCGGTACTCACCGATTATCTCAACCCGCAAACTCCGAGCGTGAACCAGTATGGGATGACATGCGGACTCTCTGTTACCCCGGTTAAAGGACTCAGCATCGACGCCGCCTTCCTGTATATTATGGGTACTCAAAGAACCGGCTCTTTCAGCCCGGACAATTTCGCCGGCACTTACAACAATGCCGTGTACAGCCCCGGAATCGGATTAACCTACAATTTTTAACTTTTAATATATGAACATTATGAAAAAAATTCTTTTCATTATATTGTCCCTGGCCTTGTTTACTGCGTGTGAGCGAAAGATCGATGAATTAAAGGCCACGAGTGGATCTGCAGATTTCACGCGGATTGTTTCGGTGGGAAACTCAATGATGGCAGGCATAGCCGACGCTGCCTTGTATAATTCAAGCCAGAAAAATTCTATTTCGAATCTTGTAGCCGGACAACTTAAACTTGCCAATGGAGGAAATTTCGTTCAGCCAATGGTTACAAGTGAATATGGTGTTGAATTCACCGGTTCCAGACCCAGATTGGTTCTTGGTTATGCGACTGATTGTATGGGAGCCATTTCATTGGCGCCGGTTCCGTACATTGGAACACGCGATCCCCTGGCCCCGGTCGGGTACCAGGTAAATAACCTCGCCATTCCGGGAGCAAAAACAGCTCATCTGTTTGCCCCGGGCTACGGAAACCCTGCGTTCCTGGTTCCCCCGGTAAGGGCAAATCCCTATTATTTCAGGTTTTGTTCCGAGCCTACCAATGCCAGCTTCAGGGTAGTTGATGAATTTTCAAAACTAAATCCTACGTTTTTCACCTCCTGGTTAGGCGACAATGATGTGCTGTCGTATGCACTGACCGGTGGTGTTGGAGATACGATTACCAATCCCATGTATTTTCAGCAAGCCATGGGAGGTGTACTGCAAATGCTAACCGCTGGCGGCGCCAAAGGTGCGATCGCCAATATACCCGACATCACAGCCATTCCATATTTCACGACTGTTCCATACAACGGGATCGTCCTTACACGGCAATCGCTGGTTGACTCTGTCAATGGCTTTATGAAAAATTTTTTCCAGTTACCCTTTACTTATGTACTTGGAGCCAATCCATTCCTGGTTGCAGATCCTGCTTCGCCATATAAGTTCAAGGTTCGCCAGATGAATCCGGGAGAACTGGTGCTGCTCAGTGTTCCACAAGATTCGTTGAAATGTTATGGTATGGGGATCATCAGCCGTATCACCTTAACCCCATGGGGCATACCTTCTCAGTACGTTCTGACTCAGGATGAGATCAATAATATCAGGAACGCAACTGCATCCTATAACCAGATTATTGCGGGTCTCGCCGCCACATTCAAACTAGGTACTGTTGACATGTACTCAAAATTCACCGAATTGCAGAAAGGGATTGTTTGGGATGGCGTAAAGATGAACTCGAAATTTGTTACGGGAGGCGCTTTCTCACTCGACGGTGTCCATCTGAATCCACGCGGGTGCGCAGTGGCAGCCAATTACTTCATTGATGCCATCAACAAACAATACGGGAGTACAATTCCGCAGGTTGATATCACAAATTATCCGGGTGTGATTTTTCCGTAAAAAAAGCTGGCAAGTTGGCAAGCTGGTAAGCTGGTAAACTGGTAAGCTTTTAAGTTGGTGAACGGGTGAACGGGTAAATGGAAGATTCTCAAAGAATTTTTCTTTCAGGTTCGCTTGTTCACCTTTTTTTACCATTACTACGATTCAGTCCGGCCTGTCCACCTGTCCACCTGTCCACCTGTCCACCTGTCCACCTGTCCACCTGTCCGCCTGTCCGCCTGTCCACCTGTCCACCTGTCCACCT